>ENA-OUQG01001773-OUQG01001773.1-human-gut-metagenome-genome-assembly--contig:-NODE-1773-length-11122-cov-10.106894_pt1 | contig 11122 bp, 8 predicted proteins | sample MGYA00237943_ERZ548823 | MGnify/ENA primary metagenome ERZ548823 (study PRJEB26490, sample SAMN05194731) | human gut metagenome | biome: terrestrial biome; feature: human-associated habitat; material... | reverse complement strand
CCGACAACGCGCTCGAATTCCGTTCCGGCAATCCCCGCCCCGCGGGCACGCCGGACGACATTCTCGCCCAGGGCATGAAGTTCTACAGCGAGCTCTCCCCCGAGACGGAGGAATTCTTCAAGACCATGCTCGACAATGAGCTGCTCGACGTGCTCTCCACCGAGGGCAAGCAGGCAGGCGGCTACTGCACGAGCATTATGGACTATGAAGTCCCCTTCATCTTCGCAAACTTCAACGGCACGCAGCACGACGTTGAGGTCGTGACGCACGAGGCCGGTCACGCCTTTGAAGCGTGGACGAACCGCAAGCGCATTCCCGTGGACTACATCTGGCCGAGCCTTGAGGCCTGCGAGGTGCATTCGATGTCCATGGAGTTCTTTGCAGAGCCGTGGGCGGACGGCTTCTTCGGCGGCGACGCCAAAAAGTTCCTCTACAGTCACCTCTCCGGCGCGCTGACCTTCATCCCCTACGGCACAATGGTCGACCACTTCCAGCACGTTGTGTACGAAAAGCCGGAGATGACGCCCGCTGAGCGCCACGCCGTGTGGAAGGAGCTGCTCGGCGTCTACATGCCGTGGATGAAGCTCGACGGCGAGATCCCGTTCTACTCCGAGGGCATGGGCTGGCAGCGCCAGCACCACATCTATTCGAGCCCCTTCTATTATATTGACTACTGCCTTGCCCAGACCGTGGCGCTCGAATTCTGGGCGATGATCCGCAAGGACCTCAAGGACGCATGGACGCACTACATGGCCTACACCGTGCAGGGCGGCAGCAAGACCTTCACCGACCTTCTCAAGAACGCCGATCTTGAAAGTCCCTTTGACGAGAAGTGCCTGCGCGGCGTGTGCGCCGAGGCGGAGAAGGCGCTTGACGACTTTGACCTCAGCGGCATCGAATAATGGAGAAGAAACGCAGAAAACGCGGTGAAAACTCGTATCTCAACGATTTTCACCCCAATCTTGCGGGCGAGTACATCTACAGCGGCACGCTCTACGCCTGCGCGCTGGACGAAACGGCACAGCAGGGTGTGCGGCGGGCGCTCGCCGCCCTCGCCGCCGTGCAGCTCGCCGCGGTAATCGCAAGCGGTTCGATCCCCGCGCCGGGGATGCAGAACAGTTTTTATGTCATCCTCCCCTTCCTCGGCGAGCTGATTGCCGCTGTCAGCGCAGCGTGGGCAATTTTCAAACTCGGAAGCGACTGGAACGCGGTGCGCGAGTATATCTACGAGCGCACCGTTCCGGCGCTGCCGCGGCGCGCGCTCGCAGCCGCCATTCTCGCTTTTCTCGGCATTTTGTGCGAAGGCATCCATCTTGCCCTTGCGGGCCACGGCGGGCGGCTTTTCTACGCTGTACTTTATCTTATATTCAAGGTACTTTCCATCCTCTGCGCACTGACCATACGGCGAACGATGCTGCACACAAATTGGGCGAAAGTACCAAAATGTGATGAGCAGTAGAATTTTACTCTGTACATTGTCCTTCGTTTTATGCTATAATAAAAAAAATTCTGTACGCACTTTTGTGGCGCACAGGTGTCCACAACGGACGCACGCCCCCTTTCCGCGCGTTTTCCGCGCGGGTTTTGTGTTGTGCTGTACGGGCTTCCGCCCGTTTAAGCAAAAAAAAATAAAGGAGTAGATTCAATGAAAAGAGCACTTGCACTGATCCTTTCTCTGGTTATGTGCCTCGGTCTTCTCGCCGGCTGCGGCGACAAGAAGACGGACGACCAGACCAAGGACGAGAACACTCCGCTGGTCGTCGGCTATGCTGCGTTCAACGAAAAGTTCTCCCCCTTCTTCTCTGAAACGGGGTATGACCAGGATGTCTGGGTCATGACCTCTCTCGGCCTGCTGAACAGCGACCGTCAGGGCCAGATCATCATGAACGGCATCGAGGGCGAAACTCACGCCTACAACGGCACCGACTATACCTACTATGGTCCTGCCGACTGTGAGATCGTCGAGAATGCCGACGGCACCGTCGACTACAACTTCACCATGCGTGACGACATCGTCTTCTCCGACGGCGAAAAGGTCACCATCGATGACGTCATCTTCTCCATGTACGTCCTCTGCGACCCCACCTATGATGGCAACTCCACGCTGTACGCCGTCCCCATTCAGGGCATGGCTGCCTACCGCAGCGGTATGACCACGCTCGCCAAGGCGCTCGCCGCGGCCGGCCGTGACAACACCGACTTCACCTACTGGACCGAAGAGCAGCAGACCAAGTTCTGGGACAACTTCGACAAGGGTCTTGTTCCCTTCGCTCAGGGCATCGTTGACGCCTGCGTTGAGGCCGGCGCCGCCGATGAGGGCGATGTCGCTGCCGCTGGCGCCGCTTGGGGCTTCTCCGGCGAGGCCAAGACCGTTGAGGATCTCGCTCTCGAGATCGGCGAACAGTACGGCTGGTCCTTCTCCGCTATGGAAAAGGAAGTCGGCAACTCCGATGCTCTTGCTGACATGATGGATGAGGACGTCTACGCTGACTATCCCACCATCGGCGTCAAGACCGGTGACTCCGCTGCCAACATCTCCGGTATCAAGAAGACCGGCGACTACAGCATGACCGTCACCCTCGACAAGGTCGACGCGACCGCCATCTATCAGCTCGGCGTGACCATCGCTCCGATGCACTACTATGGCGATCCCTCCCTCTATGATTATGACAACAACCAGTTCGGCTTCCCCAAGGGCGATCTGAGCTCCGTGCGTGCCAAGACCACCAGCCCCATGGGCGCCGGCCCCTACAAGTACATCAAGTATGAGGATGGCGTTGTCTACTTCGAGGCCAACGACAGCTACTTCCTTGGTGCTCCCAAGACCAAGTACCTCAACTTCCAGCAGTGCATGAGCGATGATGACAAGCTCAACGGCGTCATCACCGGCACCATCGATATTGCTGACCCCACCTTCTCCAACGACACGGTCGAGGCCATCGAGAAGGCCAACGGCGGCGTGCTGGACGGCGATAAGATCACGACCAACACCGTCGATAACCTCGGTTACGGTTACCTCGGCATGAGCGCTGCCTGCGTCAACGTCGGCGGCGAGCCGGGCAGCGAGGCTTCCAAGGACCTGCGCAAGGCCTTCGCCACCGTCTTCTCCGTTTACCGTAACGTCGCCATCGAGTCCTACTATGGCGAGCGCGCGAGCGTCATCAACTACCCCATCTCCAACACCTCCTGGGCCGCTCCCCAGCCCACGGACGACGGCTACAAGGTCGCCTTCTCCGTTGACGTGAACGGCAACGACATCTACACCTCCGACATGACCGCCGAGCAGCGCTACGACGCCGCTCTGCAGGCTGCCCTCGGCTACTTCGAGGCTGCCGGCTACACGGTCGAGGATGGCAAGCTGACCGCGGCTCCCGCCGGCGCCAAGCTTGAGTACGAGGTCCAGATCCCCGCTGACGGTTCCGGTGACCACCCCTCCTTCATGATGATCTCCGAGGCCTCCAAGGCTCTCGCCACGATCGGCATGAACCTCATCGTCACCGACCTGAGCGACTCCTCCGGCCTGTGGGACGGCATTGACGCCCGCCAGGTCGATATGTGGTGCGCCGCTTGGAGTGCTACCGTTGACCCGGATATGTACCAGATCTACTACTCCGACGTTGCCGACCACAATGGCGATCCCGGCGTTGGCAAGAACCCGTACGGCGGCCCTGCTCAGGGTGGTTCCAACAAGATGTACTGCATCGCTGATGCCGACCTCGATAACATGATCCTCACCGCTCGTGAGTCCCTCGACCAGAGCTATCGTAAGACCATGTACAAGGCCTGCCTCGACATCGTTGTCGACTGGGCTGTTGAGGTCCCCGTGTATCAGCGCCAGAACGCGATCATCTTCTCCACCGAGCGCGTCAACATGAGCACTGTCACTCCCGACATCACCACCTTCTACAAGTGGTATGCCGAGATCGAGAAGATCGAGCTCAACTGATTTCCAATCGCATTTTGCCGGATCTCTGATCTAAATTCGAGCAGCCCGGCGGTCTTCACCGGCCGTCGGGCTGCCCCGACTGCGCGGCAAGGAGCGCTTCTCTTTTCAGAGGAGCGTTGCTTGATGTGCAGCAAAAAAATGAGAGAGAGATAGCAACCGAGAGCAGCACATCAGAACGGAGGTAATTTGCTTGCGAAAATACATAGTAAAACGAATCTTGATTTCCATCGTGATCCTCTTCTTTGTGGGATTCATTATCTACGCGCTGATGCGCTGTCTGCCTACTTCCTTCATTGAGAATATGGCACGGCAGAAGTCCATGCAGCCGGGCTCAAAGAGCTTCGACGACTGGATGGCACAGCTCAATGCCATGTACAACATGGACAAGAGCGTCATTCCCGGTTATCTTTCCTGGCTCGGTACCGCCATCCGCGGTGATTTCGGCGACAGCTGGTTCTACACCGTGCCGGTGCTTGAAAAGTTCAACGACTGCATCTGGCTCTCCTTCGTGATGGGCGGCATCGCCTTCATCCTCGAGATCCTCATCGCAGTTCCTCTCGGCGTTATCGCCGCAACCAAGCAGTACAGCAGAACCGACTACACGATCTCTGTTATCGCGCTGGCCGGTATCTCTCTGCCGACCTTCTTCTTCGCCTCTCTTCTGAAGCTTGTCTTCTCCGTCAAGCTCGGCTGGTTCGACCTCTTCGGTCTGGTCAGCCGCAACTACAATCAGCTCAGCAGTTGGGGACAGGTCATGGATAAGGCGAACCATCTTGTGCTGCCGATCATCACGCTGGTCGTCATCAGCACGGGTTCTCTCATGCGCTACACCCGCACCAATATGCTCGAAGTGCTCAACGCGGACTATATCCGTACCGCGCGCGCCAAGGGCCTTTCCGAAAAGAAGGTCATCTATCACCATGCCTTCCGCAACACCCTCATTCCGCTGGTCACAATCATCGGCGGCAGCCTGCCGGGTCTTTTCTCCGGCGCGCTGATCACGGAGACCCTCTTCGCCATCCCCGGCATCGGCTACACCTCTTATCAGGCGATGGTCGGCGGCGATATCCCGTTCTCCATGTTCTACCTTGTGTTCCTGTCGGTGCTGACGCTGCTCGGCAACCTCATCTCCGACATTCTGTACGCCGTGGTCGACCCGCGCGTGCGCATCGCTTAAGAAAGGGGGAAGATCATGAGCGTTTTTGATTACAATAAAGAGCAGGATAACCGCAAGCCGTTCCACGCTTCCGGTATGGCGGAGAACGCCGCCAAGCGCGCGACGGAAGACAATCAGGACAAGTACGCCAAGCAGGACAATACTCCTTCCGGCAGCGGCGAGCATTATTCCCTCAACGATGACCGCCGCGTCAAGGTCCTATCCCCCGGCGCACTCGTTGCCAAGCGCTTTTTCCGCAACCGCCTCGCGGTCGTGGGTCTGAGCATCCTCGTCTTCATGTTCGTCTTCTCCTTTATCGGCGGCCTCCTCTCCCCCTACGGCGAGGACGAGTTCTTCTACCGTGAGGACCAGATCAACAAAGAATTCGCCGTCGTGACGGAAAACAGCGATTTCCGCTACATGGCCAAGGATTCCAACCTCTTCGGCTCCGCCGTTCAGGCGCAGACCATGCTTGCCATTCAGAAGGGCAACGAGGCCTTCTCCTACAACGGCACCAATTACGCCCTCGCACAGGAGGGTACGGACTTCTACGCCATCTCCTCCGGCGGCAATCTGGTCGGTATCGCCTATAAGGACGTTGTCAGCCCCTCGACCGAGGGGCAGGCGCTGAGCTTTGAGTTCGTCTATGCCGCGCTCAAGTCTCATGCCGCGCTCGAGCAGGAGCTTGAGGATGAAGCCGCGCAGGAAACTGCCGGTGCCTCCGAAGCCGCCGGCGCGACCGACGAAACTTCCGCGCCCGCTGAGTCCACTGAACCCGCCGAGCCTGCCGAGCCCACTGTCAAGAGCTTTACGGTCGACGGCCTCACCTACACGATCGATGAGGATGGCGGCGTACTGCAGGGCGAGCAGGAAGTGGCCTACATCAGCCGCTACATCGTGCAGGCCATCATGCCTGACGTCTTCCTCTCTCGCGACTTTAAGGAAAAGCTCATCGACACCATCGATGCCGGCGAGACCAAGTTCACCTACACCGACGAGTCCCTGATCCTTGACGACGAGACCGACGCCGCTCTCGAAGGCGAAGAGGCCGGTATCGGCGCCATGGACGACGGCCTGCCCGAAGAGGACAACACCGCCTCCAGCGCCACGGCGGAATACACCATCGAGCGCAGCCAGAACCACGCCAACTGGATCATCCGCCAGCAGCAGTCCTCCCGCCAGTACGACACCTACCGTTCCCCCTGCGCCAAGCACTGGCTCGGTACGGATAAGTACGGTATGGATATGCTCACACGCCTGATGTACGGCGGCCGCGTGTCCCTGATGATCGGCTTTATCGTCATCATCATCGAGACCGTGCTCGGCGTTATCCTCGGCGGCGTTGCCGGTTACTTCGGCGGCTGGATCGATAACCTCATCATGCGTCTGGTCGATATCTTCTACTGCATTCCCTCCATGCCCATCATCCTGATCCTCGGCGCAGCCATGGACCAGCAGCGCGTGGAGCCCGGCAAACGACTCATATATTTGATGCTCATCCTCGGTATCCTCGGCTGGGCGGGTATCGCCCGTCTCGTCCGCGGCCAGATCCTCTCCCTGCGCGAGCAGGAGTTCATGACCGCTACCGAGGCCTGCGGCATCAGCGTCAAGAGCCGCATCTTCAAGCACCTGATCCCCAACGTCATTCCGCAGCTGATCGTCAACTGCACGATGGGTCTCGGCTCCGTCATCATCACCGAGGCTACCCTCAGCTTCCTCGGTCTCGGCGTCAAGTTCCCGTTCGCTTCCTGGGGTAATATCATCAACGACGTCAACAACACCCACGTGCTGACGACTTACTGGTTCATCTGGATCCCCGCGGGCCTGCTGCTCCTGCTCACCGTTCTCGCCTTCAACCTCGTCGGCGACGGTCTGCGCGATGCGTTTGACCCGAAGATGAAGCGCTAAAGGAAGGAGGGCATCAGAAATGGCTAAAAAGAACAATGACGGCTATCTTTCCGCAAAGGAATCGCGCCGCATCTCCAAGGAAAACCGCAAGATCACCAATCAGCTCGAAAAGCAGCACAAGCGCAAGAATGTGCCCGAGAGCGAGTACCTGACGCAGATGAAGGACAACGCAAACGTCCTTGAGATCGACAATCTGCACACCTATTTCTTCACCGACGTCGGCACGGTGCACTCCGTGGACGGCATCTCCTTCAACGTCCCCATCGGCAAGACGGTGGGCGTTGTGGGTGAGTCCGGCTGCGGCAAGTCCGTGACGAGCCTTTCGATCATGCAGCTTCTGCAGCGTCCGCAGGGTCAGGTCGTGGAAGGTGAGATCCGCCTGAATCTCGGCAACAAGGCCTACGACGTGACGAAGGCGCCCGACACCGTGATGCAGCATCTGCGCGGCAACTTCATCTCTATGATCTTCCAGGAGCCGATGACCGCGCTGAACCCCGTCTTCCGCATCGGCGACCAGGTCGATGAGGTCATCGCCCTGCACAACGAAGAGGGCCACGACAAAGAGCAGATCAAGGAGCGCACCATCAAGCTCCTTGAGATGGTCGGCATCGCCAACAGCGAGGGCGTCTACAAGATGTTCCCGCACGAGCTCTCCGGCGGTATGCGCCAGCGCGTCATGATCGCCATGGCGCTTGCGTGCAGCCCCAAGCTCATCATCGCCGATGAGCCCACCACGGCGCTCGACGTGACCATTCAGGCGCAGATCCTTGACCTGCTGCGCAACCTCAAGGACCGCATCAATTCCTCCATCATGTTCATCACGCATGACCTCGGCGTCATCGCGGAGATGGCGGACTTTGTGGTCGTCATGTATGCTGGCCGCATCGTCGAGCAGGGCACAGCGGAGGAGATCTTCGCCCACCCCGCGCATCCCTACACCATTGGTCTGATGGCGTCCAAGCCGGTCGTCGGCAGGCAGGTCGACAAGCTTTACTCCATCCCCGGCAAGGTCCCCAACCCCATCAACATGCCGAACTACTGCTACTTCAAGGACCGCTGCGAAATGTGCGTGAACGGCTGTGAGGGCGCTTATCCGCATGAGATCTCCCTCTCCCCGACGCATAAGGTCAGCTGCTACCGCTATTACGACGGCAAGCGTCCCGATCTGGAAGAGATCGTGGAAGAAGATCTTGCAGCAGGCAAGGAAAACGGAAAGGAGGTTGAATAACGATGGCTGAGCACAAGGACAATCCGTTTCAGGATTCCAATTTTACCCCCGTCGAGTATGATCCGCAGTACATTCTTCAGGTCAACCACCTGAAGAAGTACTTCCCCATCAAAAGCGGCATGATCTCCCACACGGTCGGCCACGTCAAGGCCGTCGACGGCGTCACCTTCAACCTGAAGCGCGGCACAACGATGGGTCTCGTCGGCGAGTCCGGCTGCGGTAAGACCACCACGGGCCGCACCATCCTCCGCCTGTACGACAGCAAAACCGCCGGTCAGGTCCTCTTCAACGGTCAGGAGGTCTATGACCTCTCCCCCAAGGAGATGCGCGCTCTGCGCACGAAGATGCAGATCATCTTCCAGGACCCGTTCTCCTCCCTCTCCCCGCGTATGCCGGTCGGCGAGATCATCGGCGAGGCCGTGCGTGAGCACAACCTCGTCCCCAAGGCCGAGTTCGACGATTACATCGATCAGGTCATGGACAACTGCGGTCTCCAGCCCTTCCACAAGGACCGTTATCCGCACGAGTTCTCCGGCGGCCAGCGCCAGCGTATCTGCATCGCGCGTGCGCTCGCGCTCAACCCCGAGTTTATCGTCTGCGACGAGCCGGTCTCCGCGCTGGACGTGTCCATTCAGGCGCAGATCATCAACCTGCTGAACGAGCTGCAGGATCAGTACAAGCTGACCTATCTCTTCATCAGCCACGACCTTTCCGTTGTTGAGCACATCTCCGACACCGTCGGCGTTATGTACCTCGGCAACCTCGTGGAATATGGCGCGAAGGAAGACATCTTCCGCAATCCCCTCCACCCCTACACGAAGGCGCTCTTCTCCGCCATCCCCGTCCCCGACCCGACGGTGAAGATGAAGCGCATCGTGCTCGAAGGCTCCATCCCCTCCCCCGCCAACCCGCCTAAGGGCTGCAAGTTCCACACCCGCTGCGCGAACTGCATGAAGTGCTGCGAGGAGGAGGCTCCCGTCCAGCGTGAGATCGAGCCGGGTCACTTCGTGTGCTGCCACCTCTACGATAAATGAGACGGAACGAGCGCATCTACGAGGATGACGACGGCCGCACCGTAGCCGACATGAGCGGCGTCGAGCCGCAGCCGATGCTCATTCCCCGCATTTACAAACGGCGTGACCGCGCGGATTTCCGCGAGCCGGACGCCCCCGACGCGAACGACCGTCCGTGGGATACGGGCGGCGAGCTGAGCCGCGAGGAGCGCAACGCCGCCATCAGCGGGGCGCTGAAGGCAGGTCTTCTGATTGGGCTTACCTTCCTTGTTGCCGGTGCGCTGGCGATCATCGCAATGCAGACCATGTGGTCGTAATACGAACGAAAGAGGGATCACCGTCAAGGTGATCCCTCTTTTTGCGCCTTCTGAGGCGCTGTGAGAGCATTTGAACTTGCGGGTCATTTCTCCTTATCGGCCCGCTGTTCCGCGGCGCGCAGCGCTCACTATGCGGCCTGCCGTGTCTTATTCTGAGCGCACAGGTCATCTTTCGGTCGATACGGAAAGAGCGGACAAAAAAAGAGCACCCAACAGGGTGCTCTTTTTCAAAAGCTTGTCGCTTAGCCGAACAGGGACATCAGGACGCCTGCGGCGATGGCGGAACCGATAACACCGGCAACGTTCGGGCCCATGGCGTGCATGAGCAGGAAGTTGGCGGGGTTCTCCTTCTGGCCGACGACCTGGGAGACACGCGCGGCCATCGGAACGGCGGAAACACCGGCGGAACCGATCAGCGGGTTGATCTTCTCCTTCAGGAAGAGGTTCATGAGCTTGGCAAGCAGGACGCCGCCAGCAGTACCGAAGCCGAAGGCAACGATACCCATCGCCATGATCTCGAGGGTCTGGACGGAGAGGAAGGTGGTCGCCGTGGCGGTAGCGCCGACGGTGAAGCCGAGGAAGATGGTGACGATGTTCATCAGCTCGTTACCGGCGGTCTTCTGCAGACGCTCCACAACGCCGGACTCCTTGAACAGGTTACCGAGCATCAGGCACGCGATCAAAGGCGCGGCAGAGGGAACGAGCAGCGCCACGAACACGGTGATCATGATGGGGAAGATGATCTTCTCGCGCTTGCTGACCTGACGCAGCGGGCGCATGACAATGCGGCGCTCTTCCTTGGTGGTCAGAGCCTTCATGATGGGGGGCTGAATGACCGGGACGAGGGCCATGTAGGAATAAGCGGCAACGGCGATAGGACCGAGCAGCTCGGGAGCCAGACGGGAGGTGACGAAGATCGCGGTCGGGCCGTCAGCGCCGCCGATGATACCGATGGAGGCGGACTGCTGATAGGTGAAGCCCATGAACTGGGTGCCGACATAGGTCATGAAGATACCAAGCTGGGCGGCAGCGCCGAGCAGCAGGGACTTGGGGTTCGCGATCAGGGGGCCGAAGTCGGTCATCGTACCGACGCCCATGAAGATCAGGCAGGGGTAGATGCCCAGCTTAACGCCGAGGTAGAGGACGTCCAGAAGACCGAGGCTGACCGTGCTGCCGACAGCCCAGGGTGCAAGCACCGCCTCAGCAACGCCGGACTCTGCCATTTCTGTCAGGAATTCCTGCGTGATGGGCGCTCCTCCGAAGAGATCCCAATGGACGTGTCCGCCGGCGAAGAGGATCTCGTGGAACATCTCCGCGCCGGGGAGGTTGGTGCACAGCATACCGAAGGCAATGGGCAGCAGCAACAGCGGCTCAAAGCCCTTTACGATGGCCAGATACAGCAGCACGAAGGAAATGCCGATCATGATGAGGCACTTCCAGTTGCCGTCCTGACCAAACATATAGAAGCCGGTCTGCTGCAGGAAATTGATAATAGCAGGCATTTATGTTTCTTTTCCTTTCACAGTTAATTCAGGGGAATGCTGTTATTTAGCC
>ENA-OUQG01001770-OUQG01001770.1-human-gut-metagenome-genome-assembly--contig:-NODE-1770-length-11134-cov-3.181876_pt1 | contig 11134 bp, 10 predicted proteins | sample MGYA00237943_ERZ548823 | MGnify/ENA primary metagenome ERZ548823 (study PRJEB26490, sample SAMN05194731) | human gut metagenome | biome: terrestrial biome; feature: human-associated habitat; material... | reverse complement strand
CGATGATAATGATCAATCGCTACTTTAAAATCTGTACTACCTTCTGGAACTGGTGCAGTATCAGATACAGATGGAGATTTTCCATCTTCATCCCATGCACCTTCACACTGATACGCACTGGAAGAGCCACCCCATAAAAAACCTTCAGGGAATTCTTTTAATGTTGAATAATCCATATATTATCTCCTTGTAATCTGTTTTAAATTATAAGCGCTTACTTTCGGAATTTCATTCCAATAATCCATACTTTTTCAAAGCTTTATATATACCGTCATTCCCTATATCATCTGTAATGTAATCAGCATATTGTTTTAACTCATCACAGGCATTGCCCATGGCAATACCCACATGTGTACTTTGTAATAATGAGGCATCATTCATAGAATCTCCAAAACCGATTGTATCCTTCATATCTCCATGATAATAATCTACAACACGTCTCACACCATCTGCTTTTGTACAGTTCTTTAAGATGATTTCACCATTAATGAAATCATCTTCATATTTAGAGAATGTCACAATATTAAACATTGGTGCAATATACTTTACACAATCATAAAAAGCGATCGGATCAGGGGCAATAAAACCAATCTTAGTGACACCTGTCTTTTCTAAATCAAATTGAGAGACAGGAATACGGTTTTCTTCCTGACGTTTTAATTCAAAGAATCTCTGTAATTCTACATTATCCCCAAATTCCTTATTGTGTCTCTTGTCAAAGAATTCATTCACACCTGGTGTCTGATAAATAGCATGTTCAGTTTCTAGACAGAATAAGATACCATGATTCACAAAGAGTGTCATCATTTCTGAAAGAGTATATTGATCCATGTAGTTCTTAAAGATATACTTTCCATCTACCTGAACAAATCCTCCTGCACTTGCTACAATACCATCAATAGGTAGTGCTTTGACATCACCTACAATAGAAGTAGGTGCTCTACCTGTACATAAGAATACTTTATTTCCCGCATTCTTTGCTGCTTGAATGGCTTCTTTTGTTTTTTCTGTTATATGTCTTGATTTTCCTACTAATGTACCATCAATATCAAAAAATAAAAATTTACTCATATACTACTCCATAATCTCATCAATCAATATAGGTTTTTCTACCTTTTCTTTACTAAAATGGAATGCACTTAATAATTCTTCTTTTCTTTCTTGTGTCCATTTACCATTATCATGAACAGTCACTAATGGTTCTCCCTGTTCTACATAATCACCAATCTTCTTATGTAGAATTAAACCAACGCTATGATCAATTTCATCTGTGACTGTTTCTCTTCCTCCACCTAGACGCATTGATACTAGTCCAAGAGTTAATGCCTCTAGATCTTCAATATATCCTGTTTCAGGTGCATAAACATCAAATATATGTTCAGCCATTGTAAACTTTTCAGGATAAAGAATATAATCGCTGTCTCCACCCTGTGCTTTTACCATTGCTTCTAAAGCATGTAATGCTTTCTTAGAAGAAATGGCTTCTTCTAGCATCTTTCTTGCTTCAGTCACTGTTTCTGCTTTTTGTGCCATCATCAGCATTGTACTTCCTGCAGTTAAACATAATTCTAATAAATCCTCAGGACCATTGCCATTAAGTGTTGCAATCGCTTCTTTCACTTCTAATGAATTACCAATTGCATAGCCCAAAGGCTGGGACATATTAGAAATAGTGGCTCTTGTATCCTTATGAAGATGCTGACCAATTGTGATCATTGTACGAGCAAGCTTCTTCGCATCCTCCAAGTTCTTCATAAAAGCACCATCACCATATTTGACATCAAGTAAAATTGCATCACTGCCTGCAGCTAACTTCTTACTCATAATAGAAGAAGCAATCAAAGGAATAGACTGAACAGTTCCAGTGACATCTCTTAATGCATACATCTTCTTATCTGCAGGATCAAGAGATGCTGTCTGACCAATAATAGCTAAATGAATATCATTCACCTGTTTAATAAAATCTTCTTCATTGACATAAACATTAAGTCCTGGAATAGACTCCATCTTATCTAGAGTCCCACCTGTATGTCCAAGTCCCCTACCACTCATCTTAGCGACTGGTACACCACATGCAGCGACCATTGGACCTAATACTAAAGATGTCTTATCACCAACACCACCAGTAGAATGCTTATCTACTTTAATACCGTGAATACCACTTAAATCAATCACATCACCACTATGCATCATTTCTAAAGTCAGCTGGGCTGTTTCGTGATCTGTTAATCCATTAAAGACAACAGCCATCAAGAAAGCACTCATCTGATAATCAGGAATATCACCTTTTGTATATCCCTGGATTAATTCATGAATTTCTTCATCAGTTAATACTACATTATCTTTTTTCTTTTCAATAAGATCTACCATTCTCATAAATGTCACCTACTCAAACTGAGTTCCTACCTCGAATATATTCTTACCATTTAAATAATCCTTTACAGACATACGTTTCTTACCAGAAAGCTGTATCTCTGTAATCACGAATACACCATCTTCTACCTTTACACCGATCGCATCCTTAAAGATTTTAACGATAGTACCATTCTTTTCATCTTTATGATGTTCCTTGGCATTAGGGCAGTTATGAATTTCACCCTTATAGATTTTTACAACCTGTCCATTATAAGTTGTAAATGTACCCGGATGAGGATATAAGCCTCTTACATGATTAAAGATTTCTCTTGCTGTCTTGTTCCAATCAAGTCTTTCATCTTCTCTCTTAATAATAGGTGCATAAACAACTTCATCAGGATTCTGTGGAATTCTATCATTTGTTTCATCAAAGATAGATGGTAATGTATCCTTTAATAATTCAGCACCAATATCAGTTAAACGATCATATACAATTTCTAAGTTATCATCATCTGTAATTGGTGTGGATTTTTGAGAGATAATATCACCTGCATCCATCTTTTCTGCCATATACATAATAGTCACACCTGTTTCTTTGCGACCATCAATAATAGCACGATGCACTGGTGCACCACCACGATAAAGTGGTAATAAAGACGCATGGACATTCACACATCCTAAACGTGGTGCTTCTAATACAGCAGTTGGGACAATCTGTCCATAAGCTGCAGTAATAATTAAATCAGGCTTTAGATCTAAGACTGCCTGATAGTCATTTCTAATACGTTCTGGCTGTAATACAGGAATATCATGTTTTAATGCTTCCTGTTTCACATCACTCATAGTGAGTACTTTCTTTCTTCCTACATAACGATCTGGCTGAGTGACAACACCCACAACATCATATTTATTTTCTAGTAACATCTGCAGTACTTTTAATGAAAAAGATGCAGTTCCCATAAAAACTATTTTTTTACTCATAAAATTCCTCCTGTATTGTCTTTTTTATTATAACATACTCATTTTATAAGTGCTACCACACAGGAAAAACCAAAAAAACTATTGCAATCATCTAGCATTTTTGGTATTATAGTTCAGCAAACTATAGAACGAGGTGAGATTATTATGGCAAACATGAAACAGCAGATTAAACGTTATAAAAACGATAATGAAAAAAGATTAGCAAACAACGCAGTAAAGAGCGCTTTAAAGACTTCAATCAAGAAAGTATTAAACGCTGTAGAAGCTGGTGACAAAGAAGTTGCTGCTAAGGAATTTAGCGATTGCACAAGACAGTTAGATGCATCTGTAACTAAGCATATCCATCACAAGAACTATGCTAGCAGACAGAAAGCAAGACTTCAGAAGAAAATTAACTCAATCGGATAATTGATAGAGTTTTCTATATGAAACATAAACATCCAGCATTTTGCTGGATGTTTTCTTATGCCTTGCATTTAGGGTGTAAGTTTCTTAAAATATAAGTGCGAGGTATAGAAATATGTTAAGAGAAGAAACAAGAAGTGTACAGGTAGGAAATTTAACTATCGGTGGTAATAATCATGTAGTGATTCAGTCTATGTGTAATACAAAGACTAAGAATGTAGAAGCAACTATTAAACAGATTAATGCGTTAGAACAGGCCGGCTGCGAACTTGTAAGAGTAGCTGTATTTGATAAAGAGGATGCTTATGCAATTAAAGAGATCAAGAAAGGGATTCATATTCCTTTAGTGGCTGATATTCATTTTGATTATAAGCTCGCTCTTATCGCCATAGAATCTGGTATTGATAAGGTACGTATTAATCCTGGTAATATTGGTTCTATCGAAAAGGTAAAAGCAGTTGTAGATGCATGCAAAGAGAAGCATATCCCTATTAGAATTGGGGTTAATGGTGGTTCTTTAGAAAAAGATATTCTAGAGAAATATGGAGAACCTACACCTGAAGGTATGGTTGAATCTGCAATGAAGCATGTAAAGATTCTAGAGGATCTAGATTTCCATGATATCGTTATTTCATTAAAGTCTTCTAATACAATGTTGACTATTAAAGCGTATGAATTAGCATCTAAAACATTCCCTTACCCTTTACATGTAGGTGTTACTGAAGCAGGTACTGCCTTAGGAGGCACTATTAAGTCTGCTTTAGGTATTGGTACATTATTATATGAAGGTATTGGAAATACTATTAGAGTGTCTTTAAGTGATGATCCTGTAGAAGAAATCAAGGTTGCTAAGATTCTATTAAAGGAATTAGGTTTATTAAAGGGTGTTCCTACCCTTGTATCATGTCCTACTTGCGGTCGTATTCAGTATAATTTGATTCCTATTGCTAAAGAGATGGAAGATTTCTTAAAGGATATTCATCTCGATATTACTGTCGCAATTATGGGTTGTGCAGTAAATGGTCCAGGAGAAGCACGTCATGCAGATATTGGTATTGCAGGTGGTGTTGGTGAAGGTCTTCTTATTAAGCATGGTGAGATTGTAAAACGTGTTAAACAGGAAGATATGGTTCAGACACTTAAAGATGAAATTTTAAAGATGGTTGAAGAAAAAAGCGAGTAATTAATAAAACTCGCTTTTTTACGTTACGTTAGGTTTTCTATTTTATTATATATTTTGTGGATCTACCTTTTCCTTGAATCAGTACAACTCCCTTTTTCTCTAGTATTTTTAATAGAGAAGATACTTTTGATTTACCAAAAGGTGTACTTGGTACTATTTCACTAATAGATTTTAGGACTGTTTTACTTAACGCTTTTAAAACAAGATGCTCATCATCTGTTAAATCAGAAATATCTTCAAAAACAGGCAATTCAATCTTTATAGTATTTTCTGATACTTCAAAACGAGGTTTCACAAAACTACTTTCATATAATTGTTTGATTCGTGTAATACCTGTTCCAAATATTTCTACAAATCCTAATCGATAGAATACATTCGCAAGATTTCTATTTCTTAAAACGGATGTTTTACCATTCAAATACTCTTCTTCAGAAATCCCTGAAGGCAATCCACCTGGAGACACTATATCGATATAATTATCAAACATAGATATTCTAATATGAGAATTCACATCCCACATCCTATGAATAAGTCCATTCGCAATAGCTTCTCTAAAAGCTGCTTCTGGTATTTTTTCGACATTCTTTCTTTCAAATCCTTCTATCACTTCATATCTATAATAATCTCTAAATACCTCAAGCGATTTCTTATAGACTTCTAGAATAGACATATGATCAAATGTAATTCTTTTCTGAATAACACTGATATTTTCTCCAAATTTTATAATATCAACTCCAGGAAAATCATTAGTATCCGCTAGTAAACCAGCCGCGTTATTATATCCATTATTATTGTCATAGAGATTAAGAGTTTTTAATGTATCAAGATTAAACGAATTGATTTGAATAGATTTTTCTAATTGTTCTTCAAGAAAATGAAAAGTAAGATTCTGATCTTTGTATGGTAGTTCTTCAAAACTAATATTTTTCCCTTCCAATACAAGCCTTGAAAACTCTAATGTATCTACTTCTATAGTTGCAGAATCATTACGCTTGTATGCTTTTGATTTATATAAATATGGTTTCTGTAATCCACTTTTCACAATAAGTTTTATAGTCTTGTTTACTTCATTTGGTTCAAGTACATAATCTGGTTGTGGAGAAATAGTATCATTAATTTTGTTTTCAATATCTAAACACGCCTTGATTATATCTGACAACCCTTTAATATTGCCATCATCGTCAACTCCAAACAAGATTATTCCACCATCATAGTTTGAAAAAGCACTAACTGTTTTCAAGAAAGTACTTGTGATTGTTTCTTTAAACTCTAGATTTCTTGTTTCACGCATATTACTATCTCCTTTCCTATTCTACTACTTTAAGTATAATTAAAAATGAGCGCAAATTCAATCGAAAACTTTTTCGTCCAAATTATTTCAATCGTAAATCAGAAAAAACACCCTTTTTGTATGATTTCCGAGCGAATAATACACTTAATTATACGAATATCAATCTTAGAATACATTCAGTATCTCACAAATGCAATTAAAATGAACGTAATTTCAATCCATTCCATTTTCGTTCATACTTTATAATAAAATCAAAATTATAAACTATAGAACAGTGTTTTTTATAACACAAAACACTCTTTAGATACATACATAGAGCTTATTCAAGCAAAAATACGCGTAAAAACAATCGAAGATTCAATCGAAAACTTTTTCGTCCGCGATATTTTCAATCGTAAATTTTAAAACACCCTCTTTGTTGGATTTTTATCAAAATTAATAACTCGCTTGTTACATGACAGGGTAATAATATAGCTGAATTATTCAACAATACACATCAAAAACAATCGTAAATTCAATCGAAAAGTTTTACGTCCAAATTATTTCAATCGAAAACTAAAAAAATAGGCTATTTACGCACTTTTCGACCAAATCATGTATTGATTTTCCCCTAATAGTGAACATAAAAAATAAGCAACCAATTACGGCTGCTTATTCAAACATTTCTTTTAAACCTGGGTTGAATTCATGCTTTTTCAACATTTCAATCTCTTCTTTATAAGGTGCATTCTTTTCAATATAAGGTGTTTCTAGAATCTTAGGAACATCTTTTAAGCGTTCATTAGATACAATAGAGTCCAATGTATCAAAACCGATTGTCCCAAAACCAATATTCTCATGTCTATCTTTATGAGAACCTTGTGGATTCTTAGAGTCATTGACATGAACAACTAATACCTTATCTAAACCGATCTTTTCATCGACTTCATCAAGAATTGCATCAAAATCAGAAATATCATAACCTGCATCATTTAAATGACATGTGTCTAAACATAAACCTAATAATTCAGGATAATCACAATGATCAATAATATAAGCTAACTGATCAAATGTTCTACCTAGTTCAGTGCCTTTACCTGCCATTGTTTCTAAGGCAATATGTACCTTCTGTTCTGGCTTCATTGCTTCATTTAAGCCAGATACGATGGCATCTAATCCTGCTTCATCCCCTGCTTTAACATGGGCACCTGGATGAAGAACAAGTCTTGAAGCACCAATTTCATCACATCTTTCAATTTCTTGACGTAAGAATGATACAGCAAGTTCTCTTGTTTCAGGCTTGATTGTATTTCCTAAATTAATAATATAAGGGGCATGAACAACAACTTTGTCCATGTCTATTCCCTTTTCTTTCATTAATTCTTTGGCTTCTTCTACACGTAATTCAGAAACAGGTTTACGTCTCGTATTCTGAGGTGCTCCTGTATAAAACATGAATGTATTGGCATTATAACTTAATGCTTCTTTTACACTTCCTAGAAGCATTTCCTTACCACCCATTGAGACATGTGAACCTATAATCACTGCATGTTCTCCCTTTCACGTTTTTCTCTCTGTGCCTGTTTCGCACGTTCTTTTTTCTGTTTCTGGATATCTTTACGAATAATATCTCTCTTCTTCTTCTGGTAAATAGCCTGGATTTCTCTCTTTCTTTTCTTCTTATAACCAGGTTTAACCTTCTTAGGTCTCTTAATAATGCGCTGAATTTCTTTTTCTAATTCAGACTGTGGCGCATTTCTATTCTTACGCTTATTACGTGCCTTGGCATCCGTTAATACACCGTTACGGATTTCTTTTACTTCAAAGTGAATACCCTTCTTTTCAAGTGATTCAACCATCTGCTGATTAGATGAATCATACATAGAATAACATTCACCCTTATACTTACCACGACCACATCTACCAGATCTATGAATATAGAAGTCTCTTTCTGTTGGGAATTCCATATTAATAACATGAGATACACCATCAATATCAATACCTCTAGCCGCAATATCTGTAGCGACAATGTACTGATATTCATTATTATTGATACGTCTCATCATCTGTTTACGTTCACGTGGTTCTAAGTCACCATGAATTTCACCGACACGATAACCATCGCTTCTTAACTGATCAGATAGCTTAGTGGCTTCTGTTCTCTTATTACAGAAGATTAAGCAGATATATGGATCAATGATATCCATGATATTCTTTAATACTGTATAACGGTCATGATGCTTTGTATGAATTAAGTAATGTTTTGTATTGTCTGTTGTTTTCTTATGGGCATCAATCTGTACTAATTCTGGCGCATTCATATATTTTCTTAAGAATGGCCATAAATGTTCAGGAATAGTTGCTGAGAATACAAGCATCTGTAAATCTTCTCTCATCTTAGATAAGACTGCATCTAAGTCTTCAAGATAACCATATTCTAAAGTCATATCTGCTTCATCCACTACAAATGTAGTAGCTGTAGTGATAATTAAAGCCTGTTCATTTAAAGATAAGTCTTTAATACGTCCTGGTGTACCAATAACGATATGTGGCTGTGTAGAAAGCTTATTAATAGCCTTCTGCTTATCAGAACCACCAATCACAAGTGAGATTCTTAAATCAGGGTTTTCTTTCTTGAATTCCTTTGCGTTTTCATAGATCTGATGTGCAAGTTCTCTTGTAGGAGTTGTAATAACTGCCTGTACATAATCTGCATTTGTATCAATACGATCAACGATAGGAATTAAGAATGAATGAGTTTTACCAGTACCTGTCTGTGAGATACCAATAATATCTTTATTCTTATAAACAAGGGGGATCACCTTATCCTGGATAGGTGTTGGTGATGTGAAATGTATTTTGTTTAAAGTCTTTTTTACATAATCATTAAATTGAAATTTATCAAATAAATCCATTATAATTCGCCTCCTTTAGCGTCTATTATCATACCATGATTTGAAAAAAAAACAAATCTAATCTCACTTATGTTAGAATTGTTTTTGAGGTGAAGAATATGAAGGTTACAGGAATTGTCCCTAGAGGATATTGTAAGGGTGTTATTCGTGCTATTAATATAGTAAAAGAGACAATAGAACAGCCAGGTCCTATTACAGTACTTGGTATGATTGTCCATAATCAATTTATTGTGGATGCATTAAAGAAGCGTGGCGCCGTCACAATTGAGGATGCAAGTAAGACAAGAATGGAACTACTTGATGAAATTAATGAAGGTACAGTTATTATTACAGCACATGGTGCAGGAGATTGTGTCATTGAGAAGGCAAAGAGTAAAGGACTCAATGTAGTGGATGCAACATGTTTAGATGTCATTAAGACTCATACTCTTATTAAAGAACAGTTAAAGCGTGGGAAGGATGTTTTATATATAGGTAAAAAGAATCATCCTGAAGCTGAAGGTGCATTATTGATTGATCCTGAACATATTCATTTAATTACATCAAAGAAGGATTTAGAGACACTAGATAAAGATAAACATTATGTGATGACTAACCAGACAACTATGTCCCTTTATGATGTCTATGATTTATGTGAGTATGCGAAAAAAATATTAGATGTAGAAATCATGAAGGAAACATGTTCAGCTACACAGATTAGACAGGAAGCCATTGCGAAGATGGATGAAGATATTGATCTAGTCATTATTGTAGGTGATCCTCATTCTAATAATACAAAGAAGCTGGCTTCTATTAGTATGGAGAAAGCACATAAAGATACCAAGATGATTGGAAGTCTTGAAGAGTTAGACTTATCATGGCTTAAAGGAAAGAAGCATGTGGGAGTGAGTTCTGGAGCTTCTACCCCTACTGTATTGACTAATCAGATTATTGATTTCTTGAAGCAGTATGATGAAAACAATCCAGATAGTTTTATTAAACCTGAAATACCTTATGAAAAGATGTTATAGGAGAATGTATGAGTAAGAAGATTATATTTTTTGATGTAGATGGGACTTTAGTAGATGTGAGACCTGTAAAGGAATGTATTCCTGAATCAACTATTCAGGCAGTGCACGAGACGCGTAAAAAAGGAAATTTATGTTACCTTTGTACAGGACGTTCTCTTGCAGAAATCTATCCTTATATTCTAGATGTAGGATTTGATGGCATCATTGGTGCTGGCGGCGGATTTGTACAGATGGGTGATGAAATGTTGTATCATAAGAAGGTCAGTGATGAAGATGTTCATCGTGTTGTAGACTTCTTTGAAACAAATCATTATGACTATTATTTAGAATCTAATGGTGGTTTATTTGCCTCTAAGAACCTCATTAAAAGACTAGAAAGCATCATCTATGGTGATCTAGAAAATGATCCTGAAGCAAGAAGAAAGAAGGAAGAGGAACCAAGTCATTTTATAACTGCGCTGATTGAAAATGAGAATATGTATAGAAACGATGTGAATAAGATTTGTTTCTTAGAACATGAATCTATTCCATTTGATGAAATTAGAAAGCAGTTTAGTGATGCATTCCAAGTGATTGAATGTACTGTTCCTGCATTTGGTGATGCTTCAGGTGAATTATCTGTAGCAGGTGTGAATAAGCATACTGCCATTGAAGCACTTATTAACCATTTAGGTATTGATCAAAAGGATACATATGCTTATGGTGATGGCATGAATGATGCAGAGATGTTGACATTTGTAGCTCATGGTGTTGCAGTCGGTAATGCGAAAGAAGGTTTAAAGGCTATTGCTGATGAGGTATGTGATGATATTGCGAATGATGGTATTTATAAAAATATGAAGGAGCACGGATTAATCTAATCCGCGCTCCTTTTTAATATATTTCTTCTTTATATTCTATAAGTTCATCATTCTTATAAACAACCTTAGCATGGTGATAATGATCATCTTCCATCCAGTTTAAGAAATGATAATCTGCTTCCCATTGTGGATAATCAGGAATCAAATCATCATCC
>ENA-OUQG01001766-OUQG01001766.1-human-gut-metagenome-genome-assembly--contig:-NODE-1766-length-11153-cov-4.859254_pt1 | contig 11153 bp, 10 predicted proteins | sample MGYA00237943_ERZ548823 | MGnify/ENA primary metagenome ERZ548823 (study PRJEB26490, sample SAMN05194731) | human gut metagenome | biome: terrestrial biome; feature: human-associated habitat; material... | reverse complement strand
TCCGGAGAGAACACAGGAGAGAAGGATCTCGATCCCGAGAAGGATGAAAATCGCCGGCCAGAGGTGGAAGACAAATGACAGCGGAATCATTTTCCAGAGGACGGCAAGCAAATAGAGGACGCCTGCGGCGACGAGAACCACGCCGCAGGTGATACTTCCTACCCGATGAATATAACGTTCATTCTTCTGCATCCTGCTCCTTCTTTCCCCGAATCATGCGTACTCCGATCCAGATCAGAACCACAGACGCAAACACACGCGGAATCACATCATGGATTCCCCAAAGGGAATTCCGGATACCGGGTAAAATCTGTCCCAGGTATTCCGTTCCGGAATCCAGAATAATCCAGCAGCCGCAGACAATCAGCGCCGCAGCCAGTATGCGGTGGTATTTCTGCCCGCTAAAGCCAAGCTTCTTCAGACTTTCCTCCGTAATCAGGTATTCATCCTCCGCCTCAGCGAACTCCTCATCCGACATGTGTGCCATATTCCTTGCATGGAAAAAGGCATACACATAAATCACCAGGGCGAAGATCATAAAAGCGCCGCTCCCGAAAATGCTCGAAACAAACGCGGTGATCGCAAACAATGCAAGAAGACTTACACCGTTCTTCATAAATCCCCAGTACATCTCGGCACAGCCGGGAATAAAGGAGAAAACAAAGGTCATAAATGCATTCTTTTTCTTTCTCATGTTATCCTTTCCTGCCGCAGAAGGGCTGCGGCACCTGGTTTCCATTCAATCTGCCTGATTTCAGGTGAAAACGCCTGGCCTCCATTCCCTTAGCTCAGGCCCTCAAGACTTCTGCGGGAGGCTGCGTCCGCGCGGCTGTTGATCGCCGCAGGAAGCAGCTGATCCGTCACCGACCGGACTGCTGCACCAACCTGAAGATTCTTCTCATACATCCAGGTTCCCATACGGTCCTCTCTTCTCTTCGGCGCTTCATTTTGTTCCGTGCGATTCCACAGATCAGAAATTTCAGGCCTTCTGCCATTTTCCGAAATGCCGGAAGTCATTCGGCTCTCAAGCGGCATGACGGTCAGAAGAAGAATTGCCGCCGCCACAACCGTAACTATCTGCCAGGTTTTCATTCTGACGCAGTTCATCTGATTGATGGTTCTGCGTCTTCGGAGCTCCCCGAAGACCTCCCGCTTCAGAAAGGATGGCGCAGAGATCATCGCACTTTTCTCCGTCTCTTCCATAAGAAGATCCAGCTCTTCCTCGCTCAAATACGGAAGCTTTTCCCGCGAATCATTTTCACTCATTGTCATATCGCATTCCTCCTTTCCTCCCGATAAATCGTCCGAAGCATCTCCCTTGCCCGGTAAATCTGTGTGTGCACGGTCTTCGGATTCATCTGCAGCCTTCTCGCAATTTCTCCCGGAGACTCCTCCTGATAAAAGTACAGGCAGGCGATCCGGTTGTACGGAGGCTTCAGGCCTTCGCACCTCTCCCGAAGCGTTTCACGCGCACTCCGCTCCAAAACCTCGCTCTCCGGCGTTTCACGCCCTGCCGGCTGCCGGTCCAGTACCTCCGATTCCTGCGGCTGCGTTCTGTATTCCGCAGATCTCAGATAATCAATGCAGCGGTTCGCTGCGATCCGGCACAGCCATCTCTTCTCCGCTCCCGGCGGAGCATCCGCATGGTGCCGGAACGCCGACAGGAACGTATCCTGTGCCAGGTCCTGCGCTGCAAAATAATCCCCTGTCATCTTGTAGCAGACAGAAAACACCAGATTCTGATATTTATCCATCCACTGTGACAGCTTTTCTTCTGCATTCGTTCCGGCTCACCTCCTCTCCTTTGTCGCTCTTTCGATGCATCTGTAAATCATAACGAAAAAGTACCGCAAATTTCTTCAAAATTTTTAAAATCGGATCAGAAAAATAAATATACCAAAAATCCCTCTTCTCTCCGTTTCCGAGAGAAGAGGGATTCCCTTTATTATTCCTATCTGTACAACTCCGCCTGATTCGTTCGGTTCAGGTGATTCAGACCATCCGGCTCCAGGCATCCTCCGTTGCAAACGGTCCGGGCATTGCCGCAGCCTCACGATGATCACCGAAGTAATCCTGATTGAAAATGATCTCCGAGCCATCCGGATTCTCAAAGCGCTCTTCCGGCTCAAAGGCCATTCCCAGATCGCCGGTGCTGATCACACCGTCTGAGATCCCGGCAGCATAGGCTGCAAGATTTGTCTTAAGCTTAAGTCCGTCTGCCGTCTCCTCCAGAGAAAGCTCCGGAACAAAGCTGTCGTCCACAACTGCGTTCTGCTCCTTCTTCCAGGGCTTTGCACCTCCCAGATATACATTGCCCTTCGCCCACACCGGGAGATGGGAATAATATCTGTTAGGATACGGATTGTCCGATCCCATGCCGCAATAGCCTTCAAACTGCTTCTTCCACTCATCCTCCGTGGGATACTCGTCATAGACAAAGGTACCCACATCGAAATTCATGGTATCCCACATTCTCGCATTCGGATCTTCTGCGTTTTCCACCGCAGTCTGCACCTCATGGAAGAAGGGAAGAACCGGTCTCTGAACAAAAATATTGTTGCAGAAGCGTACATCCCCATGCAGGAAGGACATAAATCCGATTACGCGCGTTCCATGAATGGCGTGGTACGGCGTGTAGCGCTGCGACTTGATGTCCGGTGCTCCGTTGTCCGTTCCGGTTCCGATGCAGGTAAGAGATCCTGCGAACAGGTTGTGAACAAACGCGCCGCCCTGCGAAGCAAACTTGATGGAGCGCTCCGACAGGAAAATATTGTTGTCTACCAGCGTCGGTCCGTGGGACACCTCTACAAAAAGATCCTCTCCCAGGGAGCCAAGGAATTCGCCAACGTTGTCGGAATTCAGTCTCGTCTTGTCAAAGCCAAGGCTGTTGTCATACATCAGGTTCTGCGTCACGCGGGTTCCCTGCGCCTGCCAGTCAAGCCAGATGCCTCTCGTGCAGTGGTGAATCCGGTTTCTGCGGAAAATAACATCAATGGCCGCGTGCATCTTGATTCCGCCGATTTCCGCGCCGGCAAGGTTCTGCTTGTTGTTGATGTTGTAAATGTGGTTGTCCTCAATGATCGAGAACACACCTCCCAGATGACCGACAATGCCGGTCTGTCCACAGTCATGAATCGAGCAGCGGCGAATGATGTGACTGCCAATGTGCTCCTTGTCCCAGTTCTCATAGCTTGCCTGCAGAATGCAGTCACGCTCCGTCTGGGTACCATCTTTATATTTCCACTTAAGCCAGCGGTTGTCATTGCCGTGCTGCAGATATTTTCCAAGTGAAATGCCGGAGCACTTCGATTCATAAACCTCACAATCCTCGATGATCCAGCCCTTCGACCAGTGCGGTCCGATCATGCCGTCCTGATATGCTGTCGGCGGAGCCCACTGCGTTGCCGCCTCCCGAACCGTAAAGCCAGACAGCGTAATGAAGCCAACGCCTTCTTCTGCGGGAAGGAAGCAGTCCTTCCGAACAGAGAATTCCACTTCCTCCAGGTTCGGATTCTTTCCCTGGAAGTTCGCATAGAAAACAGTCTCGTTCGTCTCCTCGTCCTGCTCCGCGTACCAGACATAAACGGAAAACTCCTGATCCCAGGAAAGAAGCGACGGCTCCGGTGCAGTAACCTTGCTGCGCTCCGTCACCTCATACATTGATTTGTGATTCAGATACACATCACCGGTGTGCGCCGTGATGGTCGCAATGAACCAGTCTCCGGAAACCTTCGTGGTATACGGATTGTAATCTCCGAACAGCGTATTCTTCACGCGAACGGTCCAGACATTCTCCTCGCCCTCCACCGGCTCCCATCCGGTCAGCGGCTCCGCTCCGGTAATAATCGCCTGCAGCGGCTCTATCGAGCGATAAACAATTCGCTCCGTCTCCGTCCCGGCATGCTTCGGATTTACATATTCCCGATAAATGCCGGGTGCGACCAGGACCTCGTCGCCCGGCATGGCAATGTCTGCCGCCGCCTGAATGGTCTTAAACGGATGCTCCTTGCTGCCCGCCCCCGGCCTTCTTGCATTGATGTCAACGTAATACTGCATAAAATAAGCCTCCCTGATGTTACCTTTTCATCAGCTCTTCACCGCTCCGATTGCGATACCCTTCACAAAGTACTTCTGTGTAAACGGATAAATGATCATGACCGGAAGAATTCCCATGACCGTCAGTGCCATTCGAACCGCAGTAGAAGGCAGATTTGCCGCACTGATATTTCCTCCTCCGGCCTGCGCCTGCTGCCGGAGTGAATCCAGATTCTTTTGAATATTCATTAACAGCACCTGAATGCTGTACATGCGATCATCATTAATATAATACAGACCGTTCATCCAGTCATTCCAATATCCGAGTCCAACCAGAAGTCCGATGGTTGCCAGAATCGGAAGTGCCATGGGAAGCACAATGCCGAACAGGATCCGGAATTCTCCGGCTCCGTCCACCTTGGCGGCTTCAATGACAGCGTCCGGAATGATAGCACTGTCTTCGAATTCTATTGAAAACTCCAGATCCGCCCCTGCTTCCCGCTAACAGAGCCATGGAAAAAATCCTCCAGAGTCGGATGATCCTGCCTTCCGGGGCATCTCCATCCAAATCCATAAGACATATCATACCCCAAAGCCGCCGTCTTGTAGATCGTTTCCTTTTCTTTGTTTTCCACCCGGTTTCCGACAAAATCTCTCAGGACTCTCCAGTCTTCGCTGCAGAACATATGCCCGCCTTCGCGAAAATGCATGGCACAGTTCTCTTCTGCTCCAAGAAAACGATATACTTCTGCCACGGCATACCAGGAAATCTGTGTTCCGAACGGATTACTCCACTGATCGTCCAGTCCCTCCAGCACGATGAGCGGTCTCGGCGCGATCACAGCCCCGATGAAATGAGCATCAAAATCAAGCCTGTTCTCCTCCCAATGCGCACACGCGGTCTCCTTATTTCCATACTTTCCGAAATCATCAACAAACCAGTAGGCCATGCCATCCTCCCGCATAAGCCAGCCGTTTGTCTCTACAAATCCAAGACCATCTCCCAGCCGGTTGCCGGAATAACGGTTACTGGCCATTCCGCCGCAGCCGGATCCTGCTGCGGCACAAATCGTAAAGCGCTCATCCATAACGGCACAGCAAAGAGCCGTCTTTCCATATCTGGAATGCCCTGCACTGATCACACAGGAGGAATCCACATACGGCTGCATCAGAAGATAATCCAGCGTTCTGCTCTGCAGCCACGCCCACATCGCAATGACCTTCCAGGTATATTCAGGATAGGTCTGATAGCAGCTTCCTCTCTTATAATCAAAATCATCCGGAGCAGGTTCCGTCGGATCAAATACCACAACGCAGTAGCCTGCCCGAATGGACTCCTCCGCAGCCTTTGCATTTACATAGGAAGGAACAATTGCGGTCTTATGCTTTTCATTGTCATTCGGACGAAGAACGATGATCCGGAACGTAATCTCGCCCTTGGGGCCAAAATACAGTCGGATATTTTCCTCGATGCCCGCTCCCTCCAGAAGTTCTTTTTTACTAATCGCCTCTTCCCGGTAAAACGGCGGCGCCGGCGGTACCGTACCGTATTGATAGCGAATCAGCAGGGATTTCAGATATTCCCGCTGCTTCTCCCACTCTTTCGGGTTCTCTACAAGCTTTCCCTCGGCATTTAAAAACGGATTCGGAAGCTCCCAGCCTTCCTTATATTGTTTCATATCGTACTCCTTCCTGCAGTTCTGTCCGATATTCTGCAGCTCTTACCGATCCTGATACGCAAATGGCAGGCAGTCAAGAAAACACATCAACCATCTGTATTCTCTTAACTTCCCTGCCATTTTTCTTACTTCTTATTTTTTTTGGTTTTCAACAAGCTTTTCTGATTACTCCGGAAGCATCTCCGCATCGCCATACAGATTATTCCATGCCTGCTCTCTCTCATCCTGAATTGCCTGGCCGCCTGCAGAGAGATAGTCATTCATTCCGTTCTCCCAGGTGCTTTCAAACTGATCCACCGGGCAGGACATTGCAGTGTCCAGAAGGACATCACGCTTGCTGGAAAGAGTGGTTCCCATTCCATTCTCTGCGGAAATGGATCCGCACTTGGCATTTTTGTTGACTCTCTTGTCTGTATCTGCCAGCTTATAAGCCTGCTCTACGTAAGACGGATCAATTTCCGGATAGTTGTAGGCAATTGCCTTAACCGTAGCATCAGCATCCTGAAGCTTCATTCCGTTCACCGTGATCGTCAGATAGTAATTCTGTCCGGAAATCTGCTTGTCATCTCCGGTAGCTGTGAGCGTCTCAACAGCACCTTCTTCATTTACCTTGTGATTTACACCCTCATCACCAATCTGCAGATACTCAATGGTTGCAGGATCGCTGATAAAATCAATATACAGAAGGCTTGCAAGAAGATTGTCATTGGTTGACGGGAAGAAGATGTGACGATCGGTCTGGCTGATCGACCACTTGGTATAGTTCCCGTTCTTGTCTTCGAAGCAGTCTACCGGGATGTATGCCGCATCCTCTCCGACATGCTTCTTCAGATTTGCCTGGTAGCTGTCTGCGCCGCCACGATAAGGCATATCCCAAATATGAGTAAATGCACCTACATAGCCGGCCTTAATCATATCGTCCTCTGTGGTATCTCCACTCGTATACAGAGCAAAATCATCCCACATCAGATCCTCGTTGTACCACTGGTTCAGAAGCTTGATCGCTTCCTTTGTTCCATTCTGCGTAAGAAGACGATCATCAAAGCCCTTTACATAGTATTCCTTGTCCGTAACATCGGGATCCAGGCAGCTGCCAATCAGCATTGCTGCTCTCCAGCCCACATCATAGCTGACCGAGAACGGAATCATTTTATCTGCATCCTTGCCAAGAAGAACATCCGCATTATCACGGAAGGCAACAATCGTCTGGTAGAATTCTTCCGTTGTTGTCGGTACCTCAAGACCAAGCTTCTTCAGCCAGTCCTCACGAATAAAGGAAAGCTCACGGTTATTGACCGCCATTTTGCCTTCCAGGGCCCACAGGGAGCCTGTGGTCGGATCCTGATCCCAATATATATTGGTCTCTCCCAGCCAGTCCCACATGTTGGGAAGATCAGCTTTATACTTCTCAACCGCTTCGCTGAGGTCTGCAACTCCTCCCATATCCGCATAGGTCTGAATGGTTGCATAATCAAAGGTATAGCAAATATCCGGTGCGGAGCCTGCTGCCAGAAGGTTATTGATCTGCTCTGTCTCATTGGATCTCGGAACCGCTACAAACTCAACGTCAACATTGTGCTGCTCCAGCATCTGATCCTTGATGTACTTATTAAATTTGTTGGTCTCATGAGAAGTTTCACTGCCCTGAGATCCATCATCCCAGACCTCAACCGTAATGTGCTGCGTCTCTGCAAACTTCCCGTCTGTCAGTTCCGAGGTGCTCTCCGCAGCTTCTGCAACAGCTTCCCCGGTTTCATCAGCGGCACTTGAAGCCCCCTCCGACGTCTGTCCGGCCTGGCTGCCTCCGCATGCCATCAACGGAACGCTCACCGTTACTGCCAATAATAATGCCATCAGTTTCTTTTTCATTGTCCCCTCCTTAAATATAGGATTGTTATTGAGAAATGCCGTTCAGCATTTACTTCCGCAGAATTATTCCTTTACAGCTCCCACCATCACGCCGTGGATAAAATACTTCTGAAGCCATGGATAAATCAGAAGAATCGGAATGGTGGAAAACATTACGATCGCTGCCTTCAGGGAGTCCGAAAGTCCGGGTGCCGAGAATCCCTGCTGTGTGGCAATCTCCACACGGTTAATGTTGTTCAGAATGTTGTAGAGAAGCAACTGCAGCGGATAATACTTATCATCGTTCATGTACATCAGCGCATCCGAATATCCATTCCACCGTTCTACCGCGTAGAACAGCGTGAGCGTTGCCAGAACCGGTTTGGATACGGGAAGATAAATTTTCCACAAAATAGTCGCATAGCTGGCTCCATCAATCTGCGCCGACTCGCATAAGCTCACCGGAATTCCGTACAGGAAATTCCGCATAATGATCATGTTGAAAACGCTCAGACATGTCGGAAGGAGCAATACCAGTGGATGATTCAGCAGTCCAATTTTCTGGAACAGAAGATAATTCGGAATCGTTCCTGCATTAAAGAACATCGTGATAGTAATGAGGACATTGATCGCTCCCCGGCCCTTCAGTTCCTTAAAGATCAGCGGATACGCACAAAGCGTTGTCATTGTCAGGGCCAGAAGCGTAAACGTCACTGTCAGAAGCATCGTCCACCCAAAAGCCCGGATATAGGAAGAGTCTCCAAGCACGTAGCCATACGCCTCCAAATTGGTCCCAACCGGCCACAGATACACCTCATGGCGAACCAAGGCCTGTGAAGAGCTTAGCGATCGTGCTAGCAAATTCACCATCGGCAGCAGACACGTAATCGAAATCAGTATCGCCACTGCCGTAATCGCTACATCCTGTGCTTTTTGCTTCCTGGATTTAATCAACCCCTGCTGTTTTTCTATTTTCATTTCGATTGTCCCTCCCGCTTTACCAAAGTCCTCTCTCTCCAAGTTTTCTGGAGATCGCATTTGCACTGAGGAGGAAGAATACTCCAACTACAGACTGAAACAGACCAACTGCCGTTGTCAGTGAGAACTGAAGGCCGCGAATGCCTCGTTCATAAACAAAAATGGAGAGTACGTTGGACCAATCCTTGACCAGATTGTTCTGCAGTGCGAAAGGACGGTCAAAATAGCTTCCCATGATATTTCCAATGGACATAATCAGCAGAATCACGATGGTTGATTTGATTCCCGGCAAAGTAATATGCCAGATCTTCTGCCATCTGTTTGCCCCATCCACAGATGCAGCTTCATACAGGTCCGGGCTGATTCCAGCAATTGCAGCCAGATACACAATGGAGTTCCAGCCAAAGCTCTGCCAGACACCAAGTCCAACGTAGGTTCCCACCCAATGTGCAGAGTCATTCAGGAACGGAACCGAAGCACCTCCCAGTCTCTGAATGGCCATGTTGATCAGTCCCGTAGACGGCGCAAACAGCTGAAGTGCCAGGCCGTAAATGATAACCCACGAAAGAAAGTGGGGCATATATACAATGGTCTGTACCGTTTTCTTGACCCTCTTAAACGGAATCTCATTCAGGATCAGTGCGAATATAATCGGGATCGGAAATCCGACCAGCAGATCGAGCACATTCAGAACCACGGTATTGCGCAGAGCCCGCTGAAAATCTCCGTTGGAAAATGCCTGAATAAAATATTGAAATCCTGCTTTGTCCGCCCATGGCATCTCCCACAGGCTCTGTACAATGCTGTATTTTTTAAATGCAATCAGCACATACGCCATGGGAACATACTTGAAAATGAGCAGGTACAGAAGCGGTAAGGCCAGCATCAGATAGAGCTGCCAGTAGCGCTTCAGATATGTTCTCTGCGTACTCTCTTTCTTTTGAATTGTTCGAATCGCTTTCACTTTTCTTCCCCTCCCCTTGGAACTGCGTTTCCGATACTGCGATCATAGGAGGTCTTATCTTCCACCGGCAAGTTGAAGAGTTTTCAACCTGACAGTTTGAGTATAAACCTTTCTTTTTCACACAGTTCTCCCTCCATTATGCTTGCCCTTTCGGCATATTGACCACGTATCGAATGATACCCCCCCCCCCGATATTTGTCCGATATGTCTATCTTGCTATATACTCTACATTTATTGCTTTCAGCCATTTTTGGTCAAATATACTATTCGCATAATTATATTCATTATTCGGTAGCACGTTTGTATACATTTCGCAGTATATCCTCATATATTCCTTTTTTCTCAAAGAGGTTTACATATTTCTCTTTCGCTTTATAATAGTTAAAATTGTATTTTCGTTTTTCGCACAGCAATAATTGGGTATTATCTGTCATGATTGAACATTTAAACAAAACACACGAACTGGTTCATTTCCGAAACAACACGCACATTCTCATTCACAATAACAATCAATCCGAAGCGTATCCGCCTCACTGGCACAATGAAGTAGAAATCGTTCTGGTGCGTTCCGGGAAGCTGCAGATACGCTGCGGAGGAATTGATTATTCCATGCAGGCAGGCGACATCCTGATCATCAATCCCGCTTCCATTCATGAAATACACAGAGAAGCCAGGGGATCCCGCATCTATTTGCAAGCAAATTTATCCGGTTTCCCGTTTCTTCAGGAGCTGCGTACGGCTTTTTCCGTATTAGCCCCCGCTACTTTGATCACCCCACAGACATTTCCGGACAGTTACCCGATGTTTCTGGACTCTTATCGCCGCATTCATAATCTGTATTTCGGGGATGATGTTTATGATATGGATTTTGAGGCCATAGAGTCGAAACAGCTCATTGCCATTGATCATAATGTCGCAGCAGCTTCTCTTCCATTTTTGCAGGAAACGCAGATATACTCTCATCTGCTGAACTTCATTGCTTCCGCTGCGATAAATGTACGGGAGTCTTCTCAGAAGGATATGGCAAAGAACAGCTCCGCCTCCGGAAGTTTGGCTCGTAATAACCAGGCCATTCAGGATGCCTGCAATATTGTCCTTACAGAATTCTCAGAGCCTTTGAGCCTTGGCTCTGTTGCTGAAAGAGTCGGCTTCAGCAAATTTCACTTTGAAAGAGTGTTCAAGGAGAATATGTGCATGACCTTCTACCAATATGTCACCAATGTCCGCATCTCTCACTCGAAAACTCTCCTGGCAGATCCTTCTCTGTCCATTACCGACATTGCGGTCTCATGCGGCTTCTCCAGCAGCTCTTCCTTTTCCCGGACCTTCCGTCAGAAAACCGGGAAAACGCCCTCCGATTTTCGAAATATGCGGCAATCCCCCATGTAGGCTTGCCGTGCCGCAGCAGGAAAAAGCACAACAAAAGAAGGTTCTGACCACAGGCGTTTTCAAGGGCCAGAACCTTCTTTTTTTATTCGCATGGATGAAATAAGCAGGGAAAGAATCATCCCTGAGAGAGATTTTTTATCTGCAGAGATGAAATAAGCGGGGGAGAATCATCCCTGCGAGAGAATTCTTATCTGCAGAGATGAAATTGAAGTGGTAAGCTTATTTTGGACACAGAGGGGTTAACTTTTGGACATTGATTC
>ENA-OUQG01001765-OUQG01001765.1-human-gut-metagenome-genome-assembly--contig:-NODE-1765-length-11170-cov-9.265767_pt1 | contig 11170 bp, 8 predicted proteins | sample MGYA00237943_ERZ548823 | MGnify/ENA primary metagenome ERZ548823 (study PRJEB26490, sample SAMN05194731) | human gut metagenome | biome: terrestrial biome; feature: human-associated habitat; material... | reverse complement strand
GGTTAGGAGTTTCACCTAACTAAATCAACTACACCGAACTGGCGCACCATTTTTTATCTCCTTTTAGTGCGTGCTGCAAAATCTTTGGGGATAGTAGCCAAAGCCTTTTTTTGGTTCAAAATGTTTAGGAACAATACCACGAAATACAAGTGGACGTATCATTTGACCAATCCCTCTTTCAAGCGCAAAGCCTAAAGCTTCTTGTTTCTGAATGGCTCCGGCATCAATTAAAATATTTACAATTTCTTCATTTCCAATACTGATGGCATGCATCAAAATAGGATATCCATTAAATACCCAGCTTGGACTTGCTCCAAGTTCTAGGCAGTTTTCAACTCCTTGTACATCTTCTTTCCATACAGCATCTAATAAATCCATAGCTAATCTTTTTTCTGCGTTCATATTGTACCCTTCTTTCTATACTCAAAGGATACATCTTATATAGACATCATTTATGTCAAATTAATCGGATACTTCTTTCACTTTTTGAAGCCTAGTTAACACATCTTCGCTTACCAGCTGATAGATGCATGAACAAATTGGAATAAAAATGATGATTCCAATAATACCTGCTACATTGGCTCCAATGGTGATGGCCACAATGATATACATAGGTGGAAAGCCTACAGACTTACCAACAACATGCGGATAGATAAAGTTTCCTTCAACTTGTTGAATACAAATAAACATAACAATGAATGTAAATCCTTGTACAGGAGATGTTATCGCAATAAAGAAAGTACATAATAGAGCGGCAACCAAGGCGCCAAACATTGGCACAAGAGCTCCAATACCTACGACTAGTCCTATTAAAAATGCATACGGAATCTTCATGATCAAAGACCCTGCAGTAACTAAACTGGCTAAAATCAAGCATTCCAAACAGGTTCCGCCTACATAACTTGTAAAAATACGAATGATCAGCTTTAATACGTGGCGTGTTTTTTCATAATCCTTTTCTGGAAGATAGGCCTTTAATAAAGATTTTGTTTCACGAACCACTTGTTTTTTATTAAACAACAATAGAAACGAGAATACGATTGCGATAAAGGCTTGCGCAAACCAAGAAAATGTAGTGGATAAAATCATAAAAATGGATCCAAATATATCATTGGCTCCTCCAGATACAAGCCAGGAACTGATTTTTTTACTCACATTATCAATCGCAAATGTACTAAAGACATTGATATCTAAGTGTTGTAAAAAGTTGTGCACTACATCTACATGTTTTGTGATATCTAAAAGCCATATATAGAATTCATAGATCATCTGTGGAAAGTTTGACATCAACAATTGAATCGAAAATAGAATCTTAGGTATGACAATACCGACAAAGGCAGCAAATACGGCAAACACAATGAAGATGGCTAAAATGTTGGATAGGACTCTTTTAATCTTTGTATCTTTAATATCAAACCATTTGATTAAATAGCGCATGAGATTGTTCGATATAATATTAAACACAAAGGCAAGTCCTGCACCAAATAAAAATGGCAGACACATTGCCCCGATCCATGCCAAAAAATCAACGATTTTTTCAAAATAATAGATGACCATACCGATTAATAAGGTAAAAATAATGAGTCTTTGGTACATTTTTTCTTTTTCATGTAGGTCCATCAAAACCACCTCAAATCGAATTTATTATACTATCTTTTACATTTAAAATCATTTTTTTAAATTTTTTATTTACATCTTTTTTTCATAGGTGTAAAATTCACGAGTTAAAAGAAAAAAGTAGAGGTGAAACAAATGAGTACAAAGTACATTTTCGTAACAGGAGGTGTTGTTTCTGGCCTTGGTAAAGGTATCAGTGCAGCCAGTCTTGGCCGCCTTTTAAAGTCCCGTGGCTACAAGGTAACAAGTCAAAAGCTCGATCCCTATATCAATGTGGATCCAGGAACCATGTCCCCTTTCCAACATGGTGAAGTATATGTCACAGATGATGGATTAGAAGCCGACCTGGATCTAGGTCATTATGAGCGTTTTATTGATGAAAACCTACACACATATTCTAACCTTACCACTGGACGTGTCTATTGGAATGTCATTAATAAAGAGCGCGATGGAAAATATCTTGGTGAAACCGTTCAGGTTATCCCTCATATTACTAATGAAATCAAGAGTTTCGTAATTCGTGCTGGAGAACATGCAGCTGCCGATGTCGTAATTACCGAAATTGGTGGTACGACTGGCGATATTGAAAGCTTGCCATTTCTAGAATCTATTCGTCAGGTTGCCTTAGAGGTTGGCCGTAAAAACTGTTTATTTATCCATGTCACTTACATCCCTTATATTTCAGGTTCACAGGAATATAAATCAAAACCAACGCAACATTCTGTAAAAGAATTACAATCTTATGGTATCAACCCAGATATCATTGTGGCACGTTGTGATGAAACCATTCCGCAGTCTGTATTAGACAAAATTTCATTGTTCTGTAACGTTGAAAAACGTTGTGTTATCCAAAATAAGACACTTCCTTCTCTATATGAAGTACCATTTATGTTAGAAGAACAAAATCTTGCAGATATTGTCTGTGAAAAGACAGGCCTTGAAATACGTAAGCCAGATTTAAGTGAATGGCAACAAGTTGTCGATAACATTAAAGCAAGCACCAAACCTGTAAATATTGCCTTAGTTGGTAAATACGTTGCCTTACACGATGCCTATTTATCTGTCAGTGAAGCCTTGTATCATGGTGGTTTTGAAAATCATGCCAAAGTCAATATTCAATGGATTGATTCGGAAGGCTTAGAAAATGCCAACTTAGATGAAGTCTTTAAAGATACAGATGGAATCATCTTGCCAGGTGGTTTTGGCGATCGTGGTATTGAAGGTATGATCAGTGTAGCCACTTACGCAAGACAAAAACAAATTCCTTATTTAGGTATCTGTTTAGGTATGCAGATTGCAGCCATTGCCTTTGCCCGCAGTGCATTAGGTTTAAAGGATGCCAACTCTTTTGAATTTGATCCACAAAGCAAACATACAATCATTGATTTCATGGAAGATCAAAGTAATGATATTCGTAAAGGCGGAACTATGCGTTTAGGATCTTATCCATGTTCATTAAGAGCTGATACAAATATTTGGTCTTGCTACAAAAAAGATATGATTGATGAAAGACATCGTCATCGTTATGAATTCAACAATGAATATCGTTCTGAATTTGAACGTAACGATATGATGATTGTCGGAACAAGTCCGGATAAACAATTGGTTGAAGCTATTGAGTATAAGAATCACCCATTCTACATTGGTGTACAATATCATCCTGAATTTAAATCTAGGCCAAACCGTCCACACCCATTATTTGTGGGTTTAGTTAAGGCCAGTCTAGAAAACAGAGAAAGTCACAAATAGTGACTTTTCTTTTTTATATATACTTTTTAATTTTATGGACAAACATATTTAATACGGAAACCAAAAACTTTTTATCCATTGAACTAGAAAGACAAAGTATCATAGCTTTAATCTGTTTTTCTGCAGCATCCACTCTATTTGTTTAAAACTCAGTGTTAGCCTCTTTGCAGTCTTCGCAAAAACATACTTAAAGGCAAAATCATTTAATAAATTGGCGTATCTCATACGCACCTCTTTTCTAGTAGGAGTTTTCCTACATACTTATATACGAAAAAAATTAGAGTTTTTTTGAAAAAAAGAAAATTTTCTCAAAACATTTGTGAAAATAATGATATTATATACGCGACAGGAGGATACTAGAAAAATGAAAATTGTCGATGAATATTTTGGATGTGACGTATTCAGTACATCTGCTATGCAAAGATACTTGCCTCATGCCGTCTACAAACAAATGATGGATGTGATGGAAAAAGGAAAGGAACTTCCTAAAGAAATCGCAGATGTAGTCGCAAACGCCATGAAAGACTGGGCTATGGATAAGGGTGCAACTCACTATACGCACTGGTTCCAACCAATGACAGGTATTACGGCTGAAAAGCATGATGCGTTTATCAATCCAACAGGGCCAACATCTGTTATTTCAGATTTTAGAGGAAAAGAATTAATCAAAGGTGAACCCGATGCCTCAAGTTTTCCAAGTGGAGGATTGCGTGCCACATTCGAAGCCAGAGGATATACCGCATGGGATCCAACTTCTCTAGCTTTTGTCAAAGAAAAGACTTTATATATTCCAACTTTATTCTGCTCTTACGATGGTAGTGCTTTGGATAAGAAAACACCATTATTGAGAAGTAATGATGCCTTAAACAAAGCTGCTGTTCGTTTATTGAACATTATGGGTTACAACATTCATAAAATCAAAACAACGGTAGGTCCAGAACAAGAATATTTCTTGATTGATGAAGAAATGTTCAAAGAACGTCTAGACTTATTAGTAACAGGAAGAACATTATTTGGTGCGGCTCCCGTAAAAGGCCAAGAATTAGATGATCACTACTTTGGTAGTTTGTCTGAACGAGTAAAAGCTTATATGGAAGAAGTCGATGAAGAACTTTGGAAATTAGGTGTTTATGCCAAGACCGAACACAAAGAAGTAGCTCCATGTCAGTTTGAATTGGCGCCTGTATTTACATCAACAAATATTGCGAATGACCAAAACCAATTGACTATGGAAGTTCTACAAAAAGTAGCTTCTCATCATGGATTGGTATGCTTACTACATGAAAAACCATTTGATGGTGTCAATGGTAGTGGTAAACACAACAACTGGTCTTTCTGTACAGAAGAAGGAGAAAACATTTTAGAACCTGGTGATTCTCCAAAAGACAATATTCGTTTCTTAACCGTTCTAGCTGCCATCATCAAAGGTGTAGACGAATACCAGGATTTATTAAGAATCTCTGTTGCCAGTGCAGGAAATGACCACCGTTTAGGTGCAGATGAAGCTCCACCCGCTATTATCTCTATCTATTTAGGTGAAGAATTAACAGCCATTCTTGAAGCCATTGAAGCTGGAAATGAATATGTAGATACAATCGATCGTAAATTGGAACTTGGTGTTTCTACCCTTCCTCCAATCGCAAAAGATTCTACAGACCGTAACCGTACTTCTCCATTCGCATTTACAGGTAATAAATTCGAATTCAGAATGCTTGGATCCAACTTAAACATTTCTTGTCCAAACACTATTTTAAATACAATCGTAGCTGAAGAATTAACACAGTTTGCGGATGAATTGGAATGTGTTAAACAAGAAGATATGACAAAAGCCTTGGTTGCGTTGATTCAAAAGACATTAAAGAATCATAAGCGTATCATTTTCTCTGGAAATGGATATTCCGATGAATGGAAAAAGGAAGCACAAAAACGTGGTTTATTAGAACTTAAAACAACAGCGGATGCACTTCCTCACTATACAGATCCAAAGAATCTACAATTATTTGAAAAACACAATGTATATTCAGCCAGTGAATTGCATGCTCGTGAAAGTATCCTACTCACAAACTACTACCAAGTGGTTCAAATTGAAGCTAAGACAATGGCTTATATGTTACGAAAACAAATCTTACCAGCTATCTTTAGTTATGAAGCTAAATTGGCTCAAATCATTCAAACAAAAAAATCAAGTGGCATTGAGGCTCCATTAGAAGTTAAAATCTTAAAAAACATCAATACACCTCTAGAATTAGTATCCAATCACTTAGATACATTAGAATCTTTGATCAACAAAGAAACCACAACAGAAAAACAAGCGGCTCGTTTTGCGGCCGACGAATTACTTCCATTAATGGAAACAATTCGTCAATTGACAGATGTGATTGAAACCAATGTTTCTAAAGAAGACTGGCCTTTACCAGACTATAACGACATTTTATTTAAATCTATGTTGTAGGGAATCAAAGGATTCCCTCTTTTTTTACATTTGTTTTCTGAAACCACTTGCATAATTCTCTTTCAAGGTTCATAATCACTTAAAAAGGAGTTTTAATTATGAGTAAATTAGTCGTACACGCAAAAACAATGATTGATGGTGTGAGTGATGCACCAAAAAAGGATCAATTGATTTCAATTGAAAATGGAAAAATTGTTTCCATTGAAGAATATCATGAAACAAATGAAGAAGTCATTCATGCCAACGTCGTTACCCCTGGCTTTTTTAACTGCCACGTTCACATTATGGAACCTGTCGGCTTTGGGACCGATAAAAAGTTTAGTTTGATGGAGAAAGCATTCTATACGCAAAAACACTGCGAAGACTATCTTCATTCAGGAGTTACTTTTATCCGTGTTTTAGGTACTGCAAACGATTACGATATGCAGATTCGTGATTGTATCGATTCTGGACTCATTCAAGGACCACATATGTTGTGTGCTGGAAGATGCATTTGTATGACAGGCGGTCATGGTTGGCAAGATGGAATCGAAGCCGATGGCAAGGATGAATGTCGAAAAGCAGCTCGTACCCTTCTTAAAGAAGGCGTCGATATAATTAAAATCATGGCTACAGGTGGAGTTATGACCAAAGGAGTTGAGCCAGGAAGTGCTCAATTAACACAAGAAGAAATGGCTGTCATTATTGAAGAAGCACATAAAGCTGGAAGAAAAACAGCTACCCATGCCCAAGGAACACAAGGCATCAAAAATGCTCTATATGCCGGTATTGATTCAATTGAACACGGTATCTTCTTAGACCAAGAATGCTTGGATTTTATGAAAGAACACGGTACTTATTTAGTTCCTACTTTAGTTGCTCCTCAATGTATTGTAGAAAATGGTATTGAAGCAGGAATTGCTGACTACATGGTCAAAAAAGCAATCTATGTAAAGGATGCACACGTCAAAAGTTTTAAAGCGGCCTATGCCCAAGGATTAAAGATTGCCCTAGGTACAGATGGTGGTACCCCATTCAACTACCACAACAACACTGCTTATGAAATGGAATTAATGGAAAAATATGGTGTAGATCGTATGGATATTTTAAAAATTGCGACACACAATTCAGCCGATTGTTTAGGTGTATTAGACAATTATGGAACACTTGAAGTCGGTAAACATGCTGATCTAGTTTGTCTTGAAGAAAATCCATTGGATGATATTTCAAATGTTCGTAAAATTGATAAGGTCATTAAGGATGGAGTTGTTGTACAATGACAAAACTCTATATTCATGCCCAAACATTAATTGATGGCATAAGTGATGCTCCAAAACAGGATCAATTAATCACAATTGAAGATGACAAAATCATTCAAATTGAAGACTATCATGAAGTGAAGGAAAACGTAATTCATGAAAATGTTGTTACACCAGGATTCTTTAATTGTCACGTCCATATTATGTATCCGGTTGGTTTTGGCGCAAATAAAGAATTTACCTTGATGGAAAAAGCTTTCTATGCCCAAAAACACTGCAAAGAATATCTAGAATCTGGCGTTACTTTTATTCGTGTTGTGGGTACGGAAGAAAACTATGACCTTCAAATTAAAGAAGCTATTGAAAATCATGTGATTGAAGGACCTCATATGTATTGTGCAGGTAAAGTCATTTGTATGACAGGCGGTCATGGATGGCAAGAAGGCATTGAAGCCGATGGAAAAGATGCATGTTTAAAAGCCGTTCGTACTCAGCTAAGAAGTGGCGTAGACTTAATTAAAATAATGGCGACAGGTGGTGTTATGACCGAAGGGGTTGAACCTGGTAATGCTCAGTTTACTTTAGATGAAATGAAGGTCATGATTGAAGAAGCCCATAAAGCAGGAAGAAAAACAGCTACGCATGCCCAAGGCTTACAAGGTATTAAAAACGCCTTATATGCAGGTATTGACTCTATAGAACATGGTTGTTTTTTAGATGATGAATGTCTTGAACGTATGAAAGAACAAAACACATTCTTAGTTCCTACCCTTTGTGCTCCCCAATGCATTATTGATAAGGGTGTAGAAAACGGGGTAGCTAAGTATGCCGTAGACAAGACGTTAAAAGTCAAGGATGCCCATGTTGAAAGTGTTAAGAAAGCTTATGAAAAAGGTATTCAGATTGCCTTAGGTACAGATGCAGGAACGCCATTTAATTACCATTCTAACACAGCTTATGAAATGGAGCTTTTGGCTCGACTTGATATTTCAAACATGGATATCTTAAAGATGGCCACGATCAATTCCGCAAGATGTGTTGGAGTTGAAAAGGACTATGGTTCGATTGAAGTTGGTAAACAGGCTGATTTAGTTTGTCTAAATGAAAATCCATTAGAGAACATTTCAAACGTAAGAAAAATTAATAGAGTCATTCAATCTGGTAAGATTGTGATAGACAACAATTAAAACTATAGAAAAAAGGTAGAAATCAAGTTTTAAGATTTCTACCTTTTCATTTTGACGGATAACGCTGCAGTGTCATGCCTGTTAAATATGGCATCGGCATTTTATATATAGCTTTTTCGAATAATTCTTTTGTTTTCGAATCAAATTGTTCTAATTTTGGAAAAAACGGAATCAAACGTTCGGTCATACGACATGATTCAATACATTCAAGAATGCGTTGCATTTTTAGAAAATCAAATGCATCTTCACTCTTTTTAAAATGATCAAATAACGCATGAACATCTGGATCCGTATCATCATACCCATTATAGAAAATAGACAGATAGCTTTCTGGTTTTAAAAACACTGGAGCCATCAATTCGTAATCTAGACGCGTATTTGCGATCACATCCATATATGGAATTGAATCATAATACAATATAGCTTCTCCATAAGTATCATCAGGCATCAAATAATCAAATGTATAGTATGTCCAGAAATTAAATAATGGATTGGTTTCCAAATTTCTAAGATCCAAGCCATACTTTTGTGCTTGCCTTTGAACAACCATGGGATCAATAGCTCCACAACTGCGAATAAATCCAATTAAACAAAGTAAAGGCTCATCTTGTTTTTCTTTTTGATCAAACTCCACAAGTTTTAAAGCCTCTGTGACGCTTTCCTTCAGCTCATCTGGAATTTCATCCTCAAATAATAAATATTTTCGATAAAGCGCCACCTTTTCAAACAGCATGCTATGAACATCCACTTCTTTATAATTGTTTTCAACGATTCGTTTTAAAAGTTTTAGTTCTTTTACTGTACAAACATCTACAATATTTTCTGGTGTATATTGTTGAATAATTAGCTCAACCATTTGTTTACGAGTAATTTTTTCATAAATCACATCATCCGGAAAACATATTCGAAAAAATTGACTGTACACAACTTCTTTTCGATAATGATTGATTTCTTGTATTAATGAGCTCATAACTCTCCTTTTAATTCATATTTTTTGGCAACAACGAGTAAATCTTTTGTCCATAACTATAATCTTCAAATGCCTTTGAAACGAGTTCTTGGCTAAGCTGCATATCGGCCGTTGAAATAAAGCCATCATAGATGATCATCCCATTAAATGGCATAATAGCAGTTTGAATCAACATAGGTGTTTTTTCGGCCGGAATAAATTTATCTAAGTTTTCATTTAGACCCTTGACCATATAGTTGATACCTTCATCATTTAATACTGTATAGTTCTTTTCATAGACAGCCAATAAAAAGTTTTTACGCATGCCATATTTAAAATCTTTTATAATATTCAAATTACGATATGTTAGATTCAAAGGATTCTTTTGAACATAGCCATCAATAAAACGATCTTTTGCTTTCCAGAACACCTCGATTAGATTGACCAATTCATCAGGTTCAATATAATTATTGGGATCAATTTTCTTATTTGGGATAATTTGTTCCAAAGCATTCACATAATCTAAGACGCTAAAATATAACTTATAGAATAGGCGTGTATCTTTTTGATCTAAATAAGCATACGTTTGTTTCTCATTTAGAGCACGAAGGTTATCATTAAAAGATACATGTTCATGTGCTTGGTTGTAGCCTTTCATACTTAGTCCATAATAATTTGGTAATGAAATTTGTACAACAGCTTTGCGATAGCGCTTTGTCAAAGAATCGGAGAATCCATTAAAGAATGGAATTAAATCGATCTTTTCTTCATTCACAGTACCACGAAGCAAATTATTGAACAATTCATCTTTAAACTTTGTGATGTCCTGCACTTCTTTTTTAACAGCTGTAAAGAATTTTTTAATATCTGGATTTGTTGCATCAAAGCCATGATAAAAAATAGAAATGTAGCTGTCTCGATCCAAGAATTTTGGTTCGAATCTTTCGCGTTCAACACGACAATTGCGAATGTTATACAATAGATCTTTATAATCCCAATATACATATTCATTGGCTAAACTATGATCAATCAATTCATAGTCTTCTTTTAAATACGCCCAGAAATTGAAGAGTTCCCCATTAATAATGGCTTTATAATCGTATGCACAAGCACTACATACAGCTTGAATCAAAGATGGTTCAATGATGCCAAAGGCACGTATAATTCCAAGAATGACTAAGCTTGGTTCATCGTTTTCTGCTTTATGATCTAAATCAATATCTTTAACCGCTAATTTGACATTCTTTTTGAATTCTTCAGGTATTTCTTTATCAAAATATAAAAACTTAGAGCTTAATGCATGTTTTTCAAAACGATAACGATCGTCTTCTAAGTCTTGGTTACGTAATAATCTTCTTAATGCCTTTAATTCCCATGTTGTGCAAATAGAAACTAAATACTCAGGGGTATAGGTTTCAATCATGCGTTCTAACATTTCTTTTCTTGTCATGGAATCATAGTCCCAATAATCGTTTTGACATGTTCTTTTATAACAATCAAAAACCTTTTCTTTACTATAACGATTTGCGTGTTCCAATAAGCGCACCAAAAAAACTCCTCCTTTATATATCTTCAAAGGGATTCATCGCACCCTTTTTTCAATCCAATGAGAAGCCAAAGCGAATGCTTCGGCAATATGTTTATTTTTCCTTAAGATTGTTATAATTATTATAGTATGATATCGAAAAAATTTGAACCTATGTGTTAGAATTATACCTAAGAGGAAGAAGTATGCGAATCATAAAATTTTTTAAGCGATTATTTCATCGTGAAAAACCAATTGAGATCAAACAAAAGAAATATTTAAATCCACCAAAAAAGATGAAACAAACGTATGTCGCAAAATCTACCAATTATTTGGATGAACAATACGAATTATTTCAAACCATTCAGCCTGGATATCTTGTCTTTTGTCGTATGCCAGTCTGCGAAGACAATTTGGTGGATATCAATCACCCCATCGTATACGTTCCTTTTT
>ENA-OUQG01001763-OUQG01001763.1-human-gut-metagenome-genome-assembly--contig:-NODE-1763-length-11176-cov-6.033450_pt1 | contig 11176 bp, 14 predicted proteins | sample MGYA00237943_ERZ548823 | MGnify/ENA primary metagenome ERZ548823 (study PRJEB26490, sample SAMN05194731) | human gut metagenome | biome: terrestrial biome; feature: human-associated habitat; material... | reverse complement strand
GAGTGACTGACTACGAATCAGTAGGCCGGGGGTTCGAGTCCCTTCCATCGCACCAAGTAAAATCCCGCGATTGACCGTTGAAAATACGGTGTAAATCGTGGGATTTCTTGTTTTACAACGACCCCGAAACGGCTGGAATGTGCCTTGTTTGTGCCTTATGGCTCAAAAAATGCCTTGCCGTGTGCCTTACAGAGTGCCTTGTGCTGGATGCCCGGCGGGCGGGTGCTGCACCTGAACCATAACAAAGGATAACAGGCTGGAATACCCTCTTTTACCCTCGTTCTCGCTTGTTTGGATGTTTTGAAATGTTAAGTTTTGTCAAGTTGGGGAGAGCCTGTCCAATGACAGGTTTTGACAGGTTGGAATACTAACTTTTACTAACCGTTTCGCCTGTTCGGATGCTAACATTTGCTAACAGGCCCGCCGGACAGAAAACCCAATAAAACCCAGTTCGTGCGCGTTTGTGCGCACAAAAAAGAACCCTGCCCGGTGTGCTGCCGTGATGATCTGCGGCGCATTGGGGCGGGGTTCAGTGCTTTTTGTGTGGGAATGTTCAGGTTTTATCAGGTTTGGTGCTGTTGGGCTACCAATTGAGCGGCTTTCATGGCGGCCTGTTGGTAGCTCATGCACGGCGGTGCAACAACGGCGACCCGGAGCGGGTCCACAAAGAGGGCGGCAAAGAAGTCCATGCGGGTAACATAGTAGCCGCGGCCATCGATGCGGAACAGGTGAACGGTGCAGCCGTGAAATTTAAGTGCAGTCAGCATTGCGATGCGTCCCCTTCGTTCTGCGGTTGTGGCGTTCCTCGCGGATGCCTTGAACGCGGCCTAAAAAGTAGACATCCATCAGCAGGAATACAAGGTTGCTGTTCTGTTCTTCGGTTCCAGAGGGAAAAAACAGCTTGCGAAGGTCGTTCATGAACCGATAAATTGCACTGTTGAACAATGTATAGTCGTTCACAAGTATGAAGTCGGTCATTGATGGAACTGGGCTGAAGGTGGATTTTTTCATGTTGCTGCACCCCCTTCCAGCAGCTGGGCCACAGCCTTGCCAGCCTTTGCGGCGACCACATCCAGCACGGCCATCTTCCACAGAAAGCCGGTGTCAACGTGTGCGGTCAGGTGATCGCCCTTGTGGACTGCGCCCACGGTGAAGCCCTGCCGGGCATACTGCTGGCAAATCCAGCTTTGCGGGGACTGGCCCAGACGTTCCAGCGCGGACACTCGCCCGCCGTCCAGCACGACGGTTTCCCGGCGGACGGTGCGGGGCTTTGCTTCCCGCTGGTCGATGTACTCAACCTCAAAGGCGTACAGGTTGACACGCTTTTCAATCTTCATATCGTAAAACCTCTCTGTTCGTCCTCTGTTCAAGGGCTGTTTTCTCTTGCTTCGCTCTCGCTTTGTAAGGCGTTTGACCTTGGTTCATCCTTGCTTCATGCCGACCGGAAAATCCCCTGTGTGTAAATCGGCGCTTGACGGCAAGGGGTCGCCGGGTGGCCCGCCGGGGGTCACTCCCCCTGCCCGCTGCTTTCCGCGAGAAAATATTCACAGTACGGTGCAAGAAGTCCAGAGCGAGAGGGGCGGGGGCGGTATGCCCCCTGTTCCCCCTGCTGCTGTTCTGGGCTGCTGACGGCCTTGCCGCCGGGTTACAGGTTGAGATAGACCGCAAGGGCGGTCAATGCGCTTTCCATGCCGAAGCCGTGGCGGCGTTCTTCTGCTTCGTCCGCTTCTTCCATCTTGCGGGCCTGCTTCAAAACGGCGTTCATAGCTTCTTCCAGTTCCTTGGTGGTGATCTCGGTTTTCATCGTCCGTTCCCACTTTACTGTGCTTCCAGCGGCTTCACCTGCGATGCACCGAAGAACGATGCGCGGTAGGTCTGGCCGTCTCCCTTGCTGCTGTGGATAAGCACCGCCTGAAACAGGGCCTTTGCACCGTGCTCCACCATGTACCCGGCGGCTTTCCAGCCCGCCCATGTGTTCACCGGCTCGGCCACCCCGGCGGCCTGCTGTGCTTCCTCGATGCGCTGGGCGTTGACCGGGGCGGCCTTTGCGCTGTTCCATGCCCGGTGCAGGGCTTCGGCAAAGCTGCTCACGCCCTTGCGGTACAGCTTCCATGCCTTGTGCATGATCTCGGAGAGATTGTACTTCTTCATCGTTATGACCTCGCTTCTTTACTTGCGGGCCAGCCTTTGGTATAATGGGGCTGACCTCATTTGTGGGTTTGGCTCGGTGTGTCATGTGGTAGTGGACGCCGGGCCATTTTTCATATACAGCTTTCGGAAAGTGGGTTACTGACTTAGCATGCGCTCACGACTTACTGCGCTCCCGGTTCTTACTTCGCCCCTTGCCTTCCGGTCGTGCTTCCCTTGCTGTGATTACAGTATACACCCATTCTGTGTGTTTGTATATTGACAATATGCACACACTTTGCGTGCTTATTTCTTGCATTTTGTACACTTGTTTTGTGTGCTTGTTTGTGCTATACTGATAGTAAGGAATAGGAGGTGATTTTGTGTCGCTTCGTTATAAAATGGACATTCTGGAAGCGTTGAAGGAAGCAGGCTATTCAGCATATAGGCTTCGTAAGGAAAAAATCTTTGGTGAACGTGTGGTGCAACAGCTGCGTCAAGGCGAGTTGGTTTCATGGGCTACCATTGAGAAGGTTTGCACGTTGCTGGACTGCCAGCCGGGCGATCTGCTGGAACATGTGCCCACAGAGGACACCGCCGGGGAGGAATGAGCATGGAAGAACTGTATAAGCAGCTGGCAGCACTCGCCCGCCAGCACGGAGCCCGGCGGCTTGTGCTGTTCGGTTCTCGTGCCAGAGGGGACAACCGCTATAACAGTGACGTGGATCTGGCTGTGTATGGGATGCCTGAGGGCAATCGGGCAAACTTCTGGATGGACTGCGAGGACTTGCCCACGCTGCTGAAATTTGACATCGTGCATATCACGGACGGGATGAACCCGGTATTTATCGAAAATATCAAGAAGGACGGTGTAACCCTTTATGCTGCAGAAGATTGAACACTATATCAGCGCGCTGGCACAGCTGGAACAGGCGGTAGCCATCTATCAGAAAAGCCAGCAGGATGCCCTTTACCGTGATGGGCTTATCCAGCGTTTTGAGTTCACTGTGGAACTGGCGTGGAAGTCCATCAAGGAATATCTGGAAGATCAGGGCAGTACAACGCCCATCGCCACCCCGCGCGCTGTGCTGAAAGAAGCCTTTGCCGCCGGTATCATTCAGGACGCGGACGAATGGAACAAGATCATCACGGCCCGCAACATCACTTCCCACGTCTACGATGAAAAGACCGCCGAGGATGTGGCCGCGCAGATCTGCAACGACTTTCTGCCCCTGCTGAAAGCACTGGGCAAGTTCTACCGCGACTGATAGCCCGCCGGGGGCCGTCAGAGCGCGGGTAGAGCCACGGCAAGGAAAAATACCCACAAGCAACAAGAAAAGCCCTCAGACGTGCGCTGTCACGGTCTGGGGGCTTTGTGTTGTCCGCGATTTTGTTGGCGTTACCATTTTCGTGGTGTCACGAAGATGTACGCGAGTGAACAACATGCCGGTGACGCCGCCGGGATGGTGTGGCAGCTGAAGTGTTGCGCCCGGCGGGTGCTGCACGGTCAAAGGGTTTGGGATGCTTCCCAACAAGGCCGCTTTGTATAGACAAAGACATTGCTTGCAAGGCTTTGTGCGTACAAAAGCACTGCTTGCGACAGAGTTTTTTTTACACGATATGCGCGGGCGTGTGTCGTGTCATTAAACTATCACACGACCGGAGTTCAACCGGAGTTCGCGCGCGTTATCGTGTCAAGAAACTCCCGAAGGGCACACGGACTTTGGAACAAAGTCTAGTGTGTTACACCTCGCCCGGCGGGGTGGATTCTTCGGGGTTCGTCCGGGGTTCAAGGCTGGGCCGCTGTTCCGGGTGGCGGTCAAAATAGCCAGCGGCTTCAAAGTCTGCGTAGTGTTCCCGTATCATCTGATCGCGCCATGCGTAGTAGTCAAAGCGTTCTTCTTCCTTCTTTTCCAGATATTCAACGGTGCGCTCCTGAATGCTGCCATAGCGGTTCCATGCGTTCCAGCCAGTGCCGCGCCACGCTCTGGTGCTGATGATCTCATCCCGCCAGTGAAGCAAAGCCGACATACTGCGCAGGCATTGGAAGCCGTGCCGTTCGATTTGGTTCACGCGGTTGCTGGATATGCCGATATCCTGCCCGATGTCCTTTAGGCTCTGGCCGCTGTAGTAGTGGCGGCGTATAACGTCCGCTTCTCGGTCTGCCAGCTTGTTCAAGGCTTCTTCCAGTGCGGCGTGAAGTTCCTCGTTGTAGATCTCATTTTCGGCCTGCTGGAACTCGTGAGCGGCCGCCGGGTCTTCCTGAAGGTCACCTAAAGCGGTGTCGCTGCCGTCCTCGCCCACAGGAGTATCAAGGCTGCTGCATTCATTCAACGGGTTTGCAGATACGGCCACGCGCCGCCCGTCCTCAGTGGTAACACCTCGCGTGTGCTCTCCACAGGTGGCGGTGCGAATCTGTTTCAGCAGTGCATAGCTTAGATACGTTGTAAAACTGCCCTGTTCTGCGCTGTAGTGCTTGGCAGCGTAGTCAACCGCAAAATACCCTTCTTGCACCAAATCTTCAAAGGACAAGCCCGCATTGTCTGCAACAGGCTTGTTTTTCTCGAACCATTGCCACAGCTGCCGCCGAATAAAGCCCTTGTTGACTTCCCACAGCTGACCCAAAGCAAAGGTATTCCCGGCGGCTGCCAGAGCTGCAAGGGCCGCGTTTGTGGCCTGCTGGTCATTCTTAGCCTGTTTCTGTTCCATTGCTGCATCCCCTTTCGGAGTAAGTAGATACGGCCACGCGGGTGCGTATCGTGTCAATAAATTGTTTACTTGAGTGAAGTGCTGTGCTTCTTTTTCCGCCTGCGCCAGCGTTGAAACTCTTTCCACTCGGCTTCCAGTTCTTCCTCGGCCTCGTAGAAATAATGCATTTTCAAAATGATTTCCCGCGCGGACTGCTTCATATAGGCCCGCCGGGCGCGTTCAATGCCGCTGGCCTTGCCGCCCATCCGGGCTATCTCCCGGCGGCGTTCCGGTGGCCGGTCGGCCAGACTGCGGAGATTGTCAGGATTCATGATGCTGCCCCCATTCAAAGAGGGCGCACAGGTTGCCCCATGCGCCCAGTGTGTCACGAGTTTTCTCTTTGTTCGCTCTTTGTTCGAGGGTTGTTCAGCTCGAACGGCACCCGCTCAATTCGTCCGGGCTGTCAACGGAACAGATGATCGCGGGGAAATCGCTCAAATCGAATACCTCGTGCGTTCCGTCAGGGTAAAAGCCTATCAGTTCGGCGGTGGGTTTGTTGATTACCAGCACCGGCATACCGGCGGCAAGATGGTCAGTCAGGCGGCAGCCACCTTCCAGCCGATGGGGAAAGCGGTCGATGCAATCAGACTGGCACGGGGTGCCGTCAAAAGGGCATTTGATCTGTTTCATGCGTTCCGGGCACTCAGGCCCACAAATCAAGGATTCATGCGGATTTTTAGGTGTGTGTACAGCCGTGTGCAGATTTCTTGTGTTAGCTCTATAAAGAAAACGATTTTTTTATTAACAGTAGAACATAGCACACACTCGCACACATCAGGCAAAACGGAGCTGCTTATACCCAAGAATGAACATTTTGGGATTGGCGGTGCGAGGGCTCCCGGCGGGGCGTTTGCGCTTTATCGTGCCGAAGTTCTCCATCTCACTTTTGAAGTTGGCCATACTCTCGGCAAACTGGCCATTGCGGGCGCACCACGCCTTGTATAACTCGTAAGCGTCCTCTGTGCGGATTTCTCCCTGTGGGTCTGCTTCCAGCGATTCAGCCACGAAACGGCCCATTTTGTCGGAACGCTGGCGGTATTCATCCGTTGCGATTTTGACGGATTCAGGCATATCAAAGCCGGTTTCCTCAATCAACCAAAGGCCGTCAAGGCACCAGTTCAGAATGCCAGAGAGGGCCGCCGGGGTGCTCAAGGCTTTTTTCAGGCCGGTGTCACGTTCGGATTCATCAAAGTGACGTTCAAAGGGAATCAGCTTCACGCGGCCAGAGGTGAACAGGGTAACGTCTGTGACCTGCGGCAGGTGGTTCGTGTTGATGAACAACTTGAACTGTGGCCGGAACTCAAAGCTGTTTTCATGCAGGAAGCGGGCGGTGATCGTATCATTGCCGGTCAGGGTTTTGACCAGCGCGGCACTCAAGACCATCTTCTTATCGGGCTCGGAGATATTGACGAACCGGGCACCGGCCAGCCGGGCCACGTCCTCACTTGGCATATTGCCGTTGACAGTCGGTTTCATGGAAATGGTTTCTGGTCGAGTGGCGCGGCCATAGTCCCCCACAAGGTTCATGAAGGTTTCCATGCTGGTGCCCTTGCCGTTGCGGCTGGTTACGCCGTACAGGATGAAGAAGCATTCATGCGCCGTGTCACCGGTCAGGGCGTAGCCCAACGCCTTTTGAAAGAATGCGGCCTTGTCCTGATCGCCCTGCATGATCTCGGAAATGAACTGTTCCCAACGCTCACAGCGGGCGTTTGCATGATATTCCACACCGGCCTTCATGCTCAGGAAGTCCGCCGGGGAATGGTCGCGAAACTCCCTTGTTTTCAGGTTCAGGGTGCCGTTCTGGCAGTTGAACAGGAAGGGGTCTGCATCGAATCGGGACAGGGGCAGAGGGTACACACTGGCCGCGTCTTTCAAGATGGTTTCACGGTTGTGGCGGCTCTGCCACTTGGCAACGTGCTTCATGTAGCTTTGCTTCCGGGATTCATCCGGGATGGACAGCGCATAAATATAAAGGCTGTCTGCCAGTTTCTTGCAAAGCTGCATGACCTTCAGGCCGCCGGTGTCGGGCTTCCACACGCCATCTGCATAAACGAACCACTGTTTGCGCTCTGGCACATACCGGGCAACGCTCTTGTACCAGTCTGCGAACAGATTGCCGTTTCCGATGTCATTCCAGCCGTACCGGTCGTTATTGTCGGGTTCAAGGTCGGTCAATGACACCTGTGCAGGCTGTGCGCTTTTGGCGCCGGGATCCTCGGCAGGAGCAGACACAGGCATGACCACCTTTGCGGCCCGCTCTTTGAAGTACCCCGCCGGGTCATACCCGCCGCGGGTGCTGTTGGCGGCGCTCTTGATGGTGATCGCGCCGTAAGTGGTGCCGCTCTGCTTCCTGTCCCATTTCTCGCGCATCAAGCCGGACTGCCTGAACAGCCTGTCCATTCTGGCCGGGTCGCCATTCGTCCACCATGCCAGTATATTGCACAGGGCAACATCCGCTTCAGAGTGGGAAGGATAAGCCGAAATGTCACCGTTCCACAGCGCAGAGAATGCCGCACCGTTCCTGCCCTTCTTCATTTTGGCGATCAGGGGCGCGTCCTCAATATCCACCCCGCCGGGGGCCGCTGTCGGCTTCTCTGTGGGCCTGTCCTGCTGCTTCCGGGCACGGGCTTGTAATTCTGCATACAGCGCGTTTACCGTGTCCTGTGCGGCGCGCAGGGGCTTTTCCGGGCCGTAGGGCCTGCCGGTCATGGTGAAATATCGGCCACGGTCGTACATCTCGGCTTCCTTGCGTTTGATTGCCTGGCCGGGCAGATGGGCCGAACAGAAAACGTGCAGGCCCTCGCCGCTGGGGGAAATCTCGGTGTAGCTGTCCAGCTTCTTCACCCATGTTTCCACCCACGGATCACACTTCCCATCGTGCAAGCAGTGGTCAAAGTCGATGCCGACAACACAGCCCGCTGCATCGAACTCAAAGCCCACACCCTCAAAGCGGCCGGCTTCCACGGCCTGTGCAGCGGTTTGGAAGTCTGCCCATGTTTCAGGCTGCCCGGCCTTTGCTGGGCTTCCGGTGCGCGGGTCAAAGGGCATTTTGCGGGGCTTGCCTTTGGCACCCCAGCAAACCCACTGCGGCAGAATGGCCAGCGCGTCAGGGATATTCTTTGCAAATTTCAAATTGTTCACCTCGCTACCCGGCGGATTCCCTCGGCAATCTGGCTGCCGTCTACCGGGTCGCCCTGTTCAAAGTACCGGGCCAGACTGTCCAGATTGACAAGCCACATGTGCCCGGCGTTCACATACCGGATTTTACCCGTCTTGCACAGCCGCCGGATGTAGGCCGGTGACAGGCCGTAGATTTCAGCGGCCTTTTTGACGGTTCCCATATTGGGATAACGGATGGTGTCACCCATATTTCAACCCCCTTTAGGTCATTTTTTGTTCTGTCGTTTTTGATGTGTCGGCATTAAACCATAAAACGAAAATCTTTGCAATACCGACAAATTTCGATTGAAAATTGATGCCATGAACCATTGTTGAAATGAAGTCCTTTGCGTCAAAATCCATCTGGTGTCATCTGGTGATATCCAGTGTCACGCTTTGCAACGGATTACCTTGTTTTGCAATAGATTTACAGAGGGATGCCCACCTGATTTATGGATAAATGCTGCTGATTTCGCACATCAAAAATTATTGATGAAATTGAATCATCGATGCAGTGAATTTTACTCACTGCTCCATCAGGCTTTCCACGGTCACACCAAGAGCGGCGGCGACACGCTTTACAGAGTTTTCGGTGCAGCTCTTACCACCGCGCAGAGCAACGATTGTGCAGCGAGATACACAAGCCTTGTCGGCAAGGTCTTGTGCCCTGATACTCTGCCGTGCCATCTCGGCAATTAGTTTCACGCGGTCAATACGCATTTTATGGACCTCCTTAAATTTATGCAATTGCGTTAACACCTTAGATTATATATTCAATTGCGTAAATGTCAAGAGAAATATTTGCAATTGCATAAATTTGTGCTATAATCTACATATCAACAAAGAAAGAGAGAGGGGCTTTCTATGGGTACAGGCAAGAAAATAGGCGAAGAATGCAAGCGGCAAGGAATGACATTGCGTCAACTATCTATTAAAGCAGGCGTCCCGTATTCCACGCTCTATTCGGCGGTAAAAAGGGACAGCAACGGAATGGATGCGGAAACCTTAGCTAAAATAGCCGATGCGCTTGCCATTGATTTTAATTGGTTGCTTCATGGTTACACTTTAGATGAACATAACGAGGTGTTTATTCGGAGGCTTCAACATGAAGAACCAGTGTCAGAGCGTGAGTTGTATTTGAAAAAGCACCCTGATGATGCCCCGGCTCCGAAGCAAAAGAAAAATTATGATCTTCAACGGCTTATAGAAGGGCTCGATGCTGAGGGGTTAAAAATGCTGGAAGAATATGCTGAATTTCTTGTAAATAAACGCGCTGGAAAGTCGGTTGATTCTGAAATAGATAATGACAACACACCCCACCCGGCGGGTTGATATGCTGCCCGGCTTGTGCAGAATACCTTTGCTGTGGGCCTGATCGCGACCAGCTGAACGCACCGCCGGGGACAAAATGCACAAAAACCATGCCCACAAAGGAGGGGTGACAGATGGCAAAGATTGTAAAGCGGATGAAGAAGGACGGCACTTGCTCCTACTGCATCCGGGTCTCCAACGGCTATGATCGGCAGGGCCGTCAGGTGCTGGTAAACCGCACCTTCACTCCCCCGCCGGGCTTGACCGGGAAAAAGCTGGAAAAGGAATTGCAGCGTCAGGCAGATGCCTTTGAACAGGAAGTGCACAGCGGCATTTCTCTGGAAGCGTCCATGAAGCTGGATGACCTGATAGAAAAGTGGTTCACCGAGTACGCAGACCGCCAGCTGAAGCCCAAGACGGCCACCGAATACAGAAAGCTGGTGCCGCGTGTGTCGGCGGCTCTGGGTCACATGAAGGTCAATCAGATACGCCCGGCGCACCTCATGGCGTTCTATGCGAACCTGTCAGAGGGTGGAGTGCGGCAGGATTCCACCTATACAGCAACGGCGGCCCTGCTGAAGCTGCTGCCGAAAGGCCAGCGGGCAAGGATCCGGGAAGCCGCCGGGGTGGGCGAGGAAACCATGCGGGGGCTGTGCAGCGGCAAGCCTGTCAGCCATAAGACCGCCGAGAAGGTGGCCGATGCCGCTGGGCTGCCCCTGTCCAAAGCGTTCACCGAGAAGGTCAGGGCGGGCGGTAAGCTGGGCGGCAACACACAGCTGCACTATCACCGCTTTTTGTCCAGCGTGTTTGAAAAGGCGGTCAAGTGGCAGTTGATCGATGAAAACCCTTGTCGGCGCACAGAAGCCCCTAAAGCGGCAGAAATCGAAGTGGAAGCATTGCAGGAAGAGGACGTTGCAAAGCTGCTGGAAGCCCTGCAGGACGCGCCAGCGCAGTACAGCGTTATCACACAGCTGGCCTTGCTCACAGGTGCCCGCCGGGGCGAGATATGCGCCTTGCGCTGGTCGGACATTGATCTTGACGCGGGTGTGATCTCCATCAACAGGACAGTGCAGAACATCGCCGGGCGCGGTACGGTATTCACAGCACCCAAGACAAAACGCTCCCGGCGGTGCATCAAGATAGGCCCGGAGTGTGTGCAGCTGCTGCGGGAGTACCGCCAGCACCAGAAGGCCGAACGGTTCAAGGTCGGTTCCGAGTGGGTGCGCCGGGTGGAAATCGAGAACGGCAAGACGGTGGACAATGACCTGTTGTTTACCCGCTGGAATGGTCAGCCGTTCGACCCCAACGCGGTTACAAGCTGGTTTCCGGGCTTTCTGGCCGCCCATGGTCTCCCGGCGGTTCACTTCCACAGCCTGCGCCACACCAACGCCAGCTTGCTGATAGCGGCTCATGTGCCGGTTACAACGGTTTCGGGCAGACTGGGCCACGCAAAGACCAGCACCACCACGGACATTTACGCAGGGTTCATCCGTTCCAGCGATGCGGCGGCAGCGGACGCGCTGACGGACGTTTTCAGTCGTATCAAGGAAAAGTCGCACGCATAACAAAAGACGGCTCACAGAGGCATTTCTGCCGCCCTCGTGAGCCGTCTGCTTTTTTACTTTTCTCATAGTGCCCGTTTTATGGGATAGTATGCTCTCTGAAATGTGCCTTATTTGTGCCTTGTTGAATCGAAAAGAGGTGAAACGACCATGCACGAACAAACACAAAAACAACGATGAACCTATATAAACTTCAATGACCGAAAACGGCGAAACTCATATAAAGGCCCTCTACGAATCAGTAGGCCGGGGGTTCGAGTCCCTTCCAT
>ENA-OUQG01001759-OUQG01001759.1-human-gut-metagenome-genome-assembly--contig:-NODE-1759-length-11186-cov-4.115084_pt1 | contig 11186 bp, 11 predicted proteins | sample MGYA00237943_ERZ548823 | MGnify/ENA primary metagenome ERZ548823 (study PRJEB26490, sample SAMN05194731) | human gut metagenome | biome: terrestrial biome; feature: human-associated habitat; material... | reverse complement strand
GCGGCGGTGATCGTGCCGAAATTCGTCTTTTTCTACACTGTCGAGGGCAACGAGACCGTCCCGTCGGCGCAGATCCTGCGCGAGCTGCAGGAGCTCGGCGTCGGCTTCGGGACCTACGGCCCGTCCATCAAGCCGCAGGAGCTGAAAAACCAGATGCTCCTGCGCATCCCGAAGCTCCAGTGGCTGACGGTCCAGCAGAGCGGGATGCGCGCGGTCGTCGTCGTGCGCGAGCGGCCGGAAAAAGAGCCGGTGCTCGACCGGCGCTCGCCGGTCAACGTGGTGGCCGCCCGCGCGGGCGTTCTCACGCGCGTGCAGGCCGAGGCCGGCAACTGCCTCTGCGCGCCCGGACAGGCGGTGACGGCCGGGGAGCTGCTCGTCTCGGCCTATACCGACTTCGGCTTCAAAACGCAGGTGACCGCCGCCCGGGCCGAGATCTACGCCGAGACCATCCGCAGGGCCACCTGCGTCCTGCCGCAGCACCGGAGCGTTAAGGAAGAAAAAACCGCCCGCCGCAGCGCCGTATCGCTGCTGGTCGGTCGGCGGCGGATCGCGCTCTTTGGCGGCGGCATCCCGGAAAAGCCCTGCGAAAAGGAGACAAAAACCTACTGGCTGACCCTTCCCGGCGGCTTTTCTTTGCCGTTGGGGATTGCAATTACAGGAATTTATGAGTATGATACAAGAGATGAAATTCTGCAGGAAGCAAGCGTGCAGCAGAGTCTGCTCGGGCAGATCCAGACCCGGGCGCAGCGCGATATGATCGCCGGAACGATCCTGGACAGCCGCTGCCGCATCCAGACGGCGGACGGCTGCATCCGGCTGCGCGCGACCCTGCGGTGTGAAGAAATGATTGCCCGCATGCAGCCGGCAAACCTGAAGGAAGCGATCGAATGACAGAACGAACCATCAACGCCGAGCGCGTCGAGCAGCTGATCGACGTCTTCGGCTCCTTTGACGAAAATATCCGGAAGATCGAAGACGCCTTCGGCGTCCGGATCACCAACCGCAACAACGAACTCAAGGTCTCCGGCGACGAGGAGGCGGCCGACAAGGGCTGCCGCGCCATCGAGGCGCTGCTCGCGCTTGCCGCCAAGGGCGAGGAGATCGACGAGCAGAAGGTCCGCTATCTCATCAACCTCGTCAATACCGGCAACGAAGACCAGGTCAGCAAGATCGCCAAGGACGTCGTCTGCGTCACGGCCAAGGGCCGCCCCGTCAAGGCCAAGACCATCGGCCAGCAGAACTATCTGAAGGCGATCGAGAAAAATACCATCACCATCGGCGTCGGTCCCGCCGGTACCGGCAAGACCTACCTCGCCGTGGCGGAGGCCGTGGCGGCCTTCCGCGCCAAGACGGTCAACCGCATCATCCTGACCCGCCCGGCCGTCGAGGCGGGCGAGCGGCTGGGCTTTCTGCCGGGCGACCTGCAGAACAAGGTCGACCCGTATCTGCGGCCGCTCTACGACGCGCTGTTCGACATGCTGGGGCCGGAGACCTACGGCAAATATCTCGAGCGGGGCAACATCGAGGTCGCGCCGCTGGCCTACATGCGCGGCCGGACGCTCGACGACAGCTTTATCATTCTCGATGAGGCGCAGAACACCACGCGCGAACAGATGAAGATGTTCCTGACCCGCCTGGGCTTCGGCTCGAAGATCGTCATTACCGGCGATATCACGCAGATCGACCTGCCGGGCGACAAGGTCAGCGGCCTGAAAGAGGCCATCCGCGTGCTCGACGGCGTGGAGGATATCCAGATCTGCCGCCTCACGCCCGCCGACGTGGTCCGCCATGTACTCGTGCAGCGCATCGTCGCCGCTTACGACAAATATGAAAAGAGCCGTCTTCCGGACGACCATGCCCGGAAGTTCACACAAAAACCGCAGACAAAGAGGAATCTGAAATGAAGCATCGTATCGTGATCCGCTGTGAAGCTCACAGCCTGAGCGATTTTGCGCTCAAGCAGCAGATCGCCAAATGTATCACCGCCGCGCTGGACAAGCAGGGCGTCGACATGCCCTGCGAGATCAACGTGCTCGTCACGGACGACGAGGGCATCCGCGCCATCAACAAGGCCTACCGCCAGATCGACAAGGCGACGGACGTGCTCTCGTTCCCGATGTTCGAGCTGACACCCGGCAAGCTCCCCGCGTCGTGGGAGAGCTACAAGGATCCGGATACCGGCCTCGTGCCGCTCGGCGACATGGCCATCAGCCTCGAGCGGGCCAAGCAGCAGGCGGCCGAGTTCGGCCACAGCGCCCGCCGCGAGGTCGGCTACCTCACCATCCATTCCATCCTGCACCTGCTGGGCTACGACCATGTGGACGAAGGCCCGATGAAAAAGCAGATGCGCGCCGCCGAAGAGGCGATCCTCGCCGAAATCGAACTGCCGAGATGATGGAGCAGAATCTTTTTATCCGCCGCGCTGCAGTCACGGATGCGGAGTTGCTTGCCGAGACCCGGCGCAGCGCATGGGACGCGACGTATCGTGGAATCTATCCGGATGCATGGATCGACGAATATGATCTTGCTGAACAGACGCAGCGGGAACGGGCGAGGCTGGAGCAGACAGATTATATGGCATATCTGGTCATGGACGGCGGCCAGTGTGCAGGCTATTTCAGCTATGGCGCGGCAAGCCACGGTGGCTATAAGGACTTTTCTTTTTGCCTCAATTCTCTGTACCTGCTGCCGCCGTACCAGCATATGGGCCTGGGTCGACGCATCTTTGCACAGGTGCGTCAGGCCGCGCGGGAACGGAAACTGGACAGTTTTTTCTGCGGCTGCAATGTACATAATCTGCCCGCACGGCGCTTTTATGAAAAAATGGGCGGCGTGGTCGGAGAAATTGATGACGGACATGAGAATCTGGCCGAGGACCAGATGTATTTTGAATTTTGCACAGGAGAACAGATATGAAAACCAAAACCGCGATGATCACGATCGCCGGGCGGCCGAATGTCGGCAAGTCCACGCTTGCCAACGCGCTCGTCGGCGAGAAGATCGCCATCGTATCCCATAAGCCTCAGACCACCCGCAACCGCATCTGCGCCATCGTCGACCGCGGCGATACGCAGCTCGTCTTCATCGACACCCCGGGCTTCCACCGCCCGCGCACGAAGCTTGGCGACTATATGGTGAACGTCGTCAACCAGTCGGTCGCCGACGTCGACGCCGTCATTCTGCTCGTCGAGCCGATCGCCAACGTCGGCCCGCAGGAGCAGGAGCTCATCGAAAAGATCAAGGAGGCGAACGTCCCCGCGATCCTCGTCATCAATAAGATCGACACGGTGGAAAAGGAAAACCTGCTGCCGGTCATCGCGGCCTATAAGGACCTTATGGACTTCGTGGATGTCATCCCCATCAGCGCCAAGTGGCACGACGGGCTGGACAGCCTCATGCAGGTCTGCGAGGGCTTTGCGCAGGAAGGGCCGTTCATGTTCCCGGAAGGGATCTCGACCGATATGCCGGAAAAGCAGGTCATGGCCGAGATCATCCGCGAAAAGCTCCTCTGGAACCTCGAAAAGGAGATCCCGCATGGGACCGCGGTCGAGATCACGAAATTCTCCGAGCGGGATGACGGCATCATCGACCTCGACGCGACGATCTACTGCGAAAAGGCCAGCCACAAGGGCATCATCATCGGCAAAAACGGCCAGATGCTCAAAAAGATCAGCACCGATGCCCGCAAGGACTGTGAGCGCTTCATGGGCACGAAGGTCTTTCTGCAGACCTGGGTCCGCGTCAAGGAAAACTGGCGCGACAGCGACTTCATGATCTCCAACTTCGGCTATCACAAAGACTGAAACTGCCAGCATAGCGTCTGCCCGACCGGCTCATCCTAATCCCAGAGGAGGGCGAGCCAATGAAAGCAGAATTTTTGTGGGAAGTTTTTACCGAGACCGGCGCGCCGGAGGCGTATCTGCTCTACAAGGACGCCGGACGCGCAGCATCCGCCATGAGCAAACGGGAAGCAGCCTATGTACCTGACGACACGGGGGCTTGTCCTCCGGACAACCGAATATAAGGAGACGGACCGCATCCTGACGATCCTGACCGATCACGACGGGCTCCTTTCCGTCAAGGCCCGCGGCGTGCGCTCGAACCGGTCGAAGCTCAAGGGCGCCTGCCAGCTGCTGACGTATGCCGAGTTCACCATCAGCGATGCGCGCGGCTTCACGGCCATCACCGAGGCGACGGCCATCGAGATGTTCCCGGAGCTGCGCAATGACCTGCTGCTGCTGTCGCTTGCGAGCTATTTTGCCCAGCTGGCGGAGGTTTTGTCGCAGGAGGATGCGTCGAGCCCGGCGCTGCTGTCTTTGATCCTGAATGCGCTTTACGCGCTTTCAAAGCTCAAAAAGCCGCCGCGGCTCGTCAAGGCCGCGACGGAGCTGCGGCTGGCCGCCATCGCGGGCTATATGCCGGAGCTTTCCGGCTGCTGTGTGTGCGGCAGGGAAGAGCCGGACCGCTTTTCCATCGCCGACGGGACGCTGGAATGCGCCGGCTGCCGCGCGTCCGACGGGGTGCGGATGCCGCTGTCTCCGGCGTCGCTGGCGGCGATGCGGTACATCGTCTCCTGCCCGGATAAGAAGCTCTTTTCCTTCACGCTCACGGGCGCTGCGGAAAAGGAGCTGTGCGACGCGGCAGAGAGCTATCTGCTGACCCAGCTCGAGCGCAGCTTTTACACCCTCGACTTTTATAAATCACTTCTGGTTGAATAGAAGGCCCCGCCGGATCCGGACGGGAGCCGAAAGAACAGGAACCGCTTATGAACGAACAATATGAAAAATCCCTGAGCAAGCTCGAGCTGGACAAGGTCCTCTCGCTGCTTGCCGACCACGCCTCCTCGCAGGCGGCGAAGGACCGCTGCATGGCCATCCGCCCGTCTGCGGACGCGGATGAGATCCGGCACCTGCTGGAAGAGACGAGCGCGGCCTGCAAATGCATCACGATCAAGGGCTCGCCGTCGTTCGGCGGGCTGTATGACGTCGGCGCGTCGCTCGACCGCGCGTACCGCGGCGGCTGCCTCAGCCCGGAGGAGCTGCTGCGGATCGCCGGCGTGCTGCGTGCCGCGCGGCAGGCGAAGAGCTATGCCGAGGGCGAGGGCGCACAGGAAGCTTCGGTCCTTGATCTGTATTTTCAGCAGATCACGAGCAATAAATACCTCGAAGAACGCATCTTCAACTCCATCCTCTCCAAAGACGAGATCGCGGATGCGGCCAGCAGCGAGCTTGCCTCCATCCGCCGCAAGATCCGCCAGCAGAGCGCGAAGATCCGCGAGTCCCTGCAGAAGATCATCACCTCGCCGTCCTACGCGAAGATCCTGCAGGAGCCGATCGTGACCATCCGGTCCGACCGCTTTGTCGTGCCCGTCAAGGCCGAGTGCAAGGGGCAGCTGCCCGGACTCGTCCATGACGTGTCTTCCTCCGGCAGCACCTACTTCATTGAGCCCATGTCCGCCGTCAATGGCAACAACGAGCTGCGCGAGCTGTTCATGGCCGAGCGCAAGGAGATCGAGCGCATCCTCGCCGAGCTCTCCGCGGAGTCAGCCGACCACCGCGAGCAGATCAAGCTCGACTACGATGTGCTGCTCGAGCTTGAGTGCATTTTCGCCCGGGCGCGGCTGTCGTTCGCCATGCTGGCCATCTGCCCGGAGGTGCGGACCGATGGCCAGCTGAACCTCATCCGGGCCCGCCATCCGCTCATCACCGGCAAGACGGTCGTCCCGATCTCCGTGCGGCTGGGCAGCGATTTTGACACGCTCATCATCACCGGCCCCAACACCGGCGGCAAGACCGTCACGCTCAAGACCATCGGTCTGCTCACGCTCATGGCCGAGTGCGGTCTGCATATCCCTGCCGACGACGGCAGCTCCATCAACGTCTACGAGCAGGTATTCGCCGACATCGGCGACGAGCAGTCCATCGAGCAGTCGCTTTCCACCTTCTCGTCGCATACAAAGAATATCGTGGAGATCCTCAAGGTCTGCGACCGCGACAGTCTCGTCCTCTTCGACGAGCTCTGCGCCGGTACCGACCCGGCAGAGGGTGCGGCGCTTGCCATCGCCATCATCGAGTTCTGCCGCAAATGCGGCGCCGGCGTCGCCGCCACAACGCACTACGCCGAGCTCAAGCTCTACGCCATGCGCACGAGCGGCGTCATGAACGCCTCGTGCGAGTTCAACGTCGAGACCCTGCAGCCGACCTACCGGCTGCTCATCGGCGTGCCCGGCAAGTCCAATGCGTTTGCCATCTCCAAGCGCCTGGGGCTCGATGACGGCATCCTGGAGCAGGCGCGGAGCCTGGTCAGCCAGAACGACGTGAATTTCGAGGATGTTCTGACACAGCTCGACCAGCAGCGGCAGGAGATGGAGAAGGCGAAGGAAGAAGCCGAGCGCCTGCGCCGCGAGACCGAGAAGCAGAAGGAAAAATCCGACGAATACTACGCCCAGATCAAGCAGGAGAAGGAAAAGGCCGCCCAGCAGGCCCGCAAGGAGGCCCAGTTCATCATCGACGACGCCCGCCGCGCGGCGGACGCAGTCTACGAAGAGCTCAAGCAGCTGCGCAAGCAGGCCAAAAACGGCGCCTTTATCCCCGGCTCCAACGAAAAGCAGGCCGGGATGCGCCGCAGCCTCAACGAGGCGGAGCAGAAGCTGCAGCCGCAGCGCGAGCAGAAGGCCCGGCCCGAGGCGACCCGCGCCATCCGCGTGGGCGACACCGTGGAGCTGCTGAAGCTCGGCACGAAGGCATCGGTGCTCGCCATCAACAAGGACGGCAGCTACCAGCTGCGCGCCGGGATCATGCAGGTGACGGCGAAGCCCGACGAGGTGTATCTGCTCGAAAACGAGACGCAAAACGCGGCCAAAAAGGTCATCGCGGGCAAGGTCCGCGAGCTCAAGGCCGCGGCCCAGCCGGAGCTCGACATCCGCGGCATGGCCGTCGACGAGGCGCTGCCGGTCCTGGATAATTTCCTGGACGCGGCCTACATGGGAAATCTGCCGAACGCCCGCATCATCCACGGCAAGGGCACCGGCGTGCTCCGCTCCGCCGTGCAGGAGGAACTGCGCCGCTGCAAATACGTCAAGTCGTTCCGGCTCGGCGTCTACGGTGAGGGCGAGTCCGGCGTGACGATCGTGGAATTCAAGTGAATGCGGAAGAAAGTGGAAGTGTCATGAAATAATGATTGACATTTCAATGAAATTTGCTAAAATTAGAAAGACGAAAGAGAGTGCCCAGCCTTGTACATCGGGCACGCCCAGCATGATATATAAGGAGTGTCGTCTATGTACATGCAGCAATCCATCGTAAAGTGCGAATCCGGCCTTTATAACCGTCAGGCCACCTACTTCATTCAGAAGGCCAACGAGTTCAAGTCCAGCATCTGGGTCGAGGTGGAAGACCGCAAGATCAACGCCAAGAGCCTGCTCGGCGTTCTGTCCATGGGCATCACCAAGGGCACGCGCGTCAGCATCATTGCTGAGGGCCCCGATGAGGAAGAAGCAGTCAAGGCACTGACCGATATGCTCGTAAAAGAGGTTTTCTGAGCATTTTTCATCCGCAAACGACAGGAGGGGCGCTGCCCCTCCTGACCATGTACTTTGAATCTGATTTGCCGGCGTTGCGTCTGCAGCGCTTTTTTTATTCGTATGACATTTGAAGAACTCAAAGACAAGGCGCTCTCGCTGCCCTACGAGCCGGGCGTGTACCTGATGCAGGACAAGACCGGCACGGTCATCTACGTCGGCAAGGCGAAGAAGCTCAAAAACCGTGTCAGCCAGTATTTTCAGGATACGGCCTCCCATACGCCGAAGACGCGGAAGATGGTCTCGCAGATCGACCATTTCGACACCATCGTCGCCCGGTCGGAATTTGAGGCGCTCGTGCTCGAATGCTCGCTCATCAAGCGGCACATGCCCAAGTACAACATCCTCCTGAAGGATGACAAGGGCTACCCGTATCTGCGCGTCGATCTGGCGGAGGACTATCCCACCATGCAGATGGTCAGCCGCATTACCGGCGACAAGGCCAGCTACTTCGGCCCCTTCGGCGGCCGCTTCGTGACGCAGCATGTGATCGATACGCTGCGGCTGACGCTCAAGCTGCCCGGTTGCTCCAAGCAGTTCCCGCGCGACCTCGGCAAGGAGCGTCCCTGCCTGAACTACCACATGAACAACTGCGACGGCTGGTGCCAGCTCTCGCGCAGCCAGAAGGACTACCACGCCCGGATGGAGCAGGCCGTCCTCATCCTGCAGGGGAACTACAAGCAGGTGGCGGGCGAGCTGCGCGCGCAGATGGAGGCTGCGGCGGACAAGCTGCAGTTTGAGCTGGCGGCGTCGCTGCGCGACCGGCTGCGGGCCGTGGAATCCCTTGGCGAAAAGCAGCTCGTCACGGCCGGGACGATGGCAAACACCGACGTCATCGGCTACTATCAGAACGAAACGCGGGCCTGCTTTGCAGTCCTGCATTATGTAAACGGAAGCCTGCTCGATAAGGAATACGAGATCCTTTCTACGGCCGATGATCCGAAGGAGGCCGTCTCGTCGCTCGTCAAGCAGTTTTATCTTGTTCGCGGCGCGGCGCCCAAGGTCATTCTGACGCCGTTTGAGATGGAGGACGCGGAGCTGTTCTCCGCACTTCTGCAGCAGGAGCTGGGCAAGAAGGTCCTCATCCGTATGCCGCAGCGCGGCGACAACGTCCGTCTGGTCGAGCTGGCGCAGAAAAACGCCCGCGAAGAAGCCGAGCGCATCACCACCAAGGCGGAGCGCCGCACCGGCACGCTCGGCGTGCTGGCCGATATGCTCCACCTGCCGGATACCCCGCACCGGATGGAATCCTACGACATCTCCAACCTGGCCGGGACGGATATTGTCGCCTCCATGGTCGTCTTTCAGGATGGAAAGCCGCTCAAATCGGCCTATAAGCGCTTCAAGGTCGAGGGCCTGACCGATCAGGACGACTACGCGTCCATGCATCAGGTCCTGCTGCGGCGGCTGACGCACTATGTCCAGCAGGATGCGGGCTTCGCAGAGCGCCCGGACGTGCTGCTCATCGACGGCGGCATCGAGCACGCGCGGGTCGCGGAGGACGTGCTGCAGACGCTCGGGCTGTCAATCCCGACCTACGGCATGGTCAAGGACGACCGCCACCGCACCAGAGCGCTCGTCACCGCTGCGGGCGATGAGATCGCCATCAGCGCCGTTCCGTCTGTGTTCGCCCTCATCGGCACCATCCAGGAGGAGACGCACCGCTTTGCCATCACGTACCAGCGCACGCTCCGCTCGCGCCGCATGAAGGCCTCCGGACTGGAGGATATCCCCGGCATCGGCGAAAAGCGGCGGCAGGCGCTGCTGAAGAAATTCCGCTCCGTCAAGGCCATTTCCCAGGCTGGACAGGCCGAGCTGGAGCAGGTCCTGCCGGTCCCGGCTGCGCAGGCCGTCTACCGGCATTTTCACCCGCAGGAAGGAGGAACCGCATGCGCGTCATCACAGGAACCGCCAGAGGCGTCCCGCTGAAGGCTCCGAAGGGCATGGATACCCGCCCGACCATGGACCAGGTCAAGGAGGGCATTTTCTCCGCCATCCAGTTTGAAGTGGAGGGGCGGCGCGCGCTCGACCTGTTTGCGGGTTCGGGCCAGCTCGGCATCGAGGCGCTCAGCCGCGGCGCGGCGCACTGCACCTTTGTGGACAAGGGCAGGGAGCCCATCGCCGTCATCCGGGAGAACCTGAAAAAGACAAGGCTGGAAGAACGTGCTACGGTCGTGCAGGCAGATTACAGTTCCTGGCTGAAAACCTGCCGCCAGCAGTACGATCTGATCCTTCTGGACCCGCCTTATGCAGAAGTTTTTTTGGAAACTGCCCTAAAAATCGTATCAGAAATTGACATTTTGACGAACAGTGGTATAATAGTCTGTGAAAGACCCTTTGACAAGAGCCTGCCGGAGCACATCCCGGGCCTTGTCCGTTACCGCGATTACCGCTACGGCAAAGCCGCGGTGACGATCTTCCGCAGAGGATAACCGTCTGGAGGACGCATGAAAACAGCCATTTATCCCGGCAGCTTCGATCCTGTCACGAACGGTCACCTCAACATCATCACCCGGGCCGCCCGGAGCTTTGACCGGCTGATCGTCTGTGTGATGTACAACTGTGAAAAAAGCCCCATGTTCACGCCGGAAGAGCGTGTGGATCTGATCCGCCGCGTGACCGCCGGCATCCCCAACGTCGAGGTCATGCACTCCGACAAGCTGCTGGCCGATTTTGCGCGCGAACAGGGCAGCTCCATTATCATCAAGGGCCTGCGGGCCGTTTCTGATTTTGAACGCGAATTCCAGATGGCGCTCATGAATCACAAACTCAATCCCGGACTTGATACCATGTTCCTGACTGCCGAGCACCAGTTCATGTACCTGAGCTCCAGCGCTGTCAAGGAGCTGGGCCGGTATGATGCCGACGTGAGTGATTTTCTCCCGGCCGAGATCATCCCGGACTTCAAGGCTCGCATGATGGAGCAAATCTAAGGAGGTAATTTTATGGCAAGCGGTATTGAAGAGATCCTGACAACGTTATACGAGATGGTGCAGGATGCGAAGGGCATTCCGCTGGCCGGCGAGAAGTGCATCCTCGAGCGCGACCAGATGCTCGACCTGCTCGACGAGCTGCGCTCCACTCTGCCGAACGACCTGCAGGCTGCGCAGGACATCGTAGCCAAGCGCAACGACCTGCTCGCCTCCGGCAAGCGCGAGGCTGAGGCGATCCGCCGTCAGGCTGAGGAGGATGCACGCCAGATGGTCTCCGAGACCGAGATTGTCGTAGCGGCACGCCGCAAGGCCAAGGAAGTACAGGGCAATGCCGAGATTCAGGCTCGTGAGCTGCGCCGCGTGGCAAATGAGTACTGCGAGGATACCCTCAAGCGTACCGAGGAGGCAGTAGCTCTCGGTCTGGAGGAGGTCCGCAAGGCACGCCAGCGCTTCAAGAGCATCGCAAAGTAAACTGTCGAAAAACTGTCGCTTTGCCGGCAGGGAACACGTAAACAGAGTAACGGGGGGCTGCTTTTGCGGCCCCTTTTTCCTTGGCAGCGAAGGTATTTGTTACGGTTGTTAGTTGCCGCGCGATAGCGCGAGTAAAATAGAATTTGCTTTGCAAATTCCAGAAAACCGGGGGCGTGTACCTCGGTTTTATGACTTTGAGAGGG
>ENA-OUQG01001758-OUQG01001758.1-human-gut-metagenome-genome-assembly--contig:-NODE-1758-length-11187-cov-3.926608_pt1 | contig 11187 bp, 9 predicted proteins | sample MGYA00237943_ERZ548823 | MGnify/ENA primary metagenome ERZ548823 (study PRJEB26490, sample SAMN05194731) | human gut metagenome | biome: terrestrial biome; feature: human-associated habitat; material... | reverse complement strand
GTCGATAATGTTATAACCTTCAAAATTATCAGGCAATAGGCCACCAACAGTTTCAATACTCTTTTGCTTTATCTTTCCGTAGCTCAATGATAAAAGATTCTTTTCGCGTAAACCAATATTTTTGTTCTTTACTTGAGAAAATAGCTGAACAAAATATTTGATTTCCCACCCCTCTGGGATATCCCCAATCCATTCAATGCCGCTGTTTTTCATTTTCCGCGCCATGGTCAGCCCTCCTCGTTTTCAGCAGCGGCCATCAGGCGGTCAAAATCGCTTTGGTAGAGTTCATCCTGTAACACGCGATACTGCTCAAACTCGCTTTCGGCAAATGCTTTAGCAATGGCGGCGGTAACTTTGCCTTTGTCGTGGAGGATTTCAGCATCATTGAATTGCAGAAAAGCATCCAATTTGGAAGACCAGTCGGCCATGGTCATAGGAATATGCCGACGCGCCTGTCGTGTGGCATAGTCGAGATACATCGTCACAATTTCATTGAGCTCGTGCAGCTCATCGGAAGAAAGATAATTTTTTGCGATAGAAACGTCTGCTTTTACAATTTTTCCGTCAGGGGCATTTTTCCAAGTTGTCAATCCCATGTGTTCTTTGGTATGGTCTGCTCGTGCCATGATGACTTCCGCAGCGGTGTTTCCATGGATGGCATAGTGCATCTTGTTCTGAACCGTGGCAAAGAAGTCTTTTGTGGTTTTGCTGTCAACAGAGTAATCGACGGCAGTGGCATAGATGTCGGTGATTTTTTGGTAAAATCGGCATTCACTGGCACGAATTTCCTGAATTTCAGAAATCAGGTGTTCAAAATAGTCTTCATCAAAAATCTGGCCATTGATAAGGCGGTCTTTGTCCAGCACATACCCCTGACGTGTAAAAGTATCCAATACTTTAGTGGCCCATTGCCGGAACTGTGTTGCGCGCGTAGAGTTGATACGATAGCCTACGGCGATAATCGCTGGGAGAGAATAGAATTTATAATGATATGTTCTACCGTTATCTGCAACTTGTGCAAAATTTGCACAGGTTGTGGTTTCATCTAATTCACCTTCTTGGAAAACATTTTTTAAGTGCTTTGTTATGACACTTCGGTCCACATCAAAAAGCTGTCCAAGAGATTTTTGTGTCAACCAGACCTCATGGTCTTGCACACGCACTTCAATACTATCGCTGCCGGAATTTTTTGTGAAAACCAGAAAATCAGCGGTACTATTGCGAATCTGCATCTTTTTCTCTTTCATAGCTCAGCCCTCCTTATGGAACAGCTCTGCCAGCCCGGCGGAGATATCCTGTTCCAGTGTGGTGATGCGCGCCACGATATCCTCCACGGCTTCCGGTGCCTGATACTCGTAGAAATAGCGGGTCATGGGAATCTCGTAGCCCACCTTGGTCTTGCTGTGGTCGATCCATGCGTCGGGGGCGTAGGGCAGAACTTCCCGGGCAAAGTAGGCGTCAATATCCTGCACCAGCGGCACGTTTTCGGTGTCACGCAGGCTGGTGTCCGGCACAGGCTTGCCGCGCTTCAGGATAACGTTGCCTGCTTCGTCCCGCTGGGGGCGCTCCACCACGATCTTGTTGTAGCCGAACTCCACGCTCTCGAACACCTTGCTCTCGCAGTAGATGCCGTTTTTGTCGCCGTACACCTTGCCGTTGGCAAATTCGCCGTAGGCGGTGACGATCAGCTCTCGGCAGGCATCGGTGATGTCGTTGCGCTTGGTGCCGATGCTCTTGCGGCGGGGCTCGAAGCAGTGGCTGGCGTCAATAAGCTGCACCTTGCCCGCACGGTGGGCGGGCTTATCCTTGCTGAGCACCCAGATGTAGGTGGAGATGCCGGTGTTCATGAACATATCGGTGGAAAGCTGGATGATGCAGTCCAGCCAGTCGTTTTCCAGAATATACTGCCGGATGTTGCTGGGCCCGCTGCCGGCGTCGCCGCTGAACAGGGGAGAGCCGTTCTGGATGATCGCCATCTTGCCCTTGTTTGCCAGCTTGGCAAGACCGTTCAGCACAAAAAGCTGCTGACCATCGCTGATCTTGGGCAGACCGGGGGCAAAACGCCCCATCTCGCCCCGGGCGGCCTCGGCTTCCACCACCTTCTGCTCCCGCTTCCAGTCAATGCCGAAGGGCGGGTTGGAGATGATGTACTGGAAGGTGAACCCGGGAAACTGATCCTCCGACAAAGTATCACCGAACCGCATATTGTTAGGGTCGCCGCCCCGGATCATCATGTCCGCCTTGGCGATGGCAAAGGTGGAGGGATTGAACTCCTGCCCGAAGCAGGTCACCTCAATGTCGCTGTTCAGCTCGTGGATGCGCTCCTCCATGCAGCTCAGCATCTGGCTGGTGCCCATGGCCATATCGTAAACGGTCATGCTGCTGGTATCGAGGTCGGCTTCGGACAGCAGCAGGTCGGTCATCAGATAGATGATATCCCGGCTGGTGAAGTGCGCTCCGGCCTCCTCGTCAAAGCTCTCGGAGAACCGCCGCACCAGGTCCTCAAAGATGTAGCCGCAGTCCACGGCACTGATCTTGTCCGGGCCAAGATAGCCCTTCTCAGAGCCGAACTCCTTGACAACGAGGTAGAGGGTGTTGCTCTCTACCATCCGCTTGATGATGTTGTCAAAGTCGAACTTTGCCAGCACGTCCTGTGCGTTGGCAGAGAAGCCGGACAGGTAATCCCGGAAGTTGGACTCAATGTTGTCCGGGTCTGCCAGCAGGGTCTCGAAGGTGAAACGGCTGGTGTTATAGAACTGGTAGCCGGAGGCTTTCTGCAAAAAGCCGTCGATGACCTGCAGCTTTTTCACCTTTTCGTAGGTGTCCAGCACTGCCTGATGGGTGGGCAGCAGGCAGTCGTGGAACCGCTTCACCACGGTCATGGGCAGAATGACCAGACCGTACTCGTGGGGCTTGAACGGCCCCCGCAGCATATCGGCTACGTTCCAGATCATGGCGGCTTTTTCGGCAATGTTGGCACCTACGGCGGTGATCTTATCGTTTGGCATACGTTGCTCCTTGTTTTTTGTGATAGGTGGACGTCCTGATTTTACAACGATGGGTGTCCCATAAAGTGGACGGAAGACTGCTTTTCCTGAAAAATGATTCTTGCATCTATTGTACCACGATAAAAGTGGAAACACCATATTCCGGCAAAAGAAAATGCCCGCCTGAAAACCAGGCGGGCATACAGTAAATCAAATCATCTGAAAATGCTTCAATGCTTCCACAATCGCATCCTCTTTTTCCTTCGGACACTTGAGCTGCTTTGTATTTTCAGACTTCGCCTTGTGGTGGTTCTCCCGTACCTCCAGACCACATTTCTGCTTGACCTGTGAGATGTACAGGGAAGATACCTTCAGCCCGGTCTGTTTCAACACACGGGCCTTGATTTCAGGATAAGTCGCACCCTTTTGCAATCCTGAAGTGTCCATACCCTCCAAAGAGAACTCTACACGGACTTTTTTGGAGTCGATCTCACCCTTGGAAAGTGCAATGACACATTCGCAATGCTTCGTCCTCGGGAAAAGGTCCACCGGCTGCACCTTCTCCGCAAGATACCCATGCTCTTCGAGCCATGCGGCATCTCTTGCGGCGGTGGAGGGGTTGCAGCTGACATAGACCACCCGGCGGGGGGACATGGTGACGACAGCGGAAAGGGTTGCTTCGTCACAGCCTTTGCGGGGCGGATCGAGCATCACAACATCCGGGTGCAGGCCCTCGGCGGCAAGCTGAGAGGCCGCCTTACCAGCATCGGCGCAGAAGAAACGGCTCTTTGCGGCTATGGCATCACCCATGCGGGCAGCATTGGCCTTGGCGCTTTCGATGGCCTCAGGCACGATCTCCACGCCGATGAGCTCCCGGCAATGGTCTGCCATGGACAGGCCAATGGTGCCCATGCCGCAGTAGAGGTCCAGCAGCAGGTCATCCGGGGTCAACTGAGCATATTCTGCGGCAATGCCATAGAGCTGCTCAGCGGCCAGGGTGTTGACCTGATAGAACGACAAGGGGCCCAGCTGCACCGGAACGCCGCAGAGGGTGTCCTCGATGAACCCGGGGCCGTATAGGGTGTGGGTCTCGCTGCCCAGGATCACATTGGTGTTTCTGGCGTTGACATTGATCAGGATGGTGGCGATATCGGCAAACTGCGCAGTCAGTGCGCGGCAAAGCTCCTCTGCGTGGGGCAGCTTTGCCCGGGTGCAGACCAGACAGACCATGATCTGGCCGCTGTGGACACCCCGGCGCAGAAACACATGACGCACCAGCCCCTTGCCCGTCTGCTCATCGTAGGGCTGAATGTTGTGGGCGGCAAAGAAATCGCAGAGGGTATTGCCGATCTCGTTCAGCACATCCGGCTGCAGCTTGCAGTCGGGGCAGGGAACAATGCGGTGGGTGCGCCCGGCGTAGAAACCGATGCAGGGCTTGCCGTTCTTATCACGGCCCACCGGGAATTGAACCTTATTGCGGTAGCGGTCGATCTCGGGGGAGGGGAGGGGCGGCAGCACGGGTACATCCAGCCCGCCAATGCGGCGGAAAGCATCGGTAACGCTTTCGCCCTTGGCGCGCAGTTCAGCGGCATAATCCAGATGCCGCAGGCTGCAGCCGCCGCAGGGGCCGGCCACTGCACAATCTACCGGGATACGGTCAGGCGAGGGAGTCTGAATGGCATCCAGAATACCGAAAGCGTAGCGGCCGCAATCTTTGACGATGCGGATGGCGGCAACGTCACCGGGGGCGGTGCCGGGTATGAACACAGCCTCGCCGTCCGGGCTGTGAGCAACGCCGCTGCCATCGTTGGACAGGCGCTCAATGGTCAGGGTCAGCACCTGATTTTTTTGTAAGGGCATGGAAATTCTCCTTTGGAATGGGATTGGGTCAGGCTTCTTCCGAAGCGGGAGCATCTGCATTTTCGCTCTGAGCGGCAATGTATTTGCTGGGCGGCATCCCCTTGGCCCGCTTGAAGACCCGGGAAAAATAGAACTGGTCAAAGAAGCCCACCGAGATGGCAACCTCTGAAATGGAAAGGTTGCCGGCCCGCAGCAGCTTGCAGGCCTCGTTGATGCGGTATTCGGTCAGATAATCGATGGGGCTCTTGCCCACATTGAGCATAAAAACCCGGTACAGATGACTGCGGGAAACGCCCACGCTCTTGGCGACATCGTCGATGGAGATGTCGTGCGAATAGTTGAACTGAATGTATTTGATGGCATTCAGCACATATTGATTGGAGGAGGAAGCGTTGTGGGGGCGCGTCTCGCTGGTCTCCTTCATCAGGGCAGAGATGAACAGGTAGAGGTACCCCACCATGGCAGCCTCGTCCTGAGGTTCTAACCCACGGGAAGAATAGATGTTGGTCAGAGCTGCCCGCATTCCCTCCGGGTCCTGCGTGTGGTGCACAGGAGCAGTATCGGTAAAGGGAAGCTGTGCCGCCAGTTTGTGAGCGCAGGCACCGTTGAAGCCGACCCAACTGTACTCCCAGGGCTGCTGCTCATCGGCAGAGTAGCGGATGAGCTGACTGGGCCGGGCAAAGAACAGATCCCCCGGCACGACCTCAAAGGTCTTGCCGCCCACTTCAAAGGTGCCCTTGCCCGAGACCACCAGATGGATCAGGTAGTGATCCCGGATACCGGGCCCCCAGGTCTGGCCCGGGGCACAGCGTTCCAGACCACAGTTGAAGATGGATAATTCAATATTATTGGTGTAATTCTGCTTGAAGGACTGCTTGTAGACATCTGCCATGATCGTTTCCTCCAGTTGACCGCATTCTTGCTTCCAGTATATCATAACTGTATCTGCAAATTCAACAAAAGTACATCCGAAACTTTGTTTTTCGCGCTGAAATTGGATTTTTTGCGGATTCAAATTGCAAAAGAGGGCGGAATGAAGTACAATAAGGCTAACCCAAGTGCATGGAGCCTTCATGCACGGACTTTGCGGAGAACGCTTGTGGAGGAGGAACGGCCATGGCGACCAGTGCACAACTCAGACGGGAGATCCTTGCGGGGCAGTGGGATGAAGCGCTCTGCACGCTCTATGGCACAGAACCGGCGGTGCTGGCCCGCCAGCGGCAGCGGTATGCCGCCGCGCTGGAACAGTTTGAGCTGTACTATGGCCCCGGGCGGCAGGTGCATGTTTACTCGGCTCCGGGCCGGGCGGAGCTGGGCGGCAACCATACCGATCATCAGCACGGGTATGGTCTTGCGGCAGCGGTGACGCTGGATCTGGTCGCAGTGGCATCCCCCAGTGACGACGGTTTTATCCGGGTCAAATCCTGGGGCTTCAACAAGCTGGATGTCATTGATCTGAGCGAGGCCGAGCCTCAGCAGGGCGAGAGCACCCATTCGGCCAGCCTGATCCGGGGCATTGCGGAAGGCTTCCGGGCACAGGGAAAGACGGTGGGTGGCTTCGATGCCTATACCGCCAGCGACGTGCTCCGGGGCAGCGGGCTTTCCAGCTCGGCGGCCTTCGAGATGGGAATGGCGGCCATCCTGAACGGGGAATATGGCTGCAGGCTGACAGCGCCGGAGCTGGCGAAGATCTGCCAGTATGCGGAAAATACATATTTCGGAAAACCAAGCGGCCTGTTGGATCAGCTGACCAGTGCCGTGGGCGGGGTCATCTTTGCGGATTTTGCCGACCCAAAGAAGCCCCGGATAGAAAAGATCCACACGGCAGGGTTGCTCCCGGCGGACATGACCCTTTGCGTGACCGATACCCGGGGCAGTCACAGCGAGCTGACCGGTGAGTTTGCGGCCATCCGGCACGAAATGGAATCGGTGGCGGCCTGTCTGGGCGGTAAGATGTTGGGGCAGGTCAAGGAGCAGGAGTTCTGGACAGCTCTGCCACGCCTGCGAAAAGCCTGCGGGGATCGTGCTGTTCTGCGTGCGGTCCACTATTTTGAGGAGAATGCCCGCGCATTGGCCCAGCGGAATGCTCTGGTCAGCGGGGATTTCAATGCCTTCCTGCAGCTGATTCTGGAAAGCGGACATGCCTCTTTTGCCCTGTGCCAGAACGTTTACTGCTCCACCGATGTGCGGCATCAGGGGCTCTCGGTGGCGCTTGCCCTCAGTCAGACTCTGCTGGAGGGGCAGGGGGGAGCCTGGCGGATGCAGGGCGGCGGCTTTGCAGGGACCATTCAGGCATTTGTGCCCGGTATGCTGACGGCAAAGTATCACGACGCGATAGAAAAGGTGTTCGATGCGGGCAGCTGCTATCTGCTCCGTCTGCGGGAGCAGGGGGCCCTGCGGGTCATTTGAACATCTGGACCCGGCCAAACAAAAAGAGCTTCACACTCCGGCAGAAGCCGGAATCGTGAAGCTCTTTCGTGTTACAGGGAAAAGGACTCAGATACCGCGTTGCTGCTGTTTCTGGCGCATTTCATCCGTGAAACTAGAAACGGCAGAGAAGGTATCATCGTGATAACCGAACCAGTTGGACAGGTTCTTGTAAATGTTTTCTACAAACCGGTAGCCGGAAACAACAACATTGAACAGGAGCAGAGGCACAAACGAGATGGAGATGGAGAGAATCCCCCCCTGAAAGAAGAAATCGTCCAGGTGGAGGTTATCCGTAAAGCTGTCCAATGCATCTCCCAGTTCTCCGCCGCCAAAGATCTCCGGCAGCTCTTCTTCCGGAAGCGTTGCATAAGATGCAGGCATACGCAAGTTTTCCATAAAAGGCTCCTTTCAGGTGCTTATAAATTAAGCGGCAGCTAAGGCAGCATTCGCAGTTGTAGCAGTCTCCGTCTGGGTGTTAGTCCCATTATAAATGTCGCGCATATCATTATAGATAGACAAGAATGTGTTAAAGAGAGTTACAACCTGAATATAAACAGCATAACCAACAAATGCTACACCTACAACAGTACCGACCTTGCCAACTGTCGTTTGATTTGACCAATAATGATGAACAGCACCAGGAATGGTCAAGCCGTCATTGCGCATATTGGTTAAACCATCGAAAGCCATCTGAAAAGTATACTGTCCTGCAAGACGGATGCTGTTTGAAATCACATTGGTAACAAATTGCGCAACGGCAGCCCGATCAATATTCAGCTCAAAAGCGCCGCCAACGGTGTAGACCATTTCATCTTCGGAGAGAACCGCATAGGACGCGGGCAGCTGCATCGTGCTCTGATAGGTAAATTCCATGGTGGAAAACTCCTTTCGTTCGTAAAATCCGCGCAAAGGCGGACGTGAAGCTAATTGGATTATAGCATAATTGCCCAAAAACAACAAGAGAGCGATGAAACCCAAAATGCGAAAGAATTGTGAAGATACTGTGGCCGCTTTGTAAAAAAGAAACGGTTCTGCGTGGAAATATGTGGAACGTCCTGTGCGGGATGCGGCGAAAAAATGTTGTGTGAAAATTGAAAAATAATGCAAAAAGAGACGGCGGGCACCAGTTCCTCCGGAAAGGAGGGGGCCAGGGCCTGCCGTCTTTGTATGGGGAGAAAAGAAGAAGGAACGTTTTAGCGGTCTGCCGCAGCCGGGACCCGGTCATACAGTGCTGTCAGATCGGCAATATGCTCGGCCAGCAGACTGGTAAGCGGGGTGTCCAGCCGCCACTGCCAGTTGGCTCCCTGGGTGCTGGGGGTGTTGATGCGGGCCTCCGCGCCCAGATGCAGCCAGTCGGCCATGGGGATGATGGCCATATCCGAAACACTGGCAAGGCAGGCGCAGATCATGGCCTCTGTCAGATCCTCGGGCAGGCAGCGCAGGTAACGGCAGGCATAGTGGACATCCTCGGGGCTGGCAGACTGCCGCCAGCCTTCGGTGGTCACATTGTCATGGGTGCCGGTGTAGACCACGCTGTTGGGGGTGTAGGTGTAGGGAAGATAGTTGCCCGGTTCCCGGCTGTCAAAGGCAAACTGCATGATCTTCATGCCCGGATAGCCGCTGGCAGCCAGCATGGTCTTGACCTCAGGGGTCAGGTATCCCAGATCCTCTGCAATGATGCCGCCCTGACCCAAAGTCTCGTGGATGGCATTGATGAAAGCACGATCCGGCCCCTTTTCCCAGTGGCCGCCTGCCGCTGTCTTGTTTCCGGCAGGGATGGCATAGTAGCTCTCAAAACCACGGAAGTGGTCGATGCGCACGACATCATAAATCGAAGTAGCGTGCTGCATCCGGCGCTTCCACCAGGCGAAATCCTCGGCCTTGTGGCGGGGCCAGTCGTAGAGCGGATTGCCCCAGAGCTGACCGTCTGCCGCAAAAGCATCCGGGGGGCAGCCTGCCACCTGCGTCAGGTGGGTCTGGCCGTCGGTCTGGAAGAGCTCCGGCCGCGTCCACAGATCGCTGGAATCCGGGCTGACGTAGATGGGGATATCTCCCACCAGCTGAATGCCCTTGCCGTTGGCATAGGTTTTCAGGGCGTTCCACTGGGTGTAGAAGAAGAACTGCACCGCCTTGAAATAATCCACCTGCCCGGCCAGACGCTCCCTGGCAGCGGCTACGGCAGCGGGCTGGCGGGTGCGCAGGTCATCCGGCCAGTCACACAGGCCTGCCTGTCCCTGTTCGGCCTTGACGGCCATGAACAGGGCGTAATCGTCCAGCCAGAAGCTCTGTGCCGTGCAGAAGTCTTTGTACTCCATGCTGGCTGCAGCCAGCAGACGGTCAGCGGCCTTTTGCAGCACCACCGGGCGCTGCTGGTAGAGCACACCATAATCCACCGGTCCAACCGGAACCTCAGCGGGAATCTCATCAGCGGTCAGATAGCCTTGCTCGTGCAGGACACGGAAATCGATAAAGTAGGGGTTCCCGGCAAAGGCGGAAAAGCTCTGGTAGGGGCTGTCACCGTAGCCGGTGGGACCAATGGGCAGGATCTGCCAATAGGTCTGCTTTGCACGGGCCAGAAAATCCACGAACGCAAAGGCTTCTTCCCCCAGCGTGCCGATGCCAAAGGGCCCCGGCAGACTAAAAACGGGCATCAGAATGCCGCATGCTCGCATGGTGAACTCCTCCTTAACCCTTGACAGCGCCTGCAACAACACCCTCAATGATGTATTTCTGGCAGGTCATGTACAGGATGATGATGGGGATGATGGCGATGATGATGCAGGCCATCATGGGAGCCAGCTCCACACGGCCGTAGCCGCCGCGGAAATACTGGATGGCCATGGGGATGGTGCGGTACTTCTTGATATCCAGCACCAGCGTGGGCAGCAGGTAGTCGTTCCACACCCACATGGTCTCCAGAATAGCGGTGGAGATCATGGTAGGCTTCAGGATGGGGAACACGACCTTGAAGAAGATCTGGATGGGGTTGCAGCCGTCGATCATGGCTGCTTCCTCGATCTCCATGGGAACGCTCTTCATAAAGCCGGTGAACATGAACACGGCCAGACCGGCACCAAAGCCCAGGTAGATGATGCAGATGTTCCAGGGGGTGTTCAGCTTGAGGGTATCTGCGGTCTTGGAGAGGGTGAACATGACCATCTGGAAGGGGACGACCATGGAGAACACGATGAGCAGGTTCATAAACTTGCTGAGCTTGTTGTTCACGCGGGTCAGGTACCAGCCTGTCATGGAGCAGCACAGCAGGATGAGGGCCACACTGGAAACGGTAATGACGAGGCTGTAGCCCAGACTGGAGAGAAAGCCCATTTTGATCACGCCGTAGACGTAGTTGGAAAGGCCAGCAAAGGTCTCACGGGTGGGCAGCTGGAACACGGTAGAGGTGGTAAAGGTACCCTCTTTTTTCAGGCTGTTCAGCAGGATCAGGACGATGGGGTAGATCCACAGCAGGCAAAGCAGGGCCATGATGACGGTGAGAATGTTATCCCACAACTTTTTCTGTTTAATCATTACTGCTGGACCTCCTTAGAACGGGTGAAGTGGAGCTGCGCCAGAGAGATGACCACAACGATCAGGAAGAATACCACAGCCTTTGCCTGGCCGATGCCCTTCCACTGAGCACCAGAGCGGCCATAGAAGGTATTGTAGATGTTCAGGGCCAGCATTTCACTGGCGTTGGCAGGTTCGCCTGCGGTCAGAGCAACGTTCTGGTCGAACAGCTTAAAGCTGTTGGTCAGGGTCAGGAAGGTGCAGATGGTGATGCTGGGCATGACCATGGGCAGCTTGATCTTGAACAGGATCTCGCGGTCAGAAGCACCGTCGATCTTGGCAGCCTCGATCAGGTCACCGGGCACGCTCTGCAGACCGGCAACGTAGATGATCATCATATAAC
>ENA-OUQG01001756-OUQG01001756.1-human-gut-metagenome-genome-assembly--contig:-NODE-1756-length-11208-cov-3.043755_pt1 | contig 11208 bp, 6 predicted proteins | sample MGYA00237943_ERZ548823 | MGnify/ENA primary metagenome ERZ548823 (study PRJEB26490, sample SAMN05194731) | human gut metagenome | biome: terrestrial biome; feature: human-associated habitat; material... | reverse complement strand
GGATAAGATGGAGCACAAGCAGGCCATGATAGAGACCATCAACTTCGCGTTCCCGACCATCCTGACTTCCGGCACCATCATGACCGTGTCCGGCATCCTCATCGGCCAGATGACTTCCGACGCCTGCATCGTGGGCATCGGCCAGTGTCTGGGCCGAGGCACCATCATCTCCATCATCCTCGTCCTCTTCGTCCTGCCTCAGATCCTGCTCATCGGCACCCGCATCGTGGACCGTACCTCCTTTGCTGTGCCGAAGCTGGTGGCCCGCAGCAGCGGCAATGGCCGTATGCGCGTCAATGGCATCGTGCAGGGCGAGATCCACGGCTCTGTGGCCGGTACGATGAACGCCATCGTGGACGGCGACGTCCAGCTGACCGTCATCTCTGGCAACGTCTCTCAGGAACTGGACGACAATAAACAACAGGAGGTGCAGAATGAAGACCAGTAACCATCTGCTGCGCCGCCTGACGGCTGCGCTTCTGGCCGCTGTGCTGGCGCTGAGCATCGCACTGCCGGTGTTCGCGTCTGACGACGGCGATACCATTTACATCAACAGCGTCTCGGACCTGCTTTCGCTGGCCAAGAGCTGTGCCTACGACCAGTGGTCGGTGGGCAAGACGGTTATTCTACAGAAAGACCTCTCCCTCGAGGGGATGCTGTGGGAGCCCATCCCGTCCTTCAGCGGACAGTTCAAGGGCAATGGCCATACCATCTCGGACCTGACCATTACGGGCCAGTATTCCCCGGCGGGCCTCTTCGGCATCGTGGAGGAACAGGGCTCCATCGAGTCCCTGAGCGTGCGGGGCATCGTGTCTGTCTCTGACTCTGCCGACACCACCACCGGCGGCATCGTAGGCATCAACCACGGTACCCTCATCAACTGCCAGTTCACCGGCGTCGTCACCGGCGACAGCGAGGTGGGCGGCATCGTGGGCCGCAAGGAGTCCGAAGGCACCATCGACCACAGCACGGCCCGCGCCATCGTCACCGGCAAATCTTCCACCGGCGGCATCGCAGGCTACAACCTCGGCGCCATCACCGGCTGCACCAACGTGGGCAGCATCAACACCGAATATCCGGAAGCCTCTCTCGACACCGACGGCTTCACCGCCGCGCTGGAGGAGTATTTTGACGCGCAGCATGCCGAGGCCGGTCTCTTCGGCTGGATGACGAAGGGCGAGCGGAATCTGGAGACGGACGTTTACGCCGTTTCGGACACCGCCGCGGCGAGCGAGCTGCTCTCCCGTGTGCTTTATGACGAAACGCCCCGGCAGGCGCCGGTGGACGCGCGCATCGTTCTCGGCGAGGACGGCTACACGGTCGATCCCGGTTCAAAGGGCAATCTCGTAAATCTCGCAAACTGCGTTTCCGCCATTGCGGAGCAGCTGCCCGCGGTGCGCGATCTGCGCGAGGAAAGCCCCGTGATCGAGGCGAAAAACGCCGTCATCCGGCAGAACGTTACGGCGGAGAGCCCGGAGCTTCTCGCGCAGCGCGCCGCGATCGACGCCTATCTCGCCACGGAAGTGACGCTTGATTTTCAGGACGGGAACACCTATACGCTCACGCCGCAGGATATCTGGCGCATGAGCGATGTGACGCTCTCGGACGCCGAGGGGCAGACGGTGTGCGCCCCGGTGCCGGAGAAGGTAAAGGCGCTTTCGGACGCGCTCGCGGACGAATACGCGCTCGACGGCGTTTACGCCAAATTCCACAACGCCGAAAAGACCCGCCCGTATATCTACTACCGCGTCGGCGATACCGGCTGGATCCTCGACCGTGACGCGCTTGCTTCCGACATCGCCGCGGCGCTGGAGACCGAAACCGACGCGACCGTTACACCGAGCTACGATACCTCGTGGTACTGGAAGCAGGAGTACTGGTTTTATAATTTCACGGACACCTTCGTGGAGATCAGTCTGGATAACCAGTACATGTGGTACTATGTAGACGGCAAGCTGCTCGTGGAAACGCCGGTCGTCACCGGCAACATTGCCGCCGGGGACGATACGCGCCGCGGCTGCTTCCGCATTGCGAGCATGACGACGGACACCTACCTCGTCGGCCCAACGTGGAACGACCATGTGGAATACTGGATGCCGTTTGACGACCAGATCGGCCTGCAATATGTCGCAGGCATGGACGATGGCCGCAGAGATCTGCCCCTCCTCGTCCGGAACGGTCTGCATTGCCTGTACGGCAAAGCCGGCGTTTTCAAGCATGGCGCGGATGGCCGGGCCGCTGGTATCGGTCCGGGTCCCGGCAGCGCAGGAATCGCTGACGGTAAGAATGACTGCCTGATAGGACATGAAGAGATCCCTCCTGTATCGTTTTTTCTATCCTACAATATTTTTTTCGGAAAGGGAAGCGGCAGATTTGCGGCGAATACAAAACGCTCCCACAAAAAACAACGCAAACAGGCATGCGAAAATGGGATTTATCGTTGACACCTGCGGATTCTTGCGCTACAATAAGGTGAAATCAATACAAACCAACACAATCCCATTTTTGTTGGACGATTTTCCCCAAGGCAAAAATTCAGAAAGGAATGGAATCTATGAAAACCAAAGCAGTTCGAATCCATGGCAAAATGGATCTGCGTCTGGAGGAAATTGAACTCCCGCAGGTCGGTCCGGACGATGTTCAGGTCAAGATCATTTCTGACTCCATCTGCATGAGCACGTACAAGGCCGCGGTCGAGGGCGAAGAGCACAAGCGCGTGCCCAACGACGTTGCGGAGCATCCGACCATCGTCGGCCATGAATTCTGCGGTGTCATCACCGAGGTCGGCGAGAACTGGAAGAATAAATATAAACCCGGCCAGGGTTTTGCCATTCAGCCTGCACACTTCTACAAGGGCTCCCAGATGGCTCCCGGTTATTCCTACCAGTACTGCGGCGGCGACAGCCAGTACTCCAACATCCCCATCGAGACGCTGCTGACCGACAACCTGCTGCCGTACAATTCCGATACCTACTTCTATGGCTCCCTGGCAGAGCCGATGAGCTGCATCATCGGTACCTTCCACGCCATGTACCACACCAAGCCCGGCTGCTATGAGCATCAGATGGGCATCGTTGAGGGCGGCAAGATGGCCATGCTCGCTTCCGTCGGCCCCATGGGCCTCGGCGCGATCGACTACGCCCTGCACTGCGACCGCCGTCCGAGCCTGCTCGTCATCACCGATATCGACGACGCCAGACTCGCAAGAGCCGAGAGCATCTACACCGTCGAGCACGCCAAGGAAATGGGCGTCGAGCTGCACTACGTCAACACGGCCAAGCCCGGCTGCGACACCAACTACCTGCGTGAGCTCTCCGGCGGCACCGGCTATGACGACGTCATCTGCTTCGCTCCGGTCAAGCCCGTTGTCGAGCAGGCCAGCGATATCCTTGGCTTCGACGGCTGCCTCAACTTCTTTGCAGGCCCGACCAACAGTCAGTTCAAGGCGGAGTTCAACTGGTACAATGTCCACTACCTCTACACCCATGTGGTCGGCACCTCCGGCGGCAACACCAGCGATATGAAGGAAGCCATCGAGATGATGACCTCCGGCAAGATCAACCCCGCTGCCATGATCACCCACATCGGCGGTCTGAACGCGGTCGTCGATACCGTCCTGAACCTGCCGAAGATCCCCGGCGGCAAGAAGCTCATCTACACGCAGATCGAGCTGCCCCTGACGGCCATCGCCGATTTCGGCAAGCTGGGCGAGACGGATCCGCTCTTCGCAAAGCTCGACGAGATCACCAAGCGCCACAACGGCCTGTGGAGCGCAGAAGCTGAAAAATATCTGCTTGCAAACAAATAATTGAAATTAAAATAGGAGTGAAACACTTATGGCAGAAGGCGTATTGATGCCCAAAGAAGGCATTACAGTCGAATCTTGCATCATTGGCGAGTGGAAGAAGAATGTCGGCGATCACGTCAACGTCGGCGACGTCCTCTTCACCTACGAGACCGACAAGGCGGAGTTCGAATGCGAATCCACCGCAGCCGGCACCCTGATCGAGAAGTTCTATGAAGACGGCGATGAGGTCCCGTGCCTGGTCAATGTCTGCGCGATCGGCAACCCCGGAGAAGACACCTCCGCGCTCAAGAATGCCCCGGCAGCCACTGCTGCTCCCGCAGCCGCCGCAGCAGAGGCTCCCAAGGCCGCAGCTCCCGCCGCAGCCGCCGCTCCGGCCGGTCCGTGCGCACAGGCCGTCATCATGCCGAAGGAAGGCATCACGGTCGAGTCCTGCATCATCGGCGAGTGGAAGAAGAATGTCGGCGATGCAGTCAACGTCGGCGATATCCTCTTCACCTATGAGACCGACAAGGCGGAGTTCGAATGCGAATCCACCGCAGCCGGCACCCTGCTTGCCAAGTTCTATGAAGACGGCGACGAGGTCCCGTGCCTGGCCAACGTCTGCGCCATCGGCAAAGAGGGCGACGCATATGAGTTCCTGAAGCCCGGCGCAGAGGTCCCGGCTCCTGCTGCCGCTCCCGCCGCAGAAGAGGCCGCTCCCGCAGCCGCCGCAGCTCCCGTTGCCGCAGCCGAGCTCAAGGCCATCTCCCCGCGCGCCATGGCCAAGGCTGTTGCCAACAACGTCAACCCGGCGCTTGCCACCGGTACCGGCCCCAACGGCCGCATCATCGAGCGGGATATCGACAAGCTGATCGCCTCCGGCGCAGCTGCTGCGTATGCCGCTCCGACCGCCGCTGCTCCCGCAGCTGCTGAGTTCGAAGACGTCAAGTGGAGCCCGGTCCGCAAGGCGACCGCCAAGTCCATGACCAAGAGCCTGTCCACCATGGCACAGCTCACCCAGCAGTATTCCTTCGACGCGACGCAGCTGCAGGCCTACCGCGCCATGCTCAAGCCGCTTGATCCCCCGATGGGCAAGGTCAGTCTCAACGACATGGTCATGTTCGCTGTTGCGAAGACCATCAAGTCCTGCCCGGATCTGAACGCCAACGTCCTCGAGGAGAACGTCGTCCGTCACTTCAATACCGTCAACCTCGGCTTCGCCTGCGACACGCCGCGCGGCCTGATCGTCCCGACAATCTTCAATGCCGACCAGATGACCCTGCTTGAGCTCTCCATGGAAGCCAAGCGTCTGGCTGCCGAAGCCCGCGAGGGCAAGCTGAGCCCCGACTACATGTCCGGCGCCACCTTCACGATCTCCAACATCGGTTCGTTCGGCTGCGAGGCCTTCACGCCCGTCATCAACCCGCCCCAGACCGGCATTCTCGGCGTCTGCAACATCCAGACGAAGATCAAGTCCGCCAAGGACGGCGTCATCGAGACCTACCCGGCCATGGGCCTGTCTCTGACCTTCGACCACAGAGTCATCGACGGCGCACCCGCCGCGCGCTATATGAGCGAGCTGTGCAAGAGTCTTGAGAACTTCATGACCCTGCTCGCCAAGTAAGAGAAAGGAAGGACGAAATCATGCCGAAATCTTTGTATATCGATCCCGTAAAAGTCCGCGAACCCGGCTATATTCATTTTGAAGACATTCCTGTCTGCCAGTATAACAAGACCATCAAGCAGGAGCTGGAAGAGGGCAACTACACCAAGGAAGACCTGATCCGCATCTACCGCGACATGGCCATCTGCCGTGAGTTCGAGCACATGCTCACCCTCATCAAGACCCAGGCCAACTATAACGGCGTCGAGACGACCTATCCCGGCCCCGCGCACCTGTCCCTCGGTCAGGAAGCTTCCTGCGTCGGCGAAGCGTACCTTCTGACGAAGGACGACATCACCTTCGGTTCCCACAGAAGCCATTCCGAGATCCTCTCCAAGGGCCTGAGCTGCATCAACAAGCTCTCCGATGAAGAACTCATGAGCACCATGGAAAACTTCCTCGGCGGCAAGACCCTGGCAGCCGTCAAGAAGTTCGCCGATACCTCCGACGTCAAGGAACTGGCCATCCGTTTCCTGCTCTACGGCACCGTTGCTGAGATCTTCGCCCGTGAAAACGGCTTCCATCACGGCATGGGCGGCTCCATGCACGCGTTCTTCCTGCCGTTCGGCATCTACCCCAACAACGCCATCGTCGGCGGCTCCGCTCCGATCGCAACGGGCGCTGCGCTGTATCAGAAGAACAACGATAAGAAGGGCGTCGTCGTCTGCAACATCGGCGATGCGTCCCTCGGCTGCGGCCCTGTCTACGAGGCCATGAACTTCTCCGCCATGGACCAGTTCAAGACCCTGTGGGAAGAAGGCCGGAAGGGCGGCCTGCCCATCATCTTCAACGTCTTTGACAACTTCTACGGCATGGGCGGCCAGACCATGGGCGAGACCATGGCCTACAACATGCCCGCCCGTCTCGGCGCCGGCATCACTCCGAGCCAGATGCACGCAGAGCGTGTCGACGGCTGGAACCCGCTGGCTGTCATCGACGCCTACAAGCGTAAGATGGAGCTCATCAAGAACAACGAAGGCCCCGTCCTGCTCGACGTCGTGACCTATCGTCTCGTCGGCCACTCCACCTCCGACCAGAACGCCTACCGTACCAAGGAAGAGATCGAAGACTGGCGCAGCCATGACCCGATCGTCAAGTTCCGCGAGGCTCTCGTGGAAGCTGGCGTCGAGTCCGACGAGTTCTTCGCCAAGCTCCTGCAGGATACCGCCGACCGCATGACCATGATCTGCCGCGCGGCTGACGACAAGGAGATCTCTCCGTATGTCGACTTCGACAAGAACCCGGATTACCTTGCAAACCTGATGTTCTCCAACGAGACCGTCCGCTCCATGGGCGCTCCCGATCAGAAGCTGAACGTTACTGGCCCGAAGGAGAGCTGCAAGCGCTATGCTGACCTGGCCAAGAAGGAGCACTTCGCGTTCGATAAGGACGGCAATAAGTTCTCCGACATGAAGGTCTACAACATCCGCGACGCGATCTTTGAGCCGCTGATCAACAAGTACTACGAAGACCCGACGCTCGTCGCCTATGGCGAAGACGTGCGTGACTGGGGCGGCGCTTATGCTGTCTACCGCGGCCTGATGGATGTCATTCCGCACTCCAGACTCTTCAACTCTCCGATCTCCGAGGCTGCCATCGTCGGCACCGCTGTCGGCTACTGCATGTGCGGCGGCCGCGCAGTCGTCGAGCTCATGTACTGCGACTTCCTTGGCCGTGCAGGCGACGAGGTCTTCAACCAGATGTCCAAGTGGCAGGCCATGTCCGCCGGTATCCTGAAGATGCCGATGATCCTGCGTATGTCCGTCGGCGCAAAGTACGGCGCGCAGAATTCTCAGGACTGGGTCGCCATCGTCTCCCACATCCCCGGCCTGAAGGTCTTCTTCCCGGCCACCCCGTACGAGGCCAAGGGCATCATGCAGGCGGCTCTGAACGGCACCGATCCCTGCGTCATCTTCGAGTCCCAGCGTATCTACGGCAAGGGCGAAGAATTCCACGAGGGCGGCGTTCCCGCGGAAGAGTATGAATGGGCACCCGGCGCTGTCAACAAGGTCCGCGACGGCAAGGATCTGACCATCCTCACCATCGGCGCGACGCTGTACCGCGCAGTCGACGCAGCCAAGACGCTCTCCGAGAAGTACGGCGTGGAAGCCGACGTCATCAACATGCCGTCTCTGGTCCCGCTGGATTATACCGATCTGATCGCTTCCGTCAAGAAGACCGGCCGCGTGGTCCTGGCCTCCGACGCCTGCGCAAGAGGCACCTTCCTCAACGAGATCGCGGAGAACCTGACGAATATGTGCTTCGACTATCTGGATGCGCCTCCCGTCGTCATCGGCGCGCGCAACTGGATCACCCCGCCGCACGAGTTCGACAAGTACTTCTTCCCGTATGCCGAGTGGATCATTGACGCTGTCAATGCCCGCCTGATCCCGCTGGAGGGCTATACCTCCACCACGACCCCGGACGAGGCTGAGATCATCCGCCGCAACAAGCTGGGCGTGTAATGAACCCCATCCCCGCGCAGAGGAAACCTCTGCGCGGGGATTCCCAAAAGAAAGCCTTGACAAACCCGCGATTCATCGCTATAATATTCATGTTTTCGGGCCTGTAGCTCAGCTGGGAGAGCGAACGGTTCAATTCTATGCCCCCAAATTTGGGGATGTAGCGCAAGCGTCCGGCGGATGGTTCGCATCTATGCCGCCAAAAAAGTCAATAAGGGCCTGTAGCTCAGCTGGGAGAGCGTTCGGTTCGCATCCGAGAGGTCGAGAGTTCGAGTCTCTTCAGGTCCACCAAAATGTTCGGAGTTTTCTGATTTTTGCAGAGGATTCCGAACTTTTTTGTATCTTTCAAAATCAAGCGCTCTCAACAGTCGTAATTCTGCCACCATTCGGTTCGCATCCCACACAAAGCCGTCTGAAATCATCAAAGGAAACCCGAAATTCGACTTCCAACCGATAATCCCGGTACACATAGACGGCCTTGATAAGCTGCGATACGATCATCTTCTTTGCTTCAAAGGTGCAGTTGTCGTAAAGGTCAGCCCAGCTTTCCAGCTTTTCAAATTCGGCCTGTTCCTGCGCGGCACTTTCCAGTTGACGTTCCATGTCGGCTTTTTGTGCGTCTACCTCCTGCGAAAGTTCTGCGATTTCTTCTTTGCATTTTGCAACAAGGCTGTTCAGAAGGTCAACATTCAAGCGGCTTTTGCCACGAATGACATTGATCGTTTCGGCTTCATAGTCGGAAAGTTCCTTTTGCTTTTCCTCCAGCCGCATAGCAGACATTTTGTATCGGCTTCTGGCAAACGCTGTGGCCTTTTCGTGCTGATCGGCTATCAGACTATCCTTGGCGGAAACGCGGATTCTGGAGAGCTGGTAGCGCACCAGAGCGTCCACAATTTCATCCAGCTTGATAACGCCGTAGCCGGATTGACCGTCGCAGAGGTCGGGGTGCCGGGCCTTAAAATGGCATTGATAACGGCTTTTGACCTGATTGCGCACCGTTCCATCTTTGCGGATATACTTCTTGCCGGAGGTCGTCAGCGTCAGCCGGTTTTTGCAATGTCCGCAGAAGATGTTCCCTACCAACAGAGAACTGCCGCGCAGATTCAGCGGCGTATCCGCATGGTGCGTTGTGCGTTTTTCCATTAACTCCTGCGCTCGTTGAAAGGTCGCTTCGTCCACGATCTGAAGCTCGGGAATGATTTCCGATTCCGCGTTTCCATTTGAAATCACACCCGTGTATAGCTTGTTCTTTATCATGCGGACGATCGTTGTATTCGGAATCATGGAACCGTCTGCGCGGCGAATCCCATTTTCCAAAAGGTAGTGGGAAATCCGTTGAGCGCCGCAGCCTTCGTTGACGTATTTGTAAAAGATGAAACGCACGATTTCTGCGGCGTCCTCGTCGATTACAAAATCGTTGACCTCTTGATTCTTCTTGTTGATCCGTCCCTGCTTCTGGAGCTTGTAGCCAAATGGTACAATGCCGCCGGTGAAGCAGCCGTCCTTTGTAAGCTGCTCCATGCGGGTTTTCACGCGCACGGAGGTCTTGATGCTCTCGCCGGATGCCTGCCAGTAGCGGATATAGTTAAGCAGCTTGTCAACATGATTGTCGAACCGCTGCTGCCCCTCTACGGCGCTCCAAACTTCAACACCATTGCGGACAAACCACTCTACGACAAAGGGCGTTTCGTCATCTCTACGGCCGAGACGGTCAAACATATAGACAAGCAGAATGTCAAAGCTCCCGGCAACGGCTTCCTGCTGCAATTCCTGCATGGCGTCACGCTCTTTTGCAGATTTTTTGAAACCGGATACGCCTTTTTCGTAAAACTCATTTTGTAAAACCCAGTCAGGGTGTGATGCGATGAACTCCCGGCAGTATTGCCGCTGCATGGGAATATCATCTTTTTCAACCTGACCGATTGTTGATACGCGATATAAGCAATTTACTCGTTTCTTTTGTTCCATAACATACACTCCATTCTGAGAAAACGTGTGTATGTCCTTGTTCGCTATTTGATTTTCAAGGTACATTTTATAGTGCAATTATAGCATATTTCGGATAATTTATCAAGTTTTGCAGATGTTATTATAAAATCCATAGGAGAAAACCGAACGTTTCAGCGCTTCTGTAATATGCGGATCATCTTGCTCTGCATACTTTACAGAGATTGCGACACCGCCGAAAGATAAGATTTCTTCCTGCTTTTTCGGCTCGGATTCTTCGATCTGCTTGTCCATAGAAGAACCTCCAGAATAAATATTGTTTTTCTCATAGGTCAGACAGACGGCAGTGGCAAACTGCTCCATAGGCGTTGCACCTCCCTCCATACTGATGGCGGGGCGTTCCATTCTGTGACGTATGGCTAACGCAAGTATCATTGTTCTTTGTATGCGGTCGTCGCACGATCCAGCCATGAATCGCTCTCCATGCCGGTGTTTCTCGCTCCGCGCCGGAACCGGTATCACCTCCCATTCCGCGCATCCCCGCGCACCCATAGGCTCGCACATACAAAACGTATCTGTTGACCCTATTCAGTTGTCAGCGGGATTGTCAGCCCGCAAAAGCGTATTCATAACAATGCGCTTTTCCAGAATGGCAATCGGGTACATTGCTGCGGACGGCTGTCCCGCAGACTGGACAGACCTGCCCGTCTTACGCAAACGCCATGCCGCATAACCACATAGGTTTCAGATTGCGAACGAATTACGTCTCACCGTGGGACGTAATTCGACAGATTAGGACTCAAATAATGCTCAACACAGTTAACCATTCCGGTCTGCCCAAAGCTTTGCCGAAATCAATGAAATCAGTTCCTTTGCAGTGGGAGGGTCCTCAATCCAGTATGCACGCAGCTCTCGCCTACGACCGTTTTGCCAAATGTCTTTGGCTGCGCGGTTTAACGCCCGCGAAACTGCTTCGTTGGTGCGCTTTCCTGTCCGCTTGCGGACTTCATTGCAGATGAAGTGCATCTTCGGCATATTTGGTTGATGATCGATTGCAACGTCAATCGCATGACATAAAATGCAGTAACATTCTTTTCCGCGTGTCTCGACGATGGAGTATATAGCGTTCTGAACATCTTTCATGTTATACATTCCTTTCCCGTTCGAGCTGATATAAGCATAATACATTTTTCTGTGCTTTTCAGGTTTTCTGCCAAACTTTGACCCACTTGGACAAACTTTGACGGATTCAAGGTCGAAAGGCAAGAATGCGCAGCAGGTGTTCAGTCTATGGTCTACGATTATTATGCGGCATGAAAAATAGAGGGAATCCATTACCCGGACATGGG
>ENA-OUQG01001755-OUQG01001755.1-human-gut-metagenome-genome-assembly--contig:-NODE-1755-length-11210-cov-4.644285_pt1 | contig 11210 bp, 9 predicted proteins | sample MGYA00237943_ERZ548823 | MGnify/ENA primary metagenome ERZ548823 (study PRJEB26490, sample SAMN05194731) | human gut metagenome | biome: terrestrial biome; feature: human-associated habitat; material... | reverse complement strand
CTACTGTCGCACCCTGCGGCGCGGCGTACTCTTATGTCATTAAGGGTATCGCGCCGTGGGTCACAGGGAAACACAAGTACTCTCGGAGTGCGAGAATGCGCCTGCCACAATAAGTGACGGCGAAAAAACCTACGGACTCGTAAGAAATGTTGACAGGTTGACAGGGGGAACGGATGAAGATCGCATCGCTCACGCCCAAGGAATGGTTCTCGGGCCAGCTCGTGCAGATCAAGCCGAAGCTGCGCGGGTGGCTCCACCTGGCCGCCGCACCTCTGTCCTTGGCCGCGTCCATCGTCCTCGTCTGCCTGGCACCTACGACTCCGACGAAGATCGGTTCCGCCGTTTACCTGGCGTGCTCCCTCATCCTCTTCGGCGTCTCCGCGGCCTACCACCGCTTCTACACCGACATGAAGTGGGGCCACGCACAGAACTATCACATCACGCTCAACAGCGGTGCCCTGGGCATCGACAAGTGCGTAGATATTTTGGTCCCGCTGTTCTGAGTGCCGGTACTATTTCCCGTTTTGCATCATATACTGCCTTGAAAAGAGCGGAAAGGATGATGCAAATTGGATATGCAGCAGCTCATGCAGCAGGTGAAAAACGATCCCCAAATGGTGCAGCGCGTCATGCAGTCCCCGGACGGGCAGAAGCTGATGCAGCTGCTCACCTCCTCCGATAACGGCGCAGGCCTCGGCCATGCCGCCGCCAGTGCCGGCAGCGGCAACACCGCCCAAATGGTCTCCATGCTGAAAAAAGTCATGCAGACCCCTGAGGGAGCAGCACTTTTGGACCGCCTGAGCAGTCAGCTGCAGCGGTAAGGGGAGGGATCGCCATGTCGGAGCTGCAAGACAAGCTCAATTCCCTCCTGTCCGACCCTGCCGGGATGGCCCAGGTGGTGCAGCTTGCCCAGCAGCTCTCCTCCACCATGGAGCCGTCTGCCGCACCCACGCCGCAGAGCGGCGCGCCCACTCCCCCGCCGAGTCCCAATCCCCCGCCCTCCACTGCGCTGCCGGGCGGCATCGACCTGGGCACCGTCTCTCGATTTTTGCCCATGCTCCAGGCCCTTTCCTCGGATCAAAGTCATTCCATGCAGCTGCTCAATGCCCTGCGCCCTTATTTGAAGGAGGAGAAGCAGGGCAAGGTTGAGCGCGCCGCCCGTCTGGCCAGGCTCATCACCGTAGGCAAGCGATTTTTGACGGAATGGGAGGGGTGAGGGATGTATAACCGTTACACGCGTAACGACACCGGCGTCTACACCCGCATCTCCCAAAATGATACCCCTCCGCCTGGCGGAGGCCCCAAGCCCGGCGGTCCGCCGCCGGGACCTCAGCCGCCCCCTGAGCCAAAGCCACCCTCCGGGCCGCCCCATCGCCCTGAGCGAGATATTCTGAATCGGCTCCTGGAAAAGCTCCACTTAGGGGACCTGGACTCCGGCGACCTGCTGGTGCTATTGCTGCTGTTCCTGCTCTTCCGGGAAAAAGCCGATGAAGAGCTTCTCATAGCCCTAGGCCTGCTGCTGATATTGTAAAAATGACAACTCCAAAAAGATGAGGACTGCCTCCGCAGTCCTCATCTTTTTCAATCTTCATCTCTTTTATTCCGCGGCGATCTCCCGCACCGCCCGAATAGCCTCCTCTACCTCCTGCTCCGTGTTGTAGCAGGAGAAGCTAAAGCGCACCGCCCCTTGCTCGGTGGTGCCCAGAGCCCGGTGCATCCGGGGCGCACAGTGGGCCCCCGGCCGGGTGGCAATGCCGTAGTTCTCCGATAGTGCATCAGACACGGCGGAGGAGTCGTAGTCCCGTATGTTCAGTGTCACGATGGCTCCCCGGACAGGCGCTGCAAAGTCGCCGTATACCGTCACCCCGTCTATGTCCTTCACGCCCTCATAAAATTTCCGCATCAGGCCGCACTCCATCTGCTGAATGTCCTCCACGCCCCGCTCCAGGATCACATCCAGCGCCGCCGAAAGCCCGGCGATGCCATGGCTGTTCAAGGTCCCGGCCTCCAGGCGGGTGGGATATTCCATAGGCTGGTGGCGGTCATAGGAATGCACCCCGGAGCCGCCCACCTTCCAGGGAGCTATCTCCACCCCGGGCCGGATGCACAGCCCCCCGGTGCCCTGAGGCCCCATAAGGCCCTTGTGCCCGGTAAAGCATAGCACATCCACCCCCATTTTCTCCATGTCAATGGGAATCGTCCCCGCCGTCTGGGAGGCGTCCACAATAAGCAGCGCCCCGTGCCGGTGGGCAATCTCTCCAATTTTGGCAATGTCCAGAACATTTCCCGTCAGGTTGGAGCAGTGGGTGCATACGATGGCCTTGGTGTTGCAGCGGAAAAGTCGCTCAAAGTCCCCATAATCTACTCGCCCCTGCCGGTCCGCCGCCACAAAATCCAGTCCAATGCCCCGCTCCTCCTCCAGCCGATACAGGGGCCGCAGCACGGAGTTATGCTCGCAGTCGGTGGAGATGGCGTGGTCGCCCTCATGAAGTATTCCGTTGATGGCGATGTTCAGCGCTTCCGTGGAATTGGCCGTAAAAACTATATGATCCGCCCGCTGACAAGCAAAAAGCCTTGCCAGCTTTTCCCGGGTGCCGTACACCATCCGGGATGCCTCCAGCGCCCCGCCGTGTGCCCCTCGGGCGGCGTTGCCCATAGTATCCATAGCCTGCACCACCGCCCGGGCCACCTGGGGTGGCTTGTGCAGTGTGGTAGCGGCGTTGTCCAAGTAAATCATTCTTTGTCCCCCCATCTGCCTGCTTTCAATAAAGTATAGCAAATCCGGCAGGGCAAGTAAAGCCGCTTTTCTCGCTGTCCCCGTAGAATTATTCTTTTTTTCTATAATAGCTTACAAATTTTTCTTAATTTCCCCAATGGCCCCCTTCTCCAGGCGGCTCACCTGCGCCTGGGAAATGCCGATTTCCCGGGAAACCTCCATCTGTGTCTTTCCCTCGCTGTACCGCAAGGCCAGAATATCTCGCTGCCGGGGCGTCAACCGGGCGATAGCGTCCTTCAGGGCCAGCTGCTGCAGCCAGCAGGTGTCGCTGCTGCTGTCATCGCCGATCTGGTCCATAACGCACAGGGCATCGCCCCCGTTGTCATACAGCGGTTCATAGAGGGAAACCGGATCGGCCATAGCATCCATGGCAAATACCACTTCCTCCCGCGGAATGCCCAGCTGCCCGGCGATCTGCTCCACCGTGGGCTCCCGCTGCTGCTGGGCCAGAAGCTTTTCCCGCGCCTGAAGGACCCGATAGGCCGTGTCCCGAACGCTGCGGCTCACCCGAATGGGGCTGTTATCCCGCAGATACCGCCGAATCTCCCCGATGATCATGGGCAGCGAATAGCTGCTCAGCCGCACATCGTAGGATAGATCAAAGGCGTCAATGGATTTCATCAGCCCGATGCAGCCCACCTGAAACAGGTCATCCGCATTCTCGCACCGCCCGGCAAACCGCTTCACCGCCGCCAGCACCAGCCGCAGATTCCCGCAGATCAGCTCCTGCCGAGCCTGCTGGTCTCCCTGCTTCACCCGGCGCAGCAGGGCCATGTTTTCCTCATGCCTCAAAACCGGCAGCTTCGCCGTATTGATGCCGCATATTTCCACTCGCCCCCGCATAAACACCACCTCCATCCTTCGATGTAGACAGTATTTCCCGCTTAAAACGCCCCTATTCGCAGCGGCAAAATATGACAAAAAATCCCCCTCCGGCCACAAAAAAAGACCTGCATCCAACAGATACAGGTCTTTCTCATTTGACAGATTACTTGTCCAGGCCGAAGCGCTTGTTGAACTTGGCCACGCGGCCGCCGGTGTCCACCAGCTTCTGCTTACCCGTAAAGAACGGGTGACACTTAGAGCAGACTTCCACGCGAATATCCTTCTTCGTAGAACCTGTCTCAATCACATTACCGCAGGCGCATTTAATAGTAGTCTGCTGATAATTGGGATGGATTCCTTCCTTCATTGCTCTGGTTCACCCCTTTCCGGTACACAAGTCCCTTGAAATCCCAAAGGCAAATCACATAATAGCACACCGCCTTGAAAAATGCAAGCTTTTTTTCATAAAATCCATTAAAAACTGCATCAGATCTCCACTTCCGCTCCCGTGGAAAAGAAATAGAGAATTCTCCGGCAAACCGGCGCCTCCAGCACTCGGCTCAAGGCCAGGCTGTATGCCTCCAGCTGGGCCCGGTAGCGCTCCGCCCGAGCCTTTTCCTCCCCGGGGTGCAGGTAGTCTGTCTTGAAGTCCACCACGGCGATGCCCTTCTCCGTGCGGAAGCACACATCCGCCACACCCTGGAGCATCATCTCCTCTCCCCGGACCCGTGGATCGTACACCTCCGCAGGCACCAGCAGGGCAAAGCGGAACTCCCGCCAAACCTGCTCCGCCGAGCGCATCTGTGCGCACAGGTCAGATGCCAGGAATTTTGCGATCTGTAAAGTATTAACGCTTGCCCCCTGCTCCGGCGTCAAAAGTCGGCGTTCTACCAGTCCGCGCACGAATTCCTCCACCGCATCAGCCCGGGCCGGGGTGTCAAAGGGCAGGTACTGCATCACCAGGTGCGTGGCTGTACCCCGCTCCGCCGGGGTCAGCCCCTGCCGCTGCTGCAGGAATTTCGGCGAGGGAAAGTCGCCCCGGGGGGCCATGTGCTGGCCGGTTCCTTCGGCGATCTGCTGATCCACCTCCCGGCCCTTGAGCTGGGTGGCCGTAACCTTAGACGGCACCCGGGATGCGTCCATGTGCCCGTACCGCTGCTCCAGCAGCTCCGGGAAAAGAGGCGGCTCCGGTTCTACCTGTTTTTTTTCTTCCTCTGCACAGGAAGTATTCTTCGGGTTTTCATGGAGATACACCCGCCAGCCCGGCGCGTCCTGCCGCAGCTCCGGCTGCACCCCGGCCCAGGTGTGCAGCACCCCTGCCTGAGTGGTACACAGCAGCGTCTGCAGTACCCATTGCCCCATGTTCGCCGCCCCTCGGACCACTTGCGGCGGCACGGGCAGGTCCGTCAGTGCCGCCAGGCTCTCCACCTGACTCCTTGCCTTTTTCATGCAGTCTACCAATATCAGCTTCTCCTGAGCCCGGGTCATGGCCACATACAAAAGCCGCATCTCCTCCGACAGCATTTCCTTTTCCATCTCCAGGGCCAGAGCGGTTTTAGACACCGTGGAATACCGCACCCGCCGGGCCGGATCCACCCGCTCTGCCCCCAGTCCCAGCCGGGAGTGGACCAAAACCGGCCGCTTCATGTCGTCCTTGTTGAATTTTCGATTCAGGTCGCACAATATGACCACCGGGAACTCCAGTCCCTTGGAGCGGTGGATGCTCATAATGCGCACGCCCCCGGCGCTCTGCTCTGATGCGATCTGCGGTTCCTTGCCCCGGGCCATGAGACTGCGCAGATAGTCCGTCAGCTCAAACACCGTGATTTTTCCCATGCCCGCCAGATCCTCCGCATAGCGGCACAAATTCAGCAGTCGGCTCCGCCGCAGCTCCCCGTTTTCCATAGCTCCGAAAATGCCCGGAATGTGCAGCCTGTCATACACCTGCCATAAAAGCTGATCCGCCGGCAGCTCCGCCGCCAGGTCCCGAAGCTGGGAAAGCTGCTGCAAAAATGCCTGCACCGGCTCCTCGCCGCAGGCGCAGCAGGCCTCGTAAAAGTCCCCCTTGGCGCAGCTGCGAATGCGGGAGAGCAGATCCGGGGTAAAGCCGTACAGGGGCGATCGCAGCACAGCGATCAGCGGCACATCCTGCCGGGGATTATCAATGATCTGCAAAAGTGAATACACCGCAGAGATTTCAACGGTCTCAAAAAATGCCTCCCGCTCACCTCCGGAATAGGGGATACCACAGTGGCTCAGGGCTGCCCCCAGCTCCGCCATGCGGCTGCCCGGTGAGCGCATCAGAATCACGATGTCCTCCGGCTGTACGGGCCGCAGGGTGCCGTCCTCCCCCTGCACGGGGAATTTCTCCTCCAGCAGCTTCCGTATCCGTCCCGCTACAAAGTCCGCCTCCACCCGTACCCGGTCAAATTCCTCGTCCTCCGTGTCCTCTACGCTCACCAGGTGCAGCTCCGTCTCTCGGTCCGGCGCGGGGGCGTAGTAGGTAGCCCCGGCATTCAGCTTCTCCGCCTCGCCGTACTCCATCTCGCCCATCTCCCGTGACAGAATATTGCGGAAAATAAAGTTAGTAGCCTCCAGCACTTCGGGCCGGGAGCGGAAATTACAGGTGAGCAAAATCTTTCTCGCCTGCCCGGGCAGGGCGGCGCTGGCGTGGCGATAGCTCTCATATTTCTCCAGGAATATCTCCGGCTGAGCCAGGCGGAACCGATAGATGCTTTGCTTGACATCTCCAACGGTGAAAAGGTTTTCCCCTTTACGGGAAATGGCGTCAAAAATACAGTTTTGCACCTGGTTGGTATCCTGGTATTCATCCACCATGATCTCCACATATTCCCGGGAAATCTGCTTCGCCAGCTCCGTAGGCGCTCCCGCCGCGTCTGTCAGCAACTCCACGGCGTAATGCTCCTGGTCGGAAAAATCCGCCACATTCCGCCGCACCTTTTCCTGCTGAAAGCTCTCGGTAAAATCCGCCGTCAGGTCCACCAGGGCCAGCATGGCCGGAGCCATGGCCCGCAGATCCTCCAAATGCTCTGCCTGGGTCACGGCAAAGGGCTCCATGACCTCCTTCAGCTCCTTTTGGAATCGTTCCTTCAGCTTCTGCATCCGGGTTTTCCAGTACTCATTCTCCTGGCCCCGAACGGGCTTCAGCCGGGGAAACGCCAGGTCCACCGCTGCCACGGCGTCCCAGCCCCTGTCCGTAGCCTCCCTCAGTGCTTCCATCGTCCGGGACATAGCCAAAAAGCCCGCCCCGTAGGCTGTTTCCACCGCCGGACAGGCGGCCATTTCCTCCACCGCCCGTTGCAGCCGCCCGTTCCAGAAGTCCGCCCACTGCTTCAGATCGTTCAGCAAAATCTCGCCGAAAGGCGTCTGCTCCAAATGCTCCGGCACCGCCTGCCAGAACTTCCTTGTCTCCCGGAGCCATGCAAGAGGATGTGCCTGGCTCTGTAATTTATCATATAGCTCCAGCACCAGCTCCGTAAGGCGGCTGTCGTCCCGGCCTGCGCCCAGAGTCTGGGCCAAAAGCTCGGCGTTGCCGTCCCCCTGCTCCAGAGCCTCATAGAAGCGGTCCATCACCCGGTCCAGCACCCGCTGGCGCAGCACGGCCCCCTCCTGCTCGTCCAAAAGCCGGTAATCAGGTGTAAGGCTTCTCCCCTTTACAGGTGCAAGCAGATGTATGTTTTGCCGCAGCAGGCTCCCGCAAAAGGCGTCCACCGTTTTGATTTCCGCCTGATATACCCGAAAAAGCTGGCGGCGCAGATGGTCGCTCTCAGGCTGCTCCGCCACCCGCTTGGAAAGCTCGTTTGCAATCTTTCCCCGAAGCTCTGCGGCGGCAGCCCGGGTATAGGTGATAATGAGGAAGTCGTCCACACTGCACTGCTCCTCCTCGATCCTGCGAAACAGCCGCTCCACCAGCACCTTGGTCTTGCCGGAGCCGGCCGCCGCCGACACCAGCAGACTCCCGCCCCGGTCCGTCACAGCCATCCGCTGCTCATCCGTCAGTCTGATCTCACCCATGGTGCGCCTCCTCTCCCAATTCCTTCTCCATATTCTCCCACACCTGCGCCGTCGGGGTGTTTCGTATGTACCGCCGCCGATCCCCGCCCACACCGGGCCGGAAATAGCAGGCCGAGGCATAGGCGCAGTAGCGGCAGGCACTGTCCTGCTGGGACCGCTGCACCGGGTCCGCGTCCACATTGCCCCGGGCCAGCTCTCCGGCGATCTGTTCCAGCAGATGCTCCGTGTACTTTCCCAGCTGCCCCAGCTGGTAAGCGGTGGCCACTCCGTCGGTGATGGTCCCGTCCTTTTTAAGGGTAATCGGAAGATATACCGGCTTTTCCAGGGCGCTGTGCTCCATAGCCCGCAAAACCTCCGCATCCTGCAAAAGCAGTCCGCTGCGCCGCAGCTCCGCCTGCACATCGCTGCGGATTTTCTCCTCCGTTGCTCCCCGCTTCTCTCGCACGATCACATCCTTTGCAGGGAGATACAGCACCCCCGCCGGCACCACCGGCATTCCGAAGTGTGCCTGCCCCTCCTTTTCCAGGGCAAAGAGGTACAGCAGCATCTGTATTCCCAAGCCGTACTGCACCTCGCTGAGGTCAAAGGATTTTTTCCCGGTCTTATAGTCCACCACCCGCAGGTAGAGCCTCCCGTCCTTTACCCAGCCGTCCACTCGGTCCACCTTGCCCACGACCCGCAAGGAGATCCCCTCCCGCTCCACGCAGACTGCCGGCAGATCCGCATCCTTCCCGCCGAAATTCATCTCAAACTCCAGCAGCTTAAAGTCCGACTGCCGCATTTCATCGGCAATGCTCCGCACCACTGCGCAGGCAGTCCTTTGCAGCCGCTCAAACAGGTAGCGGAACCGTGCGCTTTTCTCGCTGTACCGATCGATTTTCGTCCGGGCGAATTCTCCGGTGAACTGCTCCACCAGTGCGTCCAGCTCCTCCGTCTCCACGCAGGCAAAGCCGCCCCGGTCCCGGACCGTGCGCAGCACATTTTCCAGCAGATAGTGGAGGAAGGTCCCGATTTCCGGCGCCTGGAACCCGGCGGTTTTTCGCTCCTTAGCCCGCAGACCATACTCCATGAAATAGCCGAAATGACAGCTTTTCATGCGATCCATCCGGGACGCGGACATCTGCACCTGGGTTCCGTACAGGGCACGCACCGCCTCCGGCGACAGCCGTCCCCGCTCCATCTGCTCCGCCCGGGCGATGGCCTCCAGCACCCGACCGTTTTCTCCGTCCCGCCGGAAATATTCCGCCAGAGCGCTGCCCGGATAGCGTCTGGCGATTTCCAAAGCCGTGGCAGGCACACCGAGACGGTACGCGCCATCCTCCTTTTGCACCGGCACCTGGGGCAAAAGCCGCCGGATACGCTCCACCACGAAGGCAGGGCGCAGGGCGCTCCCCTCCAGTGACACCGTGGGATAGCTCACGCACAGCCGCTCCGTGGGCTGGGTCAGGGCCGAGTAAATATTTTGCAATTCATTGTCCAATTCGTCAAAGGAAGCATCCGCCAATGGCAGGTCATGCTCCTGCAAAAAGCTTCTGTCCTTGCGGTCCAATATGCCGCCGCTCTGGTTCACCTGGGGCAGCACATGGTCGTTGCACCCCAGCAGGAAAAGTGCCCGCACCCTTCTGCGGTCGGCCCGGGTCATCTCGCTGACCTTCACCTGGTCCAGGGTGGCCGGAATGGTGGCTACGCTGTACTGGGTCAGCACCAGCCGGAGCATCCGGCAAAATTCCTCCCCGCTCAGAGGCGTATCGCCCAGGATCTCCGCAAACTGGTCCAGCACGCCGCAGAAAATTTCCCATAGCTGGCGGTATTCCTCTGCCGTCTGCACCCGTCCGGTCTCCAGGAGGTGCTGTACCTGCTGCTGCAAAAGCTCCGGCACCCCTGCCTGCTGGGCAAAGCGGTACACAGCCTCCGCCTTTTTCACCGCCGCCGAGGACGCACCCATACTCTCGTACAGGGCCAGCAGCGGCAGCCGTACCTTTTCCCGAATGGTGTTGATTTCGTCCAGCCGTGCCTGGCGCTCCGGGGTCATATCCGCGCCATATCCATCGGGATTTGCCGTCCAGGCCACATCCCGCAGCCACATTTTTCCCCGAATCCCCCACAGGACCACATAGTTTTCCAGTGTGTCGCACTCCGCCCGGTCGACGCCCGCCAGGCCGGTTTTCAGGTATCGGAACATATCCTCGTATTCAAAGCCGCCGGTCACGGCGTCCAGTGCGCCCAGAATCAGCAGCAGCGGCGGCTTTTGCAGGATATCGCTGCGGCGGCTCATATAGACCGGAATGCCGTCCCGGGCAAAAATATGCTCCAGCAGCGGGCCGTACTCCTCCAGGTTCCGGGCTGTCACGGCGATGTCCCGGCAGCGATAGCCCCGGGAAAGCATCTGCCGGATTTGTGCCGCCGCATACTCCACCTCCGCGTAGGCGGTGGTAGCCTCGTACAGCTTCACCTGGTCCTCTCCGCCGGACCGCTCCGGGGCTGCCGCCCCGAAAAAGTACCGTTCCAGATGTCCTAAGGCCGAATTTTCCTGACGCTCCATAAACTCCATCTCGCACCGCTGTCCCGTCTGCCGGGCCATGCGCACGAGCCGCTGGCGCTGGCGGAAGGCGTTTTGGAAAATGTCGGAAGCAGAGCGGTCCCCCAAAAGGGTCACAGTAACGCTGTGCGCCTGCTGCAAGACCGTCTCCAAAATTCCCTCTTCCACTTTATTAAAATAGGAGAAGCCGTCAAAAAACACATCTTTATCCCGCAAATAGTCGGACTGCGGCAGGGCATCCCGTAGCTTCTGCACCCGGGATCGGGCATCACGCCCCCCTTCCCGGAGCCGGGCGTCGTAGGCAGCGTAGAGCAGGGCCACATCCCGCAGCTTGTCCCCCCGCTGTCCCGGGGCCTCCTGCACCCGGACATACATCTCCTCCGGGGCAATTTCGTAGGCGTACAGCTCGTCCATCAGGGCCACAAGCTGCTCCAAAAACGCCGCCCGCCGGGAGGGATTATTGAACACATGGAGGCTTCCGCCCACCTCCTGCAGCGCCATGCGCATGGTCAGCAGCTTGCCGCCCCCGTCCAGGGTGAAGTCAGACAGACCGCCCACCTCTCCCAGCACGCGCCCGGAAAGGTTGCGCAGGCTCAGCACCTCTGCATACCGGCTGGCGGTGTCACCCAAAGCCCGGCACAGCGCCACCTCCGCCTCGTGGGACACATGCTCCGGAACAATAAGCACCTGTCCCCGGGTGCAGCAGTCACGCTTCATCGTCTCCAGAATCCGCTCGGATTTTCCCGTGCCTGCCCGGCCGATCCAAAGCTGCAGCATACGCTTGTACCTCCCTGTTTTTTCTTATTTTTGATTATACCATAGCGCAAGGCCAACTGCAAACATCTGTTCGTATATTTTTCCTGCCCTATCCGGCGTAAAACCCCTTGACATTGGGGACAAAAATCCCTATAATAAGAAAGCTATGAAAAAACGGGGCGTGGCGAAGCTTGGTATCGCGCATGGTTCGGGTCCATGAGGCCGTGGGTTCGACTCCCGCCACTCGGACCAAGTAATGATAATCCGAACTACATTATC
>ENA-OUQG01001750-OUQG01001750.1-human-gut-metagenome-genome-assembly--contig:-NODE-1750-length-11226-cov-3.635932_pt1 | contig 11226 bp, 8 predicted proteins | sample MGYA00237943_ERZ548823 | MGnify/ENA primary metagenome ERZ548823 (study PRJEB26490, sample SAMN05194731) | human gut metagenome | biome: terrestrial biome; feature: human-associated habitat; material... | reverse complement strand
TCTCCAGGGCCACGGTGTATTGGGGCTGGGTGCTCATCAGGCTGGCCACAGGCCCCCGGATACCGGACAGAGTGTTCCGGTCCGCCGCCTGCATGACGGCCTTCACCGCCCGGGAAAAGCCCTCGTATTCCTTCTCCATCTCCGTCAGCAGACGGATGCGGTCCTCCATGGCATTGGCCTGGCGGCGCAGCTGATCCGCCTGCTGGGCGGCCTCCTGGGCCCGGCGGCGTCTGCCGTCCATCTTCAGGCTGTGGCCCTGGATGATGTTGGCCGCAGCCTGTTGGTCCTCCCGGGCGGCATCCAGGGCGGCGTTATTCTCTGCCGCCTCCCGGCGGCACTGGTCCAATTTCTCGTTGGCGGCGGCGCTGTCGGCGGTGCTGCTGGCTCTGTGCAGCAAGTCGTCGCCGCTCTACGCCTTCAACGACTGGATGGACGCAAACATCTTCTTCACGATGGGCCGCTCCATGCTCGGCGGCAGGGTGCTTTACCGTGACGTGTTCGACCACAAGGGCCCGGTGCTCTACCTGCTGTACGGGCTGGCGGGCCTTGTCGGCGGCACAGACTTCCGCGGCGTGCTGGTGCTGGAAATCATCGCCATGACGTCGTTTCTGTACACGGGTCTGCGCACGGCGGAGCTGCTGGCGGGCCGCCGCCTTTCGGTGTGGTGGATGGCGCTGCCCGCAGCGGGCATGGCGGCCAGCCGCGCGTTCTCCCACGGCGGCAGTGCTGAGGAGCTGCTGCTGCCGTTTCTGGCGGCGGCGCTGTTCAGCCTGGTCAGGGCACTGCACAGTCCCGGCGCCAAGCCGCTGCGCGCGGTCTGTGTGCAGGGCCTTCTGGCCGGATGCGCGCTCTGGCTCAAGTACACGGTGCTGGGCTTCTACCTCGCGTGGGTCGTGGTGCTGGCGGCGCTCTACCTGCGGCGCGGCTGGCTTGCGCAGCTGGGCCGCAGCGTGGGGGCGTACCTCGGCGGCCTGGCGCTGGCCACGCTGCCGTGGGTCGTCTACTTCGGCGTACACGGTGCGCTGGGGGACTGGTTCACAGCCTACTTTTATGACAATCTCTTCCTTTATAAGGGGGAGGGCGGCGGTCTGCCCGCGCTGGCGCAGCACCTGTGGTGGGCGGTGCGGGACGGCTTGCCCGCCGCGCTGCTGCTGGCGGCGTTCCTGCTCTGGGCGCTGCTGACCCGGCGTTTTGCCGCAGCGGGGGGCGTGGCCGCACTGGCCGCGGGACTGGCCGTTACCAGTCTGATGGGCGGCTACCTGGTCTATTACGGGCTGGTGCTGGCGGTCTTTGCGCCGCTGGGCCTTGTGCCTCTGGTCCGCCTTGCGGAAAAGACCCCCCCGCCCGTCCGTACCGCGCTGCCCTGGGCTGTGCTGGCCGCGTGCGCTGCTGCCTGCTATGCCCTGACGCCCAACCGGGCACTGCGGGGCCGCGCCCGCGCCGACCTGCCCCAATACCGCTTTGCAGCGCAGATCAACGGCGGCAGCCTGCTGAACTACGGTACGCTGGACGGCGGCTTTTACACGGCGGCGGGCGTGCTGCCGCCCTGCAAATATTTCTGCGTGACGAACATGCCGCTGGACGACCAGTGGACCGACCAGCAGGCCGTATTGAAGGCCGGTGCTGTGGACTACGTCGTGGCGCTGACCGGCGACCTGCACGGTGATTTCCCGCAGTATGCGGTCATTGACCGGTGCAGCTATGACGGCGGCGAGGGCGAAGTGACCTGGTATCTCTACCAATTGCAGCGGTGATTTGCGTTTTTGTGCCCTATGCGGTATAATAGCACTGATCCCTGTACATCCTGCCAGAAAGGCAATGCCTATGAAACAAAAACTCACCCTGCGCCGCGTCCTCGCCGGCGCTGTGGCGGCGTTGGCTGCCGCTGCGGCGGTCTGGCTGCTCTGCCGCTGGGTCGGCTATGATTTGCAGCTGCGCATCGGCAATGAGCCGGTCTATGAAATCGCAAACGATGACTATACCCAGATCATTGATGTACCCGAGGACGGGCTTTGGCAGGCCGTCCCGCTGGAGGCGGGGCAGACGCTCTACGGCTGCCGTTTGCGGTTCAGCACCCACGGGGAGCTGTACCGCGCCGGTATGGTCATGGTCGATCTGTGTGATGCCGACGGCACGATCCTGCGCGAGGCGGCGGGCAACTACGCCAACATTTTTGACGACAACTTCACGGGCTTTGCCTTCGGCACGGCCTACACGGCGGCACAGGCGGAAACGCTCTACCTGCACATCTATAACGTCGTCGAGTGGGAGGGGCCGCTCGGTCTCTGGGCCAGCACCGGCACGGTGGGGGCGCTGGCCCTGACCGCGGACGGTGTTGATGCCGACGCCACGCTGGCATTGCAGTATATGACCGACGATACCGGCAGTTGGCCGTCCGATTTGGCAAACGGACTGGCCCCGCTGCTGGCGTTCGCAGCATTTGCCGCCGTGCTGCTGTTCGGCCTGCGTGCCCCGCTGCAGCTGACCGTGGCGGTGGTTGGCCTTGCGTGCGGACTGCTGTTTGTGCGCGTCACCCCGGCGCTCGTCGCGCCCGATGAATACACCCACCTGGCCGCAGCCTATGAGCTGGCCAGCCGCCTGGGCGGCGAGACGCCCGCCGACGAAAACGGCTGTCTGCTGGTGCGGGAGAGCGATGCGCCGCACTTCGGCACCCGCAGCGGCGAGATCGGTATTCTGGCCTACAAGGCCGAGGCACTGGCCCTTCAAAATGAAGCCGGCGGTCCCGACGCGCTGACCGCCGTCAGCGAGGCCAAGGCCGGGCAGGGCAGCGGCAACTACCTGCCGCAGGCGCTGGGCATCCGGCTGGCTCGCAATGCCGGTGCTAACTTTTACACGATGCTGCGTCAGGCGCGAACCTTCAACCTGATTTTCTATCTGCTGCTGGCCGTGCTGGCTGTGGCGCTGGCCCCGGCGGCGGTGCGCGGGCTGCTGGCCTGCGTGGCACTGCTGCCGATGCCGCTGCAGCTGGCGGGCAGTCTCTCGCCCGATGCGTCGGTGCTGGGCATGGTGTTCTGCTACACGGCGCTCTGCCTGCGGCTGCGCACCAAAAAAGCCGTGTGGTGGGAAAAAATCCTGCTCATCGCCCTCGGCGGGGCCGTCGGTCCGGCCAAGGCCATCTACCTGCCGGTGGTGCTGCTCTGCTTTATCATCCCGGCGGACAACCTTGTGGGGCCGACGGAATTTGTCCGGGGCTCCTTCGGCGTGCGCGTGCGCTCCGGGCAGCTGATCCGGGAGGCCGTGCTCGTGCTGGCGGGCTGCCTGTGGCTTTCCGCCAACCTCGGTGAGCTGGCCTATGCCGCCCGCGACATGAATCAGATGCTTCTGGCCGTCGGCGCAGTGGGCATTATCCTGCTGCTGGCACTGACGCGCCGTCTGTATGAAAAGGTACAGAATGACGCCAAAAAGCTGCGTCTGTTCAAGGGCGCGCTGGCCTGTGCCGTTGTGCTGGCCGCCGTCGGCGGGGTGCTTGCACTGTCCCGCATGGGCGGCGGGCTGGCCCCCGACCAGCTGCTGATGACGAACCCCAACGGCGATTCCATCTGGACGTTCTCGCTGGGGTACATCTGCCGCAACCTGCCCGCCACGGCGAAGCTCTTGCTGCGCACGATCCCCGCGCAGGGTGCGCTCTGGCTGCAGGGCATTCTGGGCACGACGCTGGGGGAGCCGATCGTTTACCGCATCGACGTCAGCTGGCTGCTGGGCGTCGGGCTGGTGCTGGCATTGCTGGCGGCAGCCCTGCCCGTGCAGGACGAACCGGATGAGCCGCTGCTGGGCCGCCGCACCGGCTTCGGCGTGCTGGGCATCATCCTCTGCGTTGCGGCGGCGTCGCTCGTCGTGGCGCTGAACTGGACGCCCATCAATTATGAAACGCTGTTCGGTATGCAGGGCCGCTACTGGCTGCCCGTGCTGCCGCTGGCGCTTCTGCTCGTCAAGGAAAACCGCAGCGTTTGTGCGCGGCGCGACCTTTCCCGCGGGGCGGCACTGGCCGTCACCGCCTGTACACTGTTGACCCTGCTGCAGGGCTATAGCCTATACGCAAGCTGGCAGCCGGTATCATAAATCTGCCTACACTATTATAAAGGAGACACTCTCATGACTGTTACGAAGAATACCATCATCGCCGAGATCCTGAACAACGACCCCACCCAGGGCTGCGTGCCCATCTTCCTGTCCACCGGTATGCACTGCCTGGGCTGCATGGCCTCCCATGGTGAGACCGTCGAGGAGGCCTGTGCTGTCCACGGCGTTGACGCCGACGAGCTCGTCGACGAGCTGAACGACTACTTTGCACACCTGTAATGCGCCGCGGCTCGATGCCCGCCTGACCGCTGCCTATGATTTTGTACGTCCGGGGCACGCGGCGGCGGACATCGGCTGCGATCACGGCAAATTAAGCGCCGCACTGGCGGGCAGCGGACGCTGCCCGCTTGTTTTGGCTTGCGACCTGCGCCCCGGCCCGCTGGAAAAAGCCCGTGTGACCTGCGCGCCCTACGGGGATAAGGTCCAGTGCCGCTTGGGCAGCGGGCTCTCGGTTTTACAACCCGGCGAGGCAGATGACATCATCATCGCCGGTATGGGCGCAGAGACGATCATTGAGATTCTGGAGGCGGCGCCCTGGGTGTTCGATGCGCGGTACAATTTGGTGCTGGTCCCTGCGACGAAGCACAGCATCCTGCGCCGCTGGCTGGCCCGCCGCGGCTTTGCACTGCGGGCCGAGACCCTCTGCCAAGCCGCAGGCCGGTGGTACGCCGTCATGAACGCGCAGTACACGGGTGCCGCCCGCGAGCCGGACGGGCTGTTCTGCCTGACCGGCCTGACGAACGGCCAGCCCGGGTGCAGCGAGTATTACGCCGTGCAGAATGAGAAGCTGAAAAAGTACCGTTTGGGTCTGCCGGAGGGGGAAGAAAACGAGGCTGTAGGAAAACTGATTGCGGAATTGGAGCATTTGTCCAAGCCGTGATGAATCACCTGCGCACAACCGTAAACGGCCACGGCGGCCAGAGGGCTGGCCGCCCTACAAGCACCCGGTACCGTGATTTGTAAGGGAGGGATTTATCCCTCCCGGGCACGTTGCCTATATTGCTCGTCTACTTTCCGCCGCCCTGTAGGGGCCGGGTATGCCCGGCCCGCAGCGTCAAATAAGGCACCCGCAGACGGGCAATCTCCGCAAGACTGCGGTAAAACAGAATCCATCAGGAGGTAAAAACATGTCAGTAAGCGTACAGCAGATTTTGGGCTTTCTGCGGGCGGTGGCCCCGCAGGAGCTGGCATTGGATTGGGATAACGTCGGCCTGCTCGTCGATGCGGGTCAGCCCGTGGACGGTGTGCTGACCACGCTGAGCCTGCTGCTCTACTACCTGCTGTTCCTGAGCGTCTTAAAAATGGGCGCTGCAGGCTTTTTGCTGGCAAACGCGCTGGCAGATTTGACATCCATGGTGTTTGTGTTCATTGCGGGCGGGTGCTGGCGGTACTTCAAGCCCAAGGCGTTTGACAAGACGCTGTGGAAGGAGATGCTGCGCTACTGCCTGCCGATGATCCCGGCGTCCATCAGCTTTTGGATCATCAACGCCAGCGATATGTTCTTTGTGCAGGGCATGTGCGAGGGCTACGCGGGCCGCAGCGGCAACCACTGGGTCGGCCTGCTGTCGGCGGGGTACTTCCTGCCGCAAATCATCACGATTTTGGGCAGCATCTTCTACGAGGCGTGGCAGCTCTCCGCCGTGACCGAGGAGACGGACCGCGAGGCGTTCTTCTCCAAGATATTCCGCGTGTATGCCAGCGTGCTGTTCTGCTGCGTGGCGGGCATCATCATGCTGTGCCAGCTGCTCATGCGGGTGTTCAAGGCCGAATATTTTGACGCCTGGACGTTTGTTCCGTTCCTGACGCTCTGCTCGATGCTGACCTGCCTGAACCAGTTCCTGAACAGCGTCTACGTCGTGTATAAGCGGTCTGCCGGCTCGCTGTTCACAATGCTGGCCGGTGCGGTGCTGAACCTGATCCTGAACTACCTGTTCATTTTGCAGTGGGGCCCGTGGGGCGTCACCCCGGCCAGCTTCCTGAGCCTGATGCTGGTGTTCCTGCTGCGCGCCTACTCGACCCGCGGTCTGCTGGAGATCGACTTCCACCCGGCGTGGCTCGTGCTGAATCTGGCGCTGGTGCTGGCGGAGATCTGGTGCATGATGAACCTGACCCATTGGGCGCTGCCCGTCGTGGGCATCACCGCGGTGGTCTGCGTGCTGAACATCCGCGAGGTGCTGAGCATGTTGGATACGCTGATCGGAAAGTTTTTGAAGAAACGGAAAAATTGATTTTGATTTGCCTTCCCCCTCGGGGGAAGGCTTAAAGGAGCTTATCATGGAAAACAACGCTATCATCTCCGCCCTCTCCGCCCGCAAAAGTGTGCGGGTATTCACCCCCGACCCCGTCACGCCGGACGAGCGGGCGGCCATCCTGAACGCGGCGTTCCAGGCACCGACGGCGGGCAACCAGCAGCTGTACACGATCCTGGACATCACCGACCCGGCGCTGAAGGTCACGCTGGCCGACCTGTGCGACCACCAGCCGTTCATTGCCGGGGCGCCGCTGGTGCTGGTGTTCCTGGCCGACTGCCGCCGCTGGCTCAACGCCTACCACGCCGCGGGCATCACGGACGCCCGCAAGCCCGGGGCAGGGGACTTGATGCTGGCCGTGGCCGACACCTGCATTGCCGCCCAGAACGCCGTGGTCGCCGCCGAGTCTCTGGGCATCGGCAGCTGCTACATAGGCGACGTCCTCGAGAATGCGGAGGCCATGCGCGACGCCCTGCACCTGCCGCAGTACGTTGTGCCCGCCTGTATGCTGGTGTTTGGCCGCCCCACGGAGCAGCAGCAGCGCCGCCCCAAGCCCGCCCGCTTTGCCGAGCAGGCCGTCGTATGCGAGAATGTGTACACGGACCGCACGCCCGACGAGCTGCGCGCCGACTTTGCGGCGAAAGCCGCCGCCAACGGCCAGCTCGACTACGACTTTGACAAAGCCGTGCAGGCATTTTGCAAGCGCAAGTACGCGAGCGACTTTTCCCGGGAGATGACGAGAAGCGCAGAGATTTACTGGAAAGAGTTTTTGTGATAGGCAGAGAACGCAGAGGCGGAGCCCATATCCGCCCGGGAGTGTTGCCGCTGCCGCCGCGCCCTTGCAATCCCTATAAATAAACCACCCCCACCCAACCGTAGATGTTCTGCGGCTGGGTGGGGGCTTTCTTATTGATTGAGGGTGAAATTATATAGCAGACCGTCAATAAATTGCATTCCTGCCTTATTGCGTGCGTAGGGGCGACCATGGGTCGCCCGCCAACTTACCGCAGCAACGCATTTTCCGAGACAGTTTTTTTGCAAGGCAAACGGGCACGGGCGAGCAATGCGCGCCCCTACAAGCGTTTTTCGACAGTTCTGCTATATTTTGGTTGTATCCTGTAGTTTATGCTCTGGCGTAACGAAGCTGCCGGTATTGTCAGCTTTTAGATTGGCGTTGGATACAGGATTTCCGGCGTTATCAATTTTACGGATATAGACAGTGCAGAGTTAGAGTTTGTTGTTTGTGACATGAAAAGTATCCTGCTCACCAACAGTGCTTTCCAGACTATGACTACCCCCTTCTTCCTGTTTGAAGTCAAAAGCATTAATATAGAACCAGGTTGTATGATGGGAAGTCGGATTAGAGGGATATGGCTTATAATATAAATTAAAAGAACATGTGAAGCTTCCCTTATATCCGGCAGGAGGAGTTTCCTTTATAACATAAGTTGGGCTATTTTGGTCTCTGGCAGTTAGGATAGCACCAGAATACCCGATGTTATCTTTATCATGCAGTTTGACAGGAACGGAGCATTCTCCGTTACTACCACTGGTGAGTTGGACAGTGTCTGAGCCGTTCTTAATAGTAAAGGTAGCACCGGACAGCGCCTTTCCATCAGGGTCAGTGACGCGCAGCTTCAATTTGGCAACGGGAAAGCGCATAATGGTAAGCCGCCTTTCATCCATATTGATAGTAAATGGATAGTTATTTACGTTATTCTGCATGGAATTGAGACAATAGTCGTTCCCTTCAATGCGAACATTGATATAGATTTTTGTATCGCTGGGAATGACTTGGTAGCCAGCAGGAACATCATCTTCGGTGATAGTAGTCGGCGTATCCCCGATAACAGTGTTGGCACGAGGGTGCTCATTAGGAGAAATATCCAACAGAATATCACCGTTTGCATCAGAGGGCACATAAAAGTCGTTTTCACCGTTTTTACCGCTTACAATGTGATATGTTCTGCTTGCAAAAGGCTTATAGTTTGCAGTTTCAATATCCTGCAAGTGGATAATGAACTGATGCTTATTTGCTGTAGCGGTGCTGCCGGTCGTACTGCCGCCGGAAATGCCGCCCCCGGTGCTGCCCCCGCCGGTTTCACCGCCGCCGGAGTGGTCATTCTTCTTCGGCGTCGGCACAACAACAGCCTCGTCACTGCCGATATTTACACTCGCGGTGGTTCCCGCGTTCGTGTATACGACCTGTATCCCATCGGCGCTGGTATACACTAAGTATAAAACCTGCCCGCTGGCGTTGCAGGTCATCCCCTGCACGGTACCCTTGACCCCGGCATCTGCCGCAATCGTCGTTGTGGCAGTGCTGCCCGCAGGCGGGTTGTTCACATGCAGCAGATACTGCCCGCTGCCCTCGGTAAGTGCTACATCTCCGCCGGTCACGGTGGGAACCTCGTTTGTCAACGTGCCTGCCCAGCTTGTCAGGGCATCTGCACCATCGCTTTTTCCCGTTATCGATGCGTTCTGCACCAAGGCGTAGTTCTGCGCACCCTGCCGGGTCGCCGTCATCACACACGCCTGCGTCTCACTGACGGCCTGCTTTTCCTTGGCGCTGTCAATGTACCCGGTCAGTGCCGGGACGGCAAAGGCCGCCAGCACGCCCAGAATCACCAATACCACGATCAGCTCCACCAGCGTAAAGCCGCCGCGGCTGCGCGGGGTTCGTTTCAGACCTGTCATAGGGATGCCTCCTCTTTATTCGGCGGGGTCAAAAATGCTCTGGTCGCGCTTGGCGTGCGCGCCGATGTTGTTGTATTCCAGCATCAGATACCCCTTGGCCCACTCGTCCAGCGCGGGGTCTGCGCCGTACTCGGCTGTGCTGCCGTCCACCTTCATGTAGTCGTTGGCGGCGGTCACAACGGGGGTGTTGTGCTTCATTTCCAGCAGGTACTCGTAGTAGTCGCTCAGGGGCAGACCCGCCTGCTGCAGCAGGGTGGGGGTCAGCATGACCATGTCCATGCGGTTCAGCGGGTCGGTGGTGCTGGTGGCGGCTGCCGTGTGCTCCAGCGGGTAGTTGGCCCAGATGAAAAACGGCGTGCTGCGCTCCAAAATCTGCAGCTCGTTGTCGGTTTCGGCAAAGCTGGGGTCGGCCACATGGGCCACAAAGCTGGGCGCGTGGTCACCGGCCATGGCCACAATGACCTTGCGGCCCGTCTTTTCGTACTGCGCGGTAAAGTAATCGCACAGCTCCTGCACGGCGGCGTCGGTCTTTTTGATGCAGCTCAGGTACTCGTCCATCAGCGCATCGTAGTCGCCGTAGTCTGTGGCGGCGTGGACAATATCCAGCGACGCATCGTTCATATCGTAGTCGCCGTGGCTCTGGATGGAGACCAGGAAGCTGAACCGCGGCTTGTCCTCCGGCATGGCCTCGTACATCGTTTCCCAGTCGCGGTAGGTCGCCGAGTCGGTCTGGTACGGGCGGTCCCCGTAGGTCTCCTGCGTGGTAAAATCGCTCTGGAAATGGGTCTCGTCAAAGCCCAGCGCCAGCCAGGCGGAGTCGCGGCGGTAGTTGGAGTTCGTGTAGGGGTGGGCGGCCATCGTGGAGTAGCCCAGACCCTTGAGGTAGCTGACAACGCTGTTGGCGTTGTACAGGTTCAGCCAGTTGAACGGCGTGATGCTGGGCATCAGGATCAGCGAGTTGGAGGTCAGCATCTCGTACTCGGTGGAGTTTGTGCCGCCGCCCACATGGGGGCTGATCGTGTGGCCGTAGACAGAGTTGGGCAGGTTCTTGGTGACCGGCATGATGTCGGTGTCGGCCTGCAGGTCGGTGACAAGGTCAAAGTCGTAGAAGCTCTCGGACAGGATCAGCACAATGTCGGGGTAGTCCTCGGCGCTCTCGGGGCTGGCAGGGGCGATGTAGTCGTCGGCCTTGCGGGCGGTGTTCACCGCCGCGGCGTCGTTGTAGTTCTCCGGCTCAATGATGGGGTCGGCCATCAGGCTGGTGGCCTCAATCGTCCCGGCCAGATAGCCGTAGGTGTAGTAGGTGTTCTGCCACGCCCAGCCGTAGGTCGTCTTGGGCTTGATGGTCACGGGGCCGAAGTAGCCGAAGAACATGACCAGAAACACGCCCAGCGCGCTGCCCGCCGCCCGCACGCCGCGGGCCTTCCAGCCGGCGCGCTTAGGCGCACCCTTGACCAGCTGCGCCTGCACGAACACAATCGCCAGAATCGGCAGGTAGAGCAGCACGATCTTCACAACGTCCTGCGTGATTTTCAGGGTGTAGCTGCCCATGACCTCGGCGGCGGTGCCGAGGTTCAAAATGTCCTGGGGCATCAGCGCCGAGCCGTGCAGGTCGCGGGTGTAGTAGTTGATGAGCGCAATGATGGTGAACACCGCGCCCGAAATGCCCGTTGCGCGGCTCCACTTGCCGAGCAGCGCAAACAAAATCAGCGTCAGGCAAAAGGCGGTCAGCGCGTTGAGCGGCGCGTAGAGCGGCCATTGAAGCTGCAAAAAGCTCTCGGTCACGCCGTCGGACAGCTCCAGCTGATAGCGGGAGATGAACCCCACCGCCACCGCCAGCAGGCAGGGGAGCACCCCCTGCAAGAGAAATTTCTTCCAGTTAAAGTTTTTCAAATGCTGCATAGGTGATGAATAAATACCTTTCTCTGTAAATTTTGTACATAACTATACATAATATATTATAACACGACACCACAAAAAAAGAAAGAGGCGCAAGTAGCACCTCTTTGGATATAGAATGATGTTTGTCCGGAATACGGATAGTGCAATACGCCTGCCCGTAGAGGCGGCATATATGCCGCCCGCACCTCCCGGCCCGCACCCGCTAACCATCCACCACCCCGTAGGGGCCGGGCATGCCCGGCCCGCAACCCTGCGTCGCCGCCTGTTACCGGTTTGC
>ENA-OUQG01001747-OUQG01001747.1-human-gut-metagenome-genome-assembly--contig:-NODE-1747-length-11229-cov-3.554233_pt1 | contig 11229 bp, 6 predicted proteins | sample MGYA00237943_ERZ548823 | MGnify/ENA primary metagenome ERZ548823 (study PRJEB26490, sample SAMN05194731) | human gut metagenome | biome: terrestrial biome; feature: human-associated habitat; material... | reverse complement strand
CTGGAGAGGAGGGTGCCGATATTGGCTAATTTACGTTGGTGTGAACGGCACTCATGCATTGGTTCAATCGGCATGAAGAATTGGTGTAATTGGCGGGTTTCCCATTGGCGTTAACAAGCGCCTCTGGCTGGGCAGCCAGAGGCGCTTTTTCGTGCGATTGTCAGGGGGAAGGGCGGCGGCGCTCAGCACCAATAAATCGAGTTTCCCGTCTCAGCGGACGCCACGAACAAGGGCCTTATTCGCTCGGCCGTATAGTAATGCCCCTCATACATAAACGGGGCTTCCCGTTGCTCAACCCAAAACTCACGCGCCACCTTGGATGCGCCCCGAGGCCCAATCGAATCGAACACGCGAATACGCTCGCCTATCGCAGCTGCAAAAGGCCCTCAAGCTTCCATGATGAACATTGCCGCATTTCCGACGATGCCACCAAGCCTCAGATCACTCGCGCATCCGCTGCCGCGCTTCAACCAAATCAAGCAATTCCTGCTTAGAATGCACGTTGCATTTCGCGTAAATATGTTTGATATGAGTTTCAATCGTACTTTTCGAAATCACCAGCGCATCTCTCATATAAGGCACCGATCGGCCTTTCGCCAAGAACCCGAACACCTCAGCCTCGCGCGGAGAAAGCTTATATTCCCTCGCCAAGTCAGCCGTCACGTCATCCATCGATAACTGTCCCATCGCAAGCGCACGCTCCCCCTCCTCGTCTTCCATCGAAGACGCAGCCGTCTTTGCGCGCGCGTTTTCCCCAATACCGCCCTCAATCGCAGCATCGGAATCGACCTCGCCAAGTCTCTTCTGCAAATTAATGAAGAGTGGAAGCATCACGACGCAGGCGCAAATCAGCAGCAAACACGGACCCGTTACATCTACCACAGCGTCGACAAGGCGCGCGCCGAAGAAGCTACCGACGAGAAAGCCCAACTGCACAACAGCACGAAATATGCCAAACGTTTCGCTCGGAAGGCACAGCCCTCGAGCGGTAATACGCGAGAAGATTGCATAGAACAACACTTCAACATAGAATGCTGCCGAGCAAGCAAGTACAAGCGCCGCCGTATTGAAAACCATCCCGCCGAGAACTCGAGCCGCAAGAGCAAACACAATGAGCGGAATCGCCCACTGATAGAGAAACGAGAAATCCATCTTACTAGTATGCGCAATTGCCACGACAGCAAGCATGCACGCGATTGAGGCTCCTGCAATATAGGCAAGGATAATCTCATCAGGCGCAAAATACGACGCACCTGGATAAATACTTACGCTCACAAATCCCGTTGCGATGCTACAAACCATCGAACAAGCCGCCAGACTTATAAGCAGCAAAAATACCTGAGAAAACGGCTTTATCGGTTGAGCAAACGTAAATTCGCTCGCTTCTGATTTCTTGCAGAGAAGCAACATGAGCGACGCAGCAACGGGAAGACACGATGTAATTACGCCCGAGAGAAAACCCGGCAGAAAATGCACCGCCAATGCGCATCCCACAAACACGACAAGCGACGCCGGTATTGACCTCTCTGCATTTTCAGGATGCGTTTGACAGAAGAGCTCACCCCACGCCACCCAAAGAGCCGAAGATGCAACGCCGCCAATTACGCTCAACACCACAAGAGCGCAAGGCGCCTGCACAGCAAGACGCAAAGAGAGCGTGCAGGCAGCCATAACGAAGCCCGCTGCCGAAACGGTACGCTCCGAAAGTGGCGTTCGCTTATTCGGACGAAACGCCATGCTAAAAAGCGCGATGGCCGACGCGAGCAGCGACGCCCACAAGCTCAGAATCGCCGATCTCGTTTCACCGACGTTGAAAATGCCGTTCGCAAACCACGTGCAGTACACCCAAGCAAGCAGCGCGCCCAGCCCAAGATAGCGAAAATGCAGCCGTCCAAAAAACGAGTCAAGTCTGTCGATTAGTTTCCCAATCATAATTCCCTCCCAGCAGAAATGCTACGTGCGACGCCCAATCGTGTCAAATCCCCTGAAACACGGGATGCCTCTGAGCTGGCAAAACAACAATCACGTCTTAGCACGATGGCAACAAAGGCCAGAAGTTGCAACAATCAAGTCAAGCCAAAGGGCTGCAAGAGGCAAGGAGGGGGCAACCGCGCTTCACGAACGAAATGATCGCGGCGGCAAATAAACCCCTGTAGAGGGAAAGGGGACACTATGTCTATCGACACATCTATGGATCGCCGCGGATTTATCGCTGGATCGCTGGCTGCAGGCGCCGCAGCGGCATTAGGCCTAGCAGGATGCGCAGCACCGACCTCATCAGATAAAAAAGATGCCTCCGGCGAGGAGAAGACGCCGCAATCCAACAACGCCGACTGGCTTGGAGAAGCGCCAACCATCAACGAGAGTGATATTGTCGAAACGATTGACACCGAGGTGCTAGTCGTAGGCGCAGGTTGCTCTGGCCTCGTCGCCGCAAACTTTTCCGCCGCCGAGGGCGCAAAAACGCTGCTCATTGAAAAATACGACATGGGCACGGGCCTGCGCGGTTCAGGAATCGGCGCAGTGGGATCGCGCAAGCAGAAAGAGGCTGGCGTCGATATTGACCCGCTTGAGATTTGCAACGACCTGGTCCATTACTCGCTAAACAACTCCAACATGGATCTGCATCGCCTCTGGGCCGACCATTCTGGAGAAGCCGTCGATTGGTACTGCGATTTAGTCGATGGCGTAGACCTGTGCCGCATCGACTTGGAATGGAATATGCCAACCGAGAAAACGCGTTACAAGTGCTGGCCAACCGGCCATGGCGCCATGCTCGACAACGGTAAAACCGGCAAAGACGACGCCAGCGCCGAAGGCGTAACTTATAAGGTGATCGAGGGGAACTTTACATCCATGCCCAACGCCGAGCTGCGCTACAACACAGCCCTCGAATGCCTTATCAAAGAAGACGGAAAAGTCGTCGGCGCGTACGCTACCAATGCCGATGGCAAATACATTCGCATCAATGCCTCGAAGGGCGTTATTGTCGCAACCGGCGGCTATGCAAACAACCCCGAAATGCTAGCCGCCCTACAACCCGAATTGATGAAAAGCTTGATTGGCGTCGTTCCCTTCCCCAACTTCAATGCCCAAGGCCAAGGTATCAAAGCGTGTCTGTGGGCAGGAGCCGTAAAAGATGCCCAACCTACAGCCATGATTTTTGATCGCGGCATCATGCGCCCCGATCAGCGTCCTGGCGATCCTTTTGCGATGGATTTCGGATACTTCCATATGGCCACCCAACCGTTCCTGAAAGTTGACATGGACGGCAAACGCATCACGAACGAATCGTCGCCATACGATTTTCTTATCCATGCATTATCGAACCGCACCGAACGCTCATGGATTGACGTTTGGGATTCAAACTGGCCGGAGGATATCGATCGTTTTCACACCGTTGGTTGCTCAACGCTGATTAAGCGTGAAGGAACCAACCAGATGGACCCCGAGGGCATCGAAGGCACCGCAGCAATCATCGACTCGCTCGTCGAATCGGGCCAAATTGTCAAAGCGGATACGCTGGGGGAAATTGCAGAAGCATTCGGTCTGGACAAGGAGACGTTTGAGGCAACCGTTGAACAATATAACGGCTTCTACGACGCTCAGAAAGACACACAATACGGCAAGGAAGCGTTCCGCCTGTCGTCGCTACGCAAGCCGCCGTTTTACGCATGCAAACTCGCGGGCATGCTGCTGTGCACGCTCGATGGCATCAGGATCAACACTAATTTCCAGGCGCTCGACGCCGACGCCAATCCAATCGAGGGCCTTTATGTCATCGGAAACGATTCGGGCGACTATTACAATGGCACTTACCCAAACCTCGCCGCGGGCCTCAACGCCGGTCGTTGCGTAACGTTCGGCATGCTGTGCGGCAAGCATGTCGCTAATCTGTAGGAAAACCAGGATACGAAACCAAAGGGCATTCGCAGCTATTGCGCGAATGCCCTTTCTGATTGACGAGAATCTTCGTCACTCGCCCCATCACGATTCATCACACAACAAGAATGCCGCAATTCACAATAAGCGCATCAGTACCGTCAAATAACCATACTGCGCATCTTTCCCTGGCTATACGAAAACCGCAATACCGAATGATTCACGCAATAAGAGAGGCGTCAATTGCCCATACGCATCGATAACGTCCTCGATAGATAGGACCATAGAACGAAAAATGCGTCCTGTTCAGGGACGTCGGAGGCACTCCCCCATCAAACAAACGCGGCCCTGTGCTCTCGCCAAAAGCGAATCGCACAGGGCCGCTTTCATCGGACACTATTTGCAGATCAGCACACTATGCGAGAGTCGCTAGCGCATCGCGCGCCGAAATGGCACCCGTATAGCAGCTCGTTCCAACCCCAGAGCCGGATGCGGGATAAGTACCGTCAAAGACATTGGCATACATAACCTCGCCTGCCGCATAAAGGTTACCGATTTCCTCGCCAGCCTCATTCACCACACGGCAATGCTCATCGACCTTAATACCAGGAATCGACCCTATGAAGAGGGGCTTGCGCTGGATGCAGTAGAACGGTGCCGACTTGATGTCGGCGCTTTCGGCCTGCTTTTTAAGCGCATCAGCGTCAATCCCCTGCCCAGACGCAAGGTCGTCGAGGTTGTCGTATTTAGCCACAACTCCAGCCTCAACGCCGGTCTCGAGGCGATCGACGATTTCGTTAGACGCGTCATAGATTCCATACCCGCAGCTATTCGTTTGCTCAACAAGAAGCGCAAGCGTATCCCCGTAGAACTTCTTGTCCATGAACCTTTCGCCTTCGGCATTCACGGTCATCTGCGCACTCCAAACAGCACCGCCGATAGGACCGTAGTAGCCCAGGCTGGGATTGATGCCCGAAAGGCCCATCATGCCACTTCCGATTATGGGCGCACCAAGCTTTTCTGCCATGACATGGCCGTCGCCCGTACCACCAGAGCCCGTGAAGGGAAAAGCCGATGTGTAGTCGGGGGCATATTTCGCCACAAGATCGGCGTTACGAGTAAAGCCGCCGGTCGCGATAATCGTCTTCTTCGCATCGATGCGATAGGTCGATTCGAGGTCCTCAACGTTCGCACCGACGATGCTGCCGTCCTCTACAACGAGGTCTGTCACCTTGCTGTTCAAGCGAACGTCAACGCCATTTGCGGCCGCAATCTTTGCTAGGAAGTCGGCAAGGCCGCTATTCCCCGTCTCCCAATCGCAGTTGATATTCGCCGTGCTATCGATACAAGGGAGCTTGCTATCGGGATGGCCAAGATTCCAGCTGTTAAGACTGACGGGGAGCCCCCAGTTGAATAGATCAGAGAACGCTTCACCGCTGATATCGTAAATATTGCCCATGAGATCAGTGTTCAGCTCAGCCGACCCACTACGACCTTGCATAAAAGAGATGTACTCTTCCTTAGTGCTATCTTGTCCAATAATCTCGTTGGCCAAACCGCCAACGGTCCAAATGCCGCCACCGCAAACTCGCGTGCTTCCGCCGGGGTATGCCTGCTTTTCGAGAACAATCACCTTCTTATCGGAATGCAGAGCGACCTGCATAGCCGCAGACATCCCAGCCATGCCCGACCCGATTACGAGAATGTCGCAAGACTCGGTTTCTCGCTCGGCCTTAGTAGGGGCATCGCTTCCTTTCTTAAAGGCTTTGATATCGGCCCCGGCGCTCTCAAGCGCATCCGTCACCGCCCCAAGAATGCCCATACTTGTCATAGTCGCACCCGAGACAGCGTCGACCTCGATGTTCTGCTGAGTAATTACCCTCTCGACAACGCTTTCAATGGCAGCATCCTTGATGACAGGACTATCGTCCGGAGCGTCAACGAGGATTCCTGTAATCTCTTTTCCATCAAAAGAGACGTATGCAGTAACATCGCCCCTCATCCCCTTGGCCACACCTGAGTATATGGCAGAAGATGAGGACGCACCCTCACCCTTACCCGAACCGGAAGAGCATCCCGCCATCATAGCGAGACCTGCCGCTCCTCCCATTGCGGCCATGCCCTTGATCATCGTGCGACGACTGATCCCTGCGTTCATTTTTCCCTCCTCATATCCGGTCCTGGCACACGGCGGGATATGACGATTTAGACCCGGCGCAGCCAGAATCCCAACATGGCAATATTGTACTAAAGCCAGGTCAGACACGCAATAAACAGCCCTCAAGGGCCAAGATCATGCCCCAAAGCGCCCTTAACGCACTTCTGTCTCTAAGGCACCTGAACCCCTACCCATTCCCAGACAATTGCAGACGTAGCCTATAATGATTGCGCACAGCTACACACTGAGATTCTCATGGTTTCGTAGATAGGTTTTGCAATGGTCTTCGATAAAGAGTCCGCCTTCGAAGAGGCAGTTGTTACCGTATTGAAGCAACACGGCTGGGACGATGCAGAGGGCGTCCTTCGCTACCCCACCGAGCAAGACCTCATCGATAACTGGGCGAAAATCCTATTCAACAACAACGCCGGCATAGACCGCCTGAACGGTTGCCCACTCACACAGGGCGAGATGGCGCAGGTTATCGAACAAATCGAAACACTCAAGACCCCGCTGGCACTCAACGGGTTCATCAACGGCAAAACCGTCGCCATCACGCGCGACAACCCCAACGACACCCTCCATCTGGGCAAGGAAGTCAGCCTGAAAATCTACGACCGACAAGAGATCGCTGCCGGTCAGAGCCGTTACCAAATAGCCCAACAGCCAGTCTACCCTGCTAAAAGCAAAATCCTCAACGATCGCCGCGGCGATTTATGCCTGCTCATCAACGGCATGCCGGTCATCCATATCGAACTCAAACGCAGCGGAGTGCCCGTAAGCCAGGCCACCGGCCAGATTGAAAAGTATGCCCACGAGGGCGTATTCACGGGACTTTTCCGCCTCGTGCAAATCTTCGTGGGAATGACGCCCGACGAGGCGCGATACTTCGCCAACCCCGGCGCAGGCGCGTTCAACCCGAATTTCTTCTTCCACTGGGAAGACTTCAACAACGAACCCGTTTGCGCAGGCGACAACCCCGGCACCGACGAATGGAAACGTTTCACCTCAACGCTGCTTTCCATCCCCATGGCGCACCAGCTCATAGGCTTTTACACCGTAGCCGACAGCTCAGACGGCTGCCTTAAGGTCATGCGAAGCTACCAGTACTACGCAGCCGCAGCCATCTCGGACAAGGTTCGCAGGTGCAAGTGGGACGAGCCGCGACACGATAGCACGCCCGGTCGCCCCGGCGGTTACGTCTGGCACACCACCGGGTCGGGCAAAACCATGACCAGCTTTAAATCGGCCCAGCTCATCGCCGATTCACATGATGCCGACAAGGTCGTATTCCTCATGGATCGCATCGAGCTCGGCACGCAATCGCTTTCCGAGTACCGCGCCTTCGCCGACGACGCCGACAACGTGCAAGGCACCGAGAACACGCAGGTCCTCAAGTCAAAGCTCGCCAGTGACGACCCCAAGAATTGCCTTATCGTCACTTCCATTCAGAAAATGAGCAACGTGAAGGCCGGCGAGGGCGGAATTACCCAAGCCGAGCTCGACCGCCTCGCCGCCAAGCGCATCGTATTCGTCATTGACGAGTGCCATCGGTCCACCTTTGGCGATATGCTCCAAGACATACGTCAAGCATTCCCCAATGCGCTGTTCTTCGGCTTCACGGGAACGCCGATTCTTGACGAGAATCAGAAAAAGGGCTCCACGACAGCCATGGTGTTCGGCGAATGCCTGCACCGATACAGCATCGCCGACGGCATTCGCGACGGCAATGTGCTGGGTTTTGACCCCTACATGGTAACGACGTTCGACGACCACGATGTGCGCGAAGCGGTGGCCCTTGAGGAAGCGAAAGCCGCAACCGTAGGTGAGGCTATCTCCGACGAGAAAAAGAGCAAAACCTTCTACCATTACATGGACACGACGAAGGTTCCCATGGCGTCGACAATCGACGGCGCAGGCAATCGCATCAAAGGAATCGAAGATTTTCTCACCCGCGCCCAATACTGGCCCAACACCCCACACCACGAAAAGGTCGTAGAGGATATCCTGCGTCGCTTCCCGGTGCTTTCCCATGGCAACAAGTTCCACGCAATTTTGGCAACAAGTTCCATCCCCGAGGCAATCGACTATTACCGATCCTTTAAAGAACGCGCGCCCCAGATGAAAGTGACTGCCCTTTTTGACCCAAACGTCGACAACAACGCGGGTTCCACGGTGAAAGAAGACGCTCTGGTCGAGCTCATAGAAGACTACAACAAAGCCTACGACCAGGAATTCACCATTCCCACGTGGCCCGCCATGAAAAAGGACATCTCAGCACGCCTGTCCCACAAGAAGCCCTATGTCAACATCGATTCCAATCGCGATTCCCGCATCGATCTGCTCATCGTGGTGGACCAGATGCTCACGGGCTTCGATTCCAAATGGCTCAACACGCTCTACCTCGACAAGACCATCGAATATGAAAATATCATCCAAGCATTCAGTCGCACAAACCGCTTGTTTGGTCCCGACAAACCCTTCGGAACCATTCGTTACTACCGACGCCCTCACACAATGCAGGGCTATATTGAAGCAGCTGTAAAACTGTATTCGGGCGACCGTCCGCTCGATATGTTCGTGCAGAAGCTCCCGGACAACATCACGTTAATGGACGCACGCCTGCAGGAGATACTCATGGTCTTCGACGCCGCGCACGTTGGCGACCTCTCCAAACTCCCTGAATCGCAAGAAGCCAGGCGCAAGTTCGCGAAAGAATTTGTCGAGCTCAATGAATTCCTTGAAGCCGCGAAGGTGCAAGGTTTTACCTGGGAGCAAGACACCTACGAATTCAAGAAGGAACCCAAAGAGGGTGCGCAACACAGCGAGTCCATCTTCGTTCAGCCCATCATCGATGAGCGAACCTATCTCACCCTCGTACAACGCTACAAGGAGCTCTTCTCCAGCAGAAGCGACGCCTCGGACAGTGCCCCCGACGCGCCCTACGAGCTCGATGGGCACATCACGGAAATCGACACAGGGCTTATAGACAGCGACTACATGAACTCGAATTTCGAGAAGTGGCTGAAATGCCTGGAGCAAGATGACGAAGGCCTCGCCGCCGCGCGCGAGGAGCTTCATCGGTCGTTCGCCTCCTTGAGCCAAGATGATCAACGCTTCGCCGAGCTATTCCTGCACGACGTAGAGCGAGGCGACGCCACCCTTAAAGAAGGCATGACGCTAAGGGATTACATTACGTCTTACGCCCACAAAGCCAAAAACGCACAGGTCGAACGCGTCGTCGAAGCCCTCGGTATAAACGGCGAGCTTCTTACAGCCATGACCGCACTTGACTTGACGGAAGCGAACATTAACGAGTTTGGACGCTTTGACAACCTGAAAGACTCGGTAGACAAATCGCGCGCCAAAGCATTTTTCGAGCAGAAGGAAGGCAAGAGCCTGCCGCTGTTCAAGGTGAACACCCGCGCTGCGGCACTTCTTAAGAGGTTTATCTTAGAAGGAGGCTTCGATATCGACGAATAAGCGGCATCATCATCCTTCATCAGCGTGAGCCACCACGCATGATGAAGGAGACAAATAATGCTCATCGCCATTACCGAAGATTCCCTCTTTTGCGATTACTACTCGCAATGGGTCAGCGTTTATAAAGAGGGAGCCATCCGCGAGGTCACGATGGGGAAATATCGGCTCACCCAATCTTGGCTCGCCAGGCTTATTCCTAACCTCAAAATCAAGGACCTGGACCGAACCTCGTATCAGCAGCTCATCAACGGCTACGCCGAGCATCACGAACGGCAAACGACCATGGATTTTCACCACCAGCTAAAAGGCGCGATCCTCGACGCCGTTGATGAGGGGCTCATACCGCGCGATCCCACGCGAAAGGCAATCATCAAAGGCAAGTCGCCACGGGCAAAGAAAATCAAGTACCTCAACCAGTTTGAGCTCCATGCCATGCTTGGCGATCTTGACTTGTCGACGAGCGAACCAAGCTGGGACTGGCTCATCCTAATCGTCGCCAAAACAGGCCTGCGCTTCTCTGAGGCGCTAGGCCTCACTCCCGAAGATTTCGACTTCGCCCATCAAACGCTTTCCGTAAACAAAACCTGGGACTACAAGAATGGCGGCGGCTTCGTTCCCACGAAGAACGCCTCATCGGTCCGGAAGGTCCAGCTCGACTGGCAGCTTATCATGCAACTATCCGGCCTATTGAGGAATCTCCCTCCGACCGAGCCAATATTCGTTAAAGGCAAGGTGTACAACTCGACGGCAAACAGCGTTTTGGCGCGCCACTGCAAAAACGTCGGCGTGCCCGTCATATCTGTCCATGGGCTGCGGCACACACATGCATCGCTTCTCTTGTTTGCCGGCGTATCTATTGCAAGCGTATCGAGAAGGCTCGGCCACGCAAGCATGACTACCACCCAGGAAACCTACCTTCACGTCATTCAAGAGCTCGAAAACAAGGACATCGACATCGTCATGAGAGCCCTTTCCACCCTCATATAACCCGTATCAGTAAACCCAGGCTCACGCTGATGAAGGGTGATGAGGTCGTCAAGCTCGGCTAAGCTCTTCGCAATTGCTTTCTGCTCGGCGTGATCGGCGGGCACGGCGAAGGACGATTGCGAAATCAAATTCCAATCTGCGCGAGGCATCTTAGAGCCCGAAGACACATTTGCGAGCCTTTGGAAGCTGTCCGTTTGAACCAGCCGATATAAAAATGAACTGTCACACTCTGTAGCCCTAAGGACCCAAAAATCACCTACAGCTACACCATTGAACTGCGGGTATAACCAATTCATCAAATATGGACGAAGCTTCCCGTATAGAACATCTCCGGCGTAAAACTTAATTCCCGTTTTGCCGCCTTCTTTGTCGCGCAAATCTTTGTTCAGCATGCCCACGCCAGAAATGATGTCCTCGTATTCGACTTGAGGCAAATCGGAATCGCTTGACTGAATGGAAACCCTGTCGCTCAGATCAGAGAACTTACGCTGTTCCCAAGATGGAGTTGCTCGATTCTAATAACCGCTTGGGAACAGCGTAAGTTGGGAGAGGTTGCTCATCGGGTGATCCGGAAAAACGAGGGCAATCAGTCTGACCTCCCCCTTACCATCTCGGCTCAGCATGGGCTTGTTGACCAGCGCGGCTACTTCAACAATCAGGTCGCTAGCCGTGATATGAGCGGGTATTACTTGCTGGAGAACGGAGAGTTCGCCTACAAC
>ENA-OUQG01001746-OUQG01001746.1-human-gut-metagenome-genome-assembly--contig:-NODE-1746-length-11230-cov-2.894407_pt1 | contig 11230 bp, 6 predicted proteins | sample MGYA00237943_ERZ548823 | MGnify/ENA primary metagenome ERZ548823 (study PRJEB26490, sample SAMN05194731) | human gut metagenome | biome: terrestrial biome; feature: human-associated habitat; material... | reverse complement strand
ACCACAAGATGATCGTGGAGAATTCCGGACTGCTGACCGTGGCAGCCTTAAAGCAGTTAAATGTGAAGGATAAGCGTATTGTATCTATCTTGAGCGGCGGTAATATGGATGTCATCACCATGTCCTCCGTAGTACAGCAGGGTCTGATCTTAAGAGACCGTATCTTCACCGTATCCGTATTGCTTCCCGACAAGCCCGGTGAGCTGTGCAGAGTATCCGGTATCATTGCCGGCGTTAACGGTAATGTCATCAAGCTGGAGCACAACCAGTTTGTATCCATCAACCGCAGCGCTGCCGTGGAACTGCGTATCACACTGGAAGCTTTCGGTACCGAGCATAAGAATGAGATCATTGCCGCTCTGGAAAAAGAAGGCTATCAGCCCAAGGTGGTCAGAGCAAATATATAATTGTGCAGAGTCATGCAGATGCCGCTGCATAGTTTCTTAGAAAAGAAGTGAATGCATCACTGATAAAAGCCGCATATTATAGGTATGCGGCTTTTATGTGTGGAAATGGAGAGAAATATGGCGAAAAAGACTGAAAAAGAACTGGAAATACAGAGACTGGATAAAAAGACACCACTGCAGATGTTCCGGGATTATGTAATGATCACGGTGGCTTCTTTTGTCTATGCGGTATCCGTCAGCATGTTTTTGGATCCGAACTCTCTGGCACCCGGGGGTATCACCGGTATTGCCATTATTTTAAACCGTTTGTTCGGAATTGAGACAGGTACCTGGATGTTACTCATCAACATACCGATCCTACTGATCGGTATCTGGAAATTCGGATTGCGGTTTATTTTGTCGACGATCTATTGTACGGCAATGACCTCACTGTTTACAAACCTGCTGACACCGGTAGGAGCAGTGACCACAGATCCATTACTTGCCTCTCTGGCCGGAAGTGCCCTGATGGCAGTATCCATGGGCTGGGTGTTCAAGGCCGGATCCACTACGGGAGGAACAGATATTATTATCAAGCTGCTGCGACTAAAGTTCCCGTACCTCAAGACGGGAGCATTGTTTTTCCTGACAGATGTGGTTATCGTCATAGCATCGGCGTTTGTATTCCGGAACATTGACAAGGCACTGTATGCCGGTATTGTGGTCATTATCACATCAGTGGTGCTGGATGTGGTATTGTACGGTCGTGATGAGGCGAAGCTGATCTATATTATCAGCGACCATGCAGAGAAGATTGCAGGGAGACTTTTGGAGGAGCTGGATATTGGTGTGACTTATGTACAGGGCAGTGGTGCTTACAGCGGCAAGGAGAAGAGCGTCATCATGTGCGCCATGAAGAAAAACATTTCTCCCAAGGCGGAAGAGATCGTAAAGGAAGAGGATCCCCTGGCATTTATGATCGTCACCAGTGCCACGGAGATCTTTGGGGAGGGCTATAAGAGCTATTTCAGTGAGAAGCTGTGATGCTGAACATAAAATTTAAGTAAAAAACAGCTGAAAGGGCTTCCATTTTCAAAGAGAATCATCTATAATAGCGTCGTGCCGGTAGGGCAGACGCTATTTTGGCGATACGATGAATGGGTACGGATTATGATTTCAAACCGGGCAGAAGCAGCCTGCGGATTACTGTGGCATAGAATAGTGTAAAACCATAGAGAGAACCGAATGGAAACTGTGGTAATGATATAGGAGCTATGTGATATGAGTGATACAACATTGTCAAAAGAGGAGAAACAGTATAAACGGCTCACCGAGGAACCGGTAGCACGGTTGGTCCTGGAACTGGGACTGCCCACTACCATCAGCATGTTGATCACGAATCTGTATAATATGGTGGATACCTGGTTCGTAAGCCAGTTAGGCACCAGTGCTACCGGAGCGGTAGGCGTGGTGTTTGGCTTGATGGCAATTATTCAGGCGTTCGGATTCATGTTCGGTCATGGCGCCGGAAGCAATATCAGCCGGTTGTTAGGAGCTCATGAAAAGGAGCGGGCGAAAGCTTTTTCCGCAACGGGATTTTATCTGGCGGTGGGAGCCGGAGTGTTGATCGCGGTGATCGGTATTGTGGATCTGAACGGATTGTGCAGATTGCTTGGAAGTACGGAGACCATCCTTCCCTATGCGAGAATCTATGCTTTCTATATTCTGGTGTCGGCACCGGCAATGGCATCCAGCTGTGTGATGAACAATGTGCTCCGGTATGAAGGCTATGCCAATCTGGCGATGGTAGGACTGGTCTCCGGCGGTATCTTAAATATGGCGGGAGATGCCATTCTTATGTGGGGGTTAAATCTTGGTATCCGGGGAGCGGCACTTTCCACTATGATCTCCCAGTACGTATCCTTTGGAATCCTGTTATTCTTTTTCCTGCGTGGAAAGACCCAGAGCAGCCTGGCACCGAAATATTTTACATGGGAATTTGCCGTACATAAGAACATTCTTACAGCAGGCTTCCCCAGTATGATGCGACAGGGACTGGCCAGCGTGTCCACCATGGTGCTGAATGCACAGGCGGCAGTCTACGGGGATATTGCCATTGCAGCTATGAGCGTGGTATCCCGTATTTTCAATTTCGTATTCAGTGTGGCACTGGGTATCGGTCAGGGCTTCCAGCCGGTATCCTCCTTCAATTATGGGGCAAAGAAGTATTCCCGTGTAAGGAAAGCGTTCTGGTTCACATTGTGTGCTAGCCTGGTAACCATGGCAGTGTTCGCAGGTGTGGTGTATGTGTTCCGCAGAGAGCTGTTGCTGCAATTCCTTACGGATATGGATGCCTATGAGATTGCTTTTTATGCGTTGCAGATCCAGTGCCTGACGCTTCCGTTTATTCCGGTATGTATCTGCGGCAACATGCTGTTTCAGTCCATTGGAAAGGGCGGCAGGGCGACGATCTTAGCCTCCTTCCGAAGTGGCACCATCTACATTCCGGCACTGCTGATCCTGACGGCGTTCTGGGGAATTCGGGGCATCCAGTGGTCACAGCCGGTGTCCGATATTTTATCTGCGGTTTTGTCATTGCCGGTGGCAGTGGTGTTCTTAAGGGGCCTGCCGGAAGATGGTACGGAAGTATAGAGAAGAATGAGATCCCTTCGTTATAAGACGGAGGGATTTTTATGTACAGATGTATCCATACGCAGGAATAAGTATCTGCTTTGATCTGTGAAGCTGTTGACATTAAATAATCCACATGATACAATATATTTAACAATTAGGTTAAATGTTAAACGCTTGGATGAAAGGATGTGATTCATTTTGGGAATACAGGATACATTGAAAGCATTGGCAGATCCTATAAGGCGTGAAATACTAAATCTTCTGAAAAACGGTCGATTGTCGGCAGGAGAGATCTGCGAACATTTTCCGGTGACGGGGGCTTCCATATCGAGGCATTTGTCGGTGCTAAAGGAGGCAGATCTGATCCGGGACAAGCGGGAAGGAAAGTTTATTTATTATGAACTGAATGCTTCCGTGCTGGAAGAAATCATGTTATGGATCACAGATTTGAAAGGAGCATCGGATAATGAAGGAAATGATACAGAAAAATAAAGGCAGGCTGATCTGCTCGGCATTTGTTATGTGCATGGGAATGATATTGGGATATACCTGTGAGAACAGTCTGTGGGTAAACGGCACTTTTGCAGTGACTTATGTGGTAGCAATGGCAGTAACTTTTTACGACAACAGAAACAGGCAGCAGAGTGACAAGGTCATAAGAATGGTTACGTGGATCGTGCCGGGAATGACATTGCTCTATAACGGCATCGCCAGATGGATCGATATGGGTGTAACGAAAGAGAATCTGCTCATGGCAATTTTGTATGTCGGAATGGGATTGCTATTTGTTATTGTGGGCAATTATCTGCCCAAGGTGAAACCAAACCGCACCATCGGCATCCGCGTCGTATGGACATTGCAGGATGAGGAGAACTGGAATGCCACGCACCGCTTCAGTGGAAAAATATGGGTGGCAGCAGGACTGTTGAGTATGAGCTGTGGACTGTTCAGTGACAGCATGGCTGCATTATTTTTGTTTATTGTCGCTATCACGGCAGCAGCTTTTGGCAGCATCCTGTATTCTTATCTCTATTATAGAAAGAAGTTGCGCACCGGAAAAGGGCTGGCAGTACACTACAACCATAAAGTGGTTGCGGTCTATGTCTTTATAATGCTCGCGTGTGTGCTATTTACGGTATGGACGTTATATACGGGAAAAATCGAGATCTGTTACGGAGAAAATGAATTTACTGTTCAGGCGGAGGGCTGGCAGGATTACACAGTGAAATATGACGCTATCGAAAGCATTGCTTACGAAGAGAATATGTTCCGGGATACGAATACAATCCGGACGAACGGTTTTGGCAACCTGAAATATTCCATGGGACATTTTCGCGATGAAATCCACGCAGATTACATCCGCTATACTCATAACGACTGTGATACTTATGTAGTCATGGAAGTAGAGGGGAGCACCGTTATTCTAAACGGTGCAGATGATGCGCAGACCCGGGAAATCTACAATAATATCAGAGAACGGATGGAAAAATAATATCTGTAAATAAATTTCCCAATTGCTTTTATATTTTTCAAAAATGGTATACACTAGACTTATATAAGTTTTGTACAATGAGGATTTCTGGAAAGGGTGGTTACAGTATGCTGAAACAGTGGATCCCGGCGGCAAAGCCGGACAAAGAGGAACTGGACAAACGACTGGATGCAGCGCAGGAGGAGCTTTTAAGACTCCAGATGCAGATCAAGGAGCATAAGCTCCCGGTGCTGGTGCTGATCGAAGGCTGGGGTGCCGCCGGCAAGGGCAGTACCATCGGCGGAATTATTAAAAATATCGATCCCAGATTCTTCAAGGTGGCTTCCATGTCCGCACCGACGGAGGAAGAGAAGCGGAAGCCCTTCCTGTATCGGTATTTTGTGAAAATTCCGGAAGCCGGCAAGTTCGAATTCCTGGATTCCGGCTGGATGGATGAGGTGACGAAGGGAAGACTTCGGGGCGAACTGTCGGATAAGCAGTATGCGGAGCGTATTGAGAGCATAAAGCGTTTCGAACGACAGCTGACGGACAACGGTTATCTGGTGTTGAAGCTCTTTTTTCAGATCGGGAAAAAGGAACAGAAAAAGCGCCTGGAGGAGCTGGAAGGTAACAAGGATACCGCATGGCGTGTGGGCGAGAACGACTGGTGGCAGAACAAGCATTATGACAAATGTGAGGAAGTCTTCGATAAATACCTGACAGATACGAACGCTTCCGTAGCTCCCTGGTACATCATAGATTCCGGGGACAAAAAGTGGGCGGAATTGCAAGTGCTGGAGACATTATGCAGTGGTATCCATGTGGCCATGCAGAATGAGAGCCTTGCTGTGCCCATTTTGCAGAATGTATTCCCGCTGGTGAAGATGCCGAAGCTGTCCGAGGTGGAACTGGACAAGGAAATCTCCGAGGAAGAATACAAGAAAGAACTGCGTCATCTGCAGAAGAAGCTGAATGCCCTGCATTATCGCCTGTATCGGAAAAAGATCCCGGTAGTCATCGCCTATGAAGGCTGGGATGCCGCAGGCAAGGGCGGAAATATCAAGCGGATCGCGGGAGCACTGGATCCCAGAGGATACGAGGTACACCCCATCGCCAGCCCGGAACCACACGAGAAAGCGAGACATTATCTTTGGCGATTCTGGACGAGACTTCCTAAGACCGGACATATTGCCATTTTTGATCGTACCTGGTACGGACGCGTCATGGTCTGTCTCTTATACACATCTCCGAGCCCACGAGACGGACTCCTACCTGGTACGGACGCGTCATGGTAGAACGGTTGGAAGGCTTCTGTAGTACCAACGACTGGCAGCGGGCTTATAACGAGATCAATGAGTTCGAGAAGGAACTGTCCCAGTGGGGCGCGGTGATCATCAAGTTCTGGGTGCAGATCGACAAGGACACCCAGCTAGAACGTTTTACAGAGCGGCAGAATACCCCGGAGAAGCAGTGGAAGATCACAGATGAAGACTGGCGTAACCGCGACAAATGGGACCAGTACGAAGACGCTGTGAACGAAATGCTCCAAAAGACCAGCACGGAATATGCTCCCTGGCACATTCTGGAATCCGTAGATAAAAAATATGCACGGATCAAAGCATTAAGGATCGTGATTGCTGAACTGGAAAAAGTGTTAGACTGACTGGAAAAATAAAAAAGGAATACCCCGGCAAACGGAATTTCCGTTGCCGGGGTATTTTTGCGACTTATGATGAAACATCGCAGAATTATGAATTTGTTTTTTTCAGGTTTTTCTGTGCTGTAGAAAGCATCAGCTTGATACGGTTGAGCTGGTTAACTTCCGATGCACCCGGATCATAATCGATTGCAACGATATTTGCGCCCGGATATTCGTGACGAATTTCCTTAATGACACCTTTACCGACGATATGGTTTGGCAGGCAGGCAAATGGCTGCGCACAGACGATGTTGGTTGCTCCCTGTGCAATCAGTTCAAGCATTTCTCCAGTTAAGAACCAGCCTTCGCCGGTCTGGTTACCGCAGGAGACGATATGCTCTGCCTGTTTTGCCAGATCCTGAATATATGCAGTTGGCTCAAAATGTTTACTCTTTGCAAGTTCATCCCTTGCATCCTTGCGCAGCCACTCAAAGAAGCGGATGAGCATATTGTTGATGCGCTTGGATTTTGCGGTAGCTCCAAGATAATCCGCCTTGAAATTCTGATTGTAGCAGCAGTACAGTAAGAAATCGGTCAGATCCGGTACGACTGCCTCCGCACCTTCGGATTCGAGCAGATCCACAATATAGTTGTTGGCAGCCGGAAGGAACTTGACAAGGATCTCTCCAACCACACCGACACGCGGCTTTTTCTCATCCGTCATTGGCAGATTGTCAAAGTCGCGGATGATCTGACGGCACATTTTGCGATATTTACGGTGGGACAGAATCTTGGTGTTGCCAACAAAGTCAATGACACGTTTTTTCCATTTTTCATGCAATGCGTTGGCAGATCCCGGTACCTTTTCGTATGGGCGCACACGGTAGAGACAGCGCATGAAGATGTCTCCGAATTCCAGAGCGTACAGACCATGCTGGATCAGGCTTGGTGTGAGTTTAAATCCCGGATTTTTCTCCAGACCGACCATGTTGATGGAGATGACCGGAATGTATCCGTAACCGGCCTTCTTAAGGGCACGGCGGATAAATCCAATATAGTTGGTGGCACGGCAGCCGCCGCCGGTCTGGCTGATAACCACGGCTGTCTTGGACAGGTCGTATCGACCGCTCTCGATGGCCTCCATGATCTGGCCCGTCACCAGGATCGACGGATAGCAGATGTCGTTGTTCACGTAGCGCAGGCCGGCCTCGACGGCATCGTGATCGGTCGAGGGCAGCAGCTCCAAGTTGTAGCCGGCACCGCGGAACACCTCTTTGACCAGGTCAAAGTGGATTGGCGCCATCTGCGGGCACAGGATGGTGTAGCCCTCCTCGCGCATCTGCTCGGTAAAGGGCACCTTGGGCCATGCGGTCGAAGCACTCTCGCGCTGCGCCTCAAACGTGTACTTGCGGCTCGCGAACGCAGGGGCATCCGTGGAGGGCGCCACCGGCGCGGCATCGCCCTGCTCGTAGGGCTCGCCCGCGGCCGTGGCCTCGGCCAAGCGCTCGGCCTCCTGGTCCTTGAGCGCCGCCATGAGCGAGCGAATACGGATACGCGCGGCGCCCAAGTTGGACACCTCGTCAATCTTGAGCACGGTGTAGATCTTGCCGCTGGCTTCCAGAATCTCCTGCACCTGATCGGTGGTCAGAGCGTCCAGGCCGCAGCCGAAGGAATTGAGCTGGATCAGGTCCAGGTCGTTGCGCATCGTCACAAAACGGGCGACGGCGTACAGGCGGCTGTGATACATCCACTGATCGACGACGCGAATCGGACGCTCGGGCTTCACCAGATGCGCGAGCGAATCCTCGGTAAAGACCGCAAAGCCAAAGCTCGAGATAAGCTCGGGCAGGGCATGGTTGATCTCGGGGTCGTTATGGTAGGGACGACCGGCGAGTACGATGCCGTGGCCGCCGTGGTCCTCGACCCACTTAAGGGCCTCCTCGCCCATGGTCTGGATGTCCTCGTGAAAACGCGCGTCGGCCTCGTAGGCGGCGTTGACGGCGGCATCGACCTCAGAGCGCGTGATCTTGGGACCGCGCACGCGACCGCGACCGGCCTCAGCATCGGCCACACGGTCGACGGCGAGCACCTGGTATAGACGGCGCTTGAGCTCGGTCTTGTCGTGATAGGGCACAAACGGGTACAGGAACTCGATGTTCTGCTCACGGATCTCGTCGATGTTGAGCGCCAGCGCCGTGGGGTAGCTCATGACGATGGGGCAGTTATAGCAGTTGCCGGCGGTCGGATCCTCCTTGCGCTCCCAGCGCACGCACGGCATCCAGATAAAGTCGACGTCACGGTCAATGAGGTTCATCACGTGGCCGTGGCTCATCTTGGCCGGATAGCACACGCTCTCGGACGGCATGGACTCGATGCCCGCCTGGTAGGTCTTTTTGCTCGACTGGTCGGACAGCTGCACGCTAAAGCCCAGGCGCGTAAAGAACGCATGCCAGAAGGGGTAGTTCTCGTACATGTTGAGTGCGCGCGGGATACCCACGGTGCCGCGCGGGGCCTCGTCGGGGCTCAGGACCTCGCGGTCAAAGAGCAGCTCGTTTTTCTTTTTGAAGAGGTTGGGGGCCTCAGTCTTCTGCTTTTTGTGGCCGGCGCCCTTCTCGCAGCGGTTGCCGGTAATGAAGCGCCTGCCGCCGCCAAAGTCGTTGACGGTAAGCTGGCAGTTGTTGGAGCAACGGCCGCAGCGGACATGCTTTTGCGTCACGGTGAGGTGCGCGATGTCCTCAGCCGAAAGAATGGTCGAGGTGCCGTCGGCGCCGGCGCGATCGCGGGCGAGCAGGGCCGCACCATAGGCGCCCATGCAGCCGGCGATGTCGGGACGCACGGCGTGAACGCCAGTGAGCTGCTCAAACGCGCGCAGCGTGGCATCGGACATAAAGGTGCCGCCCTGGACGATTACCTGGCTGCCGATCTCCTTGGGATCGCGCAGCTTAATGACCTTGAACAGGGCATTCTTGATGACGGAATAGGACAGGCCGGCGGCGATGTCGCCCACCGTGGCGCCTTCCTTTTGCGCCTGCTTGACGCGCGAGTTCATAAAGACCGTGCAGCGACTTCCCAGGTCGACCGGGGCTTTGGCATGGATGGCGGCGTTGGCGAACGCGCGCACGTCCATGTTCATAGAGACGGCGAAGCTCTCGATAAAGCTACCGCAACCCGACGAGCAGGCCTCGTTGAGCATGATGTGCTCGATGACGCCGTCCTTGACGCGCAGGCACTTCATGTCCTGGCCGCCAATGTCCAGAATGAACTCGACGCCGGGCAGGAACGCCTTGGCGCCGCGCAGGTGCGCGACGGTCTCGATCTCTCCGGAGTCTGCGCGCAGAGCCTCGATGAGGATCTGCTCGCCGTAGCCGGTGGTTGTCACGTGGCCGATGATGCAGTCCGCGGGCATCTTGTCGTAGATGTCGTCCGTGATGGTGCGGGCGGTGCCCAGGATGTCGCCGTTGTTGTTGCCGTACCAGGTGTAGAGAAGCTCGCCGTCCTCGCCGACGACGGCCGCCTTCATGGTGGTGGAGCCGGCGTCGATGCCGATGAACACGCGGCCGTGGTAGCTGGTCAGGTCTCCCTTGGGAACGACCTGCTGGTCATGGCGGGCCTTGAACTCCTGGTAGTCCTCCTCGGTGGAGAAGAGCGGGTCCAGGCGCGCGACCTCGGAGCCCTGGGTGTCCTTGAGGTCCTCGAGCAGGCGGATGGCCTCGGCAAAGGTGATGTACTTGTCGGACTCGCCGGCAAGGGCGGCGCCGGTGGCCACGAAGAGGTGGGCGTTCTCCGGGACGATGATGTGCTCCTCGTCCAGGTTGAGCGTGACGTAGAAGCGATGGCGCAGCTCGGAGAGGTACTGCAGCGGGCCGCCCAGGAAGGCGACGTTGCCGCGGATGGGACGGCCGCACGCCAGGCCCGAGATGGTCTGGGTCACGACAGCCTGGAAGATGGAGGCGGCCACGTCGGCAGGGGCGGCACCCTCGTTGAGCAGCGGCTGGACGTCGGACTTGGCAAAGACGCCGCAGCGGGAGGCGATGGGGTGGATCTGCGTGGCGCCCTTGGCCAGCTCGTTCAGGCCGGAGGCGTCAGTGTGCAGCAGCGACGCCATCTGGTCGATGAACGCGCCCGTGCCGCCGGCGCAGGTGCCGTTCATGCGCTGCTCAATGCCATTATCGAAGTAGATGATCTTGGCGTCCTCGCCGCCCAGCTCGATGGCGCAGTCGGTCTGCGGGATGAGGGTCTCCACGGCGCGCTTGGAGGCAATGACCTCCTGGACAAACTCCAGGTCAAGCCACTTGGCCAGCAGCATGCCGCCGGAGCCGGTGATGGAGACGCGCATGGGGGTGTCGCCGATGACGCGCTGGGCGCGGGCGAAGAGCTCCTTGGCCGTAGCGCGCACGTCGGTGTGGTGGCGCTCGTAGTTGGCGTAGACCAGGTGGTCGTTGTCGTCGATGACGGCGAGCTTGACCGTGGTGGAGCCCACGTCGATGCCCAGACGCAGGTGTGCGTGGGAGAGGTCGCAGGGGTTCTTGGGCGAGAGCTCGGCGCCGTCCTGGGCCAGCTCGATGGCCGGGCGGGCTGCGCGCTCCGCCTTGATGGATGCCGCGGACTTATCGGTCATTTCTCTCCTCCTTGGGGGACAGGGTCGCGAGGGCAAAGCTCGGGATGTCAAACTCGATGTGGCTGCCGTAGAGGTCGCCGGGACGCACGAACATGAGGGCCGTCATGAGGCGAGCCATGGTGCCCACGGACTCCCTCATGCCGCCGGATAAGTACGCCCACCTCAGCGGATATGGCAAAGGTGAGGTAGTAGTCAAAGAAGGAGCCCAGGGCGCGCAGGTCTATGCCGTCCAGGGCGCGGTCGCTCACGACCTCGCGCACCATGCGCTTGAGGCGCTCCGCGAAGGCGGGGTCTCCCCCGTCGCCCAGAAGCGGGCGCAGGTAGTCTCCCCTCTCGCGCACGCAGGTCAGGAGCTCTATGGAGCCGGGCGCGGGCTCCTGGCGGCTGAGGGACTCCTGGAGCTGGCCCAGGTGGCACTCGGAGATGCGCACCACGTGGGCGCGGAGCTCGGCCAGGGTCTCCGCCTCGATCTGGTTGACGAG
>ENA-OUQG01001745-OUQG01001745.1-human-gut-metagenome-genome-assembly--contig:-NODE-1745-length-11231-cov-3.806729_pt1 | contig 11231 bp, 7 predicted proteins | sample MGYA00237943_ERZ548823 | MGnify/ENA primary metagenome ERZ548823 (study PRJEB26490, sample SAMN05194731) | human gut metagenome | biome: terrestrial biome; feature: human-associated habitat; material... | reverse complement strand
TTGTCCAGCACGCCGATAATATTCATCAGGGTACTTTTGCCGGAGCCGGATTCACCCACAATAGCAACGAACTCCCCCGGCCACACAGTCAAATCAATGCCGTGCAGGATTTCCAACTCGTTCGGCTGGCCGATATAGTAACTTTTGCGGATGCCGCGCATGGCAATCAGCGGGCGGCGGTTGGGCTGCCCCGCCCCAAGGCTTTGCACAATGGCATTGACAAACGCCTGTTTATTCTGCGGCATATCAGTTACCTCCCGGTCCACCGGCCGGGCCGCCGCCCACGTCACCGCCGGGGCCGCCCGCCGGGGCGTCCGCACCGCCAATCGGTTCATCACCGCCGGCAGTGAAGAAGAAGTCGGCGCTATCGTCACTGCTGCCGGTCACAATGCCCTGGGTCAGGTCGGCGCTGGAGCGGATCACATCGCCTTCCTTCAGGTCATCGCCGGAAATCACGGTATAATAATCGTTGGCATCGCCGGTGGTCACGGTCACTTCCTCAAAGGTCATATCGGTGCCTTCGCCGCCGGTTTTGCGCAGCACATACTGGGTACCGTCCTCTTTGGTGCCAACGGCATCAATGGGCACGGTAAACACGCCGTCGGTCGCGTTCTTGACAATTTCCACCTTGGCCTGGATGCCGATCAGCAGGTCGTCTGCATCGCCGTTCACGCGCACCTTTGCGCCGAACGTGCCGGAATCATTGGCAACGGGGTCGATCTGGGTCAGGGTACCGGCGATCACATCATCTCCGGTGGCATCGCTGGTAATATTGCAGCTCATGCCGGTGGTCAGGCCCGGCACATCATTGGAGGGGATCGTAACTTCCACCACAAGGGCATCGGTGTTCTGAATGGTTGCCACGGTGCCGGTGCAGATAGAACCGACCGTTGCATCCAGCGCCGTGATGGTACCGGACATGGTGGCCGTCAGGGTGCAGTTGGCCAGGGTGTCTTTCAGGGTGGTCAAAGTATCGGGGGTGCGCTTGGCCTGTTCCAGCTTGGTTTTGGCGTCTTCCACGCTCTGCGCCTTGGCCTTGATGGTGGAATAGTTCTTTTCCTGGTCATAGCTGTCATGGGCGGATTTCTGCTGGCTTTCGCAGGTTTCAATCTGGTTCTGGGCCGTTTCCACTGCGTTCTGGGCACTGGTCAGGGCATTCTGGGCGCTGGTTTTGGTCTGTTCCGCGCTGTTCAAAGACTGCTGAATGGCGGTAAAGCCATACAACCCCAGCTCCGTGACGGAACAGCTGTTTTGCGCGTTAGCCAGGTTATTCTGTGCCTGCTGATAGGCTGCCTGGGCAGCGCTCAGGGCATCGTTTGCCTCATTCATGGCCGCCTGGTTGGCCTCGCTGGGGTCGGCGTTGTAGGCAGCGATGGCGCTGTTTACCCGGCTGATGGCATCGTTCTGGGTGTTGGCCGCCGCGTTGACGGCATCGGTAAAGGTGCTGATGCTGGCAGCGGCATTATCATACGCCGCCTTGATGGTATCGTAGCTGCTGCAGGCAGAATCATAGGCGCTCTGGGCGGAATCGCGGCTGCTCTTTGCGGTTTCCAGTGCATCCTGTGCATCGGACAGGTTCTTGTCCGCATCATCAATCTTGGCCTGCAGGTCGATCAGGTTATTCTCATGCTGCACCACTGCGGTGTTATATTCATCCACCGCGCGGTCATAACTGGTCTGGGCCTGCTGCAGGGTATCGTTGTAGCTTTGCTCTGCGTTTTCGATCTGCTTTTCAAGGTCGGTGGTGTCCAGCGTGGCGATCACATCGCCTTCCTGCACAGTATCACCCACCTCCACATTGACGGTGGCAACCTTGTAGGTTTTGGCGGAATCTGCCACGGTAACGCTGGCTTCATCGCCGGATTTCACCGTGCCGTTCACGGTAACGGAGTCATTCAGGCTGGTGGTTTTCAGGGTCGTGGTGCGCACATACTGATAGTCTGCCAAAGCGCCTGCGGCCGCTTTGCTTTTACGCAGCTGGCTGCCCACAACAGCGGCAACCACCGCCAGAATGACAACCGTCACGCACAGCTTGGTGTGGCGGCGGAACCAGTTTTTGCGTTTGGGTGCCGAGGCCGTGGGCTGCGTGCTGGCCGTATCGGGGGTGGTGGCATCCTCCACAAAGGGGGATGTGATCTCGTTTTCTTCCATCCGGGTTTCCTGCCTCTCTATTTTCTTTATAAAAAATTTCTGGACTATGGATTTTGCTGCATTTTAGTGTACCTGCCAAATGTGTTAAAAGCATGGAAATACTGTGAAGTTCCACGGCAAAAAGCTGGGTATTGCGAGATTTGGGCTTTCCTTTATGTATGAGGCTTCCTGGAGAAAGGGCTGCTGCACCAAAATTAGCGGGTGAGCGGCCAACCAAAGCATATTACCCAAATTGAAAACACACAGCAGGGTGGCCAACCCACTGCCACCAAATGAGCCTTACCGGAATCTGCGGTAATTGCATATTAAAAATGTGTGATGGGCCATGCCGGATATCACTCTCCGAAATCCGCCAATCCCCCTGCCCTTCCCCAAAAAACAAAAAAGCCTCATTTCCAATAGGAAACAAGGCTTTGATGCAAAATGAGCAATTTTTTGCGAATTCTGCAAAAATATTTTTTTACCGCTCCTCGCGGAAGTAGGAAAGGCCCAGATGCTCCGGGGGCTGGTTTTCCTTCTTTTTGCGCAGGCTGACCACGATTAGCACCACAATGGTAACCACATAGGGCAGCATCTGGATCAGATCGGTCATGTAGCTGGCAACGGTAATGCCAAGCAGGCTGGGCAGGAACTGATACAGCCAGTACAGCACGCCAAACAGGTAAGCGCCCCAAATGGCGTTCAGCGGCTTCCAGGTGGTAAAGATGACCAGCGCTACAGCCAGCCAGCCCAAGGCTTCGATCTGGCCGGTGGTTGCCCAGATGCCCTGGTTATAATCCAGAACATAATACAAACCACCCACACCACAGATGGCAGCACCCGTGCAGGTAGCCACATATTTATACAGCGTAACGTTAATGCCGGCGGCATCGGCAGTGGCGGGGTTTTCGCCAACCGCGCGCAGGTTCAGGCCCGCGCGGGTGCGGGTAAAGAACCAGTGCAGCACAACTGCCAGCACAATAGCCGCATAAGCCAAAAACCCGTAAGAGAAAAGCACCTTGCCCACAACGCCAAGGCCGGAAAGCACCGGAATCATGGCACTGAATGCTTTATAAGCCAGCGGTGCCGCGGTGTAGCTGGCACCGTTCAGGATAAACACACCAAAAAAGTTTGCCACACCCATGCCAAAGGTGGTCAGCGCAAGGCCGGTCACGTTCTGGTTTGCACGCAGGGTGATGGTCAGGAAGGCGTAAATCAGACCGCCCAGGGCGGATGCGATCAGGGCGCACAGCAGGGCCAGAATTACGCAGACAAAGGCGCTGGGGTTGGCGCTGAGTTTTTCGTAATAATAAGCGCTGGCAAAACCGGCAAAGCCGCCCAGGTACATGATACCGGGAACACCCAGGTTCAGGTTGCCGGATTTTTCCGTCAGGGTCTCGCCCAAAGCGCCGTACATAATGATGGTGCCAAACGGGATGGCACGCAGGATCCATGCAATCAGACTGCTCATACTTACTTGCCCTCCTTACCATCATGATGGCCGCGCCAGACCAGGCGGTAGTTGATGAAAAATTCGCTGCCCAGGATAAAGAACAGGATAATGCCGGTGATGATATCCGCTGCATATTCGTTCAGGGAATAAGCAGAAGCAATTTCCGAAGCGCCGCGATCCAGGAAGATCAGCAGGAAAGAAATCAGCATCATATAGAAGGTGTTGAACTTTGCCAGCCAGGCCACAATAATGGCGGTGAAGCCGTTGCCGCCTGCCGAGGTAGTGGAAATCGTTTGGTCCTTACCGGCCACAACCAAAAAGCCGCACAGGCCGCAGATGGCACCGGACAGCAGCATAGTACGGATCATCACGCGGCTGACATTGATGCCGGCATAGCGGGCGGTGTTTTCACTCTCGCCCACAACGCTGATCTCGTACCCCTGCTTGGAGTATTTGAGGTAAGCGTACATCGCAAAGGTCAGCACCAGCACCACAATAATATTGATGGTGTAGCGCTGGCCGTTGATCACGGGCAGCCAGCCAGCCTTGGTGGCTTTGTTCAAGGTGCCCAGGCTGGATGCCTGGCCGCGCATGATATTCGTCATGCAGGCCACAATGCTAGTGGCAACGTAGTTCATCATCAAGGTGAACAGCGTTTCGTTGGTGTTCCAGCGGGATTTGAACCAGGCCGGAACAAAGGCCCAGATGGCACCGGCCAGCACACTGCCGATGACCATGGCGGCAAACAGCAGCGGTGCGGGCAGGCTGCTGCCAAAATACACCATGATGAGCGCCGCAACCAGGCCGCCGATCAGCACCTGGCCTTCGCCGCCGATGTTCCAAAAGCGCATCTTAAAGGCGGGAGCCAGTGCAATGGCAATGCACAGCAGGCTGGAAAGATCACGCAGCGCCCAAGAGAAACGGGTGGTGTTCATAAAAGTACCGTTCCACATAACGCCGTACACGCTGATGGGGTTCAGGCCGGTAACAAAAAAGATGAAGAACGCATCCACAACAAGTGCCAGCAGGATAGCAATGGCGCGCACCAGCACTTTTTGCACAAAGGTGGTACCCTCCCGCTTGGAGATACGCACAAGCGGTTCAGCTGCAGTTTTGCTCATCATTCGCCCTCCTTTTGTACAAGGTTGGTCATGCGCAGGCCAACTTCTTCCTTGGTGGTGGTGCGGGCATCCAGCATGCCGTTGGCTTTGCCGCCGCACAGCACCAGAATGCGGTCACACAGCTCCAGCAGAACGTCCAGGTCCTCGCCGACGTAAATCACGGCAACGCCTTTTTCTTTCTGCTCATTCAGCAGGTTGTAAATGGTGTAGGATGTATTGATGTCCAGGCCGCGAACAGCGTAAGCCGTCATCAGCACAATGGGCGAAGCCGCCAGCTCGCGGCCAACCAGCACCTTTTGCACGTTGCCGCCGGACAGGCGGGAAACGGGGGTATTCAGGCCGGGGGTAACCACGCCAAGCTCCTTGCGGATCTTTTCGGCCAGTTCACGCGGGGCACGGTGATCCACCAGCGGGGAGTGGCCTTCGCCATAGCTTTTCAGCATCATGTTGTCCGTCATGCCCATGGTGCCAACCAGGCCCATGCCCAGGCGGTCCTCCGGCACAAAGCTCAGGTGTACACCGGCATCGCGGATGTCCTTGGGACTCTTGCCCAGCAGCTCCATCGGCTTGTCCTCTTCGCCGGGGGCAAAAAACTTAACGTCGGAGCCGGATTCGGTATGCTGCAAACCGGCAATGGCTTCCAGCAGTTCTTTCTGGCCGTTGCCGGAAATACCGGCAATGCCCAAAATCTCGCCGCCATACACATCAAAGCTCACATCGTCCAGCACGTTGGTACCTTCGGGGCTGCGCACCGAAAGGTGGCTGATAGCCAAACGCCGGGTGGGGTCCTGCGGCGTGGTGCGGTTGATGTTCAGCTCCACCTTCTGGCCCACCATCATCTCAGTCAGGCTGGATTCCGTTGCGGTGGCGGTTTCCACCGTGCCAACGTATTCGCCCTTGCGCAAAATTGCCACGCGGTCCGAAACCGAAAGCACCTCATGCAGCTTGTGGGTAATGATGACCACGGCCTTGCCGTCCGCCTTCATGTTGCGCATCACGGCAAACAGCTTTTCGGTTTCCTGCGGGGTCAGCACGGCGGTGGGTTCGTCCAGGATCAGGATATCTGCACCACGGAACAGCACCTTTACGATTTCCAGCGTCTGCTTCTGGCTCACGCTCATCTCGTACACTTTCTGGTCCAGATCCAGCGCAAACTGGTATTTTTCGCAAATCGCACGGGCTTTGTCCCGCACGCGGCGCAGGTCAAATTTTTCGCCTTTGTCCATGCTCAGGGCAATGTTTTCCACGGCGGTAAACACATCCACCAGTTTGAAGTGCTGGTGAATCATGCCAATGCCAAGGGCAAGGGCATCGCGCGGGGAACGGATATCTGCCGGCTGGCCGTTGACGATAATCTGGCCGCCGTCCGGGTAATAGATACCGGCGATCATATTCATCAGGGTGGTTTTGCCGGAGCCGTTCTCGCCCAGCAGGGACAAAATCTCCCCGCGGCGGATATTCATGGTAACATCATGGTTTGCAATGACCGGGCCAAAAGTTTTGGTTACATGTTCCAGCTGGATGGCGTACTCAGTCTGCGGCATGGGAATGCTCCTCTCTGTAAAAATCCATCATGCGGTGCCGTAAACACCAATAGAGGGAAGCTCTGTTCAGTAACAGGCAGAGCTTCCCTCCATGTCAGTTCAGTTTGTGGGATCAGGCAACCGGGTCTGCATCCTCGGTAATGCCGTCAATGCGCAGGGAGAAATACGGAGCGCTGCGCAGGGTGGATTCAGAGAAATAACCATCGGTGATGGCTTCCTCGGTATCGCCCTGGTACACAGCAACCGGGGTGCCGGTGGAGTAATCATAGAAGGTCAGGTCGATGGGAGCGGTGGTAACGGTCTCACCGTTGACGGTGAACTTGCTGGTGTCAAAGATATGCAGGCTGCCATCTTTCAGAGCTGCTTCCACTTCGGCAACCTTTTCGGCAGTGCCTTCGGCAACTTCGGGGCCAAGGTCAGTGATGGCAACAGCGCCTTCGTTGTAACCCTCGGACCAGTCGGTAACCGGGTTTTCACCGTCCATCATGCTCTTGAACAGGTATTCATAGTAAACTTCCCAAACGTTGGTGGCGGAGGTCAGGGCAGCGGTGGGAGCGGTCTCCAGCATGTCGATGTTGTAACCGACAGAGTAGCAGATCTTGCCGGCATCCTTCTGCTTCTGGGTGGCAGCGGGAGCGCCGGTGGAGTCAGCATGCTGACCAATGATCACGCTGCCGTTTGCAATCAGAGCTTCGGCAGCAGCGCCTTCCTTGTCGATATCGAACCAGGAGTTGGTGTACATAACTTCCATGGCAACATTGGGGTAAACGCTCTGCACGCCCAGGAAGAATGCAGTGTAGCCGGAAACAACCTCAGCATAGTTGTAAGCGCCGACATAGCCGATCTTGACCTTGCCGTCAGCGGTAAAGCTGTTGGGCTGGGTCTCCGGGGTCAGGGTGCCGGACTCAACCAGTTCCTGCAGCTTCATACCGGCAACAACACCGGCAACATAGCGGCTCTCATAAACATTGGTGAAAGCGTTCTTGAAGTTATCCAGGCCAGTCAGGGCAGCAAAATCACCGGTCATGGAAACAAAAGTGACATCGGGATACTTTTCAGCTTCTTCTACGATATAGGTCTGGTGGCCGTAAGAGTTGGAAACAACAAGGTTGCAGCCCTGGCCAACCAGGTCTTCTGCAGCGTCAGAGCACTCAGCACCTTCGGGAACCTTGTACTTCCAAACGATCTGGCTGTCGCTCATGCCAAGCTTCTGTGCAGCAGCCTTGATGCCGTTGATATGCGCAGCAGTGTAGCCTTCCGTCTCGTCGCCAATCGTGATAACGCCAACCTTCAGGTCGCTGGCAGCTGCATCGGTAGCAGTGGCAGCGTCAGCGGTAGAATCTGCTGCTGCGCTGGATGCAGCGCTGGATGCAGCAGTGCTGCCGCAGGCGGCCATGCTGAGCAGCATAGCTGCGGACAACACAATACCCAACAATTTTTTCATGTGTAAGTGCTCCTTTTCTTTTTACGTCTAGCCCGGCGGCAGCTGCCAGCCGGAGCCACGGTCCTGAAACCAAAAATGCGCCGTTTTGCTGCATGCTTGCAGGAAATCCGACACATTCTTTTCACATATGCTATTGTATACGCGGCGGGGACATTTTTCAATGCTTTGTGAATGCATTGTTAAAAGTTTGTAAATTACGGAACATTTTTTACATTACGGCTGTGTTCTGCCAGCAAAACGCACAAGCTTTTCGCCGTAAAGTATGACTTTTGAACAAAAATCTGTGCTTCATCAGCGCTGATGCAGGTAGCGGCGGTCCAGGCCGTGTTTTTTTGCCGCGTTCAGGGCCAGCCACATCAAGGCAACTTCAATGGGGATCATGATGGTGTTTTTGACCATGCCGGTGCTCAGGTAATACAGGTAACCCTTGCCATACAACATAGCTTTCCACACACTGCCCAGCAGCACATTGCTGCCGTAATTGATCAGCAGACGGGTCACGATCAGACGCGGGATGGTGGGTTTGCGCTGGTAGAGCATAACGCCGTAAATCAGGCCGGACAACATGGCCGTAATCAGGTAGCCGGGGAAATACGGCTCGCCATAGCTGGAGAGCAGAAAGCCCAGCGTATCAATCACCGCACCAACGCCCATACCCACCAGCGGGCCATAACAGGCGCACCCCAGCGAAACCACCACAAAGCTGAAATAGATCTTCAGGCTCTGGCCCAGCAGATAGATGGGGAAGCTTTCCAGAATAATGGCCAGCGCCGTGACCATACCGGCAAAAGCCAGAACGCGGATGTTCTTAAACTCATCGGCGGCCTGCTGCCAATAGGCCGCGGCATACAGCGGGGTACGGACTTGAACGGATTTTTGCATAATAAAATACCTCCATCGTGCGTGTTGCCGCACAAGGGAGGGTAAAGGGCAGGTGTGCAACCACACCCGCCGTTGCACACCTTTATGCAGCAGTGGGATGCGAAACCAGCACCGCGTGCCAGCAGCGGCGTGTACATTGCACTCCCCTGCCCTGCATCTTCGTCCTGCCACAACTCCCCGTTGGTCAGGCACTGCGGCAAAGCGGCGCCATTGCCGCTTTGCCTAACGCGCGGGTTTCTACTCTGCGTAAATATTATTTTACTGCTTTAGTATACCGCACTTTATGCAGATTGCAATAGTTTTTGCTGATTTTTTGTGGAGGGTGGGGGTAGGCTATAAAATTGGGAACGATGCGCATGCGTTTGAGGGTTGTATATCGGGATGGTGGCAGGGTCAGGTGACCCCGCCCTACAGGAAATGGCAGGGCACATCACGCTTTTTATCGTTTGCTGCAAAGCCAAAGCCCGCGGAACGATGCGAACATCGTCCCCTACAAATCATTTGCAGCGTTTGTCACAATCGGCAAAATTCCACCCCGGCGGAATGAGGGCATCCCGCCCTGCAGCCACTTTTATTGTTCAGCTATTGTTCAGCACATACTTCACAACCAGCACCCTCCCCCAAAATTCCTAATTTCTAATTTTTCGTCCCGCCTTCTTACTTCCTAACGCCTAACTAAAAACCGCCCCGGTCAGCCATGCATGGCAAACCGGAGCGGTTGATTTTGTTTATGTTCTGCTGTTCAGCAATTACTTGCCAACCTTTTCCTTCAGGCGGCCGCTTGCCTTAAAGCCAGGGATAGCGGTGGGTTCCAGCTGGCTGGTGACCTTGGTCTTGGGGTTGGTGAAGTTCTTGGTCTGGCGTTCGCGCATTTCAAAACGGCCAAAGCCTGCAATGGTAACCTTATCACCAGCCTTCAGCACATCGCCGATGGTGCCGAAAATGCCGTCCATAATCTTTTCAACTTCAACGGCAGAAATGCCGGTATCGTTTGCAACTTTGGTAATCAACTGTGATCTGGTCATAACTCGTTATCTCCCTAAGCATATATTTCATCATCAGGCAAGTAACTGCCCCACGTTTTAGTACGCTGATTATTATAAGGAAAATTTCGCGCAGAATCAAGTGATTCTGCCAAAACCTAGCCCAAAAAATCAAAAATTGGCATATCTCACAAAAAGATGCAACAATCCCGCGTTTCTTTCGGGAACGCGTGCATAGCGCACGGACACCGCCGCAAAACATTTGCTGTACGGCACAAAAACAGGGCAGCAAAGCTCCCCGCAGCACAACGGCTGCCGGGCTTTGCTGCCCCAGGTTGTTTTTCTGTTTTACCCTTAGTTATTTGCCGTTGGCGGCATCGCGGTGCAGGGTGGCGATATCCACCAGCTCCATGCCGCTGATGTCATGGTCGCTGCGCAGGGCATTCACCAGAATGCGGGCGGTATCCAGCGCAGTGATGCACGGGATGGACAGCTCGGTTGCCTTGCGGCGGAACTTGACGGAATCGCGGTGCGGGTCACGGCCATGGGGGCTGGTGGAGATGATGTAATCCACCAGACCGCTTTCCAGCAGATCCAGCACATTCGGGCGTTCTTCGCTCATCTGGCGCACGGTGCTGCAGGGCACCATCTGGCTGTTCAGGTAGCGTGCCGTGCCGGGGGTGCCATAGATCTTATAGCCGTAGTCATGCAGCTTCCAGGCCAGCTCGGCGGCTTCTTTCTTGTCGGAATCCTTGACCGAGATGATCACGCAGGAACCGGGGCCGGGGGTCTTGAACTGGTAACCGGCGGCAACCAGGCCCTTGATCAACGCTTCGTGCATGTTGGGAGCAATGCCCAAAACTTCGCCGGTGGACTTCATTTCGGGTCCCAGCATGGTATCCACACCGTGCAGCTTCAGGAAGCTGTAGACGGGTACCTTAACAGCCACATAGGGGCTCTTGCCGTTGCGCCACAGGCCGGTGCCGTACCCCATATCTTTCAGCTTTTCGCCCAGGGTGCAGCGCACGGCCAGATCGACCATGGGCACACCGGTGACCTTGGAGATATACGGCACGGTACGGGAAGAACGCGGGTTGACCTCGATGACGTAAACCTTGCCGTCCTGCACAGCGTACTGCACATTGACCAGGCCCACAACCTTCAGCTCGCGGGCAAAGCGGCCGGTGTAATCCACCAGGGTATCAATCACATCCTGCGGGAAATCATACGGCGGGTAGACACAGATAGAGTCGCCGGAATGCACGCCGGTGCGCTCGATCTGCTCCATGATGCCGGGCACCAGGTAATCGGTGCCGTCGCAGATGGCGTCAACTTCACATTCGGTGCCGTAGATGTACTTATCCATCAGCACCGGGTGGCTCATGTCCACATGCTTGGTGATAACGCCCATATACTCGATGACATCGCTGGAGTTATAGGCCACAATCATATTCTGGCCGCCCAGAACGTAAGACGGACGCATCAGGACGGGGTAGCCGACCTCCTGGGCAGCCTGCAGGGCTTCGTCCAGGGTAAAGACAGTGCGGCCCGCCGGGCGGGGAATGCCGCAGCGTTCCAACAGCTCATCAAAGCGTTCGCGGTCCTCGGCTTCATCAATGGCATCGGCCGGGGTGCCGTAAATGGGCAGGCCAATCTCATCCATATGCCTGTCTC
>ENA-OUQG01001741-OUQG01001741.1-human-gut-metagenome-genome-assembly--contig:-NODE-1741-length-11241-cov-3.624978_pt1 | contig 11241 bp, 8 predicted proteins | sample MGYA00237943_ERZ548823 | MGnify/ENA primary metagenome ERZ548823 (study PRJEB26490, sample SAMN05194731) | human gut metagenome | biome: terrestrial biome; feature: human-associated habitat; material... | reverse complement strand
TGTAACTAGTTGCCGTAGAACAACTGCTATAAATAGAAGGTGCAGGCCGGATTTGCTGGTCTGCACCTTTTTGCATTGGATTTCATTATTTGCTTTGCACCTTGTAGGGGCGGGACTCTGCTCCGCCCGCTGTTCCGATGAGATCAGCACCCACGGGCGGAGCAGAGCCCCGCCCCTACAGAACGTACCATCCAAGTCTCTCCGCCCAGGGGAGGCGTTGGGCTGCTTGCCCTCAGCTCTCTTTTGGCGCTGCCGGGCCGGGGGTTTGGGCGCGGCGGAGGGCTTCGAGGCCGAGGAGCAGGCAGATGCCGAGGATGAAGCCGAGCCAGTCAAAGCTCTGCAGGCTGACGGGCGGCTGCGGGGCGTCCAGCCCGGCCGGGCCCATGACGATGGCGTAGAGCGAGCCCGCCATCAGCCCCAGGATCAGCCAGTCCATCTGGCTGCGGTATTTTCTGAGCGCGGCGCGGATGGCGTGGATGGAAAGTCCAATCCCGGCGATCACGCCGAGCCCCAGCGCGATCAGCCCGGGCATGACCGAAAAGTCCAGCCCCAGAAACGCCTTGATCGCCCCGATGGCGGGCAGGTACACGCCCGCGATGAGCAGGAGCGTCGAGCCGGAGATGCCCGGCAGCACCATCGCGGTGATGGCGACGGCGCCGGAGACGAAAATGTAGCCCAGCATCCAGACCGGCGCGCCGGCAAAGCGGATGGCGACGCCCGCGGCGTTCGTCCGCAGCAGCGTCAGAAGCACGACGAGCAGCAGGCCGAACAGGGCGAAGGGGCAGTTGCGGACCTGCCCCTGCAGCACGCGCCGCTCCGCCCGAATGACGAACGGGAACGAGGCCAGCGTCAGCCCCAGAAACAGGCTGCTCATAAAATAGACCTGCGACGCAAACAGCTCCGCGAGCGCGGCCACGCTCGCGACCATCCCCACGACCCAGCCGAGGCCGAGCTGCAGAAGATAGCGGACGGCGGCTCTGCGCGCGTCCTTGTCCTTCCCGAACAGCTGATGCAGCGCGTCAAGAAACCGGTCGTAAAAGCCCAGAATAAATGCGATCGTTCCGCCGGATACGCCGGGGACGCTGTCGGCCAGCGCCATACAGAACCCATGAAATGCTGTCAGAACCATAAAGGCTGCTCCTTCCCGGCGGCCTTGCCGCCGTGTGATCGATCTTATGGATCAAGGATAGACCACACATTTAAAAAGCAGATAACGAATTTTCAAACAGAGTTTAAACTGCGTCCGTGCGCAGCCGGTAGCCGACGCCCCAGACAGTCTGCAGGAGCTTCGGGCTGGCCGGGTCGTCCTCGAGCTTTTCGCGGATGCGGCCGATGTGGACGGCGACGGTGATGTTGTCGCCCATTGACTCGAGACCCCAGATCATCTCATACAGGTCCTCCCGGCTGAACACCTGTCCCGGGTGCCGTATGAGAAACAGCAAAAGCTCGTATTCCCGCTTCTTGAGCGGGAGCCCCACGCCGTTTTTGAAGATCTGCCGCGCGTCGAGCTTTGCCGTGAGCGGTCCCACGGTGAGTACGGCCGGCTCGGCCGGCGACGGCTGCAGCCGCTCCACCTGCGCCAGATGCGCCTTCACGCGTGCGACGAGCACGCTCGGGGAAAACGGCTTTTCGATATAGTCGTCCGCGCCGAAGCCGAGACCGCGGATCTTGTCCGCGTCGCCGGTCCGGGCCGAGACCATCAGGATGGGCAGCTTTTTCTGCTCGCGCACCTGCCGGCAGATCGTGAACCCGTCCACCCCGGGCAGCATCAGATCGAGCGGCAGCAAGACCGCCGCGATCGCGACAGGGATCAGGATCATCACAAGATTCGAGCGCGCAAGGCGCCTGCGGATCGTCATAAAAACGCACCTCCGGCCATTTGCTGCGACCAGTATAGCATATCCCGGGCCGAAAGTTAAAACTGTTTTGAAACAATCCGTGCCGGGCGAGAAAACTGCCGGTTTTTCCGCAAAGAGACACCGGAAAACCGGCGATTCGACGTATTGACAATTTTTCTGCCCGTGTTATAATGTGGCTGTCTGAAAAAATATAAAATTGTAGCGTCTGGGTGTCCGCCGAGAGGCGGGTGAAAAGGGAATCCGGTGTGAATCCGGAGCGATGCAGTCACTGTGTACGGGAGCTGGCCTGTAAAAACCACTGAGAGACCGGGAAGGGCAGGGCAGCGATGATCAAAGTCAGGAGACCTGCCCAGACGTGGAATTTCAATTCCGCTGTCTACGGATTGACCTTCCTGCAAGTTTGTAAGCATTTTCGCCCTTTTTCCGGGGCGGAGCGCGGACATACGATACGGTTAGGGAGAACGGCTGCGGAGACGCAGCCGTTTTTTAGCGTCAGCTGACAAGAGCCCACATGGTTTTCCCGGGCCTGAACAGCAGCTGGCGTCGTTATCCTCGTTGATGGGCGTCAGCCCATCTGCCTCGTCTGCCTTGCCAGCCGCCGTCCATGCTCCGGGAAAACTCGAAGACCCGCCGGGCGCTCCGGCGCGTTTTTTGTAAGGCAGAGAATGCAATCTTGCTGATGCAAGTTAAGGACGATAACGTAACGAAAGGCGGGCCGGAACGTCCGGCGGGCATGTGTGCTCTTGCCAACTGACGCTATATTTCTTTCAGAACATTTTTGAAAAGAGGTAGATCCCCATGAAAAAGACCATCGCACTCCTGCTCGCAGCCGTGATGCTGCTGAGCCTGCTTGCTGCCTGCAGCAAGACCGAAGCCCCCGCAGAGGAGCCTGCCCAGGAAGAGCAGACCACCGAAGCACCCGCACAGGAAGAGACCCCCGCCGAAGAACCCGAGCAGCCCGCCGAGGAGCAGCCCTCGCAGGAAGAACTCGATCAGGAAGCCGCCGACAACGTCGCCGCGCTCATCGACGCCATCTACGTGCAGGAGCGCACCGATGACACCGACGCGCAGTGCGAAGCGGCCAAGGCCGCGTGGGACGCGCTGACCGACGCGCAGAAGGAGCTCGTCGAGGGCGAGGAAGCCAGCCCCGAGTACTTCGGCCGCGACACCGGCGACGCCTCGCTGGATGACGCCCGCAACCAGGACGAGATCGGCGAAAACGAGCTGCTGGTCGTCTCCTTCGGCACGTCCTTCAACGACAGCCGCGTGGCCGACATCAAGGGCATCGAAGACGCCCTGCAGGCCGCGTACCCCGACTGGTCCGTCCGCCGCGCCTTCACCGCGCAGATCATCATCAACCATATCCAGGCCCGTGACGGCGAGAAGATCGACAACATGACCCAGGCGCTCGACCGTGCGGTCGCCAACGGCGTCAAGAACCTTGTCGTCCAGCCGACGCACCTGATGCACGGTGCGGAGTATGACGAGATGTGCGAAGCCATCGAGGCATACAAGGATCAGTTTGAATCCGTCTCCATCGCAGAGCCGATGCTCGGCGAGGTCGGCTCCGACGCCACCGTCATCAACGCCGACAAGGAAGCTGTCGCCAAGGCCATCACCGCCGCTGCCGTCTCCGAGGCCGGCTTTGAGAGCCTCGAGGCTGCCAAGGACGCCGGTACCGCCTTCGTCTTCATGGGCCACGGCACCGCGCACGTCGCCAAGGTCACCTACAGCCAGATGCAGACCCAGATGCAGAACCTCGGCTATGAGAACGTCTTCATCGGCACCGTCGAGGGCGAGCCGGAGGAGACCTCCGCAGAGGCCGTCATCGAGGCCGTCAAGGCTGCCGGTTACACCAACGTCGTCCTGCGCCCGCTGATGGTCGTTGCCGGCGATCACGCCAACAACGATATGGCCGGTTCCGACGATGATTCCTGGAAGACCGTGTTTGAGGCTGCCGGCTTCACCGTCGACTGCCAGATCCACGGCCTCGGCGAGATCGCCGATGTCCAGGCGCTCTACGTTGCCCACACCAAGGCTGCGATCGACGCGCTGAACGCATAAATATCCTGATCACCCGGCTCCGGGGCGGCAGCGGCCGCCCCGGAGCGAACTGCGCTCTATGGAGGAGATCCCAATGAAAAAGCTGATCGCACTTGCCCTGTCTGCGCTGCTGCTGTTTGCCCTGCTGACCGGCTGCGCACAAAAAGAGGCCGAGCCTGCCGCCGCAGAGCCGGCGCAGCCCGCCGCCGAAGCCCCGGCAGAAGCCCCCGCGGACGAAGAAGCTTCCGCAGCCGAGCCTGCCGAGGAGCCCGCGGAAGAACCGGCTCCCGCCAAGCCCGCCCTGCCCGACGGCGTCTATACCGCTGAATTCAACACCGACAGCAGCATGTTCCACGCGAACGAGGCCTGTGACGGCAAGGGCACGCTGACCGTCAAGGACGGCAGCATGACCATCCATGTCAGCCTCGCGTCCAAGAGCATCGTCAACCTGTTCTATGGTCTGGCCGAGGATGCGCAGAAGGACGGCGCGGAGCTCCTGCAGCCCACGACCGACACCGTCACCTATTCCGACGGCCTGTCCGACGAGGTCTACGGCTTCGACATCCCCGTCCCCGCGCTGGATACGGAGTTTGACGTCGCCCTCATCGGCAAGAAGGGCGTCTGGTACGACCATAAGGTCTCCGTCACCGACCCCGTTCCCGCTGCGGAAGCCGGGAAGACCGTTCAGGACCTCGGCCTGGCCGACGGCGTCTACACGGCCGAGCTCACATTCGCGGGCGGCTCCGGCAAGGCGCAGGTCCTTTCGCCCTGCACCCTGACCGTGCAGGACGGCGCGGCCACCGCCGCGATCGTCTGGAGCAGCAGCAAGTATGACTATATGCTGGTAAACGGCGAACGCTATGACGTGTTGTCGACGGAGCCCGGCTCGACGTTCGAGATCCCCGTCGAGGCCTTTGACACCGACCTGACCGTCATCGGCGACACCACCGCCATGAGCACGCCCCATGAGATCGAATACATCCTGAACTTCTCGTCTGCCAGCCTGCAGGCGGCGGGCGAATGAAGCCGCGGATCCTTGCGCTGCTGCTGGCGCTTTTGCTGCTGTGCGGCTGCGCCGCCCCGCAGAAGGCCCCGGCCGAGCAGCCCGCACCGGAGCAGCCCGCGGCCATAGTCACGTGGGACAGCCTGACGTTTGACCGCGCGCTGCCCCTCTCCTACGCCGAGCAGTTCACGGTTTCCTACGCGGGCGAGGACTATACGCGCATCACCATCGGCGAGGATCAGACGTTTCTGCTCGTGGCCGAGGGTGCGCCGGTCCCGGCGGGCGTGCCGGAGGACGTGACCGTCCTGCAGCAGCCGCTGGACCATATCTATCTCGTCGCCACGGCGGCGATGGACTTTTTCCGGGCGCTTGACGCCGTGGACCGCATTGCGCTCAGCGGCCAGAAGGAGTCGGACTGGTATATTGATGAGGCGAAAGCCGCCATGCAGACCGGGACCATGGTCTACGCCGGAAAATATTCCGCGCCCGACTATGAGACCATCCTGGCAGAAGGCTGCGATCTTGCGATCGAAAACACCATGATCTATCACACGCCGGAGGTCGTCGAGCAGCTGGAGTCGGTCGGCGTGCCTGTGCTCATCGAGCGCTCGAGCTACGAATCGGACCCCCTCGGCCGCATAGAATGGCTGAAGCTCTACGGCGCGCTGGTCGGCAAGGAAGATGCGGCCTGCGCGGCCTATGACGCGCTGCTGCAGGACCTGCAGCCCGTGCTCGCGCAGGAGCCGGCGGGCAAGACCGTCGCCTTCTTCTACATCACCACGAGCGGCGCGGTCAACGTGCGCAAATCCGGCGATTATATCGCCAAGGCCATCCGGATGGCGGGCGGCGACTACGTCTCGTTCGACGAGAGCGGCGAGGAAAACGCCCTCTCGACCATGACCATCCAGATGGAATCGTTCTACGACGCCGCGGCGGACGCGGACGTGCTCATCTACAACAGCACCATCGATGGCGAGCTGGACTCGCTGGACGCTCTGCTGGCCAAAAGCCCGCTGCTCGCGGACTTCCGGGCCGTGCAGACCGGTAATGTCTGGTGCATCACCAAAAACTTTTATCAGGAATCGCTCGCGCTCGGCGATCTGATCCTCGACGTCCACGCCGTTCTGAACGACAAGGACGCGGGCGATCTGCGGTTCCTGCGGAAACTATCATAATACAGGAGGAGCAGTATGGAAAAGACCCGGAGACTACGGACATGGGGCGGTTTTCTGCTGCTCCTTCTGCTGCTTTTGATTTTTTTGATCTGGAACATCCTCGCGGGGAGCGTCCGGCTCCCCGCGTCAGAAATATGGACGATCCTGCAGGGCGGGGGAGAGCTCTCGCAGCGCAGGATCCTGCTGCAGATCCGCCTGCCGCGGCTGCTGGCGGCGCTGATCCTCGGCGGGGCTCTATCGGTCTCGGGGTATCTGCTGCAGACGTTTTTTCATAACCCCATCGCCGGCCCCTTCGTCCTCGGCATCTCGTCCGGCGCGAAGCTGACGGTGTCGGTCACCATGGTCGCGCTGCTCAGCCGGGGGCTGGTGTCCACGTCGGCAGTGCTGATCGCGGCGGCGTTCGCGGGCGCGATGCTCTCGATGGGCTTCGTGCTGGCGATCTCCAGGAAGGTCCGGCGCATGAGCCTGCTCGTGGTCTGCGGCGTCATGATCGGCTATATCTGCACGGCGCTGACCGATTTCATCGTCACCTTCGCCGACGATTCCAACATCGTGAACCTGCACAACTGGTCGCTCGGCTCGTTCTCCGGCATGAGCTGGGAGAACGTGCGGACCATGGTGCTGGTCTGCGGCGCGGCGCTGGTGCTGGCCTTTTTCCTCTCGAAGCCCATCCGGGCCTACCAGCTGGGCGAGGTGTACGCGCAGAACATGGGCGTCCACCTGCGCGCGTTCCGCACGGCGCTGATCTTGCTCTCGAGCGTCCTGTCCGCCTGCGTGACGGCGTTCGCCGGGCCCATTTCCTTTGTCGGCATCGCCGTGCCGCACCTCATGAAATCCCTGTTCGGGACGGCCGAGCCGCTTATCCTCATCCCGGCGTCCTTCCTCGGCGGCGGCGCGTTCTGCCTGCTCTGCGATCTGATCGCCCGCACGGCCTTCGCGCCGACCGAGGTCAGCATCAGCTCCGTGACGGCCGTGTTCGGCGCGCCCATCGTCATCTACATGATGATCCACAGAAAGGCGGGATAACATGGAAGCCTATCTGCAGACAGAAGACCTTGCCGTCGGCTATCAGGGCAGGACCCTGATCGGCGAAATTTCACTTGCCGTGCAGCGCGGGAGGATCGTCACGCTCATCGGCCCGAACGGCTCCGGCAAGTCGACCATCCTCAAGACCATCGCCGGGCAGCTGCCGCGCATCGGCGGCGCCGCGTATTTGGACGGCGAGGAGCTGCGCGCGCGCAGCCGCAACGCCATCGCCCGCCGCATGGCCATCCTCATGACCGCCCGCATGGACCCGGAGCTCATGACCTGCCGCGACGTGGTCAGCAGCGGCCGCTACCCCTATACGGGAAAGCTCGGCATCCTGACCGCGGAAGACAGAAAGATCGTGGACGAGAGCCTGCGCCGCACCGACGCGGAGGCCTTTGCCGACCGGCCCTTCCAGGCCGTCAGCGACGGGCAGCGGCAGCGCATCCTGCTCGCCCGCGCGCTCTGCCAGCAGCCGGAGCTCATCGTGCTCGACGAGCCGACGAGCTATCTCGATATCCGCTATAAGCTGGAGCTGCTGACTATCCTCAAGCGCATGGTGCGCGAGGAGGATCTGGCTGTGCTCATGTCGCTGCACGAGCTGGATCTGGCGCGGCGCGTGTCCGACACCGTCGTGTGCGTCGCGGGCGACCACATCGACCGCGTCGGCCCGCCGGAGGAGATCTTCACGCGCGACTACATCGCAAAGCTCTACCACATGGAGCCGGGGCGGTACGACCCCTGCTTCTCCACGCTGGATCTCGTACCGTAGGGAGGACCATGGAACAGAAGCTACCCCGGCTCGTGATCGCCGGGACGAACAGCGGCTGCGGAAAGACGACCGTGACCTGCGCCGTTCTGCAGGCGCTGGTAAACCGGGGGCTGAGCGTCGCCGCGGCCAAATGCGGCCCGGATTACATCGACCCCATGTTCCACAGCCGCATCATCGGCGCAAAAAGCGCGAATCTCGACCCTTTTTTCTTTGACGAGGCGACGCTCCGGTATCTGCTCGCGCAGAACGCCGCGGGCTGCGCCGTCACCATCATCGAGGGCGTCATGGGCTACTATGACGGCCTCGGCCTCACCACCACGCGCGCGAGCACCTGGGAGACTGCGCAGAAGACCGCCAGCCCCACCGTGCTGGTCATAAACGCGCGCGGCGCGGCGCTGTCCGTGCTGGCCGCGGTGCAGGGCTTTCTGCAGTTCCAGCCGCACAGCGGGATCCGCGGCGTCATCCTCAACGGCTGCACGGCCATGAGCTACGCGCCGCTGGCCAAAGAGCTCGAAGCGCGTTTCGGCATCAAAGCCTGCGGTTATCTGCCGCGCCTGCCGGCATGCACGCTCGAAAGCCGCCACCTCGGCCTCGTCACGGCTGCGGAGGTGGCGGACCTGCGCGAAAAGCTGCAGCGCCTCGCCGAGACCGCCGCCGCGGAGCAGCACACCGACAGCCGATGGGGCGAGCGCCGGTCCGGTCCGCTCATGCGCTGAGCGCCGGACTCCGGCGCGGCAGCGTCTCCATACCCGTTTCCCGTTCCATAAACCAGTAAGGCTCCCCTGCCGAAGCAGGGGAGCCTTGCTGTTCGTTATAGCGTATATCGCGGGTCGACGCTTACACCGTCGCCTGCAGGAAGCGCATCAGCATGGCTGCGACCTGCCCGCGCCGGGCAAGATCCTGCGGCGTCATGCGGTTGCCGCCCACGCCGTTGAGGATGCCGTTGTCCACGCACCACCTCACGGCATCGCGCGCCCACGCGCTGATGCTGTCCGCGTCATCGAAGCCCAGCTCGCCGCTGACGGCGGGGGAGCCGGCATAGCGGTAGAGCATCGCCGCCAGCTGCTCGCGGGTGACCGGCTGCTCGGGATTCGTGCCGTCGGAAATGCCGTTCTCGACCGCCCAGGCCGTGCCTTTGGCGTACCACGTCTCCCCGCCGGCCGTATCCGCTCCGGCAAGGCGCGCGAGCACGGTGCTGACCATGCCGCGGGTCATGGAGCGGTCGGGGCCGAAGGCGTCATTGCCCACGCCGTTGAACAGCTCGCGGGACGAGGCGAACTCCACGGCGTCCTTTGCCCAATGGTCCGCCATGTCGTTAAAGCGCTTGGCGTTGTCGATGATCTTGAGCCGCACGTCGCCCTCCGCGCGGAGCGCGACGCCGGTCTCGGTCACGACCGAGCCCTTGACGATCTCCTCCGTGCCGTCGGGATGGACGATCACGGCGACCATGCTGCCGGTCGGCTTGCTCACGGGAATGTCCACACGGGTGCTGCCGACACTCTTGGGCACGCTGACGGAGGCGGTGATCTCACCGCTCGCGGACTCGACGGTTTCAACGGTCGTGCCGTCGGCACGCTTCTCGACCGTCTCCACACGGCCATTGGGGGAAGTCTCGGCGGTGAGTGTGCTGCCGTCGCGCCAGGTCGTCGTCTCGATGACCGTGCCGTCGGACTTCGTCTCGATTTTCGTGACCGAGCCGTCCGCGTTGACGATCGTTTCGATCTTGCCGACCGCGCCACCCGAGGCCGGCGCGGAAATATCGAGATCGCTCTCCTTGGTGTAATCTGCGGTAAAGTACAGCAGAACCGTGTCGCCGCCGGACAGCTCGTAATCCGCAATGCCGACATTCGGCGCCTTGCCGTTTACCTTGTACAGCCAGCCGCTGTTCGGGCCTTCGTCAAACTGGCCGAGCGTTACGCTGCCGCGGGTGACCGCGCGCAGATAGCCGCTCTTGATGTTCAGAGACAGACCGGCGTCATCCGCCGCGGTGCGGAGCGCTTTCTCGACGGTCGCGCCGCTTGCGACCTTGACGCTGCCTTCATACCAGGCGCTGCCGCTGCTCGGCTGGATGGTGACGACGACCGAGATCCAGCTCTTTCCGCTGCCGCCGGTCGAACCGCCGCCGGTCGAGCCGCCCTCAGAGGACAGGATGCCGGAGCCGGTCGCCGCGCCGGGCTGGGGCTGGGGCTGCTCCGGGTTTTCCGGATTGTCCGGGTCGGTCGAGGACACCGGCGCGGTGGACAGTGTGTAGATGTTGAACGCCTTGGAGGTATCCTTGGCAAACTGCTCGAGCGTTACCAGCGCGCGGAAGCCCTGCTCGGTGGCGAGCGCCTGCGCTTTTTCGCCCTGTGTGCCGCTGACATAGCCGGTGGAGAAGCCGTTTTTCGTGTCGTTTACATACAGCAGCAGCGCATCCGCCAGCGAGCAGCTGCCCTTGACGAAGCGGGCGTCCGTGCCGGGGTCGATGCCGAGTGCCGTCAGACCGGCGATGACCGCATCCGAGTTGACGTTGCCGAACGAGCCGTTGTCGCGCTGAGCTGCGCTCAGGCCCGCGACCGCCTTGGTGATGAACGCCTGCACGGCGGGATAATCCTCTGTGTTGTATTTTGCGAGCGCCGCCAGCGCCGTGCCGGTGGTATCCGGGTCCGCGAAGGTCTCACCGGCCCACTTGGTAACGAACAGGCCGTCCGGGCCGAGGCTGCTCGTCAGTAGCGAGATCATGCTGCTGCGCTGCTTGTCGGACAGCTTCATCTGGCCCGCCTGCTCTGCGAGCAGCACCCACGGCGCGGTGTAGTGGCTGGTGCCGAGGTTCATCGCCGCGAGCTTGGCGGCGTTGCTGTATTCTGCGCCGTCCAGCGGGGTCAGCCTGGTGCTGTCGATGCCGAGCGCGGCGAGGATGATCTCCGCCTTGGCGCGGTCGGTGACGAGCGGGGAAGTGCCCGCCAGCTCGTTGATGGTGAGGTTCAGGTAGTTTTCCGTGTCGGTGGTGTTATCGCCGAAACCGCACTTTGCGTAGGCTGCCATGTCGAAAACGACCCAGTCCTCCGAGCTTTTCGCATAGGTGGCGGCGATGCGCTGCATCAGCTCTGTGCGGGAGCTTGCCGCGGGATAGATATTGACCGTCACCGGCTTGCTGAGGGACTTGCCGTCCTTGGACCAGGTGACCGTGGCCGTCGCCTCGATGACCTTGCCGGTGCTGTTCGGCTGGGCGAGCTGGAGCTTGCCGCCGACGACCTTGAGGTACGCCTTGTTGGTATCCCGGTCGCCCTGCGACACGGTAACGGTGATGGTCTCGTCCGCCGTCATGCCGCTCTTTAGCGACAGCGCGACCTCGTCGCCAACCTGCGCGGTGGCGGGTACGGC
>ENA-OUQG01001740-OUQG01001740.1-human-gut-metagenome-genome-assembly--contig:-NODE-1740-length-11241-cov-19.879313_pt1 | contig 11241 bp, 10 predicted proteins | sample MGYA00237943_ERZ548823 | MGnify/ENA primary metagenome ERZ548823 (study PRJEB26490, sample SAMN05194731) | human gut metagenome | biome: terrestrial biome; feature: human-associated habitat... | reverse complement strand
CCACTACAAAGATATGAATTCTATTTATTTGCTGTATGAAAGAGGATTAAAATTAAGTCATTTTTGCGATATATATTTTTTCGTTAAGAATTGCAATTTGAATTTAGAAACACTGTATACTTATTGTCGTAAACTAAATGTGAGCGAATATGTTTACTATTGCTTGTATTACACAAATCTTATATTTGAAAACTCTGAACTGAAAGAATATATGGCGTTATTACATTCTGAAAACGCAGATGCTTTAATTGATAAATTCGGACTTAACGAAGAGGAAAGACAAATTTGGAATATCGACTTTTATACAAGATTATTTGATATAAATATGAGCAATTACTTAGATAATATTCTCTCCGAAGAATCATTAAACAAAATTAGAGTAAATCAAATGTTTATGTAAAAACTGCAAAATCAAAAGTGGTGGCATTTATAGTGAGGCACCACCGCTTTTGATTCCTTATTCATAATATTTCCACAATTTCAAGCAAAGCATTCTGAAGTATGATTTGTTAAGACTGTAAAATACCGTTCTACCCTCATATCTTGTTGTAACCATACCGGATTTGGTCATTAAAGATAAATGATAGTATGCATTAGTTCCGCTAAAACGCAATTCTTGCTCAATATCCTTAATTGTTATCTCACCATTTAAATGCATCATATTAAGCAGTTTAAGTCTATTTATTTCCGTTAAAACATATCCAAACTCTTTTAAATCTAGTTCATTATCTATCTCAAAGGTTTTATGATAATCCTCTCCAAGCAACAACAGAAATCTATTGTTTTTCATATTAACAACTTTCACACACTCACTATCCAATAAACACACTGCGCAAACAGTATTTTCTGATGTGACCTTGGGTATATTTAGTTTTGTCAATAATTCATCATCATTAATATCTTGCTGCTTTTTAGAAATGCTTAATATTCGGTTTTTATACATTTGCGCAAGCTGCGAATGTAATTCCAGTAAAGTGCGCATTAAATCATGCACAGTCTTTACCGGTTCAATAAACAATGAATATAACAAACTTTTTAAGTTGTCTGGATACTCTGATTTAGCAATTTCCTTGTTAATATCACATACAAATTTATAATCATTAAATAAAAAGTTAATGGTACCTTCGCCAAAATAAAAATCTATGATTTTATTAACAGTAATTTCGCAATCTATAAGTTTGTTTTGAATAACTACTATGCTATCATTCAGTAATAATTCCTCATAACTTTCATTCAAAATGTTTTGCATAAAGGAATAGCCTTTATCACCTTTATAGAAAAATGGTCGTATACTGTTCGGTACACATTTTAAATCTAACCATTTATTTTTTATACCATTATTAAAATACTCTGTTAATACATATATTAAATCATAATATACGCCAAGTTTGCAGTATAGCATATAGTAACCCCCATACATTTGGCAAAAAGTATACTTTTTGATAGTGATTAATTTTTGCTTTAAATTTGGTAAAACCTCTAATTTTTGTAGTATTCCAAGGAAATTATATCAAAAAAGATGTCTAAAATCAAGAACACACTGCAAAAATATATTTATGGAAAGTTTTATCAAAAAGTATACCTTTTGATAGTGATTATTTTTTTACTCTGCTTTCTCGCAATCTCCTGTAAAAAGTTGCTATGCTCATATTACAACTCTTCGCAACCTGTTCAGCACTTATCATTCCTTTTTGCCACTGTTTAACCAATAAATCAAAATCTTCAGGTGCGCATTTTACCGGTCTGCCGAATTTCACCCCTTTCATCATAGCAACTTTAATTCCCTGCTCCTGCCTTTTCCTTATGTTTTCTCTTTCATTTTGTGCAACAAACGAAAGTACCTGTAATACTAAATCAGCAATAAAAGTACCTAATAAATCTTTTGCTGTTCTTGTATCTAATAAAGGCATATCAATTACCACAACATCAATCTCCTTCTTCTTGGTTAATATTTGCCATTGTTCTTGAATTTCTTTATAGTTTCTACCCAGCCTATCTATCGATAAAATATACAATATATCACCCTTTATTAATTCCTTAAGAAGCTCATTATAATTTGGTCTGTTGAAATCTTTTCCTGATTGCTTATCAATAAAAATTTTATCCACCTTTACTTTTTTCATTTCTAATAGTTGTCTATCCTCGTTTTGATCCGTTGAGGATACACGTATATATCCATATTTGATCAATAGTTTCATCCTCCCTTTTCAAATTAAAATTCTCCACAGTTTAATAATCAATAACACTAAATTTTATTATAATTATTCCCTTTAACTAGCGATTAATATTTTATCATCTGTAGCATTAAGCCCATAGTTATTTTTCATGGACTTAATGCCATTTTTGACCAACTTTAATATTCAAATAATTCAATATTAAAATCAAAATTATTAGTTACTTATCTAAGAATACTTCCCAAGCCTCATTATTTGTCTCGGAAAGCAACTCATCAAGCTGCTTCTTTTGGTAGGCGTTAAACCCAAACTGTGTTGCCATTTCATCAGCGGACTTATGGGTCACGGTAATATAGAGGTAGATGCGTGTTACCGTCGTTTCGGTCTGCACGATGTTTCCGTGACCGTCATCGGTTTCGGTTATTACCGTTTCTGTCTTGGTTTCGGTGCGGGAGGATATGGCGTTCATCTGCCAAAATATATCCTTTAGGATAGCCTTTTTTGAGTCGTCCATCGTAGCGACCTCTTGAGCGTTATCGGGATCGGTTGTGGTCTTTACCGCATACACGGACAATACTTCTGCCCACACCGCACGGGAGCCGGACATTTCCAACACATCGTAGGCAATGTTATTCTTGGTGGTTTCGATTTGCGTTTGGTAGTCAGTGTTGATTTCCTGCACCACCGTCTGCATTGTCTGACCGCTACCCGTGTCCTCGCTTGAAAAGAAGATACCAAAGCAAGAGCCGACGATAAGGGCAATCAAGCAGATAACGATAATCACAACCACCGCAACCCAACCGCCTGCGGCTATTGCCAATTTAACAGCGGCAACAATGGCTTTAACGGCAATTTTGATGGCGGCAATGGTTGCCTTGACTGCCGCTTTCGCCGCTGCAGCTGCCGCTTTTGTTGCTTTTGCCGTGGCTTGGGCAGTAGCCTTCGCCGTTTTTACGGTGGTTTCTGCTGTCTTTACGGCAACCTTGCCCGTGGCTTTGGCGGTCTTAACGGTATTCTGTGCCGTTTTGACAGTACCTTTACCTGCGGCTTGTGCCGTTTTAACTGAGCCTTTACCCGTAGCTTTCACCGTCTTTGCCGTTTGCTGAGTAGTATTTTTAGCAGTTTTCGCAACCTGTTCCGTTGCCTTTTTCGGCTTGTTGGTCTTTTTGAGGTCTTTTAGCTTGTTGTAATTCTCTTTGACCTTTTGAGCGTTTTTCTTGGCATTACGGAACCCATTTTTACCTTGCTTGTTGAATTGACGAACTCCCTCGGCGGTAGCAATTTCTACTGCCGATTCTACACGGTTGGCTCCGTACTCTTGGGCGCTGACCTCGTTGCCATTTACACTCTGCTCGGCGGCATTCTTGGTTCGGACAGTGGCAGACTTCATACGCTCGGTCGCAACGGCGGAACGGTCAAGAGTTTTGACCGTTCCTTTTACAATATCCCTTGTTTTAATGTCTGCCATAGGCGTTTTCCTCCTTATAAATTCTCACCGGGTTTGGTGGTCATTAGCTTGTATAGCTCGGTGTTCTTGGGAAATCTGTTTTTGAACGGAACGAGCGCACTACCATAGCGGATAAGACCGCAGCCTGCTTCGGCGTTGGTGATATATCCCAACTGTTCCTCGGAGATATTGAGCTTGTCAGCCAATTTCTCACGGTCACTTGCCGCTTGGTTGAGCATTACGATAAATTCGCTGTTGGAAAGCATCGTGCTTGCCTCAACGGAGTCCAGCAAGTATTCCACGTTCTGCGTAATGGCGGTCGGGTATGCGTTACGCTTACGGAAACGACGCCAAGCAGATGAGAAAAACTCTGCGGAATGTTCGTTTTCAAACACCACATGAAACTCATCCACGATAACGTGGGTGCGTTTTCCTTTACGCCAGTTCTCGGTAACACGGTTCAGCATTGCATCGGTGATAACGAGCAGACCCATTGTTTTAAGCTGACGGCCTAAATCGTGAATGTCGTAAACGACCATACGATTTTGGGTGTCAACGTTGGTTTCGTGGGCAAAGGCATTCAAACTGCCCGAAGTGAACAGTTCCAATGACAGAGCAAGGCGCTGTGCTTCTTCCTCCGGCTGTGCCAAGAGCTTTTTACGCAGTACTCGGAGCGTAGGCACCGCACCGCCTTTTTTATATTCACGGTACACCGCATCCACACAACGGTCGATAATAGACTTTTCGTGTGGGTCAATTCCTCTTGGGTCAAGCTGTTCAAAGAGCGACAGCACAAACTCAGACTTGTCGATAACGGGATTACTGCCGTCGCCGTAACCCTCCACCATATCCATAGCGTTGATATGATGAGGACTGCCTGCGGAAATCTTAATAATCTCTGCTCCGAGAACCTTCATCAAGTTTTGATATTCGCCCTCCGGGTCACAGACCAAAATATCGTCACCCGTGGCAAGGGCAATAAAGACAATCAGTTCCTTAACCGAGAAGGATTTACCACTACCGGGAACGCCGAGGATAAATGCCGACTGATTGAGAAGATTGGATTTATTGCAAAGAATAAGGTTGCCGGAGATAGCATTGACACCGTAAAAGATACCGCCTGCGTCCATAATTTCCTGCACACGGAACGGCATCAGCACCGCCAAGCTCTCGGTGGTTAGGGTTCGCATAGCGTCGATCTTGCGTACACCGATAGGCAAAGCTGTGTTGAGTCCGTCAAGCTGTTGGAATTTCAGCGTTGCCATTTGGCACATACGCCGTCGGGCGAAGGTCTGCACGTTTTCGGTATCGCTGTCAAGCTGCTCCTTGGTATCTGCCGTGTGAACGTAGGTCAGATTGGCAAACATCATACGCTGGTCACGGCTCGTAAGGTCATCCAAAAACTCCTTGATTTCCGCACGTTGCTTTTCAAGATCATACGGAATTGTGCCGGAGAAATTGTTATTATTCTGCTGCTTTCGCAGAAAGTCCACCACGTTACGCTCTACACCTAAAAGGCGGCTTTCACCCTCACGCACCGCTTCATCGGTGGGAACGGGTATCACGTCCACCGACATAATGATAGGACGGTCGATACTGCACAGTTCGGAGATAAAATCATCCTTGATAAAGGACGCATAATCTTTAAGATACATCACACGCCCAAAGCGTTCACCGACCTTGAAATGGTCGCTTTCAAACTCCATACTGTCGGGGCAGATATAGTCCTTGAAGCTGTGACCCTTTTTCATACTCTGCTGAAGGTCAAAGCAATAGTCCGCTTCTTCGCCGTGACGGTAAAAACCGTGGAGAATACGCAAGCGGTCATCTGCATCAAGTTCCTTGCAACGGGAACCAAGGCGGGACAGGTGCATTGACATTTCCGAGCCGACACGGGCAAAATAGTTCTTTGCATCTTCGTAGCTCTTTCGCACCGCCGATACGGTGATATACATATCCCGTATCATACAACTTGAACTCGATGCAATATCCATCAGCATATCGTTATACTCACGGCGCAGACGGTCAAGACCGTCTTTCTTTTCGGGGATTAGGATATTCCTTTCAAAGTCACGACGGTTCAGTTTACGGGTCACAATAGTGATCTTGGTGGTAGCATTACTGTCAAAGGAATTAAGCAGTTCGCTGTACGCAAGAAACATTGTTTTCTTGTCCTCGTCGCTTGCCGTGCCGTAATTTATATCGGTAAACTGAAAGGTTTTACTGTACTTGTTGTTACCGACAAGGAAAATGCCGTTTTTCCAAATGGTGCGCACCGGAATGGCATCCTGGACACCCTTTGGCACTCTGAATTTTTCCTTGTCCTGTTTCATAATGTTTTGCAAGGCTTTAAGCAGTACGTTGGTGACGGAATAACGGTCAAGACGGGATTGCAGGTCAAGATACTCGGTAAAACGGTTTCCGTTTGCGAAGATCTCGCCCGTAGTTTTATCAGCCAATTCGTAAGCGGCAAGGCGTTCCTCTTTTTTCTTTGCCGCCCATTCATCGGGGTTCATACGCCGATTTCCTGCTCTGCGGCGGGGACTCGGATGTTTCTTTTCCTCTACGGGGGCGGGAAAAATATCGTCAAAGTTTGCCATAATAAATTACCTCTCTTTCGATTTAGATGGTTTCTTTTTTCGCTCAGGTTGTCTGTGTTGCGGGGAACGCCTTTGCTGATGATTGCTTCTTGTGGGGCGTTCCTCTCGGCGGCGTTCCGTTTCCTGCCGTTGTTGCTGACGCTGAATATCCCTCAACTCCTGTCGGACGGAAGGACGGTCGGCTTTAACTGCACCCTCGTCGGATCTCGCTTTGCGTTCTGAGGAAGGCTCGGACGGACGGGATTTTGTCGTCCTCGCCGCTTGGGGGTTTTGGTGTGTTACCTCCGGTTTCTTCTTTGGCTGGTCTAACATTTCGTCCACAAGCAAGTCATCGGGACTGCGCTCCGGTACACCTCTTTCGGGTGCGGTATGCTCGGTGGGAGTTTCGTGGATACCGCCTTCAACTTCGCTTCGGATTGCTTCTTCGTTGGTGACGGTAGCAATCTTAATGTTTTCAACGATACGGTTGATTTTTGCCGCATCCTCGGCTCGTACCATAATCTCACATTCACCCGACGGGTTATCCTTGGTATTACGCAGGGCGCAATACACAACGCCGTACCTTTTGGCATCGGCAACAAAGCGTTTCATATCCTCGTTTTTTACGGAGAATATGGAAAGCTCTTTACCGCTTTTGAGCATAGATGTCAGACTTTGCTTGCCCTTGATTTTGTTCTTATCTCGGTTTTTGAGGGCGGCATATAAAAGTGCGGCAACCTCTTTTGCGGCGCTACCCGTAATTTTGGCAGCGACCTCAACACCTTCAAGACTTAATCGGACTACCTGTTCAGCTGCGTCGCCTGATGGGTTCATTTTGCTGTTTCTCCTTTCCTTGGTTCTGCTCGTCCTCTCGGACGGCTTTGAGTTTTTCGGTTATCAAACCGGAACGCTGGGCAATGTCATCACACAAATACACCTCACGCCGCAAAGCCTTTAACTGCTCGGTTAAGCCGTCAATTTCTTTCTTCACGGCTTCGGCAAGTTTAGGGTCGCTTTGGCACTTGACGGTGCGTTGCTTTTTATACAACGCCTTACGCTCGGCGGATAACTTTTGAATTTGCACCTCCAATCCGTTTTTATATAAAGAAAGTTGCTCGGCGGTATCAATTTTGTTCCGCACAAGCAACCTTACTTCCTGTGATATATTATTGAGTTTCAGCAGATCTTCCCGAAGGAGAAAATGGAGCCGCTTTCGGTTTTGCGGTCTGTCCTTGGGGAAAATGCCGAGTTTATAACAGTAATGAAAATACAACGCCCGAAAGCCTGTAATCTTGCGGGCAGATTTCATACTGCCTTGCATACGGTAATGACGTGTTTTGCGTTCCGGCTCTGCAAGCGGTTTTTCAGGGATATACTGTGACAGTATCCGTCTGCGGATATTATCAATATCTTTCTGCGGTTTCGACTTCCTCAAGGGTATAGTTTGTGCCTACAAGCACATCTTTGAACATAGCCACACCGCTTTTATCGGTAGCGGCGTAAAGGTCAATGGTCTGTCCCGAAGTGGACTTGCCGTAAAGGTGGAACTTAACGCCCTCATTCATATTATCTTCGGAAGTCTTGATGACCTTCAAATCGCTACGCTTGAGAACATTCTTAAAGCTCACAGAAGCCGTCTGTCCACTCACGACCGTTACAGTCTTAGACTGCTGCGGCTCATAATAATTGATGGACTGCTCTGTAACGGTGTAAGTGCCGGGACTAAGGTTATCAATGACGATTTCGCCATTAGAACCCGTCTTTACGGTCTTGTTCACACCGTTTCCGGTAATGGTAAAGGAAATGCCCGACACATTACCGTCCTCAGAGGTCTTAACGATTTTGGCAGAACCCAAGCTGACCTTGATATTGAGATAACCCCTCACGGGGTCGTTTACTTCTGTGGCAAATGTTGATAAGTCTTGCAGATTTTTACCGGGCGACAAAACACCATCAGACCAAATAACAACGCCTTTTCGCACGGAATCATTCTTCGTTGCGGTAATGCTCACTTTACTTGTAGGTGCTTTGGTTGCTGTGATAGTCAACTTATTACCACTCACGGAGAAATCAACACCCGATTCACTTGCGGAAAAAGAATAATTACCCAACACGTTATTGGTATCGGTGAGTGTAGTGGAATAGTTTATGCCGTTCCACTCAAGTTCAATATCCTGAGCCTTAGAAGTAGACTTCGCAAAGAAGCTCGGTACTTTGGAGTGTTTCTGCATATGGGATACCATACAGTTAAGTGTCGGTCGCTGTGCAAGCTCGCTTGCCTTTTTACGCCTATGTCCGGCAATCATTTCATAACCGCCGCCTTGCTTCAGTCGGTCATTTTTTGCGGACAGTTCATACATGCTATCCTTTTCTGTTCTCTGCTCCTGCGTTTGCTCTCGTTTGATTTCTCCCTCCGTATCTTCTTGGCACAAGCAGGACAATACCTTGATGCACCAGAGCCCGGGACATATTCAACGCCGCACACCGTACAATTTTTAGCGGGCATTGCTGCCCACCGTTTTGTAGGTATGATATGTAATTCATCGACAAAGCCGATGAATTTATAGTAAATCTTGATTTCCTGCTTCACTGTTCCGTCTGCCATCTTCTCACGCTCCGAAACAAGTATCTTGTCTATGAGTGCGTTTATAACTGTTGCATCCAGTTCTTTTAAGCCTTGATAATTTCGGATAAGGGCGAGGAAGTCACGGATTCCCCGTGATTTCTCGTAGCTTTCATTAAGAGTTTCCGTCACCTCTTTCAGCCTTGCTTCAATTTCAAGCTGCTCTTTCTGGTATTTCCCCGACATCATCTCAAAATTCCGCTCGGTAATACGCTCCATGACCTTATCCTCGTAGAGAGAGGAAAACAGCCTGTCCAGTTCCGCAAGGCGTTTGTTCAGCTTCTTACGTTCTTTCTCTAATGCTTTCGCCCTGCTCTGGTCTGTTTCCGTGAGCCGCTTTTCTATGGCCCTGACCGCCTTTTCATCATTCACTGCCATATCCGCAAAACAGTTGATGTCGGCAAGAACGGCATTGAATAAATCCCTTGCTTCTATATTGTGGGCACTACACTCGCTTCTTCCGTTTCTTGCATAATTATTACATGAATACTGTACACAGTCGATAATCTCTGGGCGTTTCCTCCTGTGTACGTTCATTGCCCGCAGAGCACATCCGCAGTCCACACACTTGATAACGCCTGCAAAAATATTTACAAATCCTCCCTTGTTCTGTGGAAGCCTACGACTTGTAATAAGCTGTTGGACAATATCAAATTCCTCCTGCGTGACTATTCCCTCATGGGTATTGGGTATCACTTCCCATTCTTCGGGCAGCTTAGAGGGGCGTTTCTTGCTTTTCATATTGGCGGCAATCCGTTTGTAGCCTACAAGATTTCCCGCATATATCGGGCTTCTTAAAATGCTCCTCACGCTGTTCCCACTCCAAATATAGCGTTTGTCCTCGTTCCCCTCAAAATGACGTTCAAAGCCTGTTTCGCCACGCTCCGCCGCATAAGCGGCAGGGCGTAGGATATGCTGTTTATTAAGATGTCTGCAAATTTTGGCAACTCCATTCCCTTTTAATGCAAGGTCGAATATCTCTTTTACAACATGTGCCACTTTATCATCTATCAGCAGATGGTTGTGGTCGGCAGGGTCTTTGATATAGCCATAAGGGGCGGTAGTTCCCATGAATTTCCCCTGTTGAAACCTCGCCCGATATGCCGATTTTATCTTAACAGATATGTCAGCGGCATACATTTCGTTTAAAATGTTGCGGAAAGGCGTGATGTCCATAGCAGATTTATTCAAGGTATCTACGCCGTCATTGACCGCTATATACCTCACGTTATGCTCTGGGAAGAAAACTTCCAGATATAACCCACAATCAAGATAGTTTCTCCCCAGACGGGATAAATCTTTCGTAATCACGCAGTTTATCAGACCGCTTTCAATGTCTTTTATCATATTCTGGAAACTTGGTCTTTGGAAATTTGTACCAGAATAACCATCGTCCACATACGTTTTTGCTATGTGCCATCCCTGCTTTTTCACATAATCCGTGAGGATGGATTTCTGTGTCGCAATGCTCGCACTCTCGTTATCCGTACCATCGTCTTTAGATAAGCGGCAATAAATGCCGACTAAATAGATTTTCTTTTCTTCTTTGATTCCTGCCATACTGTAAAACCTCCGTATCTGTCCTATCTGTTTTCATGTCCCATTGCGTACATTCTAAGCGGACAGCCCCTCATTGTCGAAGGTGTCGCCCTCGGCAATCTTCTTCCGAATATCCTCGGAGATAATCGGGACAAACGCTTCTGTAACGGTCTGTGTGCCGACATATTCACGGCTGATTATCATCTGCACTGGTGCTTTTGGCACGATACGCTTTCTCTTTTTATCTGCTTTCTTATCCTCGCCCATACTTAAATCTTCCTTTCCAGACAGGGCAGGGAAGAGTTTGGAAATGTCCCCGCCCTGCCAATCAGATACCATTAATCCTCGCTGTTTAATTCTTTCTGTAATGCTTTAAGGAGTGCCGCCGCTTCATCAGCGTTCAGCGTGATTCCCTTGCCGCACTTTTCACGGTTCGGGGAAAAGCTGCGGATGTCATACTTCGGCTCTTTCCCATTCCATGAAATGAGATTGATTTCCTTTGTGTAGCCACTGTCGCCCGTAGACAATACTGCGATTTCCTTTACGATTTCATACTGGATTTCTCTCATTCTCCATACCTCAACTCTCTGTATTTACTTCCCGAAAAAAGAAGATTAGCGGCTGTCACGGTTGCGTTTCCTCTGCAACTCACGCTCCAAAAGTTTGATGATGGTTTCCTCCATCTGCTTCGGCGTTGTGTTCTTCGGAAAGTATTTTTTCAGCTTGCTTGTGTTGATTTTCAAGGTTTCTTTCTGGTTGCCCTTTTCCTCCGTCATAATCGCAAATATCGTATCCATGTCAAGCCGCCCGCTCTGGCTTAACTGTTTCATCCGCTGTGCCTGTGAGAGTGAGGGCGTTGCTTCTTCGCTCTCCATCGTG
>ENA-OUQG01001736-OUQG01001736.1-human-gut-metagenome-genome-assembly--contig:-NODE-1736-length-11275-cov-4.203030_pt1 | contig 11275 bp, 10 predicted proteins | sample MGYA00237943_ERZ548823 | MGnify/ENA primary metagenome ERZ548823 (study PRJEB26490, sample SAMN05194731) | human gut metagenome | biome: terrestrial biome; feature: human-associated habitat; material... | reverse complement strand
TTTGGTAGAAAGGTTAGTATTAATATAAAGAAAAATAAAGAAAATAGGGAAGTTGTTATATTACCAATAAGAAATATTAAAAGATATAGTAGGATATTACTTGCTTTATCTATTATATATCTTGGTATTACTGTTGGTTTTTTTGATTATGCTTTTAATGGGTTAAGAGATAGTGACTTGTTTGAAAATAGTTATGTTGTTCCAGATACGGTTGATATTAAGTTTCCAGAAGAAAAACAAAATCTTATATATATTTTTATGGAATCAACGGAAATGACTAATGTTAGTAAAGATAATGGTGGTGTGTTTGATATATCGATAACTCCTAATCTTGAAGAACTTGCTTTAAATAATATTAATTTTTCTAATACTAATTTACTTGGAGGAGCACTTGAATCTTATGGGACATCTTGGACAGTGGCAGCGATGATAGCACAGACAGCTGGTATTCCTTTAAAAGTTAAACTTAATGATATTAGTAGTAGTGATAGTACTAGTTTTAGTAATATTAAGGTACTTGGTGATATTCTTAAGGATAATGGTTATGATAACTATTTACTTATGGGTTCTGATGCTAATTTTGGCGGTAGGAAAGTATATTTTGAAAGTCATAATTATTTTGTTAGTGATTATCATACCGCTATTAAAGAAGGAAAGATAGATAGTGATTATCATGAATGGTGGGGTTATGAGGATAGTAAGTTATTTGAGTATGCTAAGGATTATTTGATGGAAATAGCTAATAATGATAAACCTTTTAATTTTACGATGCTTACTGCTGATACACATTTTACTGATGGTTATTTAGATAAGAGTTGTAGTACGGTATTTTCTATTCCTTATGCTAATTCTTTTTATTGTTCAGATAGTATGGTAGCAGAATTTATTGCTTGGATACAAGAACAGGATTTTTATAAGAATACGACAATTATTATTAGTGGCGATCATCCAACAATGCAGGATAACTTCTACGACATTGATTCTACATATAAGAGAACGATTTATAATGCTTTTATTAATTCAAGGGTAATACCTGTTAATGATAAGAATAGAATATTTACGACAATGGATATGTTTCCTACGACGCTTGGAGCTCTTGGTGTTACAATAGAGGGCGATAGGTTGGGTCTTGGTACTAATCTTTTCTCGAGTAAAAAAACTATTCCAGAGGAGATGGGTATTGATGAATTTAATAAAGAACTTAAAAGTAATTCTAGTTATTATTATAAATATATAAGAAGATAAGAATTATAATTAAAGTAGAATAAAAATAAAAACTGTATAAAAAGTCTATTTTGAGAATTGACTTTTTATACAGTTTAATAAAGTATAAAATTTTGTTTATATTAATTTTCGTTTATAACTTTAATTACTTCTGGTATTTCATTTATTAAAGCGGTTTCTATTCCGTCTTCTAATGTTGAAGCAGCCATTGGGCAACCTGCACAGGCTCCAACTAATGTTACATATACAATGCCATTTTCATATCTATTAAATTTTACTGAACCACCATCATTTTCTAAATATGGTCTAATTTTATTTAATACTTCATTTATTTTTTTTTCAATTTCTTTATTTTCCATTTTTCTCACCCAATAAATATTATATATTTTTTTTAGAAAAAGTACAAGAAATATTTTAAAGAAAGCAAAAAAATGGTATAATATTAGATGTGAGGAAGATACTATGAAAGATTTAAAGAAAAAAGATGTGATAAAAGTTACTGTTACTGGAGTACAAAAATATGGAGCTTTTGTTAACACTGAAGATGATAATTATGATGGATTAATTCATATATCCGAAATATCTTATGGTTATGTAAAAAATGTTAATGATTATCTAAAAGTTGGTGATACGGTTTATGCTGAAGTAGTGGATGTAAATGATGATGATAAAGAACTTAAACTTAGCATAAAAGATATCGATTATAAAAAAGATGGAACAAGGCTTAAAAGAATGGCTGAAACAAAAAGTGGGTTTAAACCACTTAAGGATAATCTTGATGAATGGATTAATCAAAAGATTAAAGAGATAACTGATAAAATGTAAAAAAATAGAAAAAGTTTTTCTAAAACTCTTGACAAGTAGTACCAATAAATGATATAGTATTAAATGTCATGAGACAATGGGCGATTAGCTCAGTTGGTTAGAGCACCTGCCTTACAAGCAGGGGGTCATAGGTTCGAGTCCTATATCGCCCACCATTGCCGAAATAGCTCAATTGGTAGAGCAACTGACTTGTGGGATAGAGCATTTTGCTTTTGAACTATCTTGCACCTCTATAGGGAAACTTATAGAGTGGACGTCGCTAATTCGGGGAAACCTTCATAAGTGAGGTGGTTTTAAGCCTAAAGATACTCATTATATGGCAATCCCGAGCTAGGTAAATAATACCGAGTGTAGAGACTTTATACGACGAACCTAAGTTTGAAAATATGGTTAAGAGAAAGTCCAGACTACAAACACTTTAGTGGTAGTGAAAGCTATAGTAGTATGAATCAGTAGGTTACGGGTTCAATTCCTGTTTTCGGCACCATTTTTTTGGAGGGATAGCGAAGTGGTCAAACGCGGCAGACTGTAAATCTGTTCCTTCGGGTTCCATGGTTCAAATCCATGTCCCTCCACCACTTTTTGGTTATTGCCTCGTAGCCAAGCGGTAAGGCACCACACTTTGACTGTGGCATTCGTAAGTTCGAATCTTGCCGAGGCAACCATTCTATTTTGCTTCGTTAGCTCAGTTGGTAGAGCATTTGACTTTTAATCAAAGGGTCTGGAGTTCGAATCTCCAACGAGGCACCATTTAGAAGTTAAGCAAATTCTTATAATATAAGGATTTGTTTTTGTTTTAATATTTTTGTTAAAAATTATATTTATATTATGAGACAAAATTTAATATCTTGTTTTTTTAAGCCAGTCTACAGATGGTATATCATAATATTTATTTAGATATAAGGATAAATTATATAAATAATCTTCATATTCATTAATTCTACTGATAATGGGTGTTAGTTCTTTTTCTTCATTTTCTCTACGAAGTATTTTATCATATAATTTGAAGTAATAACTAGGATATAATACTCTGGCATATAATACTCTTATGCCATATAGGGAATATCTATTATAGAAAAAATATTCATCTAGTTCTTTGAAGATATCTTTGTTATTATTAAAAAAGGATAATTTGATATATTCTGCTAAATCTCTTGCTTTATGATCGAAGATAATATTTAAGGGATCAAATAAAGAATGATTTAGGTTATTATGGGCTAATACCATATTATCACTATTTTCTTTTTTTACTTCTTTTTTAGTATTTACTAGATATGAGATGGCATTTTCAGCCATACCTATATAATAATCAAGACTTTCTCTAATTAGAGGATATTTTTTTTCGTTTTGTCCAATTTGCATTTCGTAGTAGTCAATCATATTACCCCATAATATTTCCCAGTTATTTCTTTCTAAGGCTTTTGTTTCTGGTACTTTAATATTAGATAAGTTAGAAATAGTAGGTAATACTTTATTGTTGTAAATTAGACCCTCTATTGATGTTTTATTATTTATTAGAGTGAGAATATATAAGTTATTGTTATATTCAGTAAGGATTTCATTATTTTTATTTAATATAATTTTATCTATTAAAATAATAGTACTTAAATAATTATTTAAATTATAAATATCTTTTATTAGATTAATATTATTAGAAAATATTCTAAAACAGTATTTATTTCCATTACTAGAAAAATACAAATTATCATTTTGTTTTATTATATTTTCAATAGTTATATTGTAGTAGTAATTAATAATATTTTCCATAATATCCCTCACCATATTTTATTAAATAAAAATAAAATATAGACTAATAATTTTAATTGTGATAGAATTATAATTGAGGAGAAAAGGAAAAATGAAAAAAACAATACAGGATTTTGATTTAGATGGAAAGAAAGTAATAATAAGATGTGATTTTAATGTTCCAATGAATAATGGTAAGATAGAAGATGCTACTAGAATAGTGGCAAGTCTTCGTACAATTAAATATGCTTTAAGAAATAATGCTAAAGTAATTTTATTATCACATTTAGGTAAGGTAAAGACAGAAGAAGATAAAATAAGTAATAGTCTTTATCCGGTAGCGGAAAAATTATCTTCTTATTTGGATAAGCAAGTGTTATTTTCACCAGATACAAGAAGTTCTAAGTTAACAGAAATGGTAGATAATTTAAAAGATGGTGATGTTCTTTTGATAGAGAATACAAGATTTGAAGATGTTCCAGATAAAAAAGAAACTAATTGTGATGAAAAGTTATCTAAATATTGGGCTTCTTTGGGAGATATTTTTATTAATGATGCTTATGGTACTTGTCATAGAGCTCATGCTTCAGTAGTAGGAATACCAAAATATTTACCTAGTGGTGTTGGCTTTTTGGTTGAAAAAGAAGTTCAAAAATTAGATAATATTTTAAAGAGTGATACGCATCCTTTTGTAGCGATACTTGGTGGTAAAAAGGTAGATGATAAGATATCTTTAACGCAATCTTTATTGGAAAAATGTGATAAATTACTTATAGGTGGAGCAATGTCATTTACTTTTTTAAAGGCTTTGGGATATAATACGGGGTCTTCAATTGTAAGTGATGATTATGTTGAATTTGCTAAAGAGATGATTAATAAGTATGAAGATAAAATTGTATTACCAGTAGATTTTGTTCTTGAGACCACTACTAAAGATATTAAAGATTTTAGTGATGGTGATATTGGTTATGATATTGGTTCTAAAAGTATTAAATTATTTGAAAAAGAATTAGATTCCGCTAGAAGAGTTATTATAAATGGACCGATGGGGTTATTTGAAGATGTTAAATATCAAAATGGTACTAAAAGTATCTTTAAGTATTTAGATAAAAATAAGATAAAGACTTTAATAGGTGGAGGAGATAGTGCTGCTGCGGTTAATAAATTAGGTTTTGATGATGCCTTCTATCATGTTTCAACTGGTGGTGGGGCTACTATTAAATATATTGAAAAGGGGTCATTAGTGGGCATTGATGCTATCGAAGATAAGAGTTAACTACTAGTAATCAATGTTATAAATGGAGTGTTAAAAATATATACAAAATTAATAATAGACAAAAAAATTAATAAAAGTATATAATTAGATTTACCTGTGTAATATAATTATATACTAGAAAGAGGAGTAGAAATGAAAAAGTTAATAGTATTAAATCATAAAATGAGTTTGATATATGATGATTTATATAATTATATTGAGAGGTTAAATAATATTGATACTGATAATGATATTATTGTATGTCCATCTAATATTTATTTAGAGGCTTTTATAAATAATTCTGATTGGTCAGTTGGTACTCAAAATATTAATTATAATACTGATTATAAACATACAGGAGAGATATCTACTGATCAATTAAAATCTTTAGGTATTGAGTATAGTTTGATTGGTCATTATGAAAGGGTAAGGGATTTTAATGAGAATCCTACTATTGTTAATAGTAAGTTAATAGCGGCACTAGATGCTAATATTTTTCCTATTCTTTGTTTTGGAGAAGGAATAGAGGATGATTATAGAGAATCTTTACCTAGAATGTTAGATAGATATTTAAAAGATATTAATAATATAGAGTTTATTATTTTTGCTTATGAACCAATATATGCTATAGGTACTGGAACATTACCTACTACTGAGAAGATAGAAGAAGTTACATCTTTTATTGGTAAGTATTTAGAAGATAAATATCATAAGAAGCCAGTTTTATTATATGGTGGTTCAATAGATGATAGTAATATAAAAGATATTATTAATATTCCTACTATTGATGGTGTTTTATTAGGAGATATATCATCAGATATTAGAGTAGTAGAGAAAGTAGTAGAAGAGATTAATTAAAAAAATTAGTAATAAAATGGAGAAGTATGTAGATATTTCTCTATTTTAATTATAATGGAGTATAATTCGACATATTTTGCTTTATTAATGTAGTACAATTTTGTTGTAAGAAAGAAGGGAAGAAAAATGAATAAAATTAAAGTACTAATGATTGACGATAATGTTAATCTAATTGAGATGGTAGAAGATTATTTTGAGGATAATCAAGGAATTGAAATTGTAGGTAAAGCATTTGATGGTAATGAAGGATTAAAGATAATCAAAGAAGGACAACTAAAATATGATTTAATTATACTTGATTTAATAATGCCTAATAAGGATGGTTTAGGTGTATTAAAGGAACTTAAGGCTTTGGATATGCATCCAAATATTATTGTGGCTACTTCGTATAATGCTCCTGATACGATAAGGAAAGTAAGTGAATATGGGGTTAATTATTATATATTGAAACCTTTTTCAATAGCAGAGTTAGAGGATAAGATATTAGATACTTTTAAGACTAGTGAGAAGAAGACTATTAATTTACTTAATAATAATCTTCAGATATCAATAAGTAGAATGCTTCATGAACTTGGGATGCCTTCTCATATAAAGGGTTATCAGTATATAAGAGAGGCTATTTCGATGGTATATGATAATCCGGAAATTGTTGGTGGTATAACTAAAGAATTATATCCTGAATTGGCTACTAAATTTGATACTACTGTATCTAGAGTAGAAAGGGCTATTAGACATGCTATTGAGGTATCTTGGAATAGAGGTGACTGGGATCTTATGGAAGATGTATTTGGTCATAGTGTTGATATTGATAAGGCTAAACCTACTAATTCTGAATTTATTGTTACAGTAGCAGATAAGTTAAGATTGGAGTTTGTTAAACAAAGGGCTTAATTATTTATATTCTATTATGTTCACTGTAAGCTATAATCTTACAGTGTTCTTTTAATATATAAATAATTTAAAAATACTATTCTTTTTTCCTAAAATATGGTATATTATATTTAGTAGGAGGAAATCATGAATGATATTGAAAAACAAATAGAAGGGATAGAGGAACCTAATAAGGAGGAGATTAAGATTAAACCAAATAGAAATATGGATAAGAAGAAGTTAACTTATATTTTATTAGGTGTATTAGTGTTAGTTATAATTGGGGCTGTTATTTATTTAGTAATTATTAATAAAGATAATAATAATGATAAACCTAATAATAATGATAATAATCAAGTAGAAGATAAAGATAAGGATAAAGATAAACAGACAGAAAATTTATTATCTTATGTATCATGTGAAGGTAATACAGCACTTCTTAATGTTAGAAATAGTACTAGTGGTGATATTATTGATGGTTTATCATGTTATCAAACAGTTAAAATAGAAGAAGAATTAGATGGAACAGAGGCTTGTGATAAATGGTATAAAATAAGTTATCAGAAAAGAGGTAATAATTATACTGGATATGCTTGTGGTACTTATATTAAAAAAGATGTAGTAAAAGAAAGTGTTCTTACTAAAGTTAAGAGTTTAATTGATAAGGCTAATGACTACTACGAAACAACAGTATTAAAGCCATACTGTGGTAAGACTACAGATGAACAAGAGGTAGAGTTTAAGGGTGATGATGGCTCTTCTATTAAATTAAAATATGTTAAGTCAGAGTATAGTAGTGTTGATGAAATAAAAGATTATGTAGCTACTTTTGCTGATCCATCTTTATTTAAATTAGAACTTAAGTTATCTGATATTAATAATCCAAAACAATATGATAATTATTATGAAATAGCAGGAGATCTTTATTGTAGAGATTATTCTGGTAAGGGATGGCTTTCTTATTATACTGGTAATTATAATGTTGAAATATTATCAAATATTAATAATAAGATAGAGGCTAATATTTCTTATGAATATTTAAATGAAGATAATCCTCCTATTATTCATATAAACTATATATTTCCAAATAAAAATCTACATCAAGAATTTTATGATGAATATCTCAAAAACAGAAAAATTAATAAGGAATTATATAGCTGTAAGATTACTTCAGAATTTAGTTATGATATTAATGTCAAAGACGCAACTAAAGAAATGGGCATTCAAAGCTATCTAAAACTTAATCGTATCCCAATAGATCAAATTGCATCGATTGGAGATAGTTTAAATGATATAGGAATGTTTAAACTTTCAAAATATAGTTTCTGTATGAAACACGGAAATGAAGAAGCAAAATCTATATCAAGTTATGTTATTAATGGGGTGAATGAAGCTATAGAAATAATAGAAAGGTTGAATGAATATGAACAATAAATATATTTTTTTAAAGCCAACATTCTTTAATGCATTATGGGGAGATGGATCAATCCTAAAAAAATATAATGTAGATAAGTATATTCCAGAAGAAACAGATAGAAATACAATTGCTGGTTTAGGAGCTTTTAGTGGATTGTCTAGTGATGCTAATGAGATATTAAATGGTGATTACAAAGGAAAAAAATTAAATGAACTTTATGATGAACATCCAGAATTATTTGGTACTCCATCAACGCTGAAGTGGGAACATATTCCAGTCTCTATGGGGATAGGTTATGCTTGTTCTGACCTAAGTATTCAAGTTCATCCAACAGAAAATTATGCATTGAAAGAATTAAATTGTCACGGAAAAAGTGAGAGTTGGTATATTGTTGATTGTCCACATAATTCAAATATTGTTATGGGCCATAATGCTAAAACTATGAAAGAATTAGAAGATTATATTGATAAAAAGGATTGGGAAGGATTATTAAAGCGATATCCAATTATGCCTGGATCATTTTATAATATTCAAGCAGGAACATTACATGCGATTCAAAAAGGAACTATGTTTATGGAAGTTTGTAATCCTTGTCCAGTAACGTATAGATTCTATGATTATGACCGTTTGGATAGAGATGGAAAAAAACGTCAATTAGATATCGAAAGAGCAAAGGAAAATATTTTGATTCCATTCGTTTGCCAAAATACATATTACCGGTACAGAAATGATAAAGGTGTTACTGAAATTAATTTAACAGATAATGAAAATTTCTCCGTATATAAATATGTTATTGATGGTGAAGGAAAATTACAAATGCCAAAACCTTATTTAGGTGCATTTGTAATCGAAGGAACTGGTGAAATAGATGGTATTCCATTAAAAGCAGGGGATTGTTTATTAATCACTGCTGAAGTTAAAGAATTAAAGTGGAAAGGAGATATGACAATTTTAGCTTATAGTGGATAAGTTTTGTCGTTAGTATAATTTATGTACGAAGTAGAAAATAGAGTTCCTAATTTTGATTTATATCCTGTTAAAACAATGAATGATATAAAAGCAAATATTGGTGTTGATGAAATTGTAAAAACAATAAAAAACCAAATCAATAAAGATAATTATATTATTTGTTTTGATTATTATTATGGAATTAATGAAAAAGTCATTAAAGATATAATTGAAATGTTAAATCCAACTTCATTGTTTGATTCGAATTTTGCAAAATATAGTGAAGATATTGTACAAGAAAAATTTGGTACATTTATTACAGAAGATAGGGTTAACGGAGTTTTTAGTGTAGCAAAGATCATTGATTATTTTGATCAAAAAAAGATACTAGAGTTAAGAAATAAAATTATAGAATCTAAAGGTTTAACAATTTTATATGGTGTCGGAGCTAGTCTTATCACTAGAGGGGACTTATTGGTTTACGGTTCAATAAGTTATCAAACAATCAAAGATAGATTTAAAAATGGTTTGACTAATTGGGGGGCTAATAATCCTGAAGAAGAGTATTGAAGAAAAGAAAAAAGATTTAATTTCTTAGAAAGTCGAGTGTTAGATAAACATAAGAGGAAAATGCTGAAAGAATGCGATTTTATCATAGATTGTAATAAAGACAATCAGTTTGTAATGATTACTCAAAAACAGTTTGATAAAATTGTAAATAAATTTTCAACTAGTCCATTTAAACCAATTCCAATTTTTATGAAAGGTGCATGGGGCGGACATTGGTGTCAAAAAGTTTTAAATGCAGGATTGGATTTGGAAAATACTGCTTGGGGAATTACTGGTTTTTTAGACTGGCAAGCTGTTGCTGTAGAACTTGAAAATGGAATTTTTGAGTTTCCTTCAACAGATTTAATACAATATAATCCAAAAGGAGTACTAGGAAGAAAAATATGGTATTTGTATGGATATCGATGCCCTTTACATGTGAATTTTTTAGATACTTGGGGAGGAGGAAACTTAAGTTTACAAGTACATCCAACAATAGCTTATGCTCAGGAGGAGTTTAACTCTTCATGGGGACATTACGAAAGTTACTATATGCTTGATACATGTGAAGATAGTTCTGTTTATTTGGGTACAAAAGATGGTGTGAAGTTAGATGAACTCGTTGATGCTTTTGAAGAAGCACAAAAAAGTGGAAATTTTGATGATGAAAAATATATTAATCATTTCAAAATGAAAAAACACGATCATGTTTTTATTCCAGCAGGAACAATTCATTCATCGGGTAAAAATACATTAACATTGGAAATTGATATGTTTTGTTTTACAACTTTTAAACTATGGGATTGGGGTCGATTAGATTATGATGGCAAACCTCGTCCAATTAATATTGACCATGGTAAACATGTAATTCAAGAAGAGTTCCAAACTTCTATGATTAAAGATCAATTCATTTCAAAAAAACAAGAAGTTGATTCTGGATTTGGATGGAAAAAAGAGCGTAGTGGCTGTATGCCATTTGAAGCACCTATGGAAGTTAATAGATACTGGTTTACAAAGGCAGTACACTTTGATCCTAATGATTGTATCATGATTCATGTGCTTGTAGAAGGCGAAGAGGCAATTATCGAAAGCTTGGATAACAAATTTGACCCAATGATCATTCATTATGCTGAGGCTGTATTCATTCCACCTGAAGCTGGTCAATATATCATAAAACCATTTGGATTATCAAAAGATAAAGAATGCGCTGTATTAGAAATTTATATGGATATTTAAGGGGAATTTATATGTACGAAAAAATTAATGAAAGAAGTCCGAATTTTGACTTACATCCAGTGTTTTTAGTAGAAGATACTGAATCTTGGAAAGGATATAAGCAAATAGTTAATGTAATTCAAAATGAAATATCAAAATTTGGTGATTGCATTGTTGTTATTGATTCATACTATGATATTAATCATATAGAAATAAGAGAAAATTTGGTTAAACAGTTAAATCCTTCTTTGATTATTAATACAAGTGATTTAATGCCATCACTAAATGAACTGCATAATAGATTAGATCGGTATATGACCTGTCTCTTATACACATCTCCGAGCCCACGAGACGGACTCCTATCTCGT
>ENA-OUQG01001735-OUQG01001735.1-human-gut-metagenome-genome-assembly--contig:-NODE-1735-length-11283-cov-4.824724_pt1 | contig 11283 bp, 9 predicted proteins | sample MGYA00237943_ERZ548823 | MGnify/ENA primary metagenome ERZ548823 (study PRJEB26490, sample SAMN05194731) | human gut metagenome | biome: terrestrial biome; feature: human-associated habitat; material... | reverse complement strand
CAGGAGCGGAGCCGGCTGTGCATGGCAGAATCGTGTTCATGCTGCTCAACCCCAACAGCAAACAGCAGGAGCTGGCGATAGAATTTCTGCGTTACCTGGCCGAGCATCCTGTGGCCGAATATGGCCTGCTGCTGTATCCGGACGGCACGGATGATTGCTATCCGGCAGCCGCCGCAGAGGCTTACCACGCATCCGCTTCTGCCCTGTGCGGCGCAGCATGCGAACGCTACAACCGCATTTTCCTGTGGGATATGTTTCCCTATGAGATTATCTGCTCCTATCTGGACGATTCGATCACCCTGGACGATGCGCTCAGCTTTATGGATGAAAATCTGAGCAAGAGCCTTGCCAGGCTGCAATAAAGCGCAATCGCATTCCACAGGTCAGGACGCCGCTTCCGATCCGGAGGCGGCGTTCGTTTTGTCAAGGAATTTTTTAATCCCGAAAAAGTGCAGCCCCCGCGCTTGCATCGCGCCCGGCGCTGTGATATGCTGAAAGCCGAAAACAACCGAAACAGGAGATGATTTTTGCATGGCACATGAACAGGTACAGGGTCTGCTGCAATTTTTGAAAGAATCCCCCACCGCCTTCCATGCGGTGGAAAGCATTTGCTCCCGTCTTACGGGCTTTGAGCCATTGCAGGAAAACGCGCGCTGGCGGCTCCAGCCCGGCGGGCGCTATTACGTCACCCGCAACCGTTCCAGCGTGATCGCCTTCACCGTGCCGCAGCGCGGCTTCGCGCCCTTCCAGCTGATCGCCAGCCACACCGATTCGCCCACCTTCCGCATCAAGGAAAACGCGGAACTGACCGTGCGCGACAAGTATGTGCAGCTGGATGTGGAGCGCTACGGCGGCATGATCCTCAATACCTGGCTGGACCGTCCCCTGAGCGTGGCGGGCCGCATTCTGGTCCGCACGGAGAACGGCATCCGGAGCCTGCTGGTCCACCCCGACCGGGCGCTGGCTGTCATCCCCAACCTCTGCATCCACTTCAACCATGACCTGAACAACGGCATGAAGTACAACCCTCAGGTGGATCTGCAGCCCATCTTTGGTGAGGCGGGCTCCACCCTGCGGGACGCTCTGGCTGAGGAGGCCGGGGTCAAGGCAGAGGATATCGTGGACGCTGACCTGGTGCTCTGCACCCGGGAAAAGGCCGAGCGCGTGGGCCTGAAGGGCGAATACTTCATGTCCGGCCGCATCGATGATCTGGAATGTGCCTACACCACCCTGTGGGGCTTCCTGCAGGGCCGCGGCGAGGAGGAAGGCCGGGGTGATATGTGGGTCATGTTCGACAACGAGGAGGTGGGCTCCTCCAGCCGGCAGGGCGCACAGGGCACCCTGATGGCCAACGTGCTGGCCCGCATTGAGGAAAAACTGGGGGTCACCCGGGAGCAGAGCATCCGTGCCTGCACCAACAGCCTGCTGCTGAGCGCCGACAATGGCCACGCCACCCACCCCAACCACCCCGAAAAGAGTGATCCCGCCAATGTGGCGGTCATGGGCGGCGGTGTGCTGCTGAAGTACAATGCCCGCCAGACCTACACCACCAGCGGCTTTACCGGCGCTGCCTTTGCTGAGATCTGCAAAAAGGCCGGTGTGCCGGTGCAGGTGGCCGCAAACCGCGCGGATGTTCCCGGCGGCTCCACGCTGGGCAACCTGCTGGGCCACCAGATCCTGATCCCCATGGTGGATATCGGTCTGGCACAGCTGGCCATGCATTCCGCAATGGAGACCGCCAGCTGCAAGGATGCCGAGTACATGGCAAAGGCTGTAGCAGAGTTCTATAACACGCCCATCTCCCAGCCTGTGGACGGCGAGTGGAAGCTGGGCCTGTGAGCGCTGTGACCGGGCGCTTTGCCCCCAGCCCCAGCGGGCGGCTGCATCTGGGCAATCTGGCCTGCAGCCTGCTGGCCTGGCTCAGCGCCAGAAGTCAGGGCGGGCGCATCGTTCTGCGCATTGAGGATCTGGATGCCGAGCGCTGCCCCCGCAAATATGCCGACGCACTGGAAGAGGACCTGCGCTGGCTGGGCCTTGTCTGGGACGAGGGCGGCAGCAGCGGCGGCCCCAACGGCCCCTATTACCAGAGCGAGTGCGCCGCCATCTACACCGAGAGCTATAACAAACTGGAAGCACAGGGCCTTGTTTACCCCTGTTTCTGCTCCCGTGCCCAGCTCCATGCCGCCAGCGCACCCCACACCTCCGACGGCAATGTGATCTATCCCGGCACATGCCGGGGGCTGACGGTGGAGCAGATCGCCGAAAAGCGCAAAAAGAAGGCCCCGGCCTATCGTCTCATGGTGCCCGATGAGGACATCACCTTCACCGATGGCTGTATGGGCCCCCACACCGAGAACCTGCTCCACGACTGCGGGGATTTCTACCTCCGCCGCGCCGATGGCGTGTTTGCCTATCAGCTGGCGGTGGTGGTGGACGATGCCCGCATGGGCGTGACGGAGGTGGTACGGGGGGCAGACCTGCTCTCTTCCACCGCCCGGCAGCTTTATCTTTACCGTTTGCTGGGCCTGCCCGCCCCAAAGTTTGCCCATTGCCCGCTCCTGCTGGCTCCCGATGGCCGCCGCCTGTCCAAACGGGACGGGGACCAGAGCCTGGAAAACCTGCGGGCAAAGTATACGGCGCAGGAGATCGTGGGCAGGCTTGCCTTTGCCTATGGTCTCCAACCTGAACCGGCTCCCCGCACCCCGGAAAGCCTGATCCCAGACTTTTCCTGGGACAAGGTGCCAAAGCAGGATATCTGCCTGCCGGAAAATCTGTTTTAAGCAAACCCACGATTTTTGCCATGCCTGTGCAAAGATCGTGGTTTTTTCTTTACAAAAAAACAATCTATGGTAAAATATAACTAGAGATTTTGCCGAAACAGAAAGGAGCCTGTTATGCGTAAAATGTTAAAAGCGTCGAGTTTGTTGATCTGTGCAATGCTTTTGTTCAGCGCATGTGCAAGCTCTTTGAATCTGGGACCGGGACCTTTCCGTTCGGAAATGCAGGATGTTTTCGTTCAGCAGACGACACTTACGGTTCCGGCCAGTCACGCCGAGCATGGGGAGGATTATGTCATTGAGTGGCAGGACCCTGTGATGGAAAAGCACGTCCGGAAATGGCTTGACCGCCCGAAGGGGGATATCTATCACAGCGATGTCTGGGATTATCAGCGGGTCTCGATAAATTCCGGAACCGGCGTAGGGGATCTCATCGTCAAAGATGCACCGGATGGGGTGGACATTGGAAGAAACGTCAACAGCAATGAGCAGCTGGCAGCCTGCGCAGTCAGCGTAGAGGGAACGTATGATCCGGTGACCTCTCTGGCAGACCTGCGGCATTTTGACAGCTTGCAGGTATTGTCGGTCAATAATAGAAGGGGAGCCCCACCCATTACAGATTTGACAGGTCTGGAAGAATGCAAAAATCTGATGCTTTTGAGTGTGCCCAGTGTGGAGAGCAGCGCATTCCCGACCTTTGCAAAGCTGGATTCTGTGGTAGAGCTGAAGTATGGCAGTGACGGGATCCGGGCGGATTCCAATGTCTCCGACCTTTCGGCGCTGGCGCAGATGAAGTCGCTGAAGATGCTGTGGATCACCGGCAGTGAGGTCGATCTGACCCAGCTGGCCGGAGCTGACTTGCGGGTCCTGAGACTGGACGTGACCCGGATCGGTTCGCTGGAACCGCTGAAGCAGATGGAAAATCTGAGCTTTCTGCAGCTGTGCCAAGGGCCGGAGATCGACAGCTTTGCCCCGCTGGCGGAGAGCAGTGTGCAGTATCTGAGTATGTCTCTCTCTCAGGGTGCACAGGAAGCCTACAAGGACATGGATTATACTCCCCTGACCCAGATGCCGCAGCTGATCTGGCTGGATCTGACCAACAACATCACGTTTGATACGGAAACCTGCAAAAAACTGCTGGCAAACGATACGGCCCTGAAATATCTGAAAATTTCCTATACATCAGCGGCCAAAGATGCCGAAGAGCTGGATACAGCGCACCTGAAAGAGTTCACTGCCCCGGCTCCGTAATGCCCCAAAATGCAAAACACCCATGCCAGCGCCGGCATGGGTGTTTTTCAATGCAGATTCAGAGCCGCTGGGGGATCCGGCTCTCGCTGCGTTCCAGTGCGGTCATGCCGGTATCCAGCGCCATGGCCAGCAGGATGCCCAGCAATACATCAATGCAGCTGTGCTGCTTGAGCAGAACGGTGGATGCAATGATGGAAACGCAGAGCACGGCGGAAGCGGGCCGCATCCAGCGGCGGCCCGGCGTTTCAAAGATGCGGCTGCGGTAGTAGGCCATCATCAGGGTGACGGAGTTGAACACATGGATGGAGGGGCAGACATTGAGGGGCGTGTCGGTGGCATAGAGCATCCGCACGGCCTGAGCAAAGAGGTCGCTGCCGTACACCCGGTAGGGCCGCAGGTCAAGCCCGGTGGGCAGGATGACATAGCAGGCCAGCGCAATGGTCATGCCCGCAAACAGGGGCAGGCAGAGCCGCCAGAAGTCGGCCCGGGGCGCTTTCCACAGCAGGTAGAACAGGGTGAACGGGATCCATACGAACCACGCAAAGTAGGGCACGATGGCATATTTGCAAAAGGGGATCAGGTCATCCAGATGGCAGTGCACCAGAACATCGGGCACGGCAATATGGACTTCGAGCCAATGGAACGCCGAAAGGTAAAACAGGAGATAAAACGCCATGAACGAAACGGGATGGCGGGAAAACCAGTTGCGCATGGAACACACTTCCTTTTCTGGAATGGGGGCCGCAGCCCCGCCTAAAGTTCTTTGCAGCGTATGATTATACCGCGCAAAGACGAAGAAAACAAGACAAAAAGCTGACAAAATCGTGAACACATCCGCGCGGAATTTGGTATGCTTTGGGGAAGCGGATGCAGGGGAGAGAAGCTTCTGCCTATTGATACGAGACAGGATGCGGGTTTCCTGCACAAAAAAGGCCCTCCCCGCCAAAACTGCAATGGCGGGGAGGGCCGGATATACGGAAACTCAGATCACCTTTTGTTCCATCCACCTGCCGCGGACAAAGCGGACGCAGAAGAACAGCGAGCGCATGGCCCAATCCAGGAACATGCCCATCCAGATGAACAGCAGGCCGCAGTGGAACTTGAGCACCATCAGGTAGCAGAAGGCCACCCGGAACACCCACATGGAGATGACGCTGACCGTCATGGTAAAGGCGGCATCTCCGGCGGCGCGCAGGATGTTGGGCAGGGTGAAGCTGGAGGGCCACAGGATCAGCGATACAGCGTTGAACCAGACCATCAGCTCCAGTGCCATGCCGTAGGCATCCGGCGAGAGGTTGAACCAGGAGAGCGCCAGCTTGTTCAGGAAGAACAGGCCGGAAAGGTTCATCGCCCAGTCCCCGGCGTAGGCGGTCAGGAGCAGCAGGCGGGAATAGCGCTTGGCCTGCGCCTTTTCTCCGGCACCCAGACACTGGCCCACAACGGTCAGCGCGCCGATGCCCACGGCGGAGGCGGGCACGTTCAGGAAGCTGGAGATGTTGCCTGCCACGGCGTTTGCGGCAATGGCGGCGGTGCCCAGCGTGCTGGTCAGGCTGGAGACCGACAGCTTGCCGATCTGGAACATGCCGTTCTCGATGCCGGCGGGAATGCCGACTTTCAGGATGCGCTTGATGAGGTCGAGGTCGGGCTTCAGGTCGGTGAGGTGGTCGATGCGCAGCGCACAGTCCGGCTTCTGCAGCAGGAACATCACGGTGAAGCAGGCGATCATCCGGCTCACGAGGCTGGCAGTGGCCGCACCCATCACGCCCATGCCGAACCTGTAGATCAGGATGGCGTTGCCGCCAATGTTCACCACGTTCATCACCAGGCTGGAAAGCATACTGATCTTGCTGTTGCCCTGGGCGCGGAACAGGGCCGCACCGGCGTTGTACACGCCGATAAAGGGATAGCTCAGGGCCGAGAGCAGAAAATAGGTCTCAGCGTAGCGCATCACATCCGCGTCAATGGAGCCGAAGATGCCCCGCAGGATGGCGTGCCGCCCCACCGCCACGATGACGGCGGTGACCACGCTGAGCGAGATCATAATGAACATGATCTGTGCGGCGCTGGCCTTGGCCCGTTTGGGCTCCCGGTGGCCGATGTACTGGCTGGCGACCACCGCGCCGCCGGTGGCCAGTGCGCTGAGCAGCTGGATCATCAGCACGTTGAAGGAGTCCACCAGGCTCACGCCCGAAACGGCGGCTTCGCCCACCGAGGAGACCATCAGGGTGTCCGCCAGACCGATGGAGATGCTGAGGGCCTGCTCTGCCACCAGCGGCAGGAAAAGTGAGATGAGCTGTTGACGGTTGAACAGCGGTCTTGATGTGGTCGATGCGTCTGTCATGGTGTCCTCCCTTGGCGCGTGGATTCAAACACACCCATGATAGCGCGGAATGACGTGAAAATCAAGACGTTGTATCCAACAAATCAAAAAATCAGGCAAACTCTTTGCTGGGGGTCAGGCTGGTGCCGTAATAAACAATGTAGTCGTAGGGGACCTGGGGGTTGTACGCGGCCAGATCGCCGTACTTGGCCAGAATGTCGTTCCGCAGGTTCTCCGGGGTGTAGGGCTGCCCGGCGGAAAGGGTGTCGGCGCAGACCGCGTTCCACATGCTCTCGGTAAAGGCGGCGCAGTTGAAGTAGGCCGACCAGTGGTCAGATTTGGCAAGGTTGCGGTTGACCACGTCCAGCTGGTCCTGATCCAGCGAGGTCTGGACAGCATAGATGTTCTGGTAGTAGGAATCGGCCAGATAGCGCTTGTAGTAGCCCTCCAGATTGTACCAGATGCCGGTGTGCTCCCAGCGGTTGCCGCGGGGGCTGAAGGTTATCTCGGTGTCGGGCGCGATCCGCAGGCCGCCCACCTCGATGTCGTGGTCCGAAACGTTCCGCACCGAGAGGAAGGAGTGGCCGCTGGAATTGATGGAGGCATCGCCCCGGTCCTCGGCCCTGGCGTAGACGCGCAGCAGGGCCACGGCACCCTCGGCGGGTTCTGCACCGTAGGCCTGCACGGCAGATTTATGGTCGGCCTGCTCAAAATCGTAGGGGCCGCCGGTGCTGGTGGTAAAGCCGACGATGTTGCGGATCTGATCCTCAAGGGGGCTTACATCGGTGATGACACGTTCGTCCTGGGGGGCGGGCGTGGCGGCGGGAGCCTCGGCCAGCGCGGCGGTGCTGCCGAACACGCACAGGGCCAGCGTCAGGCAGAGGGAAAGGGCGCGGAACAGCTTTTTCATGGGGTAACCTCCAAAGAGAAAAAATTCAGGTCAAGGATAGACGATTTTTGGGACGCTGTCAAGAAAAAGATGTCTGCCGCCTTTACCCCCGGTGCCGGTTGTGTTAAAATGTAGCTGGCAGCTGTGCCCGGTGGTTTGGGGCATGGGGCCGATCGGAAGGTAAATGAATCTGACCCAGAGAGGGGAACAACCTATGCCAAAAGAAGCACACAAGGTCGTGGTCATCGGGCACCGCAACCCCGATACCGATTCCATCTGCTCCGCCATTGCCTATGCGGAGCTCAAAAACCGCACCAGCACGCTGGTCTGTGAGCCGCGCCGTGCCGGTAAAATGAATCAGGAGACCGAGTTCGTCCTGAAAAAATTCGGTGTCACGCCGCCCCGGATGTGCACCGATGTGAACCCCAAGATCCGGGACGTGGATTACCGCGAGATGCCGGGCATCCCGGGCTCCACCAGCCTGCGCCGCGCGTGGAAGATCATGCGCGACCAGCAGATCGACACCCTGTCCATCACCAGCGCGGACAACGAGCTGGAGGGCATCATCACCGTGAAGGATCTTGCCACCGCCAACATGGACGTGTTCGATACCGCGGTGCTGGCCAAGAGCCGTACCTCTTATAAGAACATCCTTGAAACGCTGAACGGCACCATGGTGGTGGGCAATGCCGACGCGGTCTGCACCACCGGCCACATCAAGATCGGCACCGCCACCCCCGAGATGCTGGAAAGCAGCGTGGAAAAGGGGGATATCGTCATTCTGAGCAACCGGTACGAAAGCCAGCTCTGCGCCATTGAAAAGGAAGCCTCCCTGCTCATCATCTGCAATGGGGCCAAGGTGGGCCGCACCATCCAGCGCATTGCCGATGAGACCGGCGTTGCCATTATGACCACCCCCGTGGATACCTACGCGGCGGGCAAGCTCATCAGCCAGTGCGCACCCATCTCCTATTATATGACCCGGGACGATATCCTCAAATTCACCCTCGTCACCCCTGTGGCCGATGTGCTGCGGGTGATGGCAAAGGTGCGCCACCGCTATTTCCCCATTCTCGATGAGGAAGGCAAATACTGCGGCATGGTCAGCCGCCGCAACGTCATTGCCCTGCGCAAGCGGCGCATCATTCTGGTGGACCACAACGAGGCCACCCAGGCCGTGGAGGGCTTTGATCAGGCCGAGATCCTGGAGATCATCGACCACCACCGCATCGGCAGTCTGGAGACCAGCGGCCCGGTGTACTTCCGCAACCAGCCGGTGGGCTGCACCGCCACCATCGTCACCCAGATGTACGATGAAAACGGCGTGACCATCCCGCAAAAGACCGCCGGTCTGCTGCTGGCTGCCATCCTTTCGGATACGCTGGTGTTCCGCAGCCCCACCTGCACCCCCATCGACGTGAACGCCGCCAACCGTCTGGCGAAGCTCGCCGGGGTGGACATCAACGAGTTTGCCAACGAAATGTTTGAAGCCGGCGAAAAGCTGGACGGCAAGACCGCCGAGGAAGTGTTCTTGCAGGACTTCAAGGTGTTCATGTGCGGCGATATCCGCTTTGGCGTGGCGCAGGGCAGCTACATGACCCGCAAAAACCTGCAGGCCGCCCAGGCGCTGCTCCAGCCCTATCTGGAGGAGGCCCGCAACAAGCAGAACGTGGAGGACCTCTACATGCTGCTGACCGATGTGCCCAAGGAGGAGAGCGTGGTCATCTGCACCGGCCGCTACGCCGCCGAGGTGCTGAGCAACGGCTTTGAGAGCCGGCCCGCCGCCGACGGCAGCTGGACGCTGCCCGGCGTGGTCAGCCGCAAAAAGCAGTTCATCCCCGCCATGATGAGCGCCTATCAGGAGCTGTAACCCCACGATACAAAACACGAAGCCCCCGGAACCCTGCATGTTCCGGGGGCTGTTGTGTTTTGTAAGGGAGCGTCAGGCTGCGACTTTTAAGGGAGAGTTATCAGTCCAGATGGTGCCATCCAAAAGCTTTGTTACGGCCAGTGTGCCGTTCACGCTGACCCGCGCGGGGTCCAGCGCATAGAAATCGCTCTCCCGCAGGTTTTCGGGGTCTGCCGTGGGGGAGATGCCCACCACGCACACCCAGTGTCCGTAGGTGCTGCTGGTGGCGATGTGGGGGTAATTGACCTCTTTCCAGCCGGAGCCGGAGAGATGGTATTCATAGCTCGTCACGCGGTTGGTGTGCTTGGACACGCCGCTGACAGCGGTGTTTTTCAGATGTACGATGACGGGCCGCCCGGCCTGCAGCTCTTCATACAGGCGGGAAAGGCAGTCGGAAAGGGAGCCGCTGTAAGCGTAGTACCCGGCGGCAGACCATACCGCGCCGTTCGACCACATCCCGCTGCCTGAGCAGGGCTTGCCATCCAGAATGGTGCGGGCGTAGCGCAGGGCGTACCAGCTGCACCGGCCCGAGGTCTGGTTGCCGATGGAGACGATCTGCTGGCTGTCGAAGGACAGCAGCGTGATGCCGTTCACATTCTGCAATTGTGCCGCCGCAGCCTTTGGCGCGGCCAGAAAGCTCAGGCACAGCAGAACTGCTGCCATGAAAACGCGCACCGGAGCGCGCAGGGAACCATGCTGCATGGGGCAAACTCCTTTTCCTTGTTCAGGAACGGCACCCGGCGGTTCCCATTGCTTTAAGTTTAGCACCAAATCGTGGTAGAATTGTGTAAACGCCGGAAATATTTTCCGGTTTTTGCCCCGGGTGCGGCAAAGGATCTTTGCGAAGATTCGTTCTGGAAAAAACAACAAAAGCAGGAGAAAATGTTTGGTGAAGCTGGCAATTGACAAAAGCGACAGTCGTTGGATAAAATAAAGCTGGAAGGGGCCCTGTTTCAAAATGGAAAGGCACCCTGCATATTATGAAAAACACAACAAAACGACTGGAGGTCCCGACATGAAAATGCTGAAAAAACTGGCCGCTTTGATTCTGGCGGCGACCATGGCACTTGTTCTGTTCACCGCCTGCGGCGGTGATACCCCATCGACCCCTGAGGCTCAGGCAGAAGCTCAGATGATGAGCACGATCAATGCAAAGCGTGGTTCGGCAGTACAGCTGTGCAATGACACCGAGCTCAAACAGGAAGCTGAAAAGTTCTTGGATTCGGCGGTAGACATCAACACCGGAGCATGGAAAATTTACAATGCTATAGATGTTCATCGTGATGACAATGGTGTTTATACGGCCAAGGTCGTGGTCAAGAATGAGTATACCGGTAAACTGTTGGAAGAGTTCTTTAAGCTGGTAAACAACAAGGATAAGGATGTGAACATCAACGCAGTTGGCAAGTGGACCAAGGTTGGTGTAGCCGCAAAGACAATCAAGGGCAACATGTACATTTCTGTCGTTGTTCAGGTTAATCCCAACGCATAAGGATACAGTAATACACTCCCCGGAGCGTGGCTGAAAGGCCGCCCTCCGGGGCTTTTTTGCGTCTGGAGCACTTGAGTTATAATTATAAAATAATTATAATATAGATATTGGTAAAGTATATGTAACAACAGAAGATGAAGAATGGTATAATAATTATGGAGATGGTAGAGCAGATGAGTGTATAAGATTTTTAGACACTATAAAATCTGAAAAAATATCTTCAAAAGTTGAAGAAGTAACATTAAATGAACAAATACAAATTGATAATATAAAATGTGAAATTTTAGGAATAAAAAATCCAGAAATAACAAAAAATGCAATAAACAATTCTAGTATGGTAATAAAAATGGAGACAAAGAAAAACTCAATTTTATTTTTAGGAGATACTGGAGTAGAAAGTGGAAATAAATTATTAGATAATCAAAAGGAAAAATTAAAAGTAAATATATTGCAAATGGCACATCATGGTCAACAAGGAGTTAGTAAAGAAATATATGAATACATAAAACCTAAAATATGTTTATGGCCAACACCAGATTGGCTATGGATTAATGATTCAGGAAATGGTGAAGATTCAGGACCTTGGAAAACTAAAGAAACTAGAAAATGGATTGAAGAATTAAATGTAAATAAAAATATTATAGA
>ENA-OUQG01001734-OUQG01001734.1-human-gut-metagenome-genome-assembly--contig:-NODE-1734-length-11293-cov-3.928546_pt1 | contig 11293 bp, 9 predicted proteins | sample MGYA00237943_ERZ548823 | MGnify/ENA primary metagenome ERZ548823 (study PRJEB26490, sample SAMN05194731) | human gut metagenome | biome: terrestrial biome; feature: human-associated habitat; material... | reverse complement strand
TACGGGTATGGTCGGACAGAGATTTGCAACTCTTCTTGAGAATCACCCGTGGTTCAATGTAAAGGTTCTTGCAGCTTCTCCCAGAAGCGCAGGTCAGACATATGAGCAGGCAGCAGGTTCACGCTGGAAGATGGCTGTTCCTATGCCCGAGGCTATGAAGAACATGGTTCTTCTTGACGCTACATCGGATATTGAAAAAATTGCAGGCATGGTTGACTTCTGCTTCTGCGCAGTTGACATGAAGAAGGACGAGATCAAGGCTCTTGAGGAGGCTTACGCTAAGGCTGAGTGCCCGATTGTTTCTAACAACTCCGCACACAGATTCACACCTGATGTTCCTATGGTCGTTCCGGAGATCAATCCCGACCACATCGAGATAATCAAGGCACAGCGCGAGCGCCTCGGCACAAAGAGGGGATTCATCGCAGTTAAGTCCAACTGCTCGATCCAGAGCTATGTTCCTGCACTCCACCCGCTGAGAAAGTTCGGTCTCAAGAACGTTCTTGCGTGTACATATCAGGCAATTTCCGGCGCAGGAAAGAACTTTGAGACATGGCCCGAAATGGTAGATAACCTCATTCCCTACATCGGCGGCGAGGAAGAAAAGTCCGAGCAGGAGCCGATGAAGCTCTGGGGCCATATCGAGGGCGATCAGATCGTCAACGCAGCGGAGCCGAACATCACCGCGCAGTGCCTGCGCGTGCCGGTCTCCGACGGACATATGGCTGCCTGCTTTGTCTCGTTCAAGGGTGAGAAGCCGTCCGTCGAACAGATTAAGGCTGACTGGGCCGCGTTCTCCGGCCGCGCGCAGGAATTGGAGCTGCCGTCGGCACCCAAGCAGTTCCTGCACTACTTTGAAGAGCCGGACCGCCCGCAGACGAAGCTTGACCGGATGATCGAAGGCGGCATGGCGGTCTCCATCGGCCGTCTGCGGCCGGATACGCAGTACGACTACAAGTTCGTCTGCCTGTCTCATAATACCCTGCGCGGTGCAGCCGGCGGCGCGGTTTTGCTGGCGGAGCTGCTCTGCGCGGAAGGATATATCACAAAGAAATAAGCCCGAAGGGAGCGATTCTTTGAAAGATCCTGTGTTTGAGGGCGTCGCGACCGCGATCGTCACGCCGTTCAATCAGGGTACGATCGATTTTCCCGTCATGAACCGGCTGCTGGATCTGCAGCTCGCGGCTGGCGTCGACGCCATCGTCGTCTGCGGCACGACCGGCGAGGCCTCCACCATGACGGACAACGAAAAACTCGCGCTTATCGCACACACGGTCCAATATTGCGCCGGACGATGCAAGGTCATCGCCGGTACCGGTACGAACGACACGGCTCACTCGCTGCAGTTGAGCCGTGTCGCTGCGTCTATGGGCGCGGATGCCGTGCTGATGGTCACGCCGTATTACAACAAATGCACGCAGGCGGGGCTCATCGCGCACTATACCGCGGCGGCGGATACGCTCCCCTGCCCGGTCATCGTCTACAATGTTCCGAGCCGGACGGGAGTGGATGTCTCGGTCGAGACCTGCCGGGTGCTTGCCGGGCACCCCAACATCGGCGGCATCAAGGAGGCCAGCGGCAGCGTGCCGAAGGCCGCGCACATCCTCGACGCCTGCGGCGACGAGCTGCCGGTCTGGAGCGGCAACGACGATCTGACGGTCCCCCTGCTTTCACTCGGCGCGAAGGGCGTCATCTCCGTTCTGTCCAATGTCCGGCCGAAACGGACGCTGCAGATGGTGCGCGCATGTCAGGCCGGAGACTATGCCGCGGCCGGGCGGATGCAGGTCGCGCTCACACCGCTGATCGACGCGCTGTTCAGTGAGATCAATCCCATCCCCGTCAAGCAGGCGCTGTCGCTCATGGGGATCCCGGCCGGGCTGCCGCGGCTGCCGCTGACGCCGCTCAGCGCGACGCACCTGCCCGCGCTGGAGCAGGCACTCTCCGCCGCGCCGGAGCCGTAGAGACAGATCAGTTCACCATAATGATAACAAAAAAATCTGCGCAAGTAGTTATTCACACTGTCAACAGAGTTTTCAACACGCGAAAAAGCTACATATTTCGACAAAAACACGGATTATTGTTAAATGATGACAGGGTCGAAAAATGAAGAACTTTCACGACGCAACGCAGGCATTTTGTTAACATAATGCATTTTATGCAGGAGATTTTGCAGACAGAGGCTGTAAAAACCCGCTTGCAGACGGCATCTGCAAGCGGGTCCTTTTATCCGTTTTCGAGGCTAATCGTGGCGTAGGCGTTGAGATCCTGACCGGCGCGTTTGCCGGAGCAGTACTCATAATAGCCCTGCGCACCGATCATCGCGCCGTTGTCGCCGCACAGACGCAGGGGCGGCATGCACAGCCGGATGCCGAGCGCCTGGGTCCGGCGGGTGAATTCCCCGCGGATGCGGGAATTTGCCGCCACGCCGCCCGCGATGGCCAGCGTCCGGTAGCCGGTCTGCTCCAGGGCCTGCATCGTCCGCGGCACGAGCATATCGCTCACCGCCTTGGAGAACGAAGCGCAAAGCGACGGGATATCCAGCGCCTCGCCGCGCTGCTCATGTGTGTGGATGAGGTTCAGCGCCGCCGTCTTGAGGCCCGAGAAGGACATATCGAGCGGATTGCCGCTGAGCTTGGTGTGCGGCATGGGATATTTGTTTTCGTCGCCGGTCTTTGCCGTCTGGTCGAGCGCCGCGCCGCCGGGATACGGCATCCCGATCACGCGGGCGATCTTATCGAAGCATTCCCCTGCCGCGTCGTCACGCGTGGTGCCGAGGATATGGAATTTCGTGTAGTCCTGCACGTCGACGATCAGCGTGTGCCCGCCGGAGACGACGAGGCACAGAAACGGCGGTTCCAGATCCGGGTACGCCAGATAGTTGGCCGCGATATGCCCGCGGATATGGTGCACTGGGATGAGCGGCACGCCGAGGCTGTAGGCCGCGGCCTTGGCAAAGTTGACGCCGACGAGCACCGCGCCGATCAGCCCCGGCGCGTAGGTGACGGCGATGGCATCGATGTCCTGCCGGGTCAGGTGCGCCTCGTCAAGCGCCGTATCCGCCAGGGCGTAGATGGCCTCGATGTGCTTGCGCGAGGCAAGCTCGGGCACGACGCCGCCGTAGAGCCGGTGCAGGGCGACCTGAGACGCGATGCAGTCGGTCAGGATGGTTCTTCCGTCCTCCACGACGGCGACAGCAGTCTCGTCGCAGGAGGATTCCACGGAGAGGATCTTCATAGCAGTTCCTTTCTGAGGATGCGTGCATCCTCTTTTGGATGTTGGTAGTAGTTTTTCCGCAGGCCGATCTGCGCGAAGCCGAGCGAGGCATAGAGCGCGGCGGCAGGTGCGTTTGAGTCCCGGACCTCCAGGGTCAGGACCGTCGCCTGCATCTTCTGCCGCAGCGACTCACACAGCGCCAGCACGAGCGCACGGCCAAGCCCCTGCCGCCGGTAAGCCGGGCTGACAGCGAGGTTCATCATATCCGCCTCGCCCAGCACGGTCTGGCTGCCGACGTAACCGGCAACAGTGTCGCCGTCCATTGCGCAGAGCCAAAGGCTCAGCGGATTCTCCAGTTCCTGCTGCAAAATCGATTCCGGCCAGGGATCTGAAAAACAGGCGGCTTCCAGCGCGGCGATCTGCGCCGTGTGTTCCTGCCGCATTGGAACGATCGTCACTTCCATCACTTTGCCTCATACCAGCTCGCGCCGACCTTCGCCTCCGCCAGCAGCGGCACGCGCAGCTGCGCGACGTTTTCCATCTCGGCCGTCACGATCTTCTTCACCTGCTCCGCTTCCTTCACCGGGCATTCCACGATCAGCTCATCGTGGACCTGCAGGACGAGCCGGGCCTTGAGCTTCTGCTTTTTGAGCGCCGCGTCGACGCGCAGCATGGCGAGCTTGATGATATCCGCGGCCGTCCCCTGGATCGGCGTGTTGAGCGCAACGCGCTCGCCGAAGGAGCGGATATTGAAATTGCTGCTCTTGAGCTCCGGCAGCTCGCGCCGGCGGCCGAAGAGAGTCGTGACATAGCCGTCCTGCTTTGCCTGCTCGACGATATCGTGCATATAGGTCCGGACGCCCGCATAGTGGGCCAGATAATTGTCGATATACTGCCGCGCCTCCTTGCGCGTGACGCCGATGTCGTCCGCCAGCGAAAATTCCGAAATTCCGTAGACGATGCCGAAGTTGACGGCCTTGGCGTGACGGCGCATCAGCGGCGTGACCTGCTCCGGCTCCACGCCGAAGACCTGCGCGGCTGTCGCCGTATGGATATCGGTGCCGGAGCGGAACGCCTCCTGCATGGTCTGATCGTCCGCGATATGGGCCAGCACGCGCAGCTCGATCTGGCTGTAGTCCGCGTCGACAAAGACGCAGCCGTCGCTCGGCACGAACATCTTGCGGATCTCGCTGCCGAGCTCCGTGCGGACGGGGATGTTCTGCAGGTTCGGGTCGGTGGAAGACAGTCGGCCCGTCGCCGTGACCATGTTCTGGAAGGTCGTGTGAATGCGGCCGTCGTCCGCGATCTGCTTGACGAGGCCGTCGGCGTACGTGCTCTTGAGCTTGGTCATGGCACGGAAATCGAGGATCGCGTCGATGATCGGGTGCTTGCCACGGAGCTTTTCCAGCACGTCCGCGTTCGTGGAGTAGCCGCTTTTCGTCTTCTTGCCCGCAGGCAGGCCGAGCTCGTCAAAGAGGATCTGCCCGAGCTGCTTGGTGGAGTTGATGTTGAATTTCTTCCCGGCATAGCCGAAAATCGTCTGCTCCGCGGCCTCGATCCGGCTCTGGAGCATATTGCCGAAGGAGATGAGCGCCATCTGGTCCGCCTTGACGCCCGCGGCTTCCATTTCAGCGAGCACGCGGCAGAGCGGCAGCTCGATCTCGTAATAGAGCTTCTCCATGCCGTTCTTCGTGAGCTTTTCCGGCAGAGCTTCATAGAGCGCGCCGACGGCCGCGGCCTCCGCCAGGCGGGAGCAGACGCGCGCGGCGTCTTTTCCGACCTGCTCGCTGTCCGCGCGGCCGATGGCAAAGCCCAAGTGCTGCTGCACAACGCTGTCCAGGTCGTAGCTGCCCCGCGTCGCGTCAAGATCATAGGCGGCCAGCGCGGTGTCGAAGATGAAGCCCTCCGCCGGGTATCCCTGTTCCAGCAGACGGCGCATCAGCGGCTTGCAGTCATGCGTGACCTTTTTGACGGAGGCGCCGAATACAGTTGACATAAAATTATCATCCAGCGCAAAGTCGGAGAAATAGTATCCGCTTTCCCCGGTCCCAACAGCGATCCCGGAGAGGTCCGGCTCTGCGATAATGTTAACATAATGTTCTTTTTGGAACGCTGCGGCCAATTCTGCCGCCCGGGCGGCATCCGTCACCGTCTCACTGGTGCAGGTGCCCGCAAACGCCCCTGCCTCCACAGTTTCCTGCGGGGCATGCAGGCCGTAGCGGGCGATCTGCCGGGTAAATTCAAGCCGGGTGAAGAGCTGATAGAGCGTATCGTTGTCCGGCTGCTGCACACGGCAATCCTCCGGAGAAAAATCGATCGGCGCTTCGCAGCGGATCGTCGCCAGATCATAGGACATGTAGGCGCTTTCCCTGCCCTGCTCGAGCTTTGCGCGGAGCTTGTCCTTGATCGCGTCCAAATGCGCATAGATCCCGTCCAGCGTGCCATAGTCCAGCAGCAGCTGCGTCGCCGTCTTCGGGCCGACGCCCGCGACGCCCGGGATGTTATCGGAGCTGTCGCCCATCAGGGCTTTAAGATCGATCAGATGGATGGGGTCAAAGCCGTATTCCTCACGGAAGCGGGCAGGGTCATAGTTGACCGCGACGGACTGCGAAAGCTTGGAGGACACCAGCTTGACCGTCACATGCTCGTCGATCAGCTGCAGAGAGTCCCGATCGCCGGTGACGATCACGCAGTCCCAGTTCGCCCTGCCGCACTGCTTGCCGATCGTGCCGATCACGTCGTCGGCTTCCCAGCCTTCGCATTCAAAGATGGGGATGCGCATGGCGCGCAGAATATCCTTCATCATCGGCAGCTGCATGGCAAGCTCATCCGGCATCGGGTGACGCGTCGCCTTGTAGCCGTCATAGGCCAGATGGCGGAACGTCGGCGCCTTGAGGTCGAACGTCACGCACAGGGCGTCGGGCTGCTCCTCCGTCCGGAGCTTTTCGAGAATATTCAGAAAACCGTAGATCGCGTTTGTAAAAAAGCCGTCTTTCGTCGTGAGCGCCCGCACGCCGTAGTAGGCGCGGTTGATCACGCTGTTTCCATCGAGAACCATCAGCTTCATGGGCAGAACTCCTTTGCATTTCTTCGCTTAGTCTACCACAATTCCCGCCCTGTTGCAAGGAAGCCGCCGCGTTTCATTGACAGTTTCCGTGGGAAGCACTATACTGAAGACAGATTACGATAAAAGGAGTTGTTCCCCCATGATCTATTCTTCGGAAGATATGCAGACCCGCGCCGTTCTGGATACGGCCGCGCGCATGTGCGCAGCCGCCCGCACCGCGCCCAAGACGCGGGGCATGGACGGTCTTGTCACCTGCGTCGTGACCGGCGAAGACAAGGACCGACTGGCCGCACATATGCGCGAGCTTGCCGGGCGGCTGGACTACGCCTTCTTTGCCCGTGACGCCGACAATGTGGACTACGCGGATGCCGTTGTCCTCTTTGGCATGGAGGAACAGCGCCGCGGGCTGAACGGCGGCTGTCAGTACTGTCATTTTGCCGACTGCGCCGACTGTGCAGAAAAGAATGGCCTCTGCGCGTGGGACGCTATGGACGTCGGCATCGCCATCGGTTCGTCTGCCGCCGCGGCGGCAGACGCCCGGGTCGACAACCGCGTGATGTTCTCCGTCGGCCGTGCCGCCCGGAGCCTCGGTCTGCTCGGCGCCTCCGTCACGCTCGTCCTCGGCATTCCCCTCAGCGTCAGCGGAAAGTCCCCGTTCTTTGACCGGAAGCCGAAAAAGTAAGCGGAAAAGGACACGCGGAGCGGATGGCATAATTATATTGTCATGATATAGATCTGACAGGGGTTCCATGCGTCCCATAATGTTGGGAAGACCTCAAATTCCTGGAATCCGAGGGAAAGATAGAAGCGATTTGTATCGTCGTATTCCTCATATTTTCCCATCTGTACCGTTTTTACCTGCATAAAGGAATATCCGGCTTCGCTTGCCGCTTTTCTGGCGCTGCGGAACAATTCCCGCCCAATCCCCTGCCGATGATATTCCTTCAGTACGCCCATCACATATAGCTCGACCGTCGCTTTTCCTGTTTCTTTCAGATATAAAAAGCCCACAGGCTTGTCCGCAGCATAGGCGCAGAAAAACAATTGATCGCGGCTTTCTGAAATATAGTTCTCCCTTGCTTCCGGGATACCAAACCATTCTGGAAGCGCCTCCAGAACCTGCCGTGTTATCCTCTGTTTTTCTTCGTTACTTGTTACCTGACATATTTTCATTTCGCTGATTTCTCCCACAAGTTCAACTTTTGTTCTTTTGACGCGCAACCCCGGAGCAGGAGCTCCGGGGTTGCGTATATTTCAGATATGCTTCCACTTGGCACCGCCGGGGATGTCGGTGATCTCGATGCCCTGGGCTTTGAGTTCGTCGCGGATGCGGTCGGCCTCGGCGAAGTTTTTGGCCTTTTTCGCGTCGTAGCGCGCCTGGATCTGCGCAGTGACGGCGGGATCGTCGCTGCCATCCTCGCAGAAGATGGAATACGCACCAGCTGCCGGCTTTTCTGCTGCATTGCGCTTGCGGATCTCCGCGGCCTTGCTGCAAAGGTCCAGACTCAGGACCTTGTCGAAATCGTCCAGCACGAACAGCTTAGTGGCGTCGTTCGTCTTGTACTTGAGCACGTCGTAGAGCGCGGTGATGGCCAGCGAGGTATTGAGGTCGTTGCCGAGAGCGGCGTTGAATTTCTCACGCAGGGCCGCGACGGCGGCCTCGTCGATCTCGCCGTCGCCGGGCTTCAGGGCAGCGATCTTGGTCAGGAGCTTCTGGTAGGTCCCGGCTGCGTTGTCGAGGTTTTCCCACGAGAAGACCAAATTGCGGCGGTAATGGCTCTGCAGGCAGAACAGACGGTAGCACAGCGGGTCATAGCCCTTCTGCTCCAGCAGCGAGACCGTCAGGAACTCGCCCTTGGATTTGGACATTTTGCCGCTGGCCGTATTCAGATGCATGACATGCATCCAGTAGTTGCACCAGTGGTGGCCGATGTAGCTTTCCGACTGCGCGATCTCGTTGGTGTGGTGCGGGAACGCATTGTCGATGCCGCCGCAGTGGATATCCAGATCCTCGCCCAGATACTTGAGGGAAATGCCGGAGCACTCGATGTGCCAGCCGGGATAGCCGACGCCCCAGGGCGAATCCCACTTGAGCGCCTGGTCCTCAAACTTGGACTTGGTGAACCAGAGCACAAAGTCGTTCTTGTTGCGCTTGTTCGTGTCCTCTTCCACGCCCTCGCGGACGCCGACGGCGAGGTCTTCTTCCTTGTGCTCGTTGAAAATGTAGTATTTTTCGAGCTTGGAGGTATCAAAGTAGACGTTGCCGCCCTCGATATAGGCATAGCCAGTATCGAGCAGCTTCGTGATGATCTTGATATACTCGTCGATGCAGCCGGTCGCGGGCTGGACAACATCCGGACGCTTGATGTTGAGCTTGCGGCAGTCGTCAAAGAAGGCATCGGTATAGAACTTGGCGATCTCCATGACGGTCTTGTGCTCGCGGCGGGCGCCCTTGAGCATCTTGTCCTCGCCCTCATCGGCATCGGAGGTCAGATGGCCGACGTCGGTGATGTTCATGACGCGCTTGACCGGATACCCGGCGTAACGCAGATACTTTTCCAGCACATCCTCCATGATATAGCTGCGGAGGTTGCCGATATGGGCAAAATGATAGACCGTGGGGCCGCAGGTGTACATTTTGACCAGCTTCGGGTCGTTGGGGATGAATTCTTCTTTTTTATGGGTCGCAGAGTTGTACAGGTACATATCAATTCTCCTTTTGGACGTCGTTGATCTGTTGTTCCAGCAGCGCCATGCGGCGCTTGAGTTCTTCGATTTCCAGCATGACCGGGTCCGGGGTGTGGATGTGGTCGAGCTTGTCGCCGCACAGCCGGACAATCCGGCCGGGGACGCCGACGACGGTCGCGCCGGGCGGCACCTCGCGCAGGACCACGGCGTTGGCGGCGATGCGCGCATTGTCGCCGACACGGAAAGGCCCGAGGACCTTTGCGCCGGAGCCGACCATGACGTTGTTGCCGAGCGTCGGATGGCGCTTGCCGACGTCCTTGCCGGTGCCGCCGAGCGTCACGCCCTGATAGAGCAGACAGTCGTCGCCGATCTGGGTCGTCTCGCCGATCACGATCCCGGCGCCGTGGTCAATGACCAGACGGCGGCCGATCTGCGCGCCGGGGTGTATTTCAATTCCGGTCCACATTTTCGACCACTGCGAGATCGCGCGCGCGATAAAAAAGCAGCGATGCCGGTAAAACCAGTGCGCGATGCGGTAATCGATCGTCGCGTGCAGGCCGTTGTACAGCAGCACGACCTCGATTGCCGAGCGCGCGGCAGGGTCGTTTCTTTTGTATGCCCGGATATCCTCCAACAGATGCAAAGACAGCTCCTCCAAATCACAATAAAACCCGCCTCTTTTTCTCAAGAGGCGGGTCATTAAACTCGCGGTTCCACTCTGATTTCTCACTCAGGCTTTGACGTAAGCCCAGACGGGGTCTCCCCTCGCTCACGAACGCACGTTCCCGCAGAAGCTTTTGCTCCCGTTTGCAGCCGACGGCGGAAGCTCTCTGAAAAAGCGGATATGCGGTACTCTTTTCGGTCAACGCGATATTCATTTTTCTTGGGAAATCATATCATTGGAATACGAAAAAGTCAAGCTTTCTTACCGAGACCAAGGCAATGCCAGTTCTTGACGAAGTATTCTACGCCGGAATACACCGTCGTGACAAGGATGACCACGTTCACGACCGTATCGAGGACCGGCACATTCGGAAGGACCATCATGGCGATCAGACCGACCATGGTGCAGGAGGTCTTGATCTTGCCGCTCCAGCCGGCGGCGATGACCGTACCGTTGTTGGCGGCGACCATGCGCAGGCCGCTGATGGCAAATTCCCGCGCGATGACGATGAACACCAGCCAGGACGGCATCCGGCCCCAGCCGACGAAAATCATCATGCAGGCCGTCACGAGCAGCTTATCTGCCAGCGGATCGAGGAATTTGCCGAAGTCGCTGACCTGATTGTAATGCCGGGCGATATAGCCGTCCAGGAAGTCGGAGACGCTGGCGATGATGAACACAGCCACAGCCGCCCAGCGCAGCCATTCCGCCCCACCGGCCGACAAAAGCATCAGGACCATATACACCGGGATCAGCACCACACGGACAAGGGTAATTTTACTCGCAGTCGTCATTGTATTCTTCCTCCAGCACACCGACAAGCTCACCGTCATAGGCGTCCACCACACGGACGTCGGCAAAGTCACCGGTCTTGATATGTTTTTCCGCCGTGAACCAGATCTTCCCGTCGATATCCGGCGAGTCGGCAAAGGTCCGGCCGTAATAGCTCTCTTCATCGGGATCGTAGCCCTCGCACAGGACCTGCATGGTCTTGCCGATGCACGATTCGTTGTAATCGTCCATGATGCGGGACTGGATCTCGGCGACCATGTCCGCGCGCTGCCGGGCGATCTCGGTATCAGGATATTCCATCTCTGCCGCGCGCGTGCCCTCCTCCGGGGAGAACGCAAACGCACCGACGCGCTCGAGCTTGTATTCCTTCAAAAAGTCACAGAGCTGGGCAAATTCCGCCTCGCCCTCGCCGGGAAGGCCGGTGATAAGGCTCGTGCGGAGCACAAGGCCTGGGATCTCGCGGCGGAGCTTGGCGAACAGCTCCTTGACGTATTCGCCGTTGCCGCGGCGGTTCATGCGGCGGAGGATATCGTCGTTGATGTGCTGGATCGGGATATCCAGATACTTGACGATCTTCGGCTCGTTCGCCAGCACGTCGATCAGCTCCTGTGACATCTCATCCGGATAGAGATAGTGCACGCGGATCCAGACAAGCCCGTCGATCCGGCACAGTTGCCGCAGCAGCTCCGCGAGCTTCCGCTCGCCGTAGAGATCGAGACCGTAGCGGCTGGTATCCTGCGCGACGACGATCAGCTCCTTGACGCCGTCGGCCGCAAGCTGCTCCGCCTCCTTGACGAGCTCCTCGATCGGGCGGCTGCGCAGCTTGCCGCGCAGCTTCGGGATGATGCAGTAGGCACAGTGGTTGTCGC
>ENA-OUQG01001731-OUQG01001731.1-human-gut-metagenome-genome-assembly--contig:-NODE-1731-length-11305-cov-5.254222_pt1 | contig 11305 bp, 6 predicted proteins | sample MGYA00237943_ERZ548823 | MGnify/ENA primary metagenome ERZ548823 (study PRJEB26490, sample SAMN05194731) | human gut metagenome | biome: terrestrial biome; feature: human-associated habitat; material... | reverse complement strand
GAAAAGAGAAGTCCATGGTATCTTTGAAAGAGAATTTGGAAAAACTCGCTTGGAATGTCAATCAGGAAAGTAGTGATGAAAAGCCCTTGGTATTTATCATTGATGAACTGGATCGCTGTAGGCCGGACTATGCGGTAAGGATGTTGGAGATTCTCAAACATTTCTTTGTTGTAAAGAATATAGTTTTTGTATGTGCTGTTGATAAAAAGCATTTGGAAGACTCCATTTGTGGCTTCTATGGAAGTGAGAAGATTAAAGCTTCTGAATATCTCCGGCGCTTCTTTGACTTGGAAATTAGTATTCCGTTACCGGACTATACCAAGTTTTGCGAGCATCTTTATGACTATTACGAATTGAATGTTTTTTTTGAGTCTGAAAAACGTCAGGCGTATCCTATATTCAAAAAGAATGCGGAGGATTTCAAGTGGTTTTTGTCGTCTTTGGGAATTAAAAAAGGGCTGTCGCTTCGTCAACTAGAGCGTATCACGGCATTTACGAAGTTGTCGTTGAGAAATATGCCGGTCGGGACATATTATTATCCGATACTCAGTCTATTTGTGACATATTTGAGATTCTTTGATTATCAATTCTATACAGCATTAAGAGAGCATAAGTGGACTTGCCAGAAAATTCTTGATGAGTTTCAGACGAGGTATTTGAAATTGTTAGACACAAAACCCGATCCGTATGACCCGAGGAGTGATCATCAAGCTATGATTTTTTTGATTGGGAAGCTAATTGTCTCATATAACAATGACAGCAGAGCTAAAGCAGAGAATATATACGATTTTCAAACGGAAAAAACCAATCTGACTCCTAATGAAATAGCAAAGGCGGAACTTGACATGGCTTTGAAATATGCTAATCAAGGTTCTGATGGCTATGAGTTGTCTTGGCTATTCCGATATTTGGAAGTCTTGAAAATAGACTGACATTGGCAGTGGACCGTCTAATGGAATAAACATAAATTAGTGTAAGACAATTTATTGAATATTTGTGCTATGGATATACATAAACTTCTATCTGGTGGTGAGCGTGTAACGCTCGAATGCAAGAAGGCGTCAAAGGGATTACCGGCTTCTCTTTGGGAGACCTATTCGGCTTTCGCCAACACATACGGCGGAACATTACTGCTGGGTGTGGTAGAGCACATGGACGAGCCGGATAAATCCAAACGATTTGAAATAATCGGTGTTGACGATGCTGATAAGATTCGTAAGAACTTGTGGGATATTGTCAATAACAAGGAGAAGGTTAATGTAAACCTCTTGAAAGATGACGATGTTCAAACCATAGATGTCGAAGGCAAAGCAATTGTTGCCATTAACGTGCCTCGTGCAGATTATACCATACGTCCCATCTACATCAATGGCAACCTGTCGAAAGGGACCTTTAAGCGCAATCATGAAGGCGACTATCATTGTTCAGAGCAAGAATTGAAGATGATGCTCCGCGACGCTAATGAAGCCGGTAACGACCGAATGATTTTGGAGTATTACGCGATGGATGATATCGACATCCCGACCCTGGAGCGATATCGTGTCATGTTCAAGACAAATAACCCGGACCATGTTTGGAATGGACTTGATAATAAGGAATTCCTAAAACAACTTGGTGGTTATGCCATCAACCGCAAGGATGGAGTGGAAGGATTGACGATGGCGGGTCTGTTGATGTTCGGTAAAGGCCTGCCGGTAAGGGAAAGGTTTGATAACTTGCGTATGGACTATATTGATAAGTCTCATTTGATTGGTGACCAGCGATATAGCGACCGTCTTACGTATGATGGAACATGGGAGAACAACCTTTTCAACTTTATAAGGACCGTGCTGCCAAAACTGACAAGTGACTTGCCTCGCCCGTTCAATATGGAAGGTGTTGTTAGAAATGACGACACACCGCAGCATAAGGCGGTACGCGAGGCGGTGACAAACATGATAATACATGCTGATTTCATGGTGAACGGACTGCTAAGGATTGAAAAGTATGATGATCGCATCGTTCTTACCAATCCTGGTCTATTGAAATTGCCGTTAGAGCAGATTTATCATGGTGGAGAGTCAAAAGCCAGGAACCAACGAATGCAGAATATGTTCCGAATGATTGGCTATGGTGAGAACCTTGGTTCTGGCTTTCCGCTCATTCTCAATGCTTGGAATGAAAAGCACTGGCTCAAGCCAGAACTTCAGGAACAACCGGAACTGATGCAAGTGAAATTAACCCTGCATGTTCAACCTGACCCAATAAATGACCCAATAAATGACCCAATAAATGACCCAATAAATGGCCCAATAAATGGCCCAATAAATGGCCCAATAAAATTGACCGAAAGACAGGAGCTGATTTTGCAAATGTTTGCTGAGGACAAAAGTCTGAGTAGGGAAAGGATATGCGAAAAGACGGGATTATCAGATGGTACAATCAAACGCGAGATTGCATTCCTAAAAAAGTCAGGATATCTGGAACGTATCGGGAGCCTTAAAACTGGATATTGGAAAGTAAATTCGCGCTTCACGCACTCCGTTTCCTGCTCCGATGTTTAACAAAAACGCCTTTTCGTGGTTCGGTTGGATTCGCTCCCTGTCGGTCGCGCATCCCTGACCCTGCCATGGGCAATCTTACGAATGACGGTGGAGAAAGCTGGCGCCAGCATGTGCCGGCTTAGCTTTTTCGTTCCGGACAAATCTACTCATAACCGCACAAGTCCGCTTGCGACCGAAATTCAAAAAATGGGATATTTTTTGGGATATTAAATAGAAAAAGTGGCTTACAGATGCCTGCAAGCCACTTTTTTTGCGGAGAGAACGAGATTCGAACTCGTGATACGGTTACCCGTATGCAGGTTTAGCAAACCTGTGGATTCAGCCACTCTCCCACCTCTCCGGATGTTCTGGCCGAACGGTTGTCAAACCTTTCGTCACTGTTTGGACTACAAAGATACAAATTTTTCTTGGTTTACAAGAATCTTGGGGAAAATCTCGACAAAATCAGCACAAAAGGCAACAGGCAGGTAGCAGGCGAGTAACAGACGGGTAGCATGCGGACAGTCGCCGTGCAACAAACAGACAGATAGCAGACAGACAGCCGCTGGGCAGCAGGCGGGCAGCCGCCGGGCAACAGACTGGTAGTGGTCGAGTGGCCGCCGGGCAGCAGGCGGGCTGTCATCGGGGACCTCTACCGGCAGGGGTCAGCGATTCTGAAGCTTGAGAGTCAAGGCTATGAAATCATCCACACTCAGGCGCTCGGGGCGGAGATCAAAGACTGGGTCGGACAGGAGATCCGGTCTTATCAGCGGCTTGAGGGAATTGCGGAGGGTTTTACGGCGCTGGCCGAAGGCGGTCTTCACTACCGTGCGGAAGAGCTTTTCATCGCAGCCGAGAGCGGTGCGGGAATTACGGGTCAGGCGGATCACGGCGGACTGCACCTTTGGTGGCGGATTGAACGCGCCCGAACCCACAGTGAAAAGATATTCAATGTCATACCACGCCTGAAGGAAGACGGACAGGATGCCGTAGGTCTTGGTGCCCGGCTTCTCGGCGATGCGCTCTGCGACCTCCTTCTGAATCATGCATACGACCTCCGGGATGCGGTCGCGATGCTCAAGGATCTTGAAGAATATCTGCGAGGAAATGTTGTACGGAAAATTACCGATCACTGAATATTCCCCCTCGAAAATGCTGTCAAGATCCATCTTAAGGAAGTCACCCTCAATCAGATTGTCACCCAATTTCGGGAAATGCTTCTTCAGATAGGCAACAGACTCGCCGTCAATCTCAATGACTTTCAACGCCAGTTCCGGACGCGGTAGCAGGTACTGGGTCAGGACTCCCATTCCAGGGCCGACCTCCAACGCCTGATGCCCTTCAAGAGCCTCGACAATGTTCTTTGCAATGCTCTGGTCAGTCAGAAAATGCTGGCCGAGCGCCTTTTTCGCACGTACTTCCATAGGGACAAAGATACGAAATAATCCTTAAACACTCTTGGCGGTGGTGCAGCGGTTGACCAGATAGGCGATGGAGACGTACGGGATGCCGGAGTTGGTGGCCAGACCGATCTCGCAGGTGCGGCTGTTGGAGTAGCCGACCGGGACGCCTTTGACCTGGGCTTTTAGCTTGCGAAGGGCGTACTTGTTGAGTTCCGGGTGGGTCATGCCCTTGTCGCCGGCGAAACCGCAGCAGCCAACGCCCTCAGGGACAACCACATCACTAGAACACATCCTTGCCAGTTCAAGCATCTTGCCGGTCTTGTCCATCAGGCGCATCGAGCAGGTGAGATGAATAGCTACCGGGGTGTCGGTCTGGTGGAAATCCAGCCTGTCGGCCAGGAAACCAAGGATGAACTCCGCCGGTTCGTAGAGCCGCATCTTCTTGATCTTGTGCTTCATGCGGTGAAGGCAGGGACTTTGGTCGCAAAGGACAGGATAGCGGCCTTGCTCACTGGCCTGCCAAAGAGCCTCCTCCAGTTCGGCTGTCTTCCTGTCGGCGATCTCCGGCATACCCTTGCTTTCCCAGATCGTACCGCAACAAAGGGACGACATATTCTCCGGGAATATGACCTCGTAGCCCGCTTTGCCCAACAGCGACACCATCTCCTCGACAAGAGGCTTGTCCACGGCGTGGTGATGCTTCGGAAGCCCCATCATCTGGTTGATGCAGCTCGGGAAATAGACTACCTTGCAGACGGTCGGCGTTCCTGTTGCCGCTTCGGATGTTTGCGAGTCCGGGCTCATGGACAGGCTCCCCAACCCGGCAGGTTCCGTGGCCGCTTCGACAACCGAAGCGCCATCGTGGCCAAAGACTGCGGAACTTACCAAAGCCCTGAGCGATTTAGGAATATTGTAGGCCTCAGGGGTGGCAGGAGTCCAAAGCGGAATACGTATGGCGTTGTGCAGCCAGCGGCATAGGCCGCTCATGGCAAGGTCACCAAGCACGGTCTCGCCGGCCGTGGCCATCCTCAAAGCGCCGCGAAGGCCACTCTTGACTCCGGCGTAATGACCGGCGACGAAGTTCCAGAAACCGTGGCCGAAAGAGCCCGCGGGCATATTCACCCTCCTCAGCTGATGAGTCAGGTCGGCGACATTGATGCCCATCGGACACGAAGTCGAGCAGAGGCCGTCCCCGGCGCAAGTCTGCTCCCCCGTGTAGGAATATTCCTTCTCAAGCGTCCGCAGACGAGTCTGTTCCGAGGCGGTCGGATCCGGCAACTCCCGCAGGGCGGTGATCTCACGTTGCGTGGCGATTCTGGTCCGGGACGAAAGCGTGAAGCCGCAGGAAAGGCAGTTCACCTCGCAGAATCCGCACTCGATGCATTTGTTCAGTTTCTTGTAGATCTCCGCCAACTCAGGCTCGACAGCCTTGCTGTCATCCGCCCACGGTTTCAGCACCGGCAACGCCTTGAAATTCTTCAAGAAGCACTCCGGATCATCGTTGAAGATCACACCAGGATTCAGAAGCCCATGAGGGTCAAACAGTTCCTTCACCCGCTTCATTATCCCGAACGTCTTCTCGCCCCACTCGTACTTCACGAACGGAGCCATATTCCTGCCCGTTCCGTGCTCGGCCTTCAGAGAACCGTCATATTTCCCGACCACCATCTCCGCCACGTCGCGGATCATCGCCTCATAGCGCCTCACCTCCGCCTCGGAATCAAACGACTGGTTGATGATGAAATGGAAGTTGCCCTCAAGGGCGTGGCCGTAAATGCAGGAATCGTCGTAGCCATGCCTGTCCAGCAACGCCGAAAGATCCACCGTCGCGTCAGGCAGATCCTCGATGTGGAAGGCGATGTCCTCGATAAGGCAGGTCGTCCCTTCGCGGCGCATTCCTCCGACGGACGGGAATATTCCCGAACGGATGGCCCAGTACTTTCCGGCCACAGCAGGATCGCTACTGAATATGAATGCGTCACCGTCGGCTCCTTTAAGCGTGGAGAAGCCGCGCAGAACGTCCGTCAACCTATTCACATTGGCCTCCAGATCCTCTTGACCCGCACCGGTCACGCGAAGCAGAAGCGCGGTCAGATCCTTGTCGGGATAGTCCTTGAGCATCGGGTCATCAACGGACGCAAGTGACCTTTTGTCAAGCAGTTCTGCGGCGTCAAGCACAGCAGGGTCAATGTCCTTCCGCAGCGCCACCACCGCTTCCGCCGCCTCCCGGATCGTCCCGAAATAGACCATCGCCGAGGCTTCCTTCGCCGGCAGCGGCAAGGTCTTCATCGTCACCTGGCTCATGAACGCCAGCGTACCCTCGGAGCCGACCAGCAGATGCGCCATGATGTCGAACGGATCCTGAAACCGCACGAAAGGGAATATGTTGAGTCCGGTGACGTTCTTTATTGAATATTTATACCTTATGCGGTCGGAGAGTTCCTTGTCGGCAAGGATTTCGTCCCTCAGGTCCTCGATGCCTTTGATGAAATCCGGATGGCCGGCCCTGAAAGCCTCTCTGGAGGCCTCGTCCCCCGTGTCCAGCACCGATCCGTCAGCGAACACCATCCGCACGCTCTCCAGTTCCTTGTCGCTGTTGGCATGGGTTCCGCAGCTCATTCCGGAAGCGTTGTTCATCACGATTCCGCCGACCATACAGCTTCCGATCGAGGCCGGATCCGGGCCGAATTTACGACCGTAAGGCTTCAGGATGGCGTTAACTCTTGAGCCGATGATCCCCGGCTCAAGCGTGATGCGTTCCCCGTCCTCGGAAACCTTGTACCTCTCCCAGTTCTTGCCGGCGACAACCAACACGGAATCGCTTATCGACTGACCCGAAAGACTGGTTCCGGCAGCGCGGAACGTCACGGGAACATCGTATTTCGAAGCAGCCCGCAGAATCCTTGAGACCTCTTTCTCATTGGACGAACGGATGACAATCTTAGGCACGAGCCTGTAGAAACCGGCGTCCGTACCCCAGGCGAACCGCCTGAGTCCGTCTGTGTAGACCGCGGTCTTGGGTACAAACGCCCCGACCGCCGAAAGGAACTGTGAATGCTTATTTTCCATGTTCAAGCAAGATACACTACTATGTAATACATCATCATTCCGCTGGCGATCAGCTTTATGCCTGTTCCGAAGAAGAATCCCAGGAAGGCTCCGAGAGCCGACTTAGCGGAATCCCATCCGTTCTTGCCGGAGAAGGCCAGCTCGGCGAGAAACGCCCCGAGAATGGTGCCGAGAATGATCCCGACAGGCGGGATGAACATACCGGCCAACAAACCGACCAGCGCCCCCCTGCCCGCAGCCTTTGTGCCGCCGGTAAGTTTGGTGAACCATGCGGGAACGAGGTAGTCGATGATGCAGACAGCCACCGTAATCCCCAACCACACCAGCAGGAATGTCAGCGACATGGGGTCACCGGCTCCGTCCGTGCCTTTGCCCCAGAAATAGAGAATCATCAGCCCGAGCCAGCTGACGGGAGGACCCGGCAAAGCGGGAATCACACTCCCGACAATCCCAATCACTCCCGCCAGCACGGCAAGGATGATGACAATAACGCTCATGAATATTCAAGGCTAAAGATAGTCCTAAGCCATGGCGGCCTCGACATCGTCCGGCTGGATCGGGAGGCGGTCAGGGCCTGTGCGGCGCGCTCCGTCCTCGGTCACGAGCACATCGTCCTCCAGACGTATGCCGCCGAAGTCGAGATAGTCGTGTTCCAGCTTGTAATAGTTCACGAAACCCTTGTCGCGCTTCTCGCTCTTCCATTTCTCGATGAGGGCCGGAATGAAGTATATTCCCGGCTCATCTGTGATGACATTGCCCGGAACAAGTCGGCGTGCCATTCTGAGGCTGCCGAGGCCGAGCTGCGTGGAGCGTTTCTGATCCGGATCGTAACCCACGAGATCCTCTCCGAGGTCCTCCATGTCGTGAACGTCAAGTCCCATATTGTGGCCGAGTCCGTGCGGCTGGAACAGTCCGGCGACTCCCTCGTGAAGCATATTGTCCAGATTGCCGCGCACGATGTCCAGAGATCTGAGATCCTCCAGCATCAGCTTGGCGACGGCCAGATGAACGTCCCTATAGGCGACTCCCGGCTTTGTCAGATTGAACGCCAACTCGTTGCAGTCGCAGACTATCTGATAGATGTCCCTCTGCTTCTGGGTGAACTTGCCGCTGGTCGGCAGGGTGCGGGTGAAATCAGAGGCGTAGTGCATATTATTCTCGGCACCGGCGTCGATCACCATCAGCTTGCCAGGCTCGATGACCTTGTCGTGCAGATGATTGTGCAGAGTCTCACCATGCTGGGTAAGGATTGTCGGGAACGACACGCCCCAACCTCCGCTGAGGGTCACACCCTCCATCTTGCCGACAATCTCCTGCTCGATGATCCCGACCTTGACGCTGTTGCGGGCCACAGTGTGCATCCGATAGCCAAGGGCGCATGCATCGTCGATCTGGTCGATCTCGCACTGCTCCTTCACGAGTCGCATCGAGATGACGGCCTGGACGAGTTCCTTGGAGGCGTGCTTGCCGCCGTCCTCGTCAATCGGAGCGACCCTGGCGACATCCTCTGTGGAGATGCCAACCAAAGCGGCCAGCTTCATCGTGTTGTAGTACCTGCTCGGCGGAAGGAAATGAATATTCCTGCCTGTGGCGAGAGCCTTTGTGACGGCCACGTTAAGCGAACCATAAGAGGCCGAGTTCTCCACGCCCACCTCCGCTGCCTTCGAGGCCACTGACGGCTGAGGTCCCATCCAGATGATGTCCCCGATCTCCACATCGTCGGCGAAGACGGCCTCCTCGCCGCTGTCAAGGTCAAGGATCGCCGCATAGCGAGGCTCGTCGAGTCCGAAAAAGTACAGCCAGGATGAGTCCTGACGGAATTTGTAAGCGTTGTCCTTGTACTGGGCGGCTGCTTCGACATTGCCCACGAACAGGGCGATTCCACGCTTCCCCTGCGGAGCGGTCTGAGCCATCTTCTCCAGCAGAGCCTTGCGTCTTGCGATGTAGATTTCCTTTGCGAACATATTCTTACGTCTTTATGTGATTGAACTTCGGTAAGCCCTGCCTGCGGCCACAGAACCTCCGTGACAGCCAAGGCCTCAATTACAAATATACAAAATTGATAGGTAAATTGACACTTAGTAAATGTTAAAAAATAACCTGCTTCATTTTGGGGGCTCTCTTATGCGGCCATTGCGGCCATGACATACTGTTGAGAACGGTTGAAAAGCCGCCCAGATAACTGCCTCCGAAAAAGCGACAATAATTTAGATTAAACCATTAATTATCAATGATATAGTATAGGAAAACTGGAGAAATTTTCGTAAATTTAAGGGTAATTGCAATGCTCTTAAAATGATAACGAAAACTCCTCCAGAAGTCCTTTCGCCAAGCGATTTGGCGTATATGTCCACGCTGAACGAAAGAGACAGAAGATGGTTCCTGGCCACAAAGGCCGCCGACCTCAAGACCCAAGGGCTCAGCTACCGCAAAGTTAGTAAAATTATGGGAACAAGTACACATACTCTTCAAAACGGAAGGCAGGAACTCCTCTCCGGAGAAGGTCCTGGAGACGGCCGTATCCGCAGGACGGGTGCCGGACGGAAGAGTGTACTTCCCCGGCATCCCGAGTGGACGCAGGCTGTCGTGCAAATCATAGAACCGCATACGGCTGGCTTGCCGCAGGATGAGAACGTGGTATGGATATCCTTGAGTGTCACGCAAATTATGAATGAACTTTCCGCAATAGGATATGACATCTCCCGCTACTTTGTCCGACAAATCCTTGATTCGCTTGGCCTTAGGGAACGCTCCTTCTATAAGGACCTCCCCATGAAGGATGTGAAAGACAGGAACGAGCAGTTCGAGCAAATCACCGCCATTTGCGAGGAGGCTTCGAGTGTAGGACTTCCCATCGTCAGCATTGATACCAAGAAGAAGGAGATGCTTGGGAACTTCAAGCGTGAAGGAAAGGCGCTGTCCAACGGGCCGCTCAAGTCCCTTGACCACGACTTCTCCACGTTCTCTGATGGTCAGATTGTCCCGCACGGCATCTACGATGTCACAAGGAATGTCGGCCATATGACATTGGGAATCAGTCAGGACACATCCAGATTTGTCTGCGACAACATCGCACGAGTATGGGAACAACACCTGAAGTGGCAATACCCTGATGCGCATACGCTTGTTATCCTGTGCGATGGCGGAGGATCGAATTCCAGTGCGCACAGAATCGTCAAGCAGGATCTTATGGACCTTGCCAACAAACTTGGTATCAGGCTTCTTGTCGTTCATTATCCTCCGTATTGTTCCAAGTTCAATCCCATTGAGCACCGTCTCTTTTCACAGATTACCCGCAGCTGGAGTGGCGCACCTCTGATGTCCCTTCAAAATGCCGCTGACAGGGCTGCGATGACCACCACAAAGAAGGGATTGAAAGTACATGTTCACATTAACTCAAAAACTTATGACATCAAGCGACCGATTGACGAATCGTACCAGAAGAGGCTTGCCAGGCAGGTTGTCTTCGCCCAGGAACTCGGTAAGTGGAACTACCTTGTCAAACCGGTCAACTGATGCAACTAATTTTTTACACATTACTAAAAGTACAATCACAGCAATAAAACTATTAATTTTACGTTCTTTTCAAAAAACGAGGTTGTGCAATAGTGGCTTAAAGGCTAAAAAGCACTACCTTTGAATGCTGTTAAATATGGTAATGTTCAAAGTCACAATTTGTGATTTTGAAAAAAATGAATATAAATATGACAGATAAAATAGAAAAAAAGGAGAGCAGCGAACTGACCACAAAAAGTGACCAGTTGGTTGGTGTTGACAATATAGAGCCTCTAATAAAAATCATTAGAGGACAACAAGTTATGCTTGACCGTGACCTTGCCACACTTTATGGCGTTGAAACAAAGCGTCTTAATGAGCAAGTAAAACGTAATATTAAACGATTTCCAGAAGATTTCATGTTTCAATTGACCAAGGACGAATGTTTAAGGTCGCAAATTGCGACCTTAAACGAAGGACGCGGACAACATTTGAAATACATGCCTTACGTATTTACTGAAAACGGAGTCGCTATGCTTAGTAGTGTTTTACGTTCTGACACTGCGATTGAGGTGAATATTCGAATAATGCGAGCTTTCACTTCAATGCGTCACTTTCTACAGAACAATGCCGAAGTGTTTCAGCGTCTCTCGACTATGGAATACCATCAATTGGAAATGCAACAACACTTGCAAGAATCCGACAAGCGTATAGAAGAAGTGTTTCGCAGATTGGACGAGGGCAATGCAAAACCGAAACAAGGTGTGTTCTACAATGGGCAAGTTTATGATGCCTATACTTTCGTGTCCGACTTGA
>ENA-OUQG01001730-OUQG01001730.1-human-gut-metagenome-genome-assembly--contig:-NODE-1730-length-11307-cov-3.320387_pt1 | contig 11307 bp, 7 predicted proteins | sample MGYA00237943_ERZ548823 | MGnify/ENA primary metagenome ERZ548823 (study PRJEB26490, sample SAMN05194731) | human gut metagenome | biome: terrestrial biome; feature: human-associated habitat; material... | reverse complement strand
AAAAAGAAGGGAGCAAAGTGCAGCAGCCGCAGCTGTAGCTGCAAGCAGCAGTATCTCAGGCATCCATCCCATCACACCTTCACCGGTCTTAGGCACGCTGTCCAGCTCCGGCTGTGCAGCTGCGGTGTTTGCAGCTACTGTAAATGTGGTGCTGGCGGAATCATCGATCCACATGATGTCCACAGTATGTTCACCCTCTGACAGGGATGCCAGGTAGGAAGGCTTCAGGGTCACGATAGTGGAACCTGATTTTGCTTCGTAGTGGGCACTGGGGATCCAGTTGCCGTCTACACGGACACCTGCGAATTTATCAAAATCACCATCGCCGCGGATGGTCAGACCTTCCGTGGTGCTGCCGTTCCAGGTACCTTTGGCTCCATTGATGATCTTGTAAGTATCGTTACTTGACTGAGACGTATTTGCCTGAGGTTCATTTGCCTGAGGCTCAGCCGTGTCCTTCTTCACAGCTTTTCCCTCTACAACAATGGTTCCTGAGCCGTTATCATCTAACTGGTATTTATATCCATACAATGTAGAGCTGTCCTTAGGTAATGGTACTAACAGCGTATCGTTCCAGCTGACCTTCGGTTCTTCTGTAAAATAATATCCATCCTTCGGTTCTACATAAAGGAAAAGGTGCGCATCATGGGACTCCGCAGCACTTCCGCTCAGACCATATCCCTTAGCTATACGACCATTTTCCAATTTATCTCTATTGATCGTCCAGTCATTCCACTTTTCCCATGTTATTTCAGTATTGGTATTGCCGGGATTGGATGGCTGTGCGTCACCGGTTGTAAATAAGTACCAGCCTATGATTTCATTTGAAGTATAATCAATTACCTGAAAATAATTGTCTGGATAAACGTTCACCGGTTTCTTAAACGCATAACCAGATTCAGGAATCAATGCTATCGTTCCAGAATATTCCGTATTCGGTTCCGCAATGCCTGTTACTTCCTCATCCGTTGTTGGCACTGACCATCGTAACGTCCCTGTTACGCCCTCCGTATTAATTTTCCATTCCGTAGGGAATGGTTGTCCGGCCACCGGTTCTGAGACCGTTATACTTACTTCTTTGATTTCTTTAGCAAGGGGGTGCTGATTAAATACTATTATGACATAGGATTTATTACTTGAACTAGGCAGATTAGATTTATCTATGCAATACCTGTAATAATATCCTTCCTTTTTTTCCGGATTAGTAAGGCTTATCGCATCATCATCGAAATTCTCGGGCCTAATATTCACTGTGGGCTCAACTTCAAAAAGATAACCTTCTACCGGATATACATCAATATAATACATATCAGAGTCTTTGAATATATTTAACTTGCTTACATCAATTTTATCTTTCTGATCCCCTGTACACGAAAAACCAAAACTATAGTTTTCCTCATCTGCCGCTTTCGCATCCATTCCCTGCCAGCCCCACAGCAGCATTACCGCCGCTGCCAGCAGTCCGATTCTCTGCAATATCTTTTTCATTTGTTTCCTCCAATCCGAATTCTTGTAATATCTGGTTTACAGTCCCAGCAGCTGTTTCTTCTTGGCTTCGAATTCCTCTGCCGTGATAACCCCTGCATCCAGCAGTGCCTTATACTTAGGCAGTGCCACGGTGGGATCCTCTGCCTGTACGGGTGCGGCCTGCGGTGCACTCTGCGTACTCTGGGTTGCGGCATGGGGATCTATTACCTGTTCCTGTACCTGGGGATCGATGATCTGCATCAGGTTCTGTGCCAGTGCATGCAGTCCTTCCGTCTTCTGGGTATAATCATCCAGATAGTCGATGGTGCTGGGCTGATTGGAATTGAACTTCGGTGCTCCCGTCTCCTTATAGAAGCTCTTCCAGTAAGGGTGCTCCAGCGTGATCTCTACAGCGAATTTCTCTACCGGATTCGGAATATTGAAATCCGGCTCGGTCATACGGTCTCTGTAATCCGGATCATCTCTTCTGAAATTATCGTCTCTTCTGCTGTCCTCCATGTTACGACGCATTTCTTCCATCATCTCATACTGATGCCGCAGCATTCTGTATTCATCGATTCTGGGTTTTAACTCATCTAAACGCTCCTTAATATTGCTCTTGTAGCTCCGGAAGTTCCCCTTTTCTCCTTCGTACAGTACCTCTCCATCCTCCAGAATACGGAAGGACTTAATGTCAGAGGGTTCCATGGCAAATGCTCCGTCAACAACTCCCAGCCGCAGCAGCTGATGATCCATATCCAGCAGCAGACTGCCCTTGAAAAAGCCGAAGTCATAACGGTAAGTCTCTGTGAAACTGTCACGCAGAGGCTTATTGGCATCATAACACTTGATATATTCCCGGAAATCATCCAGCGTCATGGAATTGAACACACCATCCGGCAGATCGATCTTGGCTGCACACTCCTTACAGAGATTCTGCCCCTCCACCGCTGAAGCCAGCAGTCTCGGTGTCGGACTTCCGCAGATCGGACATAACTTTTTGTTGTTTGTAAATAATCCCATCGTTTTACCCTCCTTAAGAATGTATATGGATCACATGATCTCAATTAATTTTTTCCGGTGATATCCACAGATTCCCGCTGCGATACGATCCGGTATTCTGTAAAGCATACAATTATAGTTTTCCACAGAATCGTTATAGATCAGTTCACTGGTCTTCACCATATGTTCATAACTTTTTGTTGCTTTCCAGTATTTCTGATAAGTCTCCTGTGCCTGCAAAAGAGGCATGGTTTCCGAGATCTCTGCAATATTTTTCTGTACTCTTAATAATTCTCTCTGTTGTTCTGCTATCCACTCCGGCATCCCGGTCATTTCGACATTCTGTGCACTCTCCGAAGTAAATTTCATTTTCCGCAAAGTCTCTACATCCATGGTATGTCCGAGAAGCTCCGCCAATGCTTCCAGAGCCTCCCGTTCTGCAGAAAGCTGTACCAGAGTCTGATGCATGGCATTCTGAATATTTTCTTCCTGTAGCTCCAGCTTACGCCGTACCGATACAAGCCAGACACCAAAAAGGGAGGCAAGCAGCAATACGATAATTATAATTTCCATCGTTACTTCTCCCCTCCCCTTTTCATTCCTTCTATGCTCTCAAAATTTCTTATTGTACCTTACTGTACAAAATAAAGTCCATCATAACCATTCATATCAGACATAGCGATCAGTGTTACAGTATCTCCCACCTCAGACAAAAATCCGGCATAGGTAACCTCTGTTCCACCAAAATCAAGTGTCATCTTGATAGCTGTGTTGTCATCGGAATACTCATAAGTACCTTCTGCATTTCCGCCGCCCTGTACCATGGTAACTGCACCGTCTTCACCAAATACAAGCTGTAAGGTACCGCCATAAGTCTCCAGTGTTGCGTTCAGATCCTCTTCTTCCATCTCAACACCATCGATCATACCGCCGGCAAAGTTCCATTCTGTACCACTCAGATCCGGGATCTCCATAACTGCCACCTGTAACAGGGGACCGCCCTCTGCTTCTGTACCTGTCTCTGCTACAGTCTCTGCTACAGTCTCTGTGGGAGCTTCTGTTGCTTCCTGGGTCTGTACTGCTACAGACACTTCTTCGTTGGTGTTCTCCACAATTACCTCTTCCTCACCGCAGGCTGTCAGAGACAATGCCAGTACCAGTCCCATCACACATGCAAAAGTTTTGTTCTTCATAATATATTTCCTCCTTCTTACAACATTTTTCTGTTGTCTGAACATATTGTACTGTATTTTACCCGTTTCAGACTCTTTATGACACCAATCGACCCAAATATGTAATGAAACGACCGGAGAAGTATTCTCCGGTCGCCTTGCAGGGTAATTCTATGCTAAAAATGTTTGGTTTTTACGAAAAAAATAATCAAAAAATTTATCTTTTAATTCCGAATATTTTCCATGAGGGATCGGAATCTGTATGCCATCTGTCATGGTGATGGTCTTACTGGAAATATTCTGCACATAATCCATATTGATGAGATAGGACCTGTGGCAGCGGACAAATTGTTCGTAATCTTTCAACTGTTCGCACAGATCATCCAATCTGCCGATACTGTCCAGTACTTCTCCGTCCTTACGGTGGAACAAAAGTGTCCGTTCCATCACCTCACAATATTGCAACCGGTCAAGATCCAGTCTGGTGATTCCGGTTCTGCTGCGCAGGATCAAGCTGTTTTCCTTATCTTTATGGCATTCCGAAAGTACAGAATCCATCAGGCGGTAAAAACTTTCCTGCCAGATAGGCTTCAACTGGTAGAAATAAGCGCCTACCGAATAAGAATCCACAGCATACTCTGCCGAAGATGTCAGATAGATAATCTTTACCGAAGTATCATACTGCCGGATTTCCATGGCCGTACTGATACCGTTCTGCGCAGGCATCAGCACATCCAGAAAAATAATATCCAGCCTCGTTCCTCTCTCCACTTCCGTCAGCAGCTCCAGCGGACTGTTAAATGAGGCATATATAATATCCTGATTCCGTTCTACCCGATACTTGTCCATCAGCGCACCAAGTTCTCTCAGTACCGACAGATCATCATCACAAAATGCTATTTTTATCATAGGTTTTCTTTCTCAGTTTCCAAACTCATCTGTAATTTCCATGACAATTATACGCACACTTGAAGCTTTCAGTCAAACAATATTTCCTCCACTGTTACGAATTGGAATCCACGTTTCTGCAAAACATCCACCACTTCCAGTGCAGCAGTCACAGAAGTATCATAATAATCGTGCATTAAAATAATATCACCGTCTCCAGCCTTTTCCACCACTTTTGCCGCAATACACTCTGCATTGTGGGAGCACCAGTCCAGTGGATCAATATTCCACAGCACCGGGAACATATTTAATTCTTTTTCAAAACTTTTGTCCCAGCTTCCATAGGGTGGACGAACGAAGCTCACCTTTTCCCCGGTAATATTTTCCAGGATCTCATTGGTCTTTACCAGTTCCTCCCGGAACGTTTCCCTGTTCCCGGAGGTGAGTTGGATATGACTGTACGTATGGTTTCCGATCAGATGTCCTTCCTCCTGTTCTCTCCGGATAATATTGGGATAATTCTGTGCATTCTCCCCGGTCACAAAAAAAGTTGCCACCACATTTCGTTCTTTTAAACCATCCAAAAGCTGTTCTGTATACCTCGGATGCGGACCGTCATCAAACGTCAGCGCAATCTTTTTCGCCACATCTTCCTCTCCGGTGATCTTCCCGGTCGATACTTCCTGCGAAGCAGGTGCTGTAGTATCCTGACGTTTTCCTCCGGCCCACAGGCATAACATTCCCATGATCATATCAAAAACCAGAATTCCCACCAGCGTTTTTTTCATTTTCATCCATCCGCTTACTGCTTTCACAGAAAATATATGCATCCGGACAAACGGCAATTCCTCGCAGCAAAAAAGGAACTTCGGAGCACAAAACTCCAAAGTTCCTTTCTGTTCTATGTCTGTCATCAAATCTTGAATACAGAAATCTCGTTCTTGAGGCCTTCCATATTCTCATCAAGTACACTTGCCGTATTGCTCAGCTTCTCTACATGCTCAAGCAACTTATTAGCCACATCATTAACAGTCTCGGCACTTCCCGCAGTCTCTTCGATGATATCCGAAATATTCTTCACTGCTGCTACCGCTGCACTACGTTCGCCATCAGCCTTTTCTGTACTTGCTGCAATATCCTTCAATCCCTCGATCAGCTGCCCCATACGAGCCTGCATCTCACGGAATACTGCAATTACCTCGTCCACTGCCTTGGTCTGAAGCTCTACCATCGCCTGTGCCTGGCTTGCGCTGTCTACACTGTTCTGCGTCTGTGCAGTAATGTTCGCAACATTATTGCTGATCTCACCGGCCGCCTTGGCGGAATCATCTGCCAGCTTGCGGATCTCTTCCGCTACCACAGCGAAACCTCTTCCGGCCTCTCCCGCTCTGGCTGCCTCAATGGAAGCATTCAGGGACAGCAGATTGGTCTGCTCCGTGATCTCCGTGATCGTACCGACAAAGCTGTTGATGATCGCGGATTCCTTACGAAGAGATTCGATACTGTCACTTACCTTTGCAGTCATCTTGGTCGTCTCGCCGGCTCTGTCACCCAGTACCTGTACGATCTCCATTCCTTTGTTGATCATACCCTCGGTCTCATCCACCAGTTTCTCAACACGTTCTACCACGCGGCTTACTTCCTGCATTTCATTGGAGAGGACATCTGTCTTCTCCACACATTCCTGTGCATGTCTGGACTGTTCTTCCATGCCTTCGTTGATCTCTCCGATGGCTCTGGTAATATCCTGGGAATACTCATGGATCAATTCGGAAGCCTGTCCTACATTCTGTGCGGATACTTCCAGTTCTCCGGTGGCATTGCTTACCTGATTTACCAGCTTCTTGGTATTCGTGATCATATTGGTCGCAGATCCTGCCAGATCCTGGAACTCATCATGTCCCTTGGCAGATACCGTCACGGTCAGATCGCCCTGTGCAACATCACCGAACTTTCTGGAGATTCGTTTCATGTTATTCTCAATACCGGCAGTAATAAAGATACCCACGATCACAACGATCACACATGCCAGGAGCACCAGTCCAATGGTCATATTACGGATCTCCATAGCCTGGCTGGTCACCACACGCATAGGCACCAGTGCACAGGTGGTAAAGCCCACTTCCGCACTGCGGCTATAGATAAAGAGGTATTTTTCTCCACGGAACTCCACTTCCGCAGTGCCGGAATCCGATACTGCCTGCTCCATTACCTCATTATAAAATTCCTGATCGACGAATACTTTCTCATCCTCAGCCAGAGTACTCTCTTCACCGTCTTCCAGCTGCTCCACTACCAGTTCTCTTCCCCCCGGAGTGATAAATCCGATGATACTGTCATCACCGATATCGATCTCCTTCAAAAAGTTCGTAATAGCCAAAGGCTTCATGTCAATAACAACGCAGGCATTGTTAGACTGGCTCATCATCTGGAAAGACAATATGTAGTCCTGCTGTGTCTCTTTTACTTTTTCATCCAACACCGGATGACTGTCGATCCACTGCGGGATGCTTCTTCTGCCTTCGCCGGAAGCTACCGACTCCTTATATTCATCCAGGAATCCATCCACACCGGAAGAAAGCTTAGTAGACAAAAGTCCCACACCTTCCTTGGGAATAATGTGCATATGACTGATGAACGGATTCGACGTCTGCACCGATAAAAGATTCGACTTCGTAGCTGTCAGGAAGATCAGCTTGTCTACCGGATTGTCCTCGAACATTCCCAGGAAATATTTCCGAAGATCATCGTCATACGCATACTTTAAGCCCTCGGAACGGATAAAATCACAAGTCATCTCCAGATATTCCGTTGCCATGCGCACAGTCTGTAACGTGGAATCTGTATATTTCTCACTTAAGCCTTCCGCAGACTTCTGGTATGCCGAAATGCCGATAATGATCATGAACACGATCGGCACCAGGAAACATACTACGATCTTATTGCGTATACTGAACAGTTTGGAGCTTTTCCCACTCCTGCCGGATGTCTTCTTCGGTGTCTTTGTCTTTACAGCCTTCTCCTTCGGTACTTTTGTTACCTTTTTCTCAGGTTTTGGCTTCTTTTTGGAAGCTTTCTCTTTTTTCCCCGCAAAAAGAGATTTTTTTGTTTTCTCAACATTCGTACTCATACAATATCCTCCGGTACATGTAATCATATTAAGAAGTATACCATAATTTTTGCTATAATGAAACAACATTTTATGCGTTTTGTTATACTTTTTTGCGCAATTTCAACAAAAATCCATCTTTTTCAAGAATGTTTCTGTGAATTTTACCTGCTCCGCCAGATTCAATATCTGAATCTGCAATTCCTGCCGCCGGTGCAGATCATCCCATGCTCGCAGCTGTCCGGTCAGCATCCTGTTTCCCACCAGTGCAGCACCACTAAGTGCCGTGTTGCCGCCGGTCACGGTACGATCTGTAAGTTCCTTCGGAAGCAGTCCGATGGCTGCAGCTGCCTTCGGATCCAGGTAATAGCCAAAGCCTCCTGCCAGCACTACCTTAGAAATATCCGAAAATCTGATTCCATAGCTTTCCGTCAGGATCTCTATGCCTGCGGCAATGGCTCCCTTCGCCAGTTGTACCGCACGCACGGCTTCTTTCGTGACAAGTACATCTCCGATACGGATCCCCTTCGTAAAATAGGGTTCCTTTAACAGTCCCTGCCGATCCATCAATCCCTCTTCCAAAAGCTTTTGTAACAATTTCACCATATCCGCGCCCCAGATACCACGGTTTGCCCCGCCCTCGAAGGCAGGTCCGGCCGCCGTGGCACAGGCATACAGCTTCTGTCTGTTCCCCAGCGCTATCTCACCGTTGGTACCCAGATCGATGAGCAGCATGGGCTCCTTCTGCTCCAACATTTGACAGGCCAGTATTCCTGCTGTGATGTCCCCGCCGACAAAAGCAGACAATCCGGGAATGATATGACAGGAAATGCCTGCGATCTGCGTGTCCACAGCTCCGCAATGACTTACCTGAAAAGGTGCCCTGCCCAGCTCTGCCGGATCCCAGCCCATCAGCAGATAGGTCATAGTGGTATTCGCCGCAATGACCATCTGTATAGACTCCTTCTCCTGCAGCTTTTTGGAAAAACGCTGCACTCCCTTTTCAATGAGGTCCAGGACTTTTTTCTGCATATCCGCTGCTTTCCCCGGATCCCTTGCCGCCTCTATCCGTGAGAGTACATCGGCACCGTAGCTGACCTGTGGATTCACACTCGGAAAACTGTCCACTACTTTACCGTCTGCATCATAGAGCTGCATAGCAATGGTAGTCGTTCCGATATCCACTGTCATCAGCCGGATACCTTCCGTATTCTGTAAAGATAACGGAGGAAGCTCCAGCTTTTCCGTCACCACCTGCATCCCCCGGATCACTCCGGGACATCTGCCGCAGCCGGTGCAGATCAGACATCTGGTTCCCTTTTTCCCTGTAAGACTGCTGGTTGTATTATACAAACTGATTCCTCTCTTCATTGTAATGATAATCGATGGATGCCAGCTTATCCCTGATCTCCTGTTCCTTCACATCAAGATCATCGCAGAGCTGCTCCAGGCTTCCGTAGTAGTCACGGAGTTTCAGATTGATAAAGCTTAATAACATGACCGGATCCTGTGGTATCATAAAAAAACCTCGCTTTCAAAATATTATTACTATAACATCTTAAACGAAAAAAGCGAAAATGACAAGTCTGCCACTTTCGCTTTTCGTATTACTGTTTATTTATTTTTAGAGCCTTTCTCACATTTGGCGGAAAGCTTATCGTCCTCTACGGTAATGACGATGGTATCGCCCTCATCCACCTGATCTGCCAGGATCATCTTGGCAGCCAGGGTCTCCACATACTTCTGAATATAACGTTTCAGAGGTCGTGCACCATAGACCGGATCATACGCGTTATCCACGATGTACTGCATAGCCTCGTCCGACAAACGGATCGTCAACTGCTTATCCTCCAGACGCTTGTTCAGATCGGCAATGATCAGATGAATGATACCGCCGATATTATCTTTGGTCAGAGGCTTGAACAGGATCGTCTCATCCAGACGGTTCAGAAATTCCGGACGGAAATGAGCACGCAGATCGTTCATGACTGCTGCCTCTGCCTCCGGTTTGATGGTGCCGTCTTCGTTGATACCGTCCAACAGATAGCTTGCGCCGATGTTGGAGGTCATGATCAGTATGGTATTCTTGAAGTCTACAGTACGACCCTGAGAATCGGTGATACGCCCATCATCCAGTACCTGTAACAGTACATTGAATACATCCGGATGTGCCTTTTCGATCTCATCAAACAATACCACGCTGTAAGGTTTTCTCCGGACAGCTTCGGTCAGCTGACCGCCCTCTTCGTATCCTACGTATCCGGGAGGCGCACCGATCAGACGGGAGACAGAATATTTCTCCATGTATTCACTCATATCGATACGAACCATGTTGTTCTCGTCGTCAAACAGTGCTGCTGCCAGGCTCTTCGCCAGCTCCGTCTTACCTACACCGGTAGGTCCTAAGAACAGGAAAGAACCTATGGGCTTGCTGGGATCCTTGATACCGGCTTTGGAACGGATGATGGCTTCAGTAACCTTGGTCACGCCTTCGTCCTGTCCTACCACACGCTTGTGCAGTTCTTCGTCGAGGTGAAGGGTCTTGTTACGCTCACTCTCGGTCAGTTTTGCTACCGGTATGCCGGTCCAGCGGGAAATGATCCTTGCGATTTCTTCCTCCGATACCTTTTCATGCACCAGAGACATATCCGATTCGCCGACCTTATTTTCCTCCTGCTCCAGCTGTTTCTCCAGTGCAGGAAGTTCACTGTATTTTAATCTGCCCGCTTTCTCATAGTCTCCTTCCCGCTCTGCGATCTGGATCTCGTTGTTGATACGGTCTCTCTCCTCACGCAGCTTGGAAAGCTTATCTACGGATGCCTTCTCGTTATCCCACTGTGCTTTTCTCGTATTGAACTGATCCTTTAACTCTGCCAGTTCCTTCTGCAGATCAGCCAGACGTTCCTTACTGATCCGGTCATCCTCTTTTTTCAGAGCAGTCTCCTCGATCTCCAGCTGTGTCACCTTACGTTGCAGTTCATCCAGCTCCAGCTCATTTCTTTTTTCGATATTTGCCAGGCGTTTGCGGACCGTTTCTTCCTTCTCTTCCGACTGAATATTCAGCTCGCACAGACGGCGCGCCGTATCCAGTTCCAGGTAATAATACTGGCTTCCGTAGATGATTTTTTCCATCACCGGCTCCCCGTTTTCGTCAAATGCACCTTCCACCGGAATCTCTTTTACTACCACTTTACGCTCGATTGCCAGATCCATGACATGTTTTTCCATGTGCTGCGGCTCCACACCGAGAAGTTCCGATGCTTTTGCAAGCAGCACCCGCTCCGGCAGATAGACATGCCCGTCCTGTGCTGCCAGTGTCAGGGTATAAAACAGACCGCTCCGGATCCGGTAATCGGAGTCTGTATGGATTCCGATTCTTCCGGCGATCTCATCTGCGATCCGAAAACCGATCCCCTGGATATCTTCTGCCAGCTGATATGGATTCTCCTTCAATACCGTATAGACACGGGAACCATATTTTCCATAGATCTTCACACCGAGACTGACGGAAATACCATATTGTTGCAGAAACATCATTGCACTTCGCATCTCTGATTTTTCTGCCACCTGCTCTGCGATCTCTCTGGCTTTTTTTTCACTGATTCCCTTAACTTCTGCAAGACGTTCCGGTTCCTCATCAATGATCCGCAAAGTATCGTCTTTAAACTT
>ENA-OUQG01001729-OUQG01001729.1-human-gut-metagenome-genome-assembly--contig:-NODE-1729-length-11310-cov-4.739227_pt1 | contig 11310 bp, 8 predicted proteins | sample MGYA00237943_ERZ548823 | MGnify/ENA primary metagenome ERZ548823 (study PRJEB26490, sample SAMN05194731) | human gut metagenome | biome: terrestrial biome; feature: human-associated habitat; material... | reverse complement strand
ATCATTTTCTCTCGCGACATGTGCGTGAGAGAAAATACCTCTCAGGCTGCCAGTGTGGAATTTGTCCGTCATAGACGGACAAATTATGCGCGCAGCAGACTGTGAGCCTTTTGTCGGAAAAAACCGGAGGGTTTTTCGACAGTCTCAAAAAAACTCCGGCAGACAAGTCTGCCGGAGATTTTTTTCAGTTAAAGCCTGCCCCGGTTCATTTGGATAAATTCCCGGTAGTCGCTGAATTTCATAGGCTTGGAGAAATAGTAGCCCTGGATGACATCGCAGCCCATTTCCTCCATCTGCCGGAAGGTCTCCGCGTCCTCCACACCCTCCTGGGTGATTTTCGGACTGAGCTTATGGGCCATATCGATAACGCTTTGCAGGAGCAGCTTATCCCGGTCGGGATGGGGGCCGGAGGCCAGAAGCTCCTTGTCGATTTTAATTTCATCGAAGTCCAGAACCTTCAGGGCCGCAAAGGAGGAATAGCCCGTGCCGAAATCGTCCAGGGAGCACAGGAAGCCCGCCTCGTGAAGCTCCCGCATGACCCCGGAGAGATACTCGTAATTCTCGTAGGCAAAGCTCTCGGTAAACTCCACGGTGATGAACCGGTCCCGAATGCCGAACTTCTGCTTAATGCGCTTATAGTACTCCAAAAAATCCGGCTGGATGGCCGTGACCCGGGACACATTCACGGAGAAGGGATAGATCGGCTCTCCCTTTTTGGCCGTGCTGGCCGCATTCTCGCAGGCCTTGTAAAACACGAAGCGGTCCAGGTTGTTGATAAAGCCGTTTTCCTCGAAAATAGGAAGGAATTCACCGGGGGTGCGGTAGCGATCGATCTTGGTGTCGAACCAGCGAACCAAAATTTCGCTGCCATCCATGCCGCCGCGCTTCAGGTTGTATTTGGGCTGGTAGAAAATGTGGAACTCGTTGTTTTCAAAGGCCCGCTGCATACGGCCCTCGATCTCGGCCTTCTTCAGATAGCTATCCCGGAGGGTGTCCCCGTAGAACTCCAGAGAGACGGCACCGGTCTTGAAGGTGGGCTTGGCGTCCACAATGTTGAGCTTGTCGATCATTTGACCCACGCTCCGGTCCTCCTCCCGGCCCACCTCGTAAATGCTGTAAGAAATGTGCAGCTTATACTCGTCGTCCTGGGGGAATTTATAGCGCACCACCTGCCTGTACAGGCCGTCCAGTCGGCTGGTCAGGGCCTTTTTCTCCCGGTAGTGGAGCAGGAGCAGATAGTGTCCGTCTCCGGCATAGGCAAAGGTCTCGGAGACCAGAATGGCCTGAGCGCAGCAGTTGCGGAGGAACCGCAGCACCGCCCGGTTCTGCCGTTCGCCGAACTGCTCAGAGATATAGCGGAAGTTGTTCACCCGGAGCATGACAATGGCAAACTGGGTCCCCTTGAGCCGATTCACGATGCTCTGGGCCTCCGCCTCGAAGCCGGAACGGGTGAGGCAGTCCAGGTCGGCGTCCATGGTGGTGAGGGTCTTTATTTTTCGGTTCGTGCGGATGCGATCCACAATGGCAAAGGCCAAAAAGCCCAGGAGCATCAGGCTCAAAAAGGCCACGGTGCCCCAAATGGTATTGAGTACCTGGCGGCCGGAGCCGTAAAGCTCGGTCATCTCATATAGTCCCACCAGGATCAGCCCGCCGCAGCCGCTGCCCAGAGGGCGGACGGACAGGGCGTACTGCACCGACCCCACCTCCACCACAGCCGACTGCTGCTTCCCGGTGGATAGGGCGGTGGTGATGCGGCTCATGGTGTCCCCGTCGGTGATAATCTGCTTAAACAGCCCCTCTGTCACGGAGCCGAAGCCCGGGTCCACGGCGCTTCCCACCCGGATCTTTTCCAGGATGATGCCGTCGTGCTTGCACAGCAGCACAAATTCCGAGGCCTGGACGCTGCTGATATACTGGCCGCTCTCCTGAACCAGCGCCTCCAGGGAAACCGCCGTGCGCATATACAGCAGCACCACCCCGTCCACATAGGCGGAATTGCAGGGGGCAAACACGCCGAAAACCATGTTGGCATTGTCATACTGGAACAGGCGGGAGACGGCGCTGCGTTTTGCTTCAGCCAGGTCCGTAAGCTCGCTGTAGCCGGTAACGCTGTCTCCGCCGGGGGTGTAGACCGCGCCATCCTTCGTGTAGAGTATGGCCACAAATTTGTCCCCGTCGGCCACGCGCATACCGGAGCCCGTGCTGCGCAGCCGCTCCACCGCCCCCTCTAAGGATCCGGCCTCGCTGACCTCTGAGGCGCAGTAATCCGCCCGCATTTTCAGGGCACCGAACTGCTCCTGCAGCTGTACCGCCTGCTCTCCGGCATAGTTTTCCGCCCGGTCCAGGGCCTGGCGGTCGATGCTCTGAAGATAGCCGCTGCTCACGGAAAACAGATGGATGAGGAAGGACATGCACAGGATCACAATGAGGGTAAAGATCGATGCCTTTCCGTATTTGGCCAGGAATTTATTCATCTGCCGCTCCTCCCTCCTCGTTTCCCCGGTTGTCCTCCGGGGTAAGTCCCTGCTCCTCCAGGCGGCGCACCTCCCGGGCCACCAGGCGATGGAATTCCTCTTCCGTCAGGGTGTTCTCGTCCTGCTCCTGCAGGGTCTTTACCACCGTGGGAATGAACACAAATCCGCACACGGCGAAAAACAGGGCAAACACCAGCACCATGCCCATAGGCGTAGAAAAGAGCCTGCCCAGGGCCGTCATGAGGGGCAGGTTCTTCTCATACACGGCCACAATGTCCTCCGGCTGCACCGTCCAGGGATCCGGCAGAGACAGGGGGCTGTCCCCGCAGGTCTTATAGCCCTCCGGGGTTTGCTCGGTAATGCGGTGGGTGATGTAGCTGCCGTACACCGCAGAGCCCGTATCGCGGCAGACAAAGACGATCACATCCCCCACCTGCACCGCTTCCGCCGAGGTGCTTTTGGCGAGAATGTAGCTCTTTTCCGGGATGGTAGGCTGCATACTGGCCGTTTCCACCCATAGGAGGGTACGGTCAAAGAGAAACAGAGTCTGTCCGCTTTTCTTTTGCAGGAAGAAAAGCAGGGAAGCCGCCACGATCAGCAGCAGAGCCCCGTAGAACAGGATCTGCGAAAGGATTTTCTTGCATTTGTCCATTATTCGTTATCCTTGTTGTCTTTTTTCCGGCGCAGGAGCCGGGCCAGAAAACCGGGTTTTTCCGCCGGAGGCGTGACAGGCTCCGGGTTTTCCCGGCTGTCGGCCAGGAAGCCGCCTACATCGTCCAGGCCCTTTTGGGCCGGGCGGCTGTAATCCATGGCGGCGGGATACTGTATGGGTGGAAGCAGGTGCTCCTCCCCGCTCTCCGTCTCCCTGTCGGCAGCGGACGCCGGTGCTGTGGCGGCGGGGCTGAAATAGTCGGCGGTATGGACCTGCTTCTCCGGGGTAGCCTGGGCATCCGTAAGCTCCTCCGGGGCCGGAATGGTCTCCCAGGCGCCGGGGGTCATCTCCTCCCCCTCCGGCTCCCCGTAGGTGACGATGGGTTGTATCTCCTCCCGGGCGGGGGTAGGCTGGGCAGGCTGGGCCCGCTCCGGCTTTTGGGCCGGGCGCACCAGGCCCCGGTCCAGCAGCTCCTCAAAGGGCAGCGGCTCATATTGGGCGGCGTCGAAGGTCTGCTCCGGCTCCGTCTTTTTTAGCTCAAATTTCTTTTCCAGGCGCTCTATCAGCTTCCGGGCCGCAGCAAGCTGGCCATCGGTTTTTATCCGCAGCAGAGTGGGTGTGGCGGCGTAGCGCTTCACGGCGGACACATCCGTCACCTTAAATGCCTTGGGCAGCTTCCCGGGCTCCAGGGCGATGTAGAGCAGGACCTCGCTCGCCTTGATGGTAAGCCGGGCCAGCACCGTCTTGCCCAGGTAGAAGGCATAATTGGTGCGCCGAGGGATCATCTTCACGGCCTCGTAGCTGCGCAGGGCGTCCACCAGCTGGGCAAACCGGGCCTTGGCAGCCTCGTCCGCCAGGCGCAGACGGGCCTCCATATCCTTTTCCAGGCGAAGATTGCTCTCCCGGGCGTCATAGAACGCGGCGGCCTTCAGGGCCACCTGGACGGCAAAGGCCATGTCCCGGGGCTGCCGGGGCGCAGCGGGCTGCACCGCCGTAAAGTCCTCCGCCTCTACCGGGTCCGCCTCGTCCTCCACGGTGAGGGTAAGCCGAGCGTTCAGGGTAGGCGAGGTAGCCGAGGTGAGGATATTTTCCTCTGTCCGCTCGTCCCTGCTGCGGCAAAACTCCAGATACTGGGCCGCCGCCGCGCCGAATAGCCCTCCCACATACTTCTGGTCCGGCTGCAAGATCGTCTCCTCCACCGTGAGGCCGCAGCCGCTCTCCTCATAGCTTTGCAGGTAGGTCCACAGGTCCAGGCACTGGCGGAAATACTTGTTTTTCAGGATGGCATTGGTGCGCAGGATAGGGGGCTTCACATAATTGCGTCCCATCTCCCGAACGAAGTCCGACTCTATATAGGCCCGGGTAATGTCGTTAAGCTGCTCCACCCGCTTCCACAGACGAGAGCCGAAATAGCTTTTCTGCACGCCCTTGGCATCGGTTATCTTCTCCGAGCGCTGGATGTTGATGGTCACCAGGGACTTGGCCTGGCCGTGGTAAAAGGAATCCGTGAAGCGGACGCTGCTGATGCGCTCGTCCACGCCGTTTTCCAGGGCAATGCGGTAGCGCTCGCTGACGAAGAAATAGAGGTTTGCCAGCAGCGTATTGAGGAACTTATTTTCGTAGGTGAGGATAGAATCCTCCCGGATGATATTGAGCATCTTGGAGGGGGTCACATCGTCGCCGTCCACGCTGGAGATAAAGTCCGTGTGCTGGCAGAGATGGGCCACGGAGCGGCCGGTGATCTTCCGTGTCAGCTCCATGGGGCGAATCTCCTCCGTCTCGGCAATAAAATGCGAGGGCCGACGCAGAAGCTCGTCGATGGCGGGCAGGGCCTGCTCAATGCGCTCCACCCAGCCCTCGTCCAGGGCGCGGAGCATCTTCTTCTCGCTGAGCTTGATGGTCGCCTCTCCCGCGGAGAGGGCCGAGAGGGCCTCCACGAACGCCCCCTCTTCGCCGCTGTATTTACCGGTAGGACGGATAAGGCCCCGGCGCAGCAGGGACTCGAAGCTGTCCCCGGGGAAGCTCTCCGGGGCAAAAACCGCCGCCGGGGCGTCCTTTTCCCGCAGATCCAGGGTGGCAGCCAGGTCGGCCCATTTTTTCATGGCATTTTTCAGCGCCCCCTCGCTTTTCAGTGGGAGCAGGGCGGGGGTTTTTTCAAACCGGCGCAGCTGGGACACATCCTGGGCCTTATACCGGGGGCCGGAGGCCGCCTCTGCGCTTTGGGCCAAAAGCAGGCACAGGCTGTCCTCAAAAAAAGCAAGGGCGGCTATACGCTTGCCGCCCGCCGTGAAATAGATGCCGGTCCAGGCCGTGCGGTAGCGCACGCCGCTGAAGGACAGCAGGGCGTTGGCCGCTGCCGCGCAGCTCTCCTTGACGCTCTCCTGGGAGAGCATCATCTGCGCGGAAAAGGACAGGCTGAAGCGGGCGCGAAGGGTGGGATCGGACAGAGCGCGGGTATTCTCCATTTCAAAAGCTGTGGTGGCCATATCCGTCCCACCCTCCTATTTTAATACATTTTCTGCAGGCGCTGCAGATACTCGATGCTCTCAACCATAGCGCCGGGGCCGAAGAGGGAGTCCATCATAGCGATGAGCCCGCGAATTTCGCCCCGGATCAGGGAGAGGTTGAGGCTTTCAAACTTACGGAAAACCTTCGTAACAAAGATGTAGTCGATGGCCTCCGTCTCGGTGCCGCCGCAGGCGATGTAAACCGGCACGAAGTCCTTTAGCTGCTTCATAATACGGTTGCCGAAGGCGATGCGGAAATGCTGGATAACATACAGGTCCAGCTTTTCGATCTTGTCCAGAGCCTCCCGGCTCACGGGGAAGTCCAGCTTGGCCTGCTCATACAGCCGCTCCACCTCGGAATAGGCGATCTTCTTGGCCGGGGTCTTGGGGGCCTCAAAGGGGATGCCCTTGCTGTCCAGGTTAATGACGAAGGCACGGTCATAGACCTTGTCGGAGACGGAGAAGGTAGAGTCGTCGTTGTTGATGGTGCCGATGTACCAGACATTCTGGGGAATTTGCAGGAATCCGTCCCGCAGGTGGGCCGGGTCGTTCTCCCAGGAGGAGGGCACCAGCTCAATGCGCCACTCGTCGGGGTTGGGCATTTCCAGCACCGAGAGCATCTCGGCGAAGTAATACTCCACCCGGGAGATGTTCATTTCGTCCAGAATGACCAGGTTAATTTCGTCGTTGTACCCGGCCTCGTAGATTCGCCGCAGCACATCGGTCTCGTTGAATTTTTTGGTAAATTCATTGAAGTAGCCGAACAGCTCGTTGCGGTCCCGCCAGGAGGGCTGCACGGAGGCGATGGTGGCGTCATTTTGGAAGTATTTGCCCATCATGTACGGCAGAGAGGTTTTACCGGTACCGGAAATACCCTGGAGGATCACCAGCTTCGTGCAGGCAAAGCCGGAGAGCATCAGGCGGATGGTGCGCTCGTCGTAATACAGGCCGTTGTTGGTGCAGGCGAAGTTGCGCATATCCTCGCAGATGTCCCGGAGGGTCATGCCCCGCTCATAGACCGGGGGCGTGTAGTAAATATACTTCTCGTCCACGGCGGCCAGGCGGGTAAAGCGGGCGGCCGGGGCGGCGGGCAGGTTGGCCTGGGGCTGCTCCGAATCCTGCTCCTCGGCAGGCTCCTCGGTAGACTCCATAAGCTCCTTGAACTGGTCATAGGACAGTCCCGCCTGCGAGACCTTCAGCTGCATGATCCGCTCCTTTTCGGAGGTCAGGCGCAGGACATCCCGGTGCAGGTCGGCGATTTCCTCCAAAAGGTCCTCGTTTCCCACGATGCCGCGGCGGAAGCGGATATATTTCCGCACGGCCAGCACGGCCAGGAAGATAACCCCCGCCCACACGGCCAGCACCAGCAGGAACGCCAGGATGGAGAATATCCAGTCGAACACGCCGAAGTTAGGTGCCTCGTCGGCCCAGATTTTGAAGTAATAGGGCAGGTTAAAAATCTTGATGATGCCCAGGACGATTCCCTTAACGACCATCAGGACGCCGCCCAGCATATTGTCAAAAAAGGCCTTGAACCAGGTCAGAAAGCCGTATAAAAAGTCATGCATAGCAGATTTTCCTTACAATTTCAGTGCGGATTGGTGTGTATGTAGGGTCTTAACGCGGGGGGTGTGCGGTGGCACACATGGGTGCCACCCTACAAAATGATTTTGTAAGGCAGGGCCCGTGTGCCCTGCCGTGGGGGTAGTGCGGTTTTTTGCGTTAAGACTTGATTTCCTCGTTATTGTTTTCCTTCTCCTGCTGCTTTTTCAGGTACTCCTCCACGGCCTTTTGGCGGATAAGCTCCTCGTCGGCGGCGGAGATGACCTTCTTGCCGGAGTTCTTCACGGACATAAAGGCCATAACGAACTTCACAAGCTGATAGATAAAGAACAGGATAAGCGGCAGCAGGATGCACACGCCGAAGCCCACCTTGGTGCTCAAAAAGTCCAGCACCTTGCCCAGGGCGGGAATCTTAGAGCCGGTGTATACGGCGATGATGGTGCCGCGGCTGACCTGGCCGCCGTCCACCAGGTCGTTGTTGTCGCCCTTGGTGGTAACAGAGACCAGTGTGCCGTTTTCATTGCGCTCAACGGCCACGATACGGTGGGTGTTATAGTCCACGGTGTCAGAGCCGTCCAGCTTCATCTCGAAGGTGATGATGTCCCCCACCTCCAGGGCGTCAATGGCGGCGTCGTCCTCGGCAATATACTTGCTCAGGAGCATGGTGCCGGCGGAGAAGCCGGCGGGCTTGTCGGCAGGGACGCCGACAGGCTTTTCTGCGTCCATGGACTCGGTTTTCACATTCAGAAAGCAGGTGCTTCCCACAGTGGGGACATTTTTTGCGTTGGTCCCGGCGGAGACGGCCACAATGGACACGCCTACGCACAAAACCACCAGCACCCAGATAAGCACATCCACCACGGTGCCGATGATTTTCTTTGTATTTTTCTTTTTTTCCATTCCCGTTTAGCTCCTTTGCATGATTTGAGGAGTGCGATGCTCGTTTTTATAGGGTCTTGCGGCCTCCCGCAGCCGTGCCGGGCTTTGCCTGCGGGTGCGGGAGATACGCCGGTCGGCGGGGTGATAGCGCCCCGTCCTACGGATGCATAGACAGAGGATGTGTAGGGCGGGCTGCCCCCAGCCCGCCGGGGCCGGGGATTCCCCCCGCGGCGCCCCCAAAGGCGCCGCAGGGGGAAATGGTGATTAAGCCTCAGAAGGATTCTTTGCGCTGAAAGTCAGATCAATGCTCAACTGAGAAAAATCGGTAACAATGCCATCGGTAAAGCAGCTATCATCGTTGCCATCAAAGTAAATGTATACAGTCACATTGATGGGGTCTGCATTCGTCACAGTAGCTGCCAGGTTCGTTCCATTTACTGCAACAGGAGTCCCGACACCCTGGGCAGCAGTGCCATTATCCTTTGCCCCGGTATTAGCCCAAATCATGGCGCCAGAATCGGTCACAGCAAGCACACGGAGAGCTTCGCTCATCTCGGAAGCACCCGTTACAGTAACACCAGAGAGAATAAGGTCCGTTGCATTGGCTTTTGTATCAGCAACTCTAATCTGGAACTTATCGGACCAAACATAATTTGCGGTATCTGCAACATCTACAAGAGAATTCTTTGCAGTATACTTTACACTATCTGTCTTATCGCTGTCGGTACGGCCCCAGGTCACAGTACCCTGATCTATGGTTTTATAATCAACGGGATAAAGGTCTTTGGGGGCAGTGACAGCCGCGTCAGTAGTTGCCCAGTCAGCAGCAGTAGCATCAGCCTGCTTGATTTGCAGATAGATGTTGTCAGACTTCGCAGTCACTTTCATGTCTGCAGCCGTAACGGTCTTGTTCATCGAAAACCACGCATAGGTGGAGGTTCCCACGAAGAGTGCCGAGACCAGCAACATACACAGGGCGGGAATCAATTTTCTGAACTTTTTCATTTGTTTTTCCTCGCTTTTCTTTAGTTTTTTGTATTTATCCAAACCGTCGCAGAGTGAAGTCGGACGGTGAAGGAACGGAATAATAAGGGGAAAGATAGCCTCCCTTGCCTAAAGGGAGGGGGACCGGCCGAAGGCCGTTGGAGGGATTCGGTGCATCACAAGGCGGTGTAGTGGACGGTGGCACACATGGGTGCCACCCTACAACGGTAATTTTTGTAGGGCAGGGCCCGCGTGCCCTGCCGCTGCGCCGGGGAAAAAGAATCCCCCAGTCACGGCTTTGCCGTGCCAGCCCCCTTTAAAGGGGGCTGGATCATGTGAAGCGTGAAGAGATGGCAAGGGGTACAGGTGGGACGGGAGCAGAAGGCGTGTCCCGCCCCACCGGGAAAAGGGGGTCTATTTTGAAGGGTCCCATAACTGCCGCAGCGGGGTCCCTCGCCGCGCTTTTGCGCGGGAATGGAAACGCATCGGACGCTATGGCGAAGGACCCCGTGAGCAGTTGGGGGAAGTTAGGGGTACGGCGGGGCGGGGCGTCGGGGACGCCGCCCCCTACGGGGGGTGTGCGGGGGTTATTCCTCGGCCACCACATTCATAACCATGTCCACCTTGAACTCGCCGCCCAGGATGTCGTCGGTGCAGTCGGGGTCGTTGCCCTCGATCCAGATGACCACGGTTATTTTGGATATATCCCCGGGCTTAAAGCCCGCCACCCGGCCCTGGGCCACAGAGCCGCTGGCGGCGAAATTGGTCATGGTGCGGTTATCCGGGTCCACCTCCGGCAGGCCGCTGCCCCCGGTGCGGGGCTTGGCATAGTCGGTATAGTCGCCGCTGCGGGTATATTCCTTGGTGAAGCTGTCGTAGTAAAAGGGCGTATAGTACAGGCGCACGCGAATGGCCGAGTCCACGCCGATGGTCTTGCGGGAGATGACCAGGTCATAGTCATAGGTAATGGTGCTCTGGCCCACATTCTTGGCGTAGAAGGTGTAGGCCACATAGTTTTCCCCGTTGTGCTCGCCGTCCACATCGTTAAGGTCGGCGGGAAGAGAGTTGCCGTCGATGTTGGTAACATCCTTCACGGCCTTAGAATTGAGATAAGATACGGGGTTGAGAAATTTATCCGATTCGCAGAGGGTAAGGTAATATTTGCGATCGGTGAGGTTATTGATCTTCACCGTAAAGCTGCCGTACTTGGTGAACAGAATGGAGATGATGTACACGATGATAAGCACCAGGGTAATGAGCCCCAGCACCGGCGGCACGATCTTCTTATACAGACGGTAGCGCTTGACCTCCTCCGCCGACCGGGTCAGCACGGACCCGGGCTGTTTAGTTGAAACCGGCAAGAGATGCCACGCTCCTTTCCGACAAAAGGTCTGTCAGTTCTTTTTCCATATACAGGCTCCGGCCCTCCGTCCGCAGGCCCGGGGCCGGGGTATAATACGCGCACTGGGCGTCATTGAGCCCCCGCAAAACCGTCTCCGCAGGCACCCCCACAGCCAGGGTCTGAATGCCCAAGGCTCCGGCGAATTGTACATAGGCCGCCATGCCCGCAGGAAAGTCGCCCTTACGGTCCCGCTCCAGCAGCAGCAGGTCCGGGGCCGCCAGAGGCAGCACAGACATGGGAAAATCCGCCCGGCCAAAGCCCTCCACGGCCACCTTGCAGCCCAGAGAGCGAATATGCAGAAGAGCGCTTTGTAGATCCTTGAGCGGCAGGCGCAGCAGCCCCGGAGCGAAGGACAGGCACACCGCCTCGGCGCACTTGGGGTCCGCCGCGCGTAAAAGCCGTGTCACCTCTGCCGCCAGGGTCCCGCGCCTCACCAGAGACACGGGGCACGAGAACAGAAATAGGGAGATGCCGCGGGCCTGCGATTGCAGGGCGGGCAGAGCGCCCAACACCACCCGCAAATTGCGCGCGGTGAAGGAGGATGCGCTCTCCCGGTCGTCCTCCAGCGCAGGCATATAGTCCCCGGGATCAAGGGTTCCATAGTCCACACTGTTGACCAAGGCCCGGCTGCGCAGGCCCGCGACATTGGAGAAGAGGCAGTCGTAAATGGGCGTGCATTTCAGCTCAATGGGCCGCACGCCGCTGTCGATGGTACGGGTAACGGAAATATTCAGCTTGTCCATCCCGCACCTCCATACCATCCGAAAAAAAATAAACCCCGGTTGCAATCTCTGAAAATTGCAACCGGGCTGACTTAGATGCTGTCTCTTATACACATCTCCGAGCCCA
>ENA-OUQG01001727-OUQG01001727.1-human-gut-metagenome-genome-assembly--contig:-NODE-1727-length-11313-cov-5.439154_pt1 | contig 11313 bp, 10 predicted proteins | sample MGYA00237943_ERZ548823 | MGnify/ENA primary metagenome ERZ548823 (study PRJEB26490, sample SAMN05194731) | human gut metagenome | biome: terrestrial biome; feature: human-associated habitat; material... | reverse complement strand
AACTAATACTGTCCGAAACGCACCTATAATTCACAAAGGGGTAAGGAGCCTATTGAGAACAGTTTTATAATGAGATTAACCTATTGTCGATTTGAAAGTTAATTCTCATCAACAATAGGCTAGTATCTCATTTAGAAATGCTATTTAAGTTTTAACTTATCGCATAAAGATAGCAACTCCTCGACTTTAGCTACTATTCGTTTTTGCTCTGATAATGGTGGAAGAGGAACTAATAAATTAACCATTGTTTCGGTTGATACTCTAGGAATCTTCATTCCGTAAGTTACATTGTTAACCGTGAAGTCAATATAACTACTTTTTAACAAATAAAGCAAATACAAATTACATTCTGGCTTATACGACGAGAAAGGCACCAACTCTGAAGTACAAATTCCATTTTCAGGTGTGACTAATATCTTTCTTAGATAAGGTCGCAACTTACTATAAAGAATATCGCTTTAAAGAACTTTGTTTTATCACCTTTTATTTTTCTTTCAGATGATTGCACTATATTCAGAATTTTGCCTGTATCTTTCTCTATATCTTCAAGATCCAATGACCAAATATTACTGCAGATGTCTTTTCCGTTAATTTTAACTTTTGTTTGAGAGTTTGTTGTTACAACACCTAATTGGCACCACATCCAACTATTTGGAATATCAAAAGGAATTTCGTCTTCCGCAATTGGAGGTAAAGGCTTTTCTTTCTTTATCTTGCCTTCTTCAATTAGCTTTTGTTTTTCTTTTACGGCAAACAAATAGAACCGATCAGTGTCACCAAAATTGATAGCTCATTTGTTGTCAAAACAGTTAATCAGATCCTGAAGCGAAACCTTACAGGATGTTCTTTATATATGGACCCACTTAAACTTGCAAGTTAACTACAGTATATGATTAACTAACATTTTTTGTGATAACGATCGGCTTCATTTGGTTGCCGTAAAGCTAAATATGAAGAGAGATTTACTATTGAAGTGTAAGAAAAGCCGGACAACATCTCTGCTCTCCGGCTTAAGGTTTAAATAAGACTTAGATTAGATCTTATTTCTTTAAACCTGAATTGATCTGATTGATATGCTCTACTTTTAAGTCACCTTCAGCGTATAACAGAGCTAAACGAGACTCGATGTAGTTATAACGAGACTCAGCAGATTTCTGCATTGAGTCATATAACTTCTGAGTTGCATTTAAAACATCAGTCATAGTACGAGTACCTACATCGTAACCAGCCTTAGTTGCTTTTAAAGCTGATTCTGATGATTTAACTGAGTTCTTATAAGCGGTTACAGAGCTGATAGCAGCATTAACGTTGTTATAGCTGTTGTTTACATTAGTAAGCAGTGAACGGTGAGCGTACTCTAAAGACTCTGATGCAGCGATGTACTGAGCCTGAGCTTTATCAACAGCAGCTGATGTAGCACCGCCGTGGAAGATAGGTACACTTAGAGTTAAACCTACAGACTTAGACCAGGCGTTGTTATCAACAAAGCTTGCCTCAGGAACATTAGATGTATAGTCAGTGTAACCTGTTCTTAAATTTGCATTTAAGTCTAAGGTAGGCTCATGACCTGAACGAGCTAAAGTAATATTGTCTTTAGCAATATCACGGTTTACAACCTGCTGTTGTAAGCTTAAGTTATTCTCTTCAGCGCTCTTAACTAACTTTGATAAATCTTTATCAACACGAGGAGTATCAAACTTGCTTTCATCAAGTTTTGATAACTGCTCTACAGAAATCTTTCGACCAGTTAAAACTCTGATCTGCTCGTATGAATTGATAAGAGCATTTTCTGCTGCAATTACAGCAGCATTTGATAAATCGTATGCAGCCTGAGCTTCTAACTTATCGGTTTCAGCGATTAAACCTACGTTTAAACGACGCTCAGCTTCAGCTAGCTGACGCTTTAGAGCAGCATTATTAGCCTTTTGGAATTTTAAGGTATCAGCGGCACTTAATACATTAAAGTAAGCATTGCTTACTCTTAAAATTAAGCTTTGCTGTGCATCAGCGTATGCAAGATCTTTTAAAGTTGCAGTTTTTTCTGCAATCGATCTGTTAGCCCATGAGCTATGACGCCAGATCTGCTGAGATAAAGTTAAAGCAGCAGAGCTGTTCTTATTGCTACCACGAGCATTGTAAGCTTTGATGGTATTTGTTCTGGTCTTAGTAATTGAACCTACAACATCAATTTGAGGCAACAGTGCAGCTGTAGCTTCTGTAAGGCCTGCATGAGCTGCATCAGCATCAGCTTTTGCCTGAGCTACCTGAGTATCTTTCTGTAAAGCCTCTTTATAGATATCCATTAAATCTTCGGCATGGGCAGACAAGCTCAGTGAAGTAGCTAAAGCTACAGCAAGAGTAGTAATCTTTAAGTTCATCAAAAACCTCAGTAATTCATCTAATTTTCAATTATTGCAATTATAACAATAGCAACACGAAAATTAGCAAAAAACTTAGTCTCTATTGAGCAACATGTTAAGATTTGTTTGTATTTTTTGAAGGTTTGATCAATGATTTCAGGAAAAAAGCTAAAACTTAGGTGGTGGAGGTAAACGGGATCGAACCGTTGACCCTCTGCTTGCAAAGCAGATGCTCTCCCAGCTGAGCTATACCCCCAGTCTGACACTTGAACGAGCTGGTCTCGTTCAAAAGCCGTTACATTATATAATGAGATTAAAATTCGTCAACTACTTTTTTTTACATTTCTCATAAGATCTTTACAAAACGGCTTTTATATCGAAAAAATATTTTTCTATTTGAGAAAATTCCTGCCCATAAAAGTTTCAGAAATATTTAAAAATAATTCGTTGACATTAGTTAGATATCTAACTATTATTAAGACATGAAATATTTAGCTGTTTTTTACGCATCGCGAATAAGAAAGGCTGGTAATCAATTCTTAACTAATGAATTAGAGAAAGCTGGTCTTAAAGGAATAGTTCCTTCACATGGAGATATTATTAAATGTCTCTTAATGTTTGGTGCTATGTCTATGCAGGAGCTTGCTAAAAAAGTAGATAGAACCAAAGCTACTGTAACAGTGTTAATTGATAAGCTAGAAAAATTAGAGCTTGTTAAAAGAACACGTTCAAGTAAAGATAACCGTGTAACTTTAATTGAGCTGACTCAAAAAGGACTGGACTTTAAACCTGTCTTTGAAAAGATCAGCCACGATTTAAATGAAAAGGCTTATAAAGGTTTTTCTACTGAAGAAGCTGAACTTGTAGAAACTCTTATGGATCGTATTCGTAAGAACCTTGAATAGATTTTTTGATATAAAAATAGTTAGATATCTAACTACTTTTATAAATACCACTGATTTGGATTTAACGTTATAAATCAACTAACATTGTTTCTATGGAGATATAAAAATGGATCTTTCATTTAAGTTATCAGACAACTCAAAGAAATTAGAGAATTTTGTTAAAGACACCAATGCAACCTTTGCTGATATCGGCTCATTTTCTGACATCTGTTCTTATGAGATGGAGTGCAAGGACGCAAAATTATCCTGCTCTTCAAAATTATTCTTAAAAGATCTTCTTGGTCTTACAGGTTGTGAGATCTCTGTAAACAAGATGACAGCAGGCTCAAAGGCTCCTTTTGCTCACAAGCACAAGGAAAACGAGGAGTTATGGATTGTGCTAAAGGGCACTGGCTCAATTGGTGTTGACGGTAAAGAATATCCTGTAAAGGAAGGTTCTTTCTTAAAGATTGCCCCTGCTGGCGTAAGAACTATCAGTGCAACAACTGATCTAGAGTTCTTATGCATTCAGACTAAGGCAGGCTCTTTAACTGAAAGCACTTTAACTGATGCAGAAATTAAGTAGTAGAAGAATAATTAAAACTATATCTTAACTACATAGCCTGTCTTATATTTTTGATAAGCTAAACTTTAGCAGGAGCTTATGATCCTGCTTTAATCTAAGCCCACTTTCAAACAGTCTCAATATTCCTTAAAAGGAACATATATTCTTTTAATTCTGCTCAGGCCACATCTTCTTTAAAAGCACTTAAAACAAAGCAACTGAACTTTAAGTAGGCAACATTCTTAGAAATAAAGTTAAACTCTCTTATTTTGCTTTTCATGTAAATGACTTTTTCATGTAAAATGAACATCATTTTGTAAGAAGACTTAAAAAATCCTACTTACTACACCTTGAACACATGCACATAGTAATACCTAAGACTGATTAGATAATAATTACTTAGGTATTGCAGATCTGTGTTTTTTCTACAGACAACAACTTCAAAAAAGAGATTGGTTTTACTGGATTTCACTTTCTAACTGGATTTACAAAGTGAATTTATCTAAGTGAATTTATCTTAAGGTTATAAACAACACGAGACATATTATGAGTGATACACCATCATTACAGGCTTTATCTCCTCAAGCCATGGTTGAAGCTGCTGAACATCATGTGATAGACAAAGCTTCAAAGAAATTTACAAGAGCCTTTTTATTAGCAATTTTGGCTGGTGCTTCAATTGCTTTAGCTTTCTGCTTCTACACTACAGCTGTTGCAGCTTTAGGTGATGGACCTGATAAAGTTGTAGGAGGTCTTTTCTTCGCATTAGGACTGTTCTTAGTAGTACTGTTAGGTGGAGAGTTATTCACCTCATCTACTTTAACTTTAATTGCCAAAGCATCAGGTAAGATCACCACTGCTACTTTATTAAAGAACTGGGCTACTGTTTATTTTGGTAACTTTGTAGGTGCCATGATTATTGTGCTTTTAATCTTCTTAGGCAGAACCTATATGAACTTCAATGGCAATTGGGGACTTACCATTTTAAATACTGCACTTCATAAGGTTGAGCATGTCTATCCATCAGATGGCTTTGGAGCTCTAGCTTATGCTCGTGGGTTTATTGAAGCTTTATGCCTAGGTATTGTCTGCAACATCATGGTATGTGTTGCTGTATGGTTATCATGGGGAGGTAAGACTGTAACTGATAAACTCTTAGTAATGCTCTTCCCTATTGGCATGTTCGTAGCATCAGGCTTTGAACACAGTATTGCCAATATGTTTATGATCCCAATGGGTATTGTGCTGCACTATTTCTCAATTCCTGAGTTTATGAACAACATCAACATGGATCATTATGCTGATCTTGATGTGATGCACTTTATCTTCTCAAACTTAATTCCTGTAACCATTGGTAACATCATCGGTGGTGGCATGATGATTGGTTTGTTCAACTGGTTTATCTGGAAGAAGACTAAGTAATTTAAGATTACAAAAAAAACTATGAAGCCTCTGTCAAAGATAACTGATAGAGGCTTTTTTAAGGAAAGGAGAAAAAAACTTTCTTCTAGAAAGATCATTAAACCTGTTGAGAAAGAGTAAAAGCCCTTACCTTTGGATCTGCATTAAACACTGCTGCTATTCTTAAAAGCTCTGCTTTCTTAGGTAAGATGTTGCCATAGTCACGTGTTTTAATCTGCTCTACTGCCTCATTAAGTTTTATCTTTGCTTCAGTCTCGTTTTGAGCATACTTAAATTCAAAAACAATTCTGCGTTTATTGGTCTCAATCATTAAATCAGCTCTGCCTTTAGCCTGATGAACTTCTGAGGATACAGTCTGTTTTGCTCCTAGCAGATAGGCTTTAACATAGTTCTGTACGGCAGATTCTGAATTTAAAGGGTATGTATCATAGGTTACAGTGTTTACCATAGTGTTAAGTAAACTGATGATATCTTCAACAGAACCTACATCCAGGATGTTTTCATTAACATCATTGGTAACATCAATCTTCCCTTTAAAGAATTTGGCTGCTAAAAGCTTATTTAAAGCTTTATAGATCTCTCCATTTGGAATACCTAAAGCAATGATATTAGAATCATTAAGTGAAGAACGTAATGTTAGATATCCTGTTTGGCACATCAGTACATTCTGATCGATCGTGGTTAATGAGGTTGGATTTTTAAAGTCATCATCAGTAACTTTTAAACTCTTATTTTTATCTAAGTAATCAAAGATATTCAGTTCATGAGTTTTTAAATAATTAACAAGAATAGATGGTAATCCACCATTGTCGTACCAGTACTCTCCAAAGTATACAAATTTATTAGATACCACACTTTGGAAAAATTTATTTACAGACCAGGTACTGAATACTTTCTTTTTATAAAATTCATCAAAGCAGTAACCATCGTAGTTTTGAGCAAGTCTATCTAACAAAGATTCAATCTGAGTGTCGGTTACGTTATCTACAGTGCAGTTATTCTCATAGGATGCTGCAAGCTTTAAATAATCGATGTAGTACTTTTTAATCTCGTCGCGGGTAAAACCTATCATCTGAGAATAGGCACTGTCATTAGTGATATCGTTGATATCAGAACCAATTGAAAAGATTTCTACATCCTTTAATCTCGTGACACCTGTTATTCCTAAGAACTTAATTGCCAACTTATCTTTGAGGTTGGCATAAAAGCTTTTGATTTTTTCCTGAAATTGCTTATATAGAGTTTCATTATTGATGTTTGCTGTCATCTGACAGTCATACTCATCAATTAAAATTACGATTTGACGTTTTTCTTTTCTTAACTCATCTAACAGAAAGTAGATTGTGTCTTCAGGCTCAACTTTTTCTTTGTAGCCTTTAAGCTTGATGTCTTGAGCGAATGCTGTGATGATTGAATTTAGCTTTTGCTTAAAAAGATCAAGCGAGTATTTATCTAAATCTAAAAAATTAAGTCTTAATACAGGATAGGTATGTTCAGTCCACTTGTCATAAATCCAAGTACCTTTAAAGTAAGGCTCTACACCTGATTCAAATAAAGTTGCTATGGTATCTAAAGTTAAAGATTTTCCAAAACGACGTGGACGGGAGATAAAAACTCGCTTTAATTTGACAAGCTGAGGTATATATTCTGTTTTATCAACATAGATATAGTTCTCTAATGTAAAATCTATAAATGAGCCAGTTGAACTGATATCTTTCATATGTATTCATCTCCATTTATCTTATTAGATTATAGCCTAAAAGATATATTTGTGTTCTATCAGCGACAACTGATGCTTTAATTTCAATTTTTTAGTGTTGTTATTCAAATTAAAACTCTTTCTAGTATCCGTATTATTAAATAGAATTCACTAAAGGCTAGAAAAAGTGTATGGACAAAGAAATTCAAAGCCCATACGTGAGTTTACTTGAATTGTTTTATTACCTTGTTTTCTGATTTTGTGTTTGAAAACTTGATTTATAAGTTAAGCTCCTGCGCAGGATCGATCTTAGAGGCTTTAATAGCAGGATAAATTGAGGCAATAAAACTCATCACTACGGCACAACCGACCACTATTAACACATCAGATATCATCAAACTTGAAGGTACAAAATTGATAAAGTAGATATCTTCATTTAAAAGTTCAATGCCAAACCAGTCTTTAAAGTGAGAAGTTACGTAAGGAATACACAAAGAGAGTAGTGAACCTGCTACACCACCGTATATACAACCTTTTATAGCTGAAAGTACGCCCATCAGGGTAAATGACTTGATAATAAGAGCTTTTTTCGCACCCATAGTCATTAAAATAGCAATTTCATGTCTCTTTTCGCTAACAGCCATCACAAGATTTGAAACGATATTAAAGCAAGCTACACTGATAACTAAGATCATCGCAAGATACATGATCTGTCTTATCATATTGATATCAGAGTAGAGTTTTCCCTGTGAATCAATCCAGGTAGTACCATCACAAGGCTCAGGTAGAGTTGCAAGCGCAGTGTTAATGATCTCTCTTGCCTCTAACATATTGCTTACTTTTACGTGAATAGTATTAGGAGCACGCAGTGCACTTAAAGCTACAGCTTCTTTGATGTTGATAAAGGCAAAGTTGTTATCGATCTGACCACCGGTCTTAAAGAAACCTGCTACTTTAAAAGTTTTAACCACCATTGAGCCTAAACCGTCACTGTTGGTTTTAGCATCGATAGCGCTTAGATTTAACTCATCACCTTTTTTGATGTTAAGTTTTTTGGCAATGCCATGTCCTATGATGACTAGAGGTTCAGCTTCAGCATGATTGAGGATATCTGTTTTGCAATCCATAAATCTTTCAAGTGAGATAACCTTTTTCTCGTTTACAGGATCGATACCGATAACCATGGCAGGGGCAAAGTTAGCACCAAAGCTAAAAGCACCATTTAAACTTACAGCAGGGGATACAGCTTTGATATTAGGTGCTTTTTCTAGAGCTTTGACTTCGCCTTCCAAATTATAAAAACCTGTCTTATCGTATGATGAGACCTCAGCTCCGGGGATTAAAGAGAGCACTCTGTTGTTGAGTTCATACTCAAAGCCATTCATTGCTGATAGACCAATGATAAGAGCGCAGACACCCACACCGATACCAGTAGTAGATGCCATAGAGATAAATTTTGCTAAAGCTCCATAACGCTTGGAGTTTAGAAAGCGAAAAGCAAGTTTAAATGAAAGACTAGTTTTCATCTATAACACCATCCTTCATGGTATAGATTTTGTCGCACATTTTAGCCAGAGAATTGTCATGGGTTACCATAACCACTGCTAGGTGCTCGTTTTTAGCAAGCTCTGTGAAAAGAGAGAACACGGCTTGGGCATTCTTTGCATCAAGGTTACCGGTTGGCTCATCAGCTAAAACAATATCAGGGTGACCTGCTAGAGCTCTTGCAATGGCAACTCTTTGTCTTTCACCACCTGACATCTCTGATGGTCTGTAATCTATTCTGTGGCTCAATCCTACTTTTTCTAAATACTCGCTGGCAGTAGCTTTCGCTTTTTTTATATCCATATTGCCAATCAGTAGTGGCATCATGACGTTTTCTAAAGCAGTAAAGTCACCTAACAGGTGATGGAACTGATAGACAAAGCCTAAGTTCTGATTACGAAATTGAGCTTTTTTATTGCCAGACAGTCTGCACAGATCATCACCTTTAAAGAGAATTTCACCACTTGTAGGTGTATCTAGTGTGCCCAGAATGTGCAATAAGGTACTCTTACCTGAGCCTGATTTACCAATAATAGCGGTAAGCTCATCCTGTCTTATGGCAAGGTTTACACCTTTTAAAACATCTGTGCGTATTTTTCCTTCAAAGTAAGAACGTGTGATATTTTTTGCTTCAAGAATAACTTCACTCATTTTAGCCTCGGCACAGGTTTTCAACAGGATCGGTAGCTGATGCTCTGTAAGCTGGGTACAGAGTAAAGATAAAGCTCATGAGAATTGAGCCAAATCCAATCAGACACAGATTAAATGGTTCTACAGATACAGGAAGATTTCCAAAGCTTCCTTGATTGCTCATTGCAGATGAAATGTAATAGGTAAGAGGAATACCTAAGATAATACCTATTAGAGTTCCTATAACACCTGCAAATATACCCATCATCATAAAGATAGATAAGATCTTTTTATTAGTAAGACCTAGGGTTTTTAGAATAGAGATTTCAGTAAGTCTTGCACTTACCATCATGGTGAGTGCTGAAAGAATGTTAAAGGCTGCTACTACAATGATTAAGCACAGCATAATGCCCATGGTCAGCTTTTCCATAGCTACAGCTTTGAAAAACTCGCCTTGAACTTTGGTCCAGTCTGAATAGTTAAAGCCATCTTCATCAAGATTTTTTCTTACCTCATCAAGAGAGAATGGATCATCTAACCAGACTCTTAACGAAGCGGTTCTATCTGTCATTCTAAACAGACGTCTTACGTCATCATAATTACCTACAGCAGTATCTAAAGAGGTTGAATTAGTTGAAGGGTAATACTGATTTAATAAGAAAATTCTTTGAGTAGGGGTAAGACCCATTGGTGTATAGCGAGCATTGATGGTGCTTATAAGTCTTACTTTAGAATTTAAATGTAAATTGTTCTTAAGGTAAAGAGCTGCTTCTGCGTTTAAAGAGAAGCTACCTTTTTCAGGAATATTAACTAAACCTAAATTCTCAAAAGGGTAGCCGTCCTTTAGTTTTATCTTGTCAGTATCAATTCCTTCAAGATTGATAAGTGCAAGTGATCTGCTTCCTTGCAGTAGGGTCTGACCCTGAACAAAAGGAGCTACAGCAACCACATGATTTAGATTTAAAAGTTTGTTTTCAATACTGCCTATAGTGTCAGTATTAGCATTGTTATCAATGTTAACTACGATATGAGGGGTATCTTTTAAAACAGCCTTTTTCAGTCTGTTTTGCAGTCCCTGCATAATTGAGGTATCAACAATTAAAGCTGCAACGCCTATGGCAATGCCAATGATAGAGAGAATGGCTACAAATGAAGCAAATTTATGAGCCTTGCTTCTAAAGCCATATTTTAAAGAAATTGCTAATGTAAGAGGATAAAACAAACTCACGGTAATACCTATTTTGGTGTCGTTATGTTTTCTGACAGCTGTGTCACAATTTTACCGCATTAGCGTGAGTAGTTCGACAAAATAAAGAAATTTAAGGCAAATATTAAAGACTGTATCGAGTTCCTCTGCCATTACCTGTTTTTCTGATGTAACCTTGAGTTACTAGGATTTTTAGAATGTTAACCACCTTGTTTTTACCAAATGGGCAATTCTTGGTGATATCAGTGCTTGAAGCATAACCTTTCTTTACTAAGGTATACACACTGTTTTCATCTGGTGTTAGTAAGTTGTCCTGTTTTAATACAGGAAGAATAACCTTTACTGCGTTTTCTGAGCAGAAAAACTGTGGCTTTGTCATATTTCCAATGTATTCATCCATGATCCTTTTTACGCCTGAGCCAAAGTGTTCTATTAGGTGGAGTCTGTAAAAAACGGAACCTAGAATTCTGTTTCTTAAAATTGAAACTCCACCTTTTAGGTATTCACTTTCATCAAGTCCTTGAGGAAGACCACCAGGTGAGGTAATTTCAATTCTGTCTTCAAACATCGCAACGTTAATACAGGCTTTGACATCCCATGCTCTGTGAATAATTGCATTTACAAGAGCTTCTCTAAAGGCATTTTCTGGTAGGATCTCAACCGTCTTTCTGTAAGCTGTTTTGATTTCTTCATACTGATAGTATCTTTTGAACATAACCATCGCATCATCAAATTGCTTTAAGATACTTTCTTTCTCAATAGTACTTCTCTCTTTGATAATACTGATGCTTTCTCCAAATTTAGCTATATCAATACCACAAAAGGTATTGTTATCAGAGAGTAACAATGCAGCTTGGTTGTAGCCTTCATCTTTATGGTAAAGCTCAAGAGTCTTTAAGGTATCTATATTGATTAAGCTCAAATCGAGTTCATTTTTTAGTTTTTCGTCTAAGTATGAAAACTTAGGCTCCTGTATTGCTGCTGTCTCTTATACACATCTG
>ENA-OUQG01001721-OUQG01001721.1-human-gut-metagenome-genome-assembly--contig:-NODE-1721-length-11341-cov-6.343346_pt1 | contig 11341 bp, 9 predicted proteins | sample MGYA00237943_ERZ548823 | MGnify/ENA primary metagenome ERZ548823 (study PRJEB26490, sample SAMN05194731) | human gut metagenome | biome: terrestrial biome; feature: human-associated habitat; material... | reverse complement strand
ACCAGCTGCTGGACGAGGTGTGGGGCTTTGAGTACTACGGCGACAGCCGCACCATCGATGTCCATGTCAAGCGCCTGCGCGAAAAGCTGGCGGGCGCTTCCGACAAGTGGGAGCTCAAGACCGTCTGGGGCGTGGGCTATAAGTTCGAGGTGCGTCAGTAATGCGCAAAAGTATTTCGGTCACCTTCTTTTCGATGGTGGCCACCCTGCTGGTGCTGGGCACGGCGGTGCTGGGCTGTTCCGAGTGGCTGCTGTTCAGCCGCTATTTTGCCCAGGAGCGGTACGACACGCTGGACAGCGTGGCGGATGTGACCCAGCGCGCGGCGGATTATATCGTGCAGCAGGCGGCTCTGCCCAAGGGGGCCGAGCTGGATGCCCTGAACACCAAGCTGGAGATCATCGGCGAGAGTGCCGAGGCTTACCTGTTTTTCACCGATGAAGAAGGCCGGATCCTCATTGCCTCCAACCCCGAGATGGTGGGAACAGATATTGTGGGGCCGGAGCTTATGAAAAAAGTTGCCGGGGATCAGCCCTACCACACCCTGAGCACGCTGGACGGTGTGCTGACTGAGAAGAGCTATGTCTCGGTGCGGCACATGCAGGATGCCCGGGGCAACAACAGCGGCTATCTCTTCCTCTGCTCCTCCGGTGCGCGGCTGACCGACTTCAAGGAGGAGTTCTGGTCGAACTTCTTCTTCTCGGCCTGCGTCATGCTGCTCTGCGCCAGCGTGCTGACCTCCTTCCTGATGCGGAAGCTGACCGACCCGCTCCAGAAGATCACCGATGCCGCCCAGCGGTTTGGCGGCGGGGACTTCTCTGTCCGTGTTGAGGGCGTGGAAGGTGAGGGCGAAGTGGTGGATCTGGCCCACACCTTCAACCAGATGGCGGAAAACATCCAGTCCAACGACAATTCCCGCGGCCAGTTCATGGGCAACATCGCCCACGAGCTGCGCACCCCCATGACCACCATCAAGGGCTTTGTGGACGGCATTCTGGACGGCACCATCCCGCCCGATATGCAGAACCATTACCTGCAGCTGGTCAGCGAGGAGACCGGCCGCCTGGCCCGGCTCATCCAGAACATGCTCGATCTCTCCAAGCTGGAAAGCGGTGAGTATCAGGTGAACGCCCGGATGTTCAACATCTGGGAGACGCTCACCGGTGTGGCCCTTTCGGCGGAGCAGCGCATCAACGACGGCATGATCGATCTGGAAGGCCTGACCATGGATGAAAAGGTGCTGGTCTACGCGGACCCCGACCTCATCCATCAGGTGGCTTATAACATTCTGGACAATGCCATCAAGTTCACCCCGGCGGGCGGCACCATCAAGTTCCATGTGGAGAAGCTGGGCCCCGAGGTGGAGATCTCGATCTGGAATTCCGGTCAGGGCATCAGCCCCGAGGCGCTGCCCTATGTGTTCCAGCGCTTCTACAAAGAGGACAGGTCCCGCGGCCTGCACGCCCGGGGGGCAGGTCTTGGCCTGAATATCTGCAAGGTGCTGGTCAACCTTTCCGGAGGCCAGATCCGTGTGGAGAGCCAGCAGGGCGAGTGGTGTCAGTTCGTGTTCACCCTGCCCGCCACGCCCCCCAACCCCAGCGGCATGAAGCGCCTGCCGGACGAATCCGGTCAGCCTGTGCCGGTGGAGGACCCCGCCAGCATGAAGCCTGTCAACTGAATCCGCGGCCAGACTGTCCCCCTGAAACGGGCGGGGCGGTCTGGTCGTTTTTGGTTTTGGAATGGATTTTGGATGGATACAGGGGCAGGTTTGAGACTTTTCCGTGAAAAACACGGCTCCGGGTTTGATTTTTTGCGTGTTTTCATGTAAACTAAGAGTAACCATGCCCGCCCTGCATTCCGGCCCCAAAACAGGTGCTCTGGCAGAACGGATGGTGTAATCTTTCTGAAAAATAACGGAGAGTATAAAACACAATGACGATCATTAGTCCTTCGATCCTTTCGGCTGATTTCAATCAGCTTGGCGCAGACTGCCGCATGGTGCTGGATGCCGGTGCGCAGATGCTGCATTATGACGTGATGGACGGCCACTTTGTGCCCAACATCAGCTTTGGCGTGCCGGTGCTGAAAAGCCTGCACAAGGGGATGCCCGCAGCATTCTACGATGTCCACCTGATGATCAGCCACCCGCTGCAGTATGCAGAGCCTTTCATCAAGGCGGGTGCCAGCCTGTACAACTTCCACCTCGAGTGCGAGGACGACATCCAGCAGACCATCGATGCGGTCAAGGCACTGGGCTGCAAGGTGGGCCTGACCATCAAGCCCGGTACCGATCCGGAGGCGCTGGCCCCGTATCTCGACCAGCTGGATCTGGTGCTGGTGATGAGCGTGGAGCCCGGCTTCGGCGGGCAGAAGTTCATGCCCTCGGCGCTGGAAAAGCTGCGCTGGCTCAAGGAAGAGCGGGCAAAGCGGAGCGCCCGCTACCTGCTGGAAGTGGATGGCGGCGTGGATGATACCACCGCCCCCCTGTGTGTGGAGGCGGGTGCCGATATTCTGGTGGCGGGCAGTGCCGTGTTCGGCGCAGCCGACCCGGCTGCGGCGGTGCGCCGTCTGGCCGCCCTGTGAGAGGTGCCTTACCATGGATGAACGTTTGATCCAGCAGCAGGAGCAGGAGCTTGCAAAGACGGGGCGGTACTATCTGCACGTCTGCTTTATGACCATCCCGCTGCTCTGCATGGCCTGCTTCCTGTACGGTCTGCGGCCCCTGCTGCTCTGCGGCGCGGCGCTGCTCACCGGCAATCTGTGTGACCGCCTGGTCTCCCTGCTGCGCCGCCGCGTGTATCGGGCCGGGGATTTCTCCAACGAGAGCTTTGCCCTCATCATCGCCCTGCTCATGCCCGCCACGGTGGACTGGTATGTGGTCATTATGGCGGTGCTGGCCGGTGTCCTCATCGGCAAGGAGGTGTTCGGCGGCTACGGCAGCTATCCCTTCAACCCCGCTGCTGTGGGTTACGCCGTGGCGGCGGTGTCCTGGCCGGAGCAGGTGTTCCGCTACCCCCAGCCCTATACCAACATCCCCCTGTGGGATGCCACCGGCGTGCCGGTGTCCAGCACCATCTCGGATACCCTGCGCAGCGGCGGCAGCCTGAACATCGGCGCAATTTCGCTGGTGCTGGGCGAGTATGCCGCCCCCATGGGCACGGGTGCTGCCCTCATCCTTCTGGCCTGCGGGCTTTTCCTCTGGCTGCAGAAGGATGTCCGTCTGGGCGCTTCTGTCAGCTTTGTGGTCACCTGTGCCCTCATCGCCTTCCTCTTCCCCCGTCAGGTGGGAGTAAACGGCGTGGACATCGCCCTGCGCCTGCAGTGCGTGCGGGACGAGCTGCTGACCGGTGCCATGCTGTTCAGCGCGGTGTTCCTGCTCAACGAGCCCTACACCTGCGCCCACCACCGTCTGGGCCGCATCCTGTACGGTGTGCTGGTGGGTGCGATCACCATGGGCTTCCGGTATTACGGCGTGTACGAGACGGGTGTCTGCTTTGCCCTGCTCACGGTCAACAGCATTTCCGGCTGGATGGACCGCACCGAGAGCCGCCTGTACCAGCTGATGCACCGCCCCGCGGCCGGAAAGGAGGGCGCTGAATGAAACGTTCCATTGCAGAACTGATCACCCGTGATCCTGAAAAGTTCGCCCACCATGACCGGGTGTTCAAAAATAACCCCGTTGTCATGCAGGGCATGGGTCTGGCTCCGCTGGTGGTGCTTGCCACCACAGGCAAAAATGCTTTGATGCTGGCCGTGGCTGTGGCCCTGCTGCTCACGCCTTCCCGGATGCTGGCCTGCCTGGTCAGCCGCCTGTTCCCCCTGCGGGACGAGCAGCCCGCCCCGGAAGAGCTGGAGAAAAAGCTGCTGCCCCGGGCGCTGGTGTACAGCGGCAGTGCGGCGGTGGTCTACCTTGCCGCTTATCCCATCCTGAACGCCGTGTTCGGCACCGACCTGCTGATGCTGGGCATCTACCTGCCCATGCTGGTGGTGGAGCCCCTGCTGACCTACCGCTTTGGCCGTGTGCAGGAAACCATGCGCAAGGCTGTCTCCAAGGGTCTGCGCATCACGGTGGGCTACGCGCTCATCCTGTTCATCGTGGGCTGCCTGCGGGAGTGGCTGGCGCTGGGCAGTGTATTTGGGATCCAGCTCAGCCGCTCTGTCCTGCCCATGGCATCCATGCCGGCAGGCGGTTTCATCGTGCTGGGCGTGGTGTGTGCCGTCTGGCGTGCGCTGGCCCGCAAACACAAGGAATACCTGAAAACTGAGGCGCGCGGCACTCTGGCTGCGCACCCCCGGAAGGAGGTGCAGGATCAGTGAGTGCTGTGATGAATACCATCGGTGTGGCCTTTGCCTACGCCGTGCTGGCCCTGTTTGCCCAGAACGCCATCTTTACCCGTGGTCTGGGCGTGTCGCGCCTGATCCAGCTGGTGGGTGACGAGCGCACCAGCAGCTGGTGGTTTGCCCTGCTGCTCTGTGTTACCCAGACGCTGGTGGCCCCGCTGGCGTATTTTGCGGGCAGCCAGATCGTGGACCTGCCCTACCGTGCCCCGCTCCGCCCGCTGCTCTACCTGGCCTGTGTGGCGGTGGTCTGCATCTTTGAGCACGCCATCCTGCGGGCGGTCAAGGGCCCCCGCAGCGGCCTGCTCATCCGCATCCTGCCCATTGCCGCCGTGAACAGCGGCGTGCTGGGCACCGTGCTGGTGGAGCGCACCCAGAGCTTTACGCTGGCGCAGTCCATCGGCTTTGGCCTGGGCAGCGGCCTGGGCTATCTGCTGGCTGTGATGCTGGTGACCGAGGCGGGCAACCGCCTGCGCAGCAAGGCCATCCCCGAAGCATTCCGCGGCCTGCCCATCACCCTGATCTATATCGGTGTGCTGGCGCTGGCCATCTACGGCTTTACCGGCCATTCCGTGATCCTGTAAGTTGACCCCAAGGAGGGTGGTTGATTATGGCAAGATATCCCAAACGCCAGAAGGTCAAGCGCTACCGGCGCAGCTTTTACACCCGCGAGATGCGGCTGAAAAAGGGCATCGGCATTGCGGTGCTGGTGGTGGCCGTGCTGGCAGCGGCCTGGGTGGCCGCGCCCCATGTGCTGGACTGGGCCACCCACACCTGGTATACCGTGGTGCGGGATCGTGACCTCTCCGCATCCAGTGCCGTCAGCGAGAGTGCATCCTCCGGAGCACAGAGCACCGCTGTCAGCGAACCGGCAGTTTCCTCGGTGCCGGAAAAGGAGCCGGAGCCCGAGGTCAAGGGCACTGATATTGTGACGGGCCTGTGGGCAGAGGTGGATGTGACCACCCTGACCGACGAGGCCGCCATCCGCTCCGCCGCCCGGCAGCTCAAGGCGCAGGGCATGACCTATGCCATCCTGACCCTGAAGGACACCGCCGGGCAGGTGTATTACGCCTCCCAGACGGCGGTGGGTGCCGCCAATGCAGCCCCCACGCAGGTCGAGCTGACGAGTGTGGCATCCATCTTCAAGGAGGAGGGGCTGGTGCCGGTGGCTGCGCTGACTGCCTTCCGTGACCCTGCCGGTGCCCGGGCCGACCACGCTCTGGCCATCCGGTATCAGGGGCAGGAGTACCTCTGGCTGGACAACAAGGCTTCCGCCGGAGGCAACCCCTGGCTGAACCCCTACGCTGCGGAGACCGTGCAGTATATCGGCGATCTGATCGCCGAGGTGCACGCCGCCGGGTTTGATCAGGTGCTGCTGGAAAATGTCCAGTTCCCCTCGTCCACCAGCGCCAAGCAGGACTATGGCAACACCAACGGTGTGGACCGTGCCGGGCAGCTGACTGCGGATATCGCCGCCTGGCAGGCCCGCTTTGGAGATACGGTGACGCTCTGGTACGGTTATTCGCTGGCCGAGGTGACCGGCTCCTCCAGTCAGCTGGGAGCCCCTGCGGCCCAGCTGGGCGTGAAGAACCTGCTGGTGAAGATCCCGTCCTCCTCTACGCTGGATGCAGCGGCCCGGGAGGAGCTGACCCTCTCCCTGACCGAGGCAGGTGTGGAGCATGTGGTCATCCGGGACGATGCCGCCAGCTATTTTGAGTGATCCCTGCGTTTTTGTGAGAGGGAGGGAAGTATTATGAACAAAACACCCTGTTTTTCCCCGGCGCACATCCTGCTGCCGTCGGAACAGATCCCGGTGGGGCAGTGGGGCTGTGTGGCCTGCGATCAGTTCACCAGTGACCGCTCCTATTGGGAAAAGGCTGCGCAGGCCGCCGCAGGCGGCCCCAGCACACTGGACCTGATCCTGCCGGAGGTCTATCTGGAAGAGGATGACGTGGATGCAAGGATCAGCGCCATCCATGCGGCCATGGACGATTACACCCGGAACGTGCTGACCCGCGCGGTAGACGGCTTCATTTATGTGGAGCGCACCGAGCAGAGCGGCCGGGTGCGGCAGGGCCTTGTGGGCAGGATCGACCTGGAGGCATACAGCTATGCCGAGGGCGCGGTGCCTGCCATCCGCCCCAGTGAGCACACCGTGGAAAGCCGCATCCCGCCCCGCATGGCGGTGCGCCGGGGGGCAAGGCTGGAAACGCCCCATATTATGATGCTGGCCGATGACCCCGGCTGCACCCTCATCGAGCCCATCGGCGAGAAGAAGGAGCAGCTGCGCAAGGTCTACGAGGGCGACCTGATGCTGAACGGCGGCCACATTGCCGGCTGGGCAGTGGAAGATCCAGCCCTGCTGGCACAGATCGACAGCGCCCTGAATGCTTTGGGCAGCCAGGAAGCCTTTGATGCCCGGTATCCCCAGGCAAAGGGCGGCGCGCCCCTGACGCTGGCCGTGGGCGACGGCAACCATTCGCTGGCTTCCGCCAAGGCCTGCTGGGAGGAGCTGAAAAAGACCCTGACCCCGGAGCAGCAGCTGACCCACCCGGCCCGCTGGTGCCTGGCTGAGGTCTGCAATGTCCACTCTCCGGCTATTGAGATCGAGCCCATCCACCGTGTCCTTTTCAATGTGGACTGCGGTGCCGTGCTGCTGGCCCTCATCGCGTGGAGCGATTCCCACGCGGCAGGCATCTGCTTCGGCGATGCAAAACAGCAGTCCTTTACGCTGGCAGGCCCCCATGTGGCCAATGTGCTCAGCTTTGAACATCCCGTTGCCCCGCTGACCGTGGGCACCATTGACGCATTCATTGAGTATTTCATGGCCCGCCACATCGAGGCCCGGGTGGATTATGTCCACGATGAGCCCGCTGTCCGCGCCCTGTGCAGGCAGGGGGGTGTGGCTTTCCTGATGCCGCCCTTTGAGAAAAGCGACCTGTTCAAGGGCATCGTTATGGGCGGTGTGCTGCCCCGCAAGACCTTCAGCATGGGGCACGCAGAGGAAAAGCGCTATTATATGGAATGCAGAAACATTTTAGGTGAAGAATGACATTTAACGAACTGAATCTTTCCGCGCCTGTGCTGCGTGCTGTGGCACAGGCGGGCTATGAATCCCCCTCGCCCATTCAGGCGGCGGCCATTCCGCCGGTGCTGGCCGGGAGGGACTTGATGGGCTGCGCCCAGACGGGTACCGGCAAGACGGCTGCCTTTGCGCTGCCCATGCTCGACCGCCTGACTGCCAGCGCACCCCGCAAAAAGGGTGCCATCCGCGCCCTGATCCTGACTCCTACCCGGGAGCTGGCTTTGCAGATTGGCGAGAGCTTTGAAGCCTACGGCAAGTATCTGACCCTGCGCAGCACCGTCATCTTTGGCGGTGTGGGTCAGGCTCCGCAGGTCGCGGCCCTGAAAAAGGGCGTGGACATCCTCATTGCCTGCCCGGGCCGCTTGAACGACCTGGTGGGGCAGGGGCTGCTGGACCTCTCCAACATTGAGATCTTTGTTCTGGACGAAGCCGACCGGATGCTGGATATGGGCTTTGTCCACGACGTGAAAAAGGTGATCGCCAAGCTGCCCAGGCAGCGCCAGAACCTGATGTTCAGCGCCACCATGCCCAAGGAGATCGAGCAGCTGGCCGCAGGCATCCTGCATGACCCGGCCTTTGTCAAGGTAGACCCGGTGTCCAGCACGGTGGACCGCATCCAGCAGAGCCTGTATTTTGTGGAGAAGGGCAACAAGAAGTTCCTGCTGCCCTGGCTCATCAAAAACCTGAGGCCTGAGGTGGTGAACGCGCTGGTGTTCAGCCGCACCAAGCATGGGGCCGATAAGATCGCAAAAGACCTGAACAAGCAGGGCATCCCCGCCGCCGCCATCCACGGCAACAAGAGCCAGACCGCCCGTGTGACGGCGCTGGAGGATTTCAAGGCGGGCAAGACCCGGGTGCTGGTGGCGACCGATATCGCCGCCCGCGGCATTGACATCAGCGAGCTGTCCCATGTGTTCAACTACGACCTGCCCGAGGTGCCCGAGACCTACGTCCACCGCATTGGCCGCACGGCCCGTGCCGGTGCCGACGGCACTGCCGTCAGCTTCTGTGCCCCGGAGGAAAAGGAATATCTGGCCGGGATCGAAAAGCTGAACCGCCGCCAGATCCCGGTGGTCTCCGGCCATCCCTGGGACGGCGTGCCTGCCCCTGTCAAGGCTGCACCCCCGGTGCGGGGCAAAAAGCCCAAGGCGGAAGCAGAGAAGCCTGCCAAAGCAGAAAAGGCAGCCAAGGCCGAAAAGCCCGCTGCCCCCAAGAAGGAAAAAGCGGCTGCAAAACAGCCCAGCCCCAAGAATACCGAACCGAAAGAAGGAACATCCATGGAGGAAAACCAGAAGCGCACTTCCGGCGGCCGCAGTGAGAACCGCCGCTCCAATAACAGCCGCACCCGCCGCGAGGGCAATGCCCCGCAGCCGGCCAACCGCGGCAGCAACGCCCAGCCCAAATTCGACCCTCACTTTGTGAGCGCCCCGGAGGCTACCCCCCTGCGCCCGGTCAAAAAGGCTCCGGCTGCGCAGCCTGCCGCAAAGCAGACTGCTCCGGTCCAGAACAGCCAGCGTCAGCGCGGCGGTCAGCCTGCCCGTGCCGAGCAGCGCACCGACCGCAATGATCCGCGCACCGAGCAGCGGGCAGAACGGAACAGCCGCAATGCCCGCCCGGCCCAGAACAGCCAGAGCCAGCAGGGCAGCCGCAATAACCGCAATGAAGTGCAGAGCAGCCGCCCGGCCCGCCCCGCCAAGAGCGAGGCACCCCGCGGCCGCAGCCGGAACGCCGCCCCCGCACGGGACGAGGACCCGGGCCTGATGCTGATCAGCCGCCGCCCGCCCCAGCAGAAGTTCACCAACTTTGAAGAGTATATGACCGCCCACGGCGGTGCCACCGCACCCATTGAGGATCACACCGATGAAACCTGAGCCGTTTGCCCCCTGGCAGTGCCCGCTCTGCGGCGAACCCCTGACCGGGGACACTGCTCTGAAATGCGGCAGGAACCACTGCTTTGACCGGGCGAAAGAGGGGTACTGGCACCTGCTGCCGGTGCAGAGTATGCGCACCAAGGCCCCGGGCGACAGCAAAGAGATGGTCGCCGCCCGCCGTGCCTTCCTGAACGCCGGGTATTACGGTATCTTCGGCCGGGCGCTGGGGGAACTGTGCCTTGCGTATGGTGTTCCCACCGGGGCAGATGCGCCGCTCCACCTGCTGGATGCGGGCTGCGGCGAGGGCTGGTACGACCGCTGCATTGCACAGGCCTTTGCGCAGGCGGGCCGGCCGGTGCAGCTGGCGGGCTTTGATATTGCAAAGCCTGCGGTGCGTCTGGCTGCAAAGGCACTGCCTGCCGCAAAATACGCGGTGGCATCCAGTTTTGCCCAGCCTGTCCGCACCGGATGGGCCGACCTGCTGCTCAACTGCTTCTCGCCCTTTGCGCAGGAAGAGTTCCGGCGCGTGCTGCGCCCGGGCGGACGGATGATCTATGTCGTGCCCGGTGCAGAGCACCTCTACCAGATGAAGGCTGTCCTCTACGACACGCCCTATAAAAATCCGGTGCAGGAGGTGGCCTATGAGGGCTTCCGCCCCATCGGGGAGCGGGAAGTCTCGGGCAGCATCACAGTGCCTGCCGGGCAGCTGGAGGCGCTGTTCGCCATGACCCCCTATTACTGGAAAACGCCACGGGATGGCGCGGCCCGCCTGGCCGCCCTGCCCGAGCTGACCACGGATATCGCGTTCCGCTTCCTTGTGTTTGAAAAAGAGTGATCGAAAAGCCCCCGGCCTGTGAGGATACAGGCCGGGGGCTTTTTGCGTGCAGAAAACAGGGTCACATCGCGATCCAGCCCAGTGCGTTGGCGACCGAGCTGGCCAGGATGATAGCCGCGAAGATGGGGCAGAGATACCGGAGCATAAAGTTGAACACCGGTTTGCGGCGGAAGGGCTGACCTTCCTGCGTGACCTCTTCCTCGATCTTTTCCACACCGACGATCCGGGAGACCAGCAGGCAGGTGGCAATGGCCGCAATGGGCATCATCACCGAGTTGGTCAGGAAGTCGAAGAAATCCAGGAACTGCATCCCGAACACGGTCACACTGGCAAGGGGGCCGTAGCCCAGCGCGGAAAGGCTGCCCAGTGTGATCATAATGCAGCCGATGAGGATGGTGGAGCGGGTGCGGTCCCAGCCCAGCTCGTCCTCAAAGGTAGAAACAGCACTCTCGGTCAGGGCAATGGAGCTGGTGAGGGCCGCGAACAGCACCAGCACAAAGAAGAGCACGCCTACGGCAGTGCCCATGCCCATGCTGGCAAAGACCTTGGGGATGGTAATGAACATCAGGGCCGGGCCCGCCTGCAGGGTGTCAGGGTCGCCGCCCGAAAAAGCGAACACGGCGGGAATGATCATCAGGCCAGCCATGATGGCAATGGCGGTGTCGAAGATCTCCACGTTTTCCGTGGACTGCTCAATGGACACGTTCTTTTTCATGTAGGAGCCAAAGGTCACCAGGATGCCCATGGCAATGGAGAGGGAGTAGAACATCTGGCCCATGGCGGAAACCACGGTCATCCACGAGAAGTTGGCCGGGTTGGGCACCAGGAAATAGGCAACACCCGCCAATGCGCCGGGCCGCGTGACCGAGTAGACCGCAATGATGACCGACAGCACGACCAGCACCGGCATCATGAGCCTGGAGACGCGCTCCACGCCGTTGCGCACGCCCGCAAAGATGATACCCAGCGTAAAGAACGCAAACAGCAGGAAGCAGACCTCGGCGGACGCGCCATCTGCAATGAACGCGCTGAAATAGCCGTCCTCCGCAAGACCCTGGGCGTTGCCGCGCAGATATTCAAACAGATATTTGATGACCCAGCCGCCGATGACCGAGTAGTACGGCACGATCAGCACCGGAATGATGGCGTTGATCCAGCCGCCAAAGCCGAGAAAGCCATTCTTGCGGCCCTTGCCCGCAAACGACGCATACGCAC
>ENA-OUQG01001719-OUQG01001719.1-human-gut-metagenome-genome-assembly--contig:-NODE-1719-length-11355-cov-17.806018_pt1 | contig 11355 bp, 11 predicted proteins | sample MGYA00237943_ERZ548823 | MGnify/ENA primary metagenome ERZ548823 (study PRJEB26490, sample SAMN05194731) | human gut metagenome | biome: terrestrial biome; feature: human-associated habitat... | reverse complement strand
ACAAGAACGACACCGCTCCCATCTTCGAGGTGGCTGACTACGGTATCGTCGGCGATCTGTTCAAGGTCGTTCCCGAGCTGATCGAGTCCATCAAGGCTGCCAAGGCTGCGAAGTAAAACTCATTTTGCGTTTCTTCGTTCCTGTTGGCAGGTGCGCCCGGATCTATCGGCACCTCCTTCACAACACAAATGCTCTTCTTACCACCACCTTGAATCTCCGGCACCTGCCAACAGGACAAAGAAATACGATTCTCTCTGGAAAGCGAGGACGCCAAAAGGCGTCTTCGCCTTCTCTGAAAAGACCCAGTTAAATGCGTAAGTCCGGATGTTTTTGGACTTACGCATTTTTTGATTGTATCTACAAGTAAAAAGCCCGGAAATCAGGCTATGCTCCTCGTAACAGAGAATAGCACGGCGGGTAATACCCTGCACCCGCGCTAACTCTCCGGCGGAAAATAAGTCGCGGTCCTTTTTTCATAAAATGCTCTCCGAAGTGTAAAAAGGTCTTGCATCGCACGTTAACGTACGGTGTATAATCATGCTGCATGAAAAAGAGAGAAAAGCCACCACGGTGACAGGCTCCATTCCCGGTGTGACCGCACCCACTATCACCTACAAAAAGGGCAATGAAACTCTGACCGCCGCCCCCGCCGACGCGGGCGATTATACCGCCAGCATCACGCTGGGCGAGGGTGAAAATGCCAAGACCGCCAGTGTGGAGTATAGCATCGAAAAAGCTACGCCCACGGCGGAGAACTTCAGCTTCACCGCTCCGACTGATTTGATCTATAACGGTAAAGCAAAGACTGCAGCCATCGTGCCCAACACCGGTATCACCGGCATGGGCGATGTCTCGGTCAAATACGGTCGGGACGGCAGGGAAGTGCAGAATCCCACCAATGCGGGCACCTACACCGTCAAGATCGCCGTGATCGAGGGCACGAACTATGCTACCGCCTCCGAACTGACAGCGGAGAGGTGGAAGTTCACCATCGCGCGTAACACCACCGAGCCGACGGTAACGTTGAGCGGTGACACGACCTACACCGGCGGGCAGATCAAACCCACGGTAACTGTGATAGTCAGAGAGACCACGCTGGTAGTAGGTCAAGATTATACCGTCACCTATGGTGAAAACAAGAATGCCGGTGAGAACGCCGGTTCCGTGACCGTTAAGGCAATGGGCAACTATGAGTTTACGGACAAAACCGAGAATTTCTCCATCGGCAAGAAAACGCTGACCGCGGCTGATCTGGAATTCACCACGGGCAGCACCTTCACCAAGGTTTATGACGGAAAGGATACCTGCGAAACCGTCACGGTGTAGATCAAGGACAACGCCAAGGTGAACGCGGGCGATACCCTTCCTACCGTCAGAGGCAGCTGTGTCTACAACAGCGCAAATGTGGAGGAAGCCAACACAGTGACCTTCACCACCAAGGCGGCAGAGAGCGAAAACTACAGCCTGCCCGTGCTCACCGTGACGCACGGCGCAAGTATCACAAAGGCGACGCCGAGTTACACCGTTCCCGCCGGCCTGACTGCCAAGTACGGTCAGACGCTGGCGAACATCACTCTGCCTAAACAACTACGGTTGCGGGTAGTTACAAATTAGACAAAAGTTGCGTATAACATCTGTTATACGCAACTTTTGCTTTTTTGATATGAATACAACGTGAATCGAACCTGCAAATTGTGCAGAACAGACATAGAAAAGATACTATATTTCCATGTTTTATCTCCTGACTGAGATGATGGCATGGGAATTCTTGTTTTTAGGAGGAACAAAACATGAGAATTCCATATGGTTTTAAGAGCAATCTCATCATAACGGATGGTCTTACAGTTTGCTTGACATCACCTTATAGTATAGCGGTGCGTGAGTATGAAAGTAATGGATGAGCAGTGCTGCGCTATGTGAGAAACGATTCGTTAGGATGGTTGCAAGGACTGCGATACATTACACCAGCGCATCCGCAAGACGTTTGGGTTTCTGGACTACTTCGGAGAAAATTGGGACGCCATGTAGGGTTGCCTGGCAGAAGTGTTTTGGCAACCGGTGCAAAGACACATTATTGTGGAAGGCGTTGCCTCCATGCCCCAAGAATTGCGGGAGTATGCAGCTCCGATGCAGGAGATTTGCAACAATCTTCAGGAGAAATGTCCTTGGGCCTCGGCTACATACCGTTGAACGCAGGTACAACAAAACCTGCGGGCAACTACACTCGCTCCAAAAGCCCATGGCTTTTGGAGGTTGTCCTTTGCCGCAATTGACAAATACGGCTGTCCCATGGTACAATGAAAATCCAAAATAAGTGTGGATTTTTCTGGGGCATTGCCTTCATTTTTCGCCACGCATCCGACAGGGTGTGCGGCGTTTTTCATTAAAGGGGACGACGGATGAACGTATTTTGCCAGCTCATAGGGTTCGGCGCACTGATCGCCATGGGTCTCAGCTACTGGCAGGATGACAAGCGTACCATCTTGCTGTGGCAGGTGGTGGCCAACCTGATCTTCGCCATCCACTACACACTGCTCCACGCATGCTCCGGCGCACTGTGCAGCTTTTTCCAGATTGTCGTGCTGCTGCTTTTCCTATTGCAGGAGAAATTCAACTGGAGTAAACTGGTCACCGCGATACCCATCGTGGCAGTATTTCTGCTGATTGCCGTGGTGACCTATGAGACGCCAGTGAAGGTACTGCCCATCGTGGCATCGTTGGCGGCGTTACTGCCGTTCTTTCAGTCCAGGCGATGGGTGATACAGATGGCGGGCATTGCCAGCGGCCTGTCGTGGCTGATGTATGTCATTGCGGTACACAACGCCGCAGAGGACGTGGTGGGGGGGAAACGGGAGCTGACAGCTCGCTTTATCTGTGAGACAGCAGCGCTTGTCCGCGTTTACGAGGTGCTCAGCGGAGCTTGATCAAAAAAGTTTTTAAGTCCAAATGCAATAAAACGCCCTTTCCGTGCATTACACGGATGACAGGAGAAAAAGCCCATGCTCAGTATGCTGATGACAACCGAATATGCGCCGGCAGAGGAGCGGCGTGAGCTGCAGCGGCTGCTGCGGTGCATTGCCGGGAATGACCGCGACGCCTTGGCGGAGCTGTACCGGCGCACGCGCCCGGCGGTGTACGGCCTTGCGCTGTCCTACCTCAGGAACGCCCACGATGCGCAGGATCTCACGCAGGATGTCTATGTGCAGGTGTGGGACTGCGCGGCGCAGTACCGCCCCACCGGTTCCCCCATGGGCTGGCTGCTGGCGGTGTGCCGCAGCCTGTGCCTGATGCGTCTGCGGCGGGAGGAACGCCATGCCGCCCTCAGCGAGGAGGAATGGGACGCCATTCCCGCGCGGGAGTGCGGACTGGACGCCGACGAGCGCGCGCTGCTGCAAGGCGCATTGGCAAGCCTTGGCGACGAGGAGCGGCGCGTTGTGCTGCTCCACGCGGTCACAGGCATGAAGCACCGGGAGATCGCGGCGCTGCTGGAGCTGCCGCTTCCCACCGTCCTGTCGAAATATCACAGAGCATTGAAAAAGATGCGCAGCTTTCTGGAAGGAGATGACGCCTGATGACCAATGAAAAAATGAAGCAGAGGCTGGCCTCGGCCCTTGAAAAGACCGCGCCGGATGATATGAGCGGCGTTCTCTCCCGCTGTGAAGCGCGGAAAGGAACGGTAATTTCCATGACAACAAAGAAAACGGTAAATCGAAAATGGACAACGCTTGTGGCTGCCTGCCTCGCGGTGATGCTACTGTGCGGCGGAGGCGTGTTCTATCAGCGGGCACATGCGGTGGCGTCCGTGGTGTCGCTGGACGTAAACCCCAGCATCGAGCTGAAGGTCAGCAGGAGCGAAAAGGTGCTGGTCTGCACACCGCTCAACGAGGATGCCAAGGCCATCCTTGCGGATATGGGCGACGGTGCAGACCTGAAGGGTGCGAAGCTGGACGTGGCGGTAAACGCCATTGTGGGCAGCCTGGTGCGGAACGGCTATCTGAACAGCATTTCCTCCGCCATCATGATCTCGGTGGAGGACAACGACACGGCGCGGGCGGAAAAGCTCCAGCGGGAGCTGACGAGCACCGTGGACGGCATTTTGCAGACCAGCGAAGCAAAGGCATCCGTTCTGACGCAGACGCTTACACAGGACGCAGGGCTGGCGCAGCAGGCGCGGGAAAACAGCATTTCCACCGGTAAGGCGGCGCTGGTGAACCGTGTGCTTGCGCTGAACCCCGCTTTGAAATTTGACGCGCTGGCAAAGCTCTCGGTGGAGGAGCTGAAGGATCTGGCCGAAGCGGGCGCGCCCGCCATGCTCATCGGCACGGACAAGGCCATGGACATCGCCGCGGCAGCCTTCGGCAAGGCATCCACCGCGAAGATGGCGTACAGCGCAGTCGATCCTGAGCTGGACGAGTCCCCCGCCCACTATGAGGTGGAGATCACGAGCCAGACCGGTGAGGAGTTCGAGTACAAGGTCGATGCCTACACCGGCGCGATCCTGGAGAGCAAGCGCGAGGCGGCGGACGGGACGGAGGCGCCTGTGGTGCAGCCCTCCAAGCCCGCGCCCACCGGCGACATCGGTCATGCCAAGGCGAAGTCCATCGCCCTGAACCACGCGGGCGTGAGCGAGAACAAGGCGTATGACATGGAGATCGAGCTGGACGACGAGGACGGCGCGCTCGTCTATGAGGTCGAGTTCAAGTCCGGCAATATGGAATACAGCTACGAGATCAACGCCGCCACCGGCGCGATCCTCAAGCACGAGGCGGAGTTGGAGGACTGACGCGAAAATGGAAAGTATGCGGTGCAGGCGCACTTGCCGGACAGAGTGATATTTAGCGGATGGCGCTCCGCGGGGAAACACGATTCGGGAGGACAAAAGAAATACGATGAAAAATAATAACGGATCTCGCAAATATGTGCCGTCGGCGCTGCTGTTCCTGCTGTTCGAGGCGGTGGCAGTCACACTTTGGCTCACGAAGGACAATCTGTTCTACCTGCTGAATTTCAGCTACATCGGAGCCTGCCTCGGACTGGGGACAGCGCTGTTTACCGCCGGGAAACGCTACGCCCGCCATTTCGTGCAGCTGGCGGTGGGCAGCTATATGCTGCTGTACCTCGGCGTTATCTCCCACGAGAATATGCAGATCGAGGGGTTCTGGTACTACCTGTTCCTCGGCGTATTTGAGGCGGCGACCATCCACTACGCGGTGGCGAAGATCTTCGGGCCGCTGCTGTTCGGGCGCGGCTGGTGCGGCTATGCCTGCTGGACGGCCATGGTGCTGGACTTTCTCCCCTACAAGCAGCCGCAGAAGCCGCGAAAGGAAAAACTGGGTGTGCTGCGCTATGTCATGTTCGCCCTGTCGCTGGCACTGGTGACGGGTCTGTTCCTGATGAAAACCGCGCACTTGGAGCAGATCATGTTCTGGCTGTTCCTCGCCGGAAACGCGCTTTACTATGCGGCGGGCATCGCGCTGGCATTCGCGTGCAAGGACAACCGGGCGTTCTGCAAGTATCTGTGTCCCATTACGGTGTTCCTCAAGCCCATGAGCTATTTTTCCCTGCTGCGTGTCCACTGCGACGAGGAGAAGTGCATCCACTGCGGGAAATGTCTGCGGGTCTGTCCCATGAACGTGGAGGTCAACAAGGAATCCCGCAAACGAAAAAACGGAACGGAGTGCATCCTCTGCTACGAGTGTACGAAGGCCTGCCCCACCAAGGCACTGCACTGACCGTCCAACCACCCTGCCGCATAACAAAGGAGCTTTCGCGTAAGCGAAAGCTCCTTTTTCTGCTGTCTACCGGCAGAGGATGACCTGAAACACGGTGCCGTCCTCCGCAGAGCTGGACACGGATATCTCCCCGCCCAGCTTCTCTACCATCTCCTTTGTGATGGCAAGGCCGAGGCCGAAGCTGCCGGATTCGCTTTTCCGGCTCTTGTCGCTGCGGCAAAAGCGGTCGAAAACATGGGGGAGGTCTTCCGCCGGGATGGTACTGCCGAAGTTCTGAACGGAGAGCCGCGCCCTTCTCTTATCCTGCGTGAGCGTCAGCTGCACCCGCCCGCCTGCCGGCTCATATTTCAGGGCATTTTCCAGCAGGCTGCTGACGATGCGCTGCAAGTAGTCCGGATTGCCGCGCAGGCTGCACGCCTCGGGGAGCGCCGTTTCCAGCGTGACGCATTTCTCATAGGCGATGGACTCCATCTCCAACGCCGCTTTCATGGCGATGGCGGCAAGGTCGACAGGCTGCGTGGAAAGCGCCGTGTCCGGGCGCTCCACATCGGCGAGCGTGAGCATCTGGGAGATGAGCTGCTGCATCCGCTTGGCGGATTCCTGCGAGCTGTCCACCCAGCGGCGGACGCTGCCCACCGGCGCTTCCGGGTTCTCCAGCAAAATGGCGTTGTTCGCCAGGATCACGGACAGAGGCGTTTTCAGATCGTGGGAGGCGTCCGCGATGAACTGCTTTTCGCGCTGCATGGCGTCCTCCATCGGCCTTGCGGCAAGGGCGGAGAGCCTGATGCTGACGGCGAAAAACAGCAGCATGGCGCCAAGCCAGATGGCCAGCAGCACCAGCACGAGATTCCCCATGGAACGGGTGATGTAGTCCGTGGAGGCGATGGCGATGCGGCAGGGCTCGCTCCCGCTGCGATAATAGATGACGTGGCTTTGGCGCAGTGTGCCGAAGTCGTCCTTCTGGGAAACGATGGCGCTCAAAAGCGAACGCAGCTCCTCGTCTGTGAAGGCATTATTCGGCGATAAAACCGAATATGCGCCGCTTTCCGGGGAGTAGAACACCGTGAGGATGTCCTTTTTCTGCTCGGCGCGCTCCTGATCGGGCTTTTCCCTCGGCGGCTCGCCCTTCGGCGGCTGGGAGAAGCCCTGCAGGGGAGCCACCACCTGCTCCATGGTCACGCGCAGGCTGTTGTAGTAGTCATTCACCATGTACACAGCCACCGCCGCCACCATAACGGTCAACACGATACCGATGAGCAGCATATTGAACTGTACAAAGCGTTTCCGATAGGGACTCATGGCGCGACCTCCAACCGGTAGCCGATTTTCTGTAGGTTTTTGATGGTGACCCTGGAGCCGAGATACCGCAGCTTTTTGCGCAGGAAGGAGATGTAGGCCTCCACATTGTTGTCCGTCGCCTCGGAATCCAGTCCCCAGGCGCGGCTGATGAGAAGATCCTTGGAATAGGTCATGCTCGGCTGAGAGAGCAGCAGCCGCGCCAGTGCAAACTCCTTGGGACTGAGCTGCACGTCCCGCGCTCCGCAGCGAAGCGTGACGGTGTTGAGGTCGAGGGTCAGATCCTGAAAGGAGAGCTCGTTCAGCACCATCGCGCCCTTTCGACGGGTCATGGCGCCGACTCTGGCCAGCAGCTCCTCGGGGTCGAAGGGCTTGGTGAGATAGTCGTCCGCCCCGGCGTTCAGCCCTGCCACCTTGTCGGGTACGGTGGTGCGGGCGGTGAGCATCAGCACGGGGGTCTGCACGCCCTCGCTCCGCATCTGCCGCAGTACGCTGAGCCCGTCCAGCCGTGGGAGCATGATGTCCAGCAGGACAAGGTCATACGCGCCGGCGCGGATATAGTCCAGCGCGGACTGGCCGTCCGCCACCCGGTCCGCGCTGTGTCCCGCCTTGCGGAGAATGTGCGCCACCGCCTCCGCCAGGGCGGTTTCATCTTCTACAATAAGAATATGCAAAGGAATCCCTCCTTTTTCTTGCCCCTATTGTACGCGGAAACCTGAAATCGTTCTGAAAAAAGTTATCATTACTTTTCAGCATTTTTTCAGAAGCCCGTGGATAATGGGGGCAACGAAGCAAAAGGAGGCAGCACGATGGAAACCTATCAGGCCGTATTCAAACGGAAGGAAGTAAAGTACCTGCTGACGGAGGCGGAGCTTGCCGCCCTGCGTCCGGCGCTGGAGGCGCACATGGAGCCGGATGCCTTCGCCCACAGCAGTATCTATAACCTCTATTACGACACGCCGGATTATCGCCTGATCCGCCGCTCGCAGGAAAAGCCCGCCTACAAGGAAAAGCTGCGCCTGCGCAGCTACGGCGTGCCGGACGAGGAAACGCAGGTGTTTCCCGAGATCAAGAAGAAGGCGCGGGGCATCGTCTATAAGCGGCGTGTGAGTATGCCCTACGGCGACGCGCTCCGCTATTTGTCGCGCAGGCAGTCCGGCGGCGACAGCCAAATTTTTCGGGAGCTCAGCTGGCTGCTCACCGCCTACGGCGGCCTTGCGCCGCGCATCTTCCTCAGCTATGAGCGGGATTCATGGAAGGGGACGGAGGATGCCTCTCTGCGCCTGACACTGGACCGCGAGATCCTATGGCGCACCGAGGCGCTGGATCTGCGCTGCGGCGCGTGGGGCGAGCCGCTGTTGGAGCCGGGGCAGGTGCTCATGGAGGTGAAGATCGCCAACGCCGCCCCACTGTGGCTGGCGGAGGCGCTTTCGGAAAACGGGATCTTCCCCATCTCGTTTTCCAAGTGCGGCAGGGCGTTTGAAGCGCTTTGCAAAAATAAACTCGATGAAACGGAGATGAAACGGTATGCTTGACGGAATTTTTGCGTCCCTTTATGCGACCTCGGTGACCGTCCCGGTGTTTCTCGCCGTGTGCCTGCTCTCGGTGGCGCTGGGCTTCGGCATCGCGCTGGCCTACCGGAAGATCAGCGGCGAGGGCGGCACGATGGTCTCGGCGCTGACGGTGCTGCCCTTTCTGGTGCAGCTGGTCATTTTGCTGGTCAACGGCAATCTCGGCGCAGGCGTGGCGGTGGCGGGCGCGTTCAGCTTGGTGCGCTTCCGCTCCGCCCCCGGCTCCGCCCGGGACATCATGGCGATCTTCCTCGCCATGACCGTGGGTCTCTGCTGCGGCATGGGCTACTGCGCCATGGCAGTGCTGGCGGCAGTCGTGACCTGCATGATTCTGCTGCTGCAAGGAAAGCAGGCAGCGGACGTCCGCGAGCGGGACATTCGCGTGACCGTTCCGGAAAATCTGGATTACAGCGCCCTGTTCTCCGACCTTTTTGCAGAGTATACCGCATCCTCCAAGCTGCTGCGGGTCAAGACCGTGAACATGGGAAGCCTGTATAGCCTCCACTATCGGGTCACGCTGAAGGATACGGACAAAGAAAAAGAATTGCTGGACGCCATGCGCTGCCGCAACGGGAATCTGGAGATCTCCTGCGGCATCGCCGCGGACGGCAGACAGGGGGACATGTTATGAAAAGAACAACAATCATTCTTGCGCTGGCGCTTGCTTTGAGTCTGCTGGCGGGCTGCGCCGCCGACCAAAAAGAGAATACCGCAACCGCTAGCGGCGTGGAAATTCAATTCAGCGACGGCAAGATCACGACATCCTCCACCGATGGCGTGGAGATCGACGGAACGGATTTGACCATCACCGCCTCCGGTACCTATGTGCTCTACGGCAGCTGCGCCGACGGCAGCGTGACGGTGGAAAAGGGCGTGGACGGCGTAACGCTGGTGCTGAACGGGCTGACGCTCACCTCGGAAACCACCGCTCCCATCGTCTGCGGCAAGGGCAGCGAGGTCGCCATTGAAGCCGCCGCGGGAACGGAAAACACGCTGACGGATACGGAGAGCAACAACGATGAGACCGGCAATACCGACGCAGAAAACGCCGTCATCAAGTGTAAGGACGGCTCACAGGTCATGCTCTGCGGCGCGGGGACGCTGAACGTGCAGGCGAACGGCAAGAACGGCATCAAGTCCGGCGCAACTACAGAGGACGGTGAGGCCTCTCTGACCATCCGCGACCTGACGCTGAACATCGACGCGCCGGTAAACGACGCGGTAAACGCGGAGGCGGCGCTGGAGGTGGAGAGCGGCACCCTCACCCTCTCGGCGGGCGATGACGCGCTGCACTGCGACTATGCCTTGAACATCGGCGCGGAGGGAACGGACGGCCCCAGTGTGACCGTCACCTCCTGCTATGAGGGGCTGGAGGGCGCCACGGTCAACGTCTTTTCCAGCAGCATCAGCATCCAGTCCACGGACGACTGCATCAACGCCGCCAACGCCGACCTGGCCGGTTATTCCTATGAACTGAACATCTTCGGCGGGACGATCACGGCGCACTCCGACAGCGGCGACGGCTTTGATTCCAACGGCGATCTGACGATCTCCGGCGGCAGCGTAAGTGTCTGGACTGCCAACGCCGCGGACAACGAGCCCTTGGACGCGGATGGCACGGTTACCGTTTCCGGCGGCACGGTGCTGGCGGCGGGCGGCAGCGGCGGCATGGGCATGAGCCTTGCGGCAGCGCAGCCCTGCGTGATCTTCGGCGGCACGATGGAAATGCCGGGTGAGAATATGCAGAATAAGCAGCCCGGCGCGGGCGGACAGCCCAATGGGAAGGAGCCACCCGGAGGCGAAGAGCGCTCCGATGGGGAAGAGCGGCCCGCACAGGGCGGATTTGTAGGCGCGTCGCTGCTGACGCAGGGCGGCAGCTTTACCGTTGCAAACCGCGACGGCGCGGTGCTTTATACAGGCGAGGCGGCTTACAACGCATCCTTTATGTTCTTCTCGTCACCAGACCTTTCAGACGGTGAGAGTTATACGCTCACCTCCGGCGAGACCCAGGCGGAGAGCGCCGCCCAGACCGGTACGGTGAGCATCGGCATGGGCAGCATGGGCGGCCCCGGCGGTCAGAAGCCGGACGGCACCCCACCTGAAAAGCCGGAGGGCGAGAATACCCCAAATAACGGCAGCAGCGCCAAGCCATAAAAGCGCGGCAAGAGCGTGCCGAAGCTCTTTGATGCCTGCACGCACAGACTGCGTAGAAGCAAAAGCTCCCGGCATACCACATACGCGGTATGCCGGGAGCTTTTTGCGCGAAATTTATAGGTGTATGACGCGGCGCAGGTCAGAACGCGAACAGGTTCGGCCCGTGTCCGGGTCATGCCCGCTGTCCACCGCGCCGGGAATGACCTCTACGATCACCAAATCTCACTCGACATGGTTCAGACCTTCATCCCACTTCCAGCTGCGGATCTCGGGCAGATCCACGCCGTTGTCGCGGATGTACTGGCGATGCTCCACCAGCTTATCCTGCATCTTCTGGACGAGGTATGCGCCGCGATTGCCCAGCTGCGGCAGACGGCGCACCGTGTCGATGACCAGATCAAACCGGTCAATGTCGTTGAGGACCCGCATATCGAAAGGCGTGGTGATGGTGCCCTCCTCCTTGTAGCCGCGGACATGGAGATTTTTGTTGTGGCGGCGATAGGTCAGCTCGTGGACGAGGGTGGGATACCCGTGATAGGCGAAGATAATGGGCTTATCCTTGGTGAACAGGCCGTCGTACTCCTCGTCGGTCAGACCGTGGG
>ENA-OUQG01001715-OUQG01001715.1-human-gut-metagenome-genome-assembly--contig:-NODE-1715-length-11374-cov-2.877639_pt1 | contig 11374 bp, 7 predicted proteins | sample MGYA00237943_ERZ548823 | MGnify/ENA primary metagenome ERZ548823 (study PRJEB26490, sample SAMN05194731) | human gut metagenome | biome: terrestrial biome; feature: human-associated habitat; material... | reverse complement strand
GCGTTTAGCCACTTTTTTGACACTCTGAAAGGACGGCTCAAGCCGTCCTTTTTGTACTTTCGAGAAAGCGCTGCGCTTAATCCTCCGTGTGGTCTATGTCTATTGCGAACAGGCCGCCCGCGCCGCCGGAATGCAGGAACAGTATATTGTCCCTGCCATCGAAATAGCCCTGCTGGTTGAGCTTTATGAGACCGGCGAAGGTCTTGCCGGTGTATACCGGATCGATTATTATGCCCTCCTTGCTTGCCATCATGCGCATCGCGGCAACGCCCGATGACGACGGTATGGCGTAGCCCGCTCCGAAGTTTTCGAATACGCTTATGTCGCTCTCCTCAACGTGTATGCCCGCCTCCAGCAGCTTGGAGGTTTCGTTTACGAGGTCCCGCACTATGGGCCTGAAGCGCTCATCGTCCACGGCTATGCCCGTGACGCGGGTTTTGGGGGAATATATCCTTGCGCCCAGATCCATGCCCGCGTGGGTGCCGCCGGAGCCTGTGCAGCAGATAATATCGTCGAACCTTACGCCCAGCGCCGCCCCTTGCTCTATGGCTTCCCTTGCGGCGTTGACATAGCCTAGTGAGCCTATTGGCACAGAGCCGCCCACTGGCACGCAGTAGGGTTTGTGGCCTTTGGCCCGCAGTTCGCCGCATATTCTTTCCATCTCGGCATAAACATCGGCATAGTCGTCGGTATCCACAAAGCGCACGTCCGCGCCCAGAAGGTCGTTAATTATCTGGTTGCCCAGCTTCTGCCATACGCCCCGCTTTTTGAGCACCAGCACCGAGCCCAAGCCCAGCCTGTCACAGCATGCGGCGGTCAGCATGGCGTGGTTGCTCTGCGCGCCGCCGGTGGTAAGCATATAGTCGCAGCCCTGCGCCATGGCGTCGGCAATTAGAAATTCCAGCTTGCGCACCTTGTTGCCGCCCAAGGCGACGCCTGTCATGTCGTCGCGCTTTATGTAGATATTTTTGCCCATCGCCTCGCTTATGTTTGGAAGCCTGTAAAGGGGAGTGGGCAGTATACCCAATGACACACGGGGAAAATCCGAAAACTGCTTCATAGAAGTGCCCTCCGTATAATGCTTGTTTATATTGTCTATTTTACAACATAACGTCACTGTTTGCCATGTCAAAATACGCTGCCCACGGCGACGAGGCCATTGGCCAGGTCCTCCCTGTAACCGGCGTCCTCCGGAAAAAGGCTGTTTATAACTACCCTGTCGTCACCGGCCCTCCCTGTGGCGTGAATGTATTTGCCGCCGCCAAGGTACATAGCCACATGTCCCTTGAAGTAGAGAAGGTCACCCGAATTCATATTGGCCGGGTCTATCGCCTTCACCGGAAAGCCCTCCGCCATGCGTGAATTCCGGTATATGGCCACGCCGTTGAGCCAGTATGCCGTGTGGCACAGGCCGCTGCAATCCATCCCCACGGACGATCTTCCACCCCAGAGGTATGGTACCCCAAGATATGCTTTGGCAGTCTCCGTCACGGCACGGCGCAGCTCAGCCTCCCTCAGCTTTCCCGGCAGGGCCGCTATATGGCTGCGGCGTATGTAGCCCTTTTCTCCGCCTATCAGCCGCACCTGGGCAAAGCTGTTATCCTCACCCGTCATTTCGACTTTAGCGCCCCGGGGCAGCGTCACCACCGTCCTGCCCTGATATTTGGGTATATCCAGCACTGTGCAGAAGGGAGTTACGACCCGCATTATTGCGCCGTCATACCGCCGGATAGCAAGATGCCTTTCCTCTATCCAGCCTTCATAGCCGTATTCCGTGAGTATCTTGGCAAAGCCGTTGCTTCTCTCCAGCACATCGGCTTCCTCTCCGTAGAGTATCTGGTCGTCCAGTTCTCCAACCGAAGGCTCTGAATAGAGGTTTGCTATGGGAGTGTTTACAAGCATACAAAGCTCCTTTTTTTATCCTATGCCTGCAACATACAAAAAAGAGCAAGCGGCCATTGCCGCTTGCCCGTATTGTTATTACTGCTGTGTGGGAAAATCGAAGTACTCGCCCCGCTTGTAATCGTATATGGCGCCGGAGGAGAAGGCGTCGATGTTCTCCAGTACCTTGCCCGTGCCTATGGCCACGCAGGATATGGGATCCTCCGCCACATAGCAGGGTACCTTTGTCTGCTCTGCTATGAACTTATCCATGCCGTAAAGCAGAGCTCCGCCGCCGGTAAGGCAGATGCCGTTTTCGGTTATATCGCTGGCCAGCTCGGGAGGCGTGCGCTCAAACAGCCCATTTACGCTCTCCAGTATCATCTGAAGGGGCTCCTCAAGGGCGTCTATCATCTCATATGAACCTACGACCAATGTCTGAGGAAGGCCGGAAACAAGGTTCCTACCCTTTACATCTATGAATACCTGCTCCTTTCTCGGGTAAGCGGAGCCGATGCGGATCTTTATCTCTTCCGCGGTGCGCTCGCCTATAAGGAGATTATGCTTCTTTCTCATATAGCGAACGATGGCGTCGTCAAATTTGTCGCCCGCGATCTTTATGGAATCGGACAGTACCGCGCCGCCCAGGGAAAGTATTGCCACGTCGCTTGTGCCGCCGCCGATATCCAGTATCATGCTGCCGCGCGGGGCGGAAATATCTATGCCCGCGCCTATGGCAGCCGCTATAGGCTCCTCAATAAGATAAGTATGGCGTGCGCCGGCCTCTTCGGTGGCGTCTATTACGGAACGCTTTTCAACTTCGGTAACCCCGGAGGGTACGCAGACCACTACACGGGGCTTGAAGAATATCCTTCTGCCCACTACCTTGCGGAGGAAGTGGTTCAAAAGGCGCTCGGTTATGTCGTAGTTGGATATTACGCCGTCGCGCAACGGGCGCATGGCGATTATGTTGCCGGGGGTGCGGCCTATCATGCGGCGGGCTTCTTCGCCTACTGCAAGTATGTTGCCGGTTATCTTTTCTACCGCAACAACGGACGGCTCCCTCAGCACTATTCCCTTGCCTCGCACATAGACAAGGACGCTCGCAGTGCCAAGGTCAATGCCTACATCGCTGTTTTCCAAAAATCCCATTTTAAAGTATATCCTCCACAAGCGAAGCTATCGCTCAGACTGTTATGCCTACGCATAGGTGCACATACGGGTGCAAATTCTACATTATTGTATCATTCTATCACAACGTGAACAATAGCACAGTAACGAAATTTTGAATATTTTTTTAAATAATCGTCAACAACTGCCTGTTTTTGCCGAGTACGATGCGGTATCCGGCATATACGTATATCAAAAAGCCGTATAGACAGGCATGGGTTATTGTTTTTATGTATCAATAAACAATGCCCGGCTCGCCGCCGGGCATTTTATCCTGCGCTTATTTGTCTAAATAATCTTTTATCTTCCTATCTGCGTCGGCCGAGAGCTTTTCCTCGTCTATACTCACAAGGCGGCCCTCCTTTACGGTTATTTTGCCGTTGACTATAGTATAGTCCACGGCTCCCCGCACGCCTACTGTGCAAAGCACGCAGCCCGGGTCGTAGCAGGCCCCGGCAAGCTCTATGCGGCGGCTGTCTATCATGAACATATCCGCGCACTTGCCTTCCTCTATGCTGCCTATGTCATCCCGGCCAAGGAGCTTTGCGCTGCCCACAGTGGCCATCTTGAGTATGTCATAGCCTGTGGGGGCAGCGGCTCCGGAGTTTAGCCTGTGCAGCAGGTACGCTACGCGCATCTCCTCAAGCAGGCTGCTGCCGTCGTTGCTGGCGCTGCCGTCCACCCCGAGGCCAACGGTAACTCCCAGCTTCAGCATCTCCGGTATGCGGGCTATGCCGCTTGACAGCTTCATATTGGATATGGGACAGTGGGCTACGCCTGTGCCCGTATCCGCCAGCGCCTTCAATTCGTCCGAATTGAAGTGTATTCCATGGGCGTACCATACGTCGGGGCCTGTCCAGCCCAGAGACTCCACATATGAATACGGCCGCATGCCGTATCTTTCGAGGGTATAGCTTTCCTCGTCCTTAGTCTCGCAGAGGTGGGTGTGCAGCCGCACGCCGTACTGTCTCGCGAGCACGGCGCTTTCCCTGAGCAGCTCTCCCGATACCGAGAAGGGCGAGCAGGGGGCGAGGGCTATCTGCCGCATTGAGCCCTTTGAAGGATCATGGTACTTTTCTATGAGCCTGACGCTGTCCTTCATTATCTCGTCTATGGTCTGTACCACGCTGTCCGGAGGCAGGCCGCCATCCTTTTTGGAAAGGTCCATGCTGCCCCGGGAGGCATGCATACGCATTCCTATAAGACCCGCAGCCTCGAACTGGGCGGCTATAAGGTCCCCGCCGTCCCTTGGGAACACGTAGTGGTGGTCAAAGCAGGTGGTGCAGCCGTTTTTCATCAGCTCTCCCATTCCTGTCAACGACGAGAGGGTTATAAGCTCCTCGTCTATATTTTTCCAAATATCGTACAGGTACCTGAGCCAGTCAAACAGCTCAAAGCCCTGCACTTCGGGGAGGTTGCGGGAAAACTGCTGGTACAGATGATGATGTGTGTTTACAAGGCCGGGATAGCAAAGCATATGGCTGCCATCGACAGTAATGTCCGCTTTACTGTCAATACCGCGGCCGATAGCCCTGATAAAGCCGTCCTCGCAGTACACGTCCGCACCGCGCAGTATCCTGTCCTCCCCGTTGCAGGTCACAAGTGAATGTATGTTTTTTATAAGCAGGCTCCCCATCATATCCTCCTTATGCCCTCGCTGTATACGGCCTTTATATCCTGCCGTTCACCGAGGTAGATTATCCTCTCAAGCCGCTCGGAAAGATTCATCCTGGGATTGTCGGCCATCCCACGGTCATCGAACACCACCGCATGGAGCCTGTCGCCTATGCAGAAGCCGGGTCGTGCCCCGAAGTACTCCTGCCCCGCGCCGGTGATGAGATAGAAGGCCTCCGCAACGGTCAAAAACCGCTCCTCGTCCCGCTTTCCGCCAAACAGCCAGCGCAGCTTGGAGACCCTTATGGCCTCCGTGGCCACGTCCAGCATGGACAGCTTTGCCCCGCCAGCTATGTCTGACCCCATGGCCACCTTTACGCCCTCCTTCAGCATTGTCCTTACGGGGGCTATTCCGCTTGCTATGCAGGTGTTGGAATCGGGGCAATGAACCGCCCACACGCCAGCCTTTTTCATGGCGGTCCGCTCCCGCTCGTCTGAATACACGCAGTGAGCCATCACCGTGCGGTTTTTCCAAAGGCCGTATTTGTCGTATGTCTCCCAGTACTGGGCGCAGTCCGGGTGCAGCTCCTTTACCCACTTCATCTCGTCGGTATTTTCGGAAAGGTGGGACTGTACCGGGATATCCGGATACTCAGCAGCTATTTTCCCAAGCTCCTCCATTAGCTCATTCGTGCATGAAGGGGTAAATCTCGGGGTGAGTATGGGTTTTATGAGCTTTCTGTCTTTATTCTCCTCTATAAAGAGCCTCGTTTCGGCCACAGATTCCTCCGTAGTCTCTATAAGCTCCTCCGAACCGTTGCGGTCCATGTTCACCTTGCCCGCATAGCCGGTGACTCCCGCCTTTTCCAATTCGTCCATAAGTATATTGGTCGCTTCCCTGTGCAGGCTTGAGAATATGCATACCCGCGTGGTGCCCCTCTCTATAAGAGCATGAGCCAGCTTTGAATATACCCTGCGGGCGTAGCCGGCGTCACTGAACATGGCCTCCGTAGGGAATGCGTATTTGTTCAGCCAGCCGAGAAGCTCAAGGTCCATGCCGAGGCCCAGCATAGGGTACTGGGGTGCGTGCAGGTGCAGGTCAGTAAAGGACGGGGTGATTATCATATCGCCGTAGTCCGTCGCCTCCGCTGCCGCATACCTTTCCGGCAGCTCGCTGAATATTCCCCGAATAATGCCGCATTCCGTGACTATCCAGCTATCGGGCATTACGGTAAGCTCACCAAGCGCCTCGGCGTATATTATATTGCCCTTTATGGCCTCCAGCCTCTCGTTCATATGGTTCTCTCCTTTTCCCGCTTCAGCCTTTCCAGCTCGGAGGCCCTGTCCGCATCGAACAGCTCCAGCTCGTCTTCCACCTGGTAAAGCCTGAGCTTATCCTGGTTTTTACATATAACCGCGCTGCCACCCGTGTCGCCTGTAAGGTCGCGCAGTTCTATAAACATATCCTTGGGGAATATTACCGGGTTTCCCCGGCGGGCGCCGTATGCCATGGCGGCTATCTTGTCCGGCTCCTTTAAATAAAAGCTCACAAGGCCCTCCGTGCTCCACCGGCTCAGGCAGGGCTGATCCGCTACCATGAACATGGCGGCGTCCACATTCCCCAACGCGTCGAGGCCAAGCCGTATGGTGCGGCTGACGCCATCCTCCGGCCTGTCGTTCCTTACCGTCAGAAAGTCAAAGTCCAGCGCCATGGACAGCGCCTCGTCATACTGGCTCACCACCGCTGCCCGGCAAAGCTTATCTCGGGGTATTGCCTCCATGGCCCGCTCTATGAGGGTCTTTCCGAAGAAATCCGTAAGCAGCTTGTTTCCTCCGAAGCGGGTGGAGTTACCGGCCGCCATAAGCACGCAGCCTATCCTGGTGCGCTTCATCTTAACTTCATATAGCCGGTACGGCTTATGTACCTGCCCCTGCCTTCAAGCTTTATGCTGCCGTTCTCAACAATATGCTCGCCGTTTATAATAACGTGGCGGGCAGCGCCCTTTACGTCAAAGCCCGCAAAGACCGAATTGTCGCAGTTATAGGCGTGGTTGGTATCGGTTATGGTACCGGATACGGAGGGATCCCATATAACTATATCCGCCGCCTTTTCCTCGGCTATCTCGCCCCGGTCCGGCATGCCGAAAAGCCTTGATGGATTGTAGGAAAGGTACTTTACCATATCCTCAAGGGTGAGCCTGCCCTCGCACACGCCGTAGGTGTATATGAGCTGGCCCCTGTGCTGAACGCCCGCGCCGCCGTTGGGGGTCTTAAAGAACTTTCCGCCTCCCAGCATCTTCTGCTTCATGGTAAAGGAGCAGTGGTCTGTGCCTATGGTATCCAGCGCGCCCTCCTTGAGCCCCTGCCAGAGCGCCTCCCTGTCCGCGTCCTTGCGGAGAGGAGGGCTCATTATGAACTTCACTCCGTCGGGATCCCTATACCTGTCGTCCGTGAGCAGCAGGTACTGGGGGCAGGTCTCAAGGTATACCTCCTGTCCCCTCGCCCTCGCCCGCTGGGCCTCGATAAGGCCCTCCTCGGTTGAAAGGTGCACTACATACGCAGGGGTGCCCGCAAGCTGGGCTATGCGCATATACCGCGCGACGGCCTCAGCCTCCACCTCTGCGGGGCGGGAAACCGGGTGGCCCCAGGGTTTGGTCTCGCCCTGCTCCTTCAGCTCCTCAATGCGGCGAAGCAGCACTTCCCAGTTCTCGCAGTGTATGCCTATGAGGGCGCCGTGATCGCGGGCGGTCTTGAGGGCGGCATATATCTGGCCGTCGTCCACCTTGAGGCCGTCATACACCATGTACATCTTATATGAAGTGACGCCGTTGTCGCTCATGTAGTCCATCTCTTTTTCGGTCTCGGCGTCCCAGCGGGCTATGGCCATATGGAAGCCGTAATTGCAGCTGCTGCCCTCGGCCTTTTTGTGCCATGTCTCAAGTGCCTGCCTGAGCGTCCCGTCCCTGTCCTGAGTTGCAAAGTCCAGCACGCAGGTGGTGCCGCCCAGCGCCGCAGCCCGGGTGCCCGTCCTGAAGTTATCCGCCGTAACGCAGAACCCGACATCAAGGTCAAAGTGGGTATGGGTGTCTATGAAGCCGGGCATGACGTAGCAGCCCGCGGCGTCTATCACTTCCGCGCCCGCAGCGTCAAGATTGCCGCCTATGGCGATTATCCTGTCGCCGTCGGTGAGTATATCCTTACGCTCCCTGCCATTTGCGTTTACTATGGTTCCGTTCTTGATGAGTATGCGCATTGCCCTTTTCCTCCTAAATGGTATAGGCTGTTGATTCATAAAAAACAAAAAGCGCCCGGCTGTACAGTATGCTGTACGCTCGGCGCTCATAGCAGGCCATTGCGGTGGCCCGTAGAAACTCCCGTCCGATAGAAATCACGAGATTATATGAACACTCTCTTATTGATTTTATATTATCATCCCAAAGAAGAAAAATCAATAACAGCAATGCGAACTTTAAAAAAATCCTATTTATTTTTTTGTTTTATATGGTATAGTTTACTGTAAAAAAGGGCTTTTCTGATAGGCCCGATTGTGCTATACTGCAATAAACAATTATCTAACAAACTTTGTTTAAACCTTAATGTTTTTGTTCGGGCGTCTATGGCGCCCATGTTGGCGTATCAACGGCATTTAAAATCAAGAATGGAGGAAACCGATGAAACAGTCCGAACTTATCACTGCGGCCCTTAAGGGCGATGCAACGCTTGTGGTAAAGAATGCCAGGGTAGTTAATGTATTTACAAACGAAATACTGGAAGGCGACGTCGCCCTCTCGGAGGATACCATCATAGGCGTGGGCAAGGGCTTCGCCGCCAGGGAAGAGATAGACGCGGGCGGCGCGTACCTCTGCCCCGGCTTCATAGACGCCCACGTACACATAGAGAGCAGTATGGTCATACCGGATTCCTTCTCCCGCGTGATAATGCCCCACGGCACCACCACCATAATCGCCGACCCTCACGAGATAGCCAACGTCTGCGGCGTGGCGGGCGTGCGGGCCATATACAAGCTGTCCGATGACCTGCCGCTTAGGGTGCTTTTCATGATGCCCTCCTGCGTGCCGGCCACTCCCTTCGAAAACTCCGGCGCTACCCTTACCGCCGAGGATATGGAGCAGTTCATGCGCAAGAGCCGCATACTGGGCCTTGGCGAGGTAATGGACGCCGTATCCACCATAAACTGCTCAAAGGACATGATGGATAAGCTTCGTCTCTTTGACGGACGGCCCATAGACGGCCACGCGCCGCTGCTTTCCGGCCGCGCACTGAATGCTTACAGGGTGGCCGGCCCCTCCACGGATCACGAGTGCAGCAACTTTGACGAGGTGCTTGAAAAGCTCCGCATCGGCATGAGGATACTCCTGAGGGTAGGCTCCGCCGCCAACGGCATGGAGGAACTCATAACCGAGATAGTAAAGCACGGTCTGCCAACGGACAACATGATGTTCTGCACGGACGACAAGCACATCGAGAACATTCGCCGTGAGGGCCACATAAACTGCATAGCCCGCATGGCCGTAAAGTGCGGCATGGACCCTATACAGGCGGTAAAGATGGCAAGCTACAACGCCGCCCGCGCCTACGGCCTGCGCAACATAGGCGCCATAGCCCCCGGTTACAAGGGCGACATGGTGCTGTTTGAGGATCTGAAGGATTTCAGGGTGCTCAAGGTATTTACCCGCTTCGGCAGGCCGTATGACGGCAAGCCCACCCCCATGCCCATAATACCCCAGGCGGTGTACACCAGCATGAACATGGCCCCCATACCAGAGGACGGCCTCAGGCTCCCCGCCAAGGAGATAATGCCGGTGATATGCCAGATAGAGGGCCAGCTGGTCACAGAGCGCAGGGACCTGCCCGTCTGCCGCGATGCTGAGGGCAACTTCGTATCCGGTAACGGCCTAAACAAGCTGGCAGTTATAGAGCGCCACCACGCCCTGGGCAACATAGGCCTCGGCATAGTTCAGGGCTTCAATATTCACGGCGGCGCCATAGCCTCCACCGTGGCCCACGATTCACACAATCTGGTCATGGTGGGCGATAACGACGACGACATGCTGCTTGCGGCCGAGTCCCTCAGGGAATGCGGCGGCGGCTTCTGCGTGGTGAGCCACGGCATAGTCCTGGCCCGCCTGCCCCTTCCCATAGCCGGTCTTATGACTGATGCGCCTGTTGACAGCGTGCTTGAGATACAGCGCGCCCTTCTGGACGCCGCAGCATACATTGGCGTAGACAAGAAGAGCGACCCGCTTGTGGCCCTCTCCTTCCTGGCGCTCCCCGTTATACCCGCCATACGCCTTACGGATAAGGGACTGTTTGACTCAGCCAGCTTTAAGTTTATAGAAGTTTGATCCCTCAGCTTTAATGATAAGGAGGACGAGTAATGAATAAGGATAAGGAGGACAAGTCATGAATAAGGATAATTATTCCGCTCAGGCCGAGCACCTGGTCGGCAGGAGTGAAGTGCGCGTGGACGCCTTCGACAAGGTGACCGGCCGCACAAAATACTACGAGGACCGTATGCCGGGCGACGCGCTGTATGTGCGCATAAAGCACTCCACCATCGCCCACGGCTTCGTAAAGAATATAGATACCTCCTGTGCGGAGAAAATACCCGGCGTCGTAAAGGTGCTCACCTGCTTCGACGTGCCGGATATACCCTTTCCCACCGCCGGCCATCCCTGGAGCATGGACCCGGGGCATCAGGACGTTAAGGACAGGCTTTTGCTTAACCGCCACGTGCGCTACTACGGCGACGACGTTGCCGTGGTTATAGCCGAGAATGAGGTCGCCGCCAATCAGGGCGTCCGCGCCCTGAAGGTGGAATACGAGGAGCTGCCCTTCGTGCTTGACGTTCAGGAGGCCATGAAGGACGGCGCCCCACAGCTCCACGATAGCTGCCCGAATAACATACTCAAGCACACCTCCATTCAAAAGGGCAACTACGCCGAGGCTATAAAGGAGCCCGGCCTTATCAAGGTCGAGGGCTGGTATGAGACGCCCACCGTACAGCACTGCCACATAGAGAACCACGGCTGCTTTGCATACGAGGAGAACGGCAGGCTTACCGTGGTCGCTTCAACCCAGATACCCCATATAATCCGCCGCGTTGTGGGACAGGCGTTGGGCCGCCCCTGGGCGGATATAAGGATAGTAAAGCCCTACATAGGCGGCGGCTTCGGCAACAAGCAGGACGCCCTCTACGAGCCTCTTTGCGCATGGTGCTGCACTCAGGTAGGCGGGCGCTGCGTCCGCATTGACTGCGCCCGCGAGGAGACCTTCGTATCCAACCGGGTACGCCATGCCATACGCTTCCATATCGTAACATGGCTGCACAAGGACGGTACTCTTGCCGCCCGCAAGGTGGAGTGCTTCTCCAATCAGGGCGCATACGCCTCCCACGGACACAGCATAGTAGCAAAGGCCATGGGCTCATTCCCTCAGATATATCCCTGCGATAACTTCGAGGGCGACGCATACACCGTATTCACCAACCGCCCTGCGGCCGGCGCAATGAGGGGCTACGGCATGCCCCAGGCATCCTTCGCAGACGATTCCAACATAGATGAGTGCGCAAGGACGCTGGGCATGGATCCCATGGATTACAGGGACAAGATAATAATGCCCAAGGGCTTTGTGGACGGCTTCTCCAAGAACGAGAACTACTACGATTCCTTCCGCATGTGCCTTGAAA
>ENA-OUQG01001712-OUQG01001712.1-human-gut-metagenome-genome-assembly--contig:-NODE-1712-length-11380-cov-10.052892_pt1 | contig 11380 bp, 9 predicted proteins | sample MGYA00237943_ERZ548823 | MGnify/ENA primary metagenome ERZ548823 (study PRJEB26490, sample SAMN05194731) | human gut metagenome | biome: terrestrial biome; feature: human-associated habitat; material... | reverse complement strand
TGTAATTACTTTATTGCTTATTATGGCTATTACTCTACATTATTACTTAGTCACTAAAAATACCTAATTACAACCTTCGTTTGGTAAAAAATACATCTATTTTAATATTACTTGAGTATATCTTTTTCTTATTGGTTTATGGGTAAAACCTTAAAAAACCTAAATACATTATAAGGAATTAATTCTATGGATAAGAATGTTGACTATAATTATTACGGAATGCCTCCATTTTCTGGGCCAAACATGTATGACATGAACGCAGACCCAACAATGGACTCAAATGCTATGTTTAATCCACTTATGCAATACGAGCAAGCCTACATGTATTATCGTTATTTGAGTATGCAAATGGAATACAAAATAAAATGCAAGGAATATGAAAAATTAACATCTAAATCTGATTTTTCGCGAGATTCTGGAAGAAAAGTAGAATAATTATTGATTTAAGCCAAATTATATGATATAATGTATGTGGAATAATTTTAATTAACGAATCGGAGGTGTGCTTCTTAACACTACAGTTAAGAGCAAATTATAATGGAAAAAACTAGAAACTCAGTAATAGATTTATTTAAAAAGAGTGAAGAAAATAAATTTGATTTTATTCTTATGGATATCATGATGCCAAAACTAAATGGTTTAGATGCGACAAGAACGATTCGTTCATTAAAACGCCAAGACGCAAAGACAATTCCAATCATTGCGATGAGTGCCAATGCGTTTGTAGAAGATATGCTTAATAGTAAGATAGCGGGAATGAATATGCATCTAGCTAAGCCTTTGGATGAAACAAAACTAATCAATGCTTTAAAACAATGTAAAAAGGATGAAGAGTAAATGATATCCTTCTATTTTATGAATTACGCATAAGATTAGATGTTTGTGATGAAGAAATAAGAGATACTTATTCAAAATATGTGGTTACTTTAGATGAATTATCAACAGGTAATGGTAATATAGAAGGTGTAAAAATAATATACTTGGCTGATTTTCTTTTAAAAGAAGAATTAAAAATGCAGGGTTGAAAGCCCTGCATTTGCTCTGACTACTCTTCACAGCAAGCTATGGAGTTGAAAGCCACTTAAATATAACATAATATCAAAACTTGCAATACATTATATTAAAGAACATTGTCTGATAATAAAAAATCAATTAGACCAATGTTTAAAATTCCATTTTCATCATAAAAACGTTTACGAATATCTCTTCTGACAATAATTTTTGGAAAACTATCTCCAGTAATGTTTAGTGAACGTGATTCAGAATATACTTTTTCTTCATTTTCCATTGCATAAGCGGATTGAATATAATATTTTTTCATTCCTTTTTGAATAATAAAGTCGATTTCTCTAGCTACTTTTCGATAGGTTCCTTTTTCCGTTTTAATGTTTTCGTAGACCACGCCCACATCGATTTTAAATCCACGAATGATTAATTCATTGTATAAGATATTTTCCATAATGTGTGGCATTTCAATTTGTCGAAAGCCGGTTCTTGCATTCCGCAAACCTATATCTTCGCAATAGTATTTTTTTGGGAAATCTAAATAAGATTTTCCTTTTACATCAAACCGCAAAGCCTCTTTAAAAAGAAAAGAATCTTCTAAAAAATCAATATATTTATTAATTGTGGGAAGATAAACAATATCTTTTCCGCTGCGTTGTTGTTTGGAATTGATAGCTTTAGTGATTTTAGATGGATTTGTTAAAGAACCTACAGACGAGCATAATAAATCAATAATAGAACCTAAAATATCTTCTCTTTCAATATGTTTGCGTTCTACAATATCTCGAATATACACTTCTTTAAATAAGTTTTCTAGATATTCAATCTTGGAGGTTTCGTCTTGTTTTGTGAGTAGAAAAGGCATTCCACCATAAAACGAATAATTATCAAATGCCTCCTCTTTATCTCCACCAACAAATGAATAATATTCCGAAAAGGAGAAAGGATGAATTTTTATTTCATCACTACGACCTCTAAACTCCGTTAAGATATCATTAGAAAGCATTTTAGAATTGCTGCCAGTTACATAAATATCCAAATTCGATAGTTCTTTTAAGTCGTTTAACATATCATAGAAAGAAATTTTTTTTCCTTTTGGATTATAAGGATTATTTACTTCATCGGACATTTGTACTTCATCAATGAATAGATAATATTGTTGTGTCGTATTGTCAACAATACTATGGATTTTCTTTGAAAGTTCAATGGGGTTTCGATATTGAATGTCTTTCATCTGATCCAATTCAAAAGTGATAATTTGTTGGTTATCAATGCCGTTTTTTAATAGATAATTTTTAAAAAGATGGAAAAGTAGAAACGATTTTCCGCATCTTCTCAGGCCTGTGATGACTTTGATTTGTCCGTCATGTTGACAAGCAATCAATTTTTGTAAATATAGATTTCTTTGAATTTCCATAAATCCTCCTAGTGTAAAGTAATATCAAAACTCGCAATACATTATATTAAAATTATACAATTTGATAAAACTTTTATCAAACGAAATATAATGTAATGCAAAAACTCGCAATACATTATATTTAAAAAAGATGTGCATTACACACATCTTAATCTTTATTTGTTTGTGCTGGGATTTCAGCCGGCTTATTTAAGATATACATAAATTCTTCACCCGTAATTGTTTCTCTTTCATATAAGAATTTGGCAAGTTCATGTAACTTCATTTTGTTGTCTTCTAGAATTTGATAAGCCTCATCATGTGCTTTTTTAATTAATGCGATGGTTGCCTCATCAATTTTAGTTGCTGTTTCATTTGAACAAGCTAACGATGTATCGCCACCCAAATATTGGTTGTTTACTGTTTCTAAAGCTGTCATACCAAATTCATCCGACATTCCTAATCGTGTAATCATGGCTCTGGCTAGTTTCGTGGCTTGTTCAATATCGTTGCTCGCACCACTTGTGATCGAATTAAAAATTAATTCTTCAGCACAACGACCACCTGTATACACCATGATTTTTTGGAAAGCTTCTTCTTTTGATAATAAGTTTTGTTCGTTTTCTTCTACTTGCATAGTGTATCCCAAAGCTCCTTTTGTACGAGGAATAATTGTGATTTTATGAACGGGAGCCGTATTTTTGCATTTGGCAGCCACTAGTGCATGTCCGATTTCGTGATAAGAAACAATCATTCGTTCTCGATTTGAAATCACTGCACCCTTCTTTTGTTCACCGGCAATAACGATTTCAATGGCTTCTTCCAAGTCTTTTTGAACTACGGATTTACGATGGTCACGAACTGCTAATAAAGCACCTTCATTAATGATATTCGCAAGTTCGGCACCACTGGCACCTGCACTAGCTCTTGCGATTACGTTAAAGTCAATGTTGTTAGAGCATTTGATGTCTTTGGCATGTAATTTAAGAATGGCTTCACGACCGGCAAGATCAGGAAGTTCAACAGGAATTCTTCTGTCAAATCGACCAGGACGCGTTAAAGCAGGATCTAATGAGTCAGGACGGTTTGTAGCGGCAAGTAATACAACACCTTTGGATCCATCAAATCCATCCATTTCGGCAAGTAACTGGTTCAATGTTTGTTCACGCTCATCATTACCATTCATGCCTGCGCCATCACGTTTTTTACCAATGGTATCAATTTCATCAATAAATACAATACAAGGTGCTTTTTCACGAGCTTGTTTAAATAGGTCACGTACTTTGGCAGCTCCTCTACCGACAAACATTTCTACGAATTCACTACCTGAAATCGAGAAGAAGGGAACGCCAGCCTCACCAGCTACGGCTTTGGCAAGTAATGTTTTACCAGTTCCTGGAGGACCTACTAACAAGGCTCCTTTTGGCATTTTGGCACCAATCTCTTTATATTTAGCTGGATTGTTTAAGAAGTCCACAATTTCTTGTAGATTTTCCTTTGCTTCTTCTTGTCCAGCAACATCTTTGAATGTTTTTCCCGTTTGTTCACCAACATAGACTTTGGCATTGCTCTTTCCTAGATTGCCTAGACCAAAACCAGATCCTTGGGTGAATGACATTTGATCATCTCCACCCATTTTCTTTTGCATACGCTTAAACATCCATGATCCAAATGCCCAGAAAATGATTAATGGTAAGAAAAAGGAAATTAGACTCGATAGAATTGGATTCATTTGTTCTTGATAGACTTGTCCAAACTTAGCTCCGGATTTATCCAAACGATTGACTAAATCTGAATCATTCATAACACCTGTTTTATAGGTCTTGTCTGTGGAGTCTTTCTTTAAAGTGTAATAAATATTGTGGTCTTCAATTTGAACGGTATCGATCTTCTTTTCTTCAATCTTATTTAAGAAATCGGAATAATTCGTTGTTTCAAGCTTGGATTGTTGAAACATAGGGAATACGATAAGGTTTAAAGCCATAATGACAATCAATATGATCATGTAATATCTATATAAAGGCTTTTTTTGTTTGTTCATGAGTGTTCCTCCTTAAGAAATTGATTACATTATACACCTTATTAGCACTTTCGCAAGCAGAGTGCTACACATTCCATAATTCCACATAATTTAAAAGAAAAAGTACCGCGATTGCGATACTTAATGAGTTGTGATGCGAGTAATATGAACAATTAAATATATTTTTTCATCACGCGTAATTTGTTTATGTAGTAATCTATCGATATATTTTTCGATTTGTTCTACGCAGTCTAATGCAGAAGAATTCTTGATAATATATGTATAATATATATCATCATTTTCATTTTCAAGCATTTTATTTTCTAAAAGTCGTTGTAAGAAAAACTGCATATGCACAACAAATCTTGAATAGTTTAGCGAATTCTCATCAATTGTATAGCCATAATGTAATTGAATGATTTGAAAAATATCTTTTAACATTTTGACCATCAACATACCATTCTCTGTTGAAAGATCATTCGATTTGATTTGTGCATTCACAAAGTGAAATGCGATATTTCCAGCTTCAGCCTCAGGAAGTTGAATGTTTAATGTTTCATTAATATAATCTACGGCATGTAGGCCAATCATAAATTCGTTGGGATAGAATTTTTGGATTTCCCACAACATTCTATTTTGTAGAACAATTCCCTTTTCGTATCTCTCTACTGCATAAAGTAAGTGATCTAACAAGGTCACAAAGATTTGTTCATTGAACGGAGAAGAAATCTTAAGTTGAGCCATTTCAATAATGTGGTGCACAATTTCTAAATAAATGTCCGGTGCATCTTCTAGAACTTGAAGATACCCACTTTTGTTTGTACCCTCTTGAAGAACATATGTTTTTTCAATGTCTTCTTTTTTAATTTCATCTCCGACCTTATAGTGAAAACGCAAACCTTTTCCCATCACGATCATTTCATCATGATTATCGTTCACTAGAAGCATATTGTTGTTTAGAAATTTTTCAATAATCATGTGAAGCACCTCTTATACTTAGATATTCTTTCCGTTTTCTTCGATGGTTTGTTTGTACCAATAGAAACTATCTTTTTTATAACGCTTTAATTCTTTTAAATCAAATTCATCACGATCCACGTAAATAAATCCATATCTTTTCTTATATCCCTGGTGTGTACTTACAACATCAATAGCCGCCCAAGGACAATAGCCAAGCATTTTGACACCATCTGTAATGGCTAAGCGCATTTGGTGAAGGTGTTTTTGAATAAAATCAATACGATATTGATCATGAATACATCCATCTGATTCTAATGTGTCATTGGCACCAATTCCATTTTCTGTAATCAGAATAGGAAGCTGGTAACGTTCATATACCTTTCTTAAAGTATATCTGAATCCAACTGGATCAACAACCCATCCATACTGTGTTTTCTCTACGTATGGGTTCTCACTAGGTCGATATACGCCTTGTTCACCTAGCATAATTTGTTGATCACCAGCTCTTGCAGCTACATCGGAAGCATCTCCTTTACTTGCTGCTATTGTTGCGGTTGAATAATAGTTCATGGCGATAAAGTCCGGATTTGCACCTTTTAATGTTTCAAAGTCTCCATCTTGAATTTCTGGAGCGATATTACGATCTTTTAGGTAAGACCATGCCAAAGGGTGGTATTTTCCAAATGCACAAACATCGACAAAATTCCAACAGCGAAGTACTTCCCAGTTGTGAGCGGCAATCGCATCATTCGGATTACAAGTAGCTGGATACATAGCTGTTAAATTAAGTGCAGGTCCAATTTTTCCTTCTGGAACCATGGTGTGGAATAGTTTCATGACCTTTGCCTGAGCAAGCATCATATGGTGGTTTTGTTGGTATAAATCTTTTTTTGATGGTAATTTACCACCTTTAGGTAAGCCGATTGCCCCAGGATGTAGAATCATCGTATTTTGTTCGTTGATTGTTAACCAATATTTTACTTTTGATCCAAAGTGGACAAATAATACTTTGGCATATTCAACAAAGGTTTCAATCGTATCACGATTTAACCAACCACCCTTTTCTTCTAGGCAATATGGTAAATCAAAGTGATACATTGTAACAACAGGTTCGATGTTGTATTTTAAGCATTCATCAATGACGTTATTGTAGAATTCGATGCCTTTTTCATTAACTTTACCTGTTCCATTGGGTAAGATACGAGTCCATGCGATAGAGAAACGATAAGCTTTTAATCCCATTTCTGCAAATAACGCAATATCCTCTTTGTATTTATGATAATGATCGGATGCGACAGAGAAATCAGCTACATCACTTGGATGTTCGTACATGTCAATAATAGATGGACTTTTACCATCTTCATCAATGGCACCTTCAACTTGATAAGCTGAGGTAGATGCTCCCCACAAAAAGTTTTGTGGGAAGTCTTTTAATTTAGAATAGTGCATGGTTTACCTCCTAGTCTAAAGAAATTAATTTGTTTCCATGTTGAATTGTTGATTGTTTTTCAATTTGAATAGAATTAAAATCTTTTGAGTTTGTGATGATAACTGGTGTTGTTGTGTCATAGCCTTCTTCTTTGATTTTGGCTAAATCAAAAGTTAATAGTAACTGTCCCTTTTTAACTTCTTCATTGACTTGAATTTGAGGACTGAAATATTTTCCTTGTAGATTAACAGTATCAATACCTACGTGCATTAAAATTTCTGTTCCATTCTTTGATTTTAATCCAATTGCATGACCCGTTGGGAAACATACAGTAATTGTTCCATCACAAGGAGCATATAAATTTCCTGTGCTTGGTTCGATTGCGATACCTTTTCCCATGATTTCTTGTGAGAAGACATCGTCATTTACTTCGGATAGTGGTTTTACAGTTCCATCACAAGGTGCGACAATTTCATCTTTTGAAACAGTAGCTACTACCTCTTCTTGTGGTGCATCTTCTTTAAATCCTAAAATCCATGATGCGACAAAACCTACAACGAAAGAAATAATGATTGTGACAATGGCATGAACTACGTTCATAGGGTTTTTACCGATGAAGGCTGGAATAGCAGTTAATCCTGGTGAAACAAAGGCATAACGAACTAGGCCGGTAATTCCTGCATAGATACCTCCGGCAGCTCCACCAATCATAGAAGCAACAAATGGTCGTTTTAATTTTAATAGGACACCATATAAACATGGTTCAGTAATACCCATAACTGCTGTAAATCCAGATGAAGATGCAAGAGATTTTAAGTTTTCATCTTTTGCCTTTAGAGCAACCGCCAAAGTAGCACCACCTTGTGCAATATTGCTTGCTAACATACCAGGTCCATTTACGATTTCATATCCAAGTGTAGAAATTTGACTTGTCGCAATTGGAGTCATGGCCCATGCAGTACCTGTTAGTGTTAAGAATGGTTGGAAGGCTCCCATCAACATTGGAATCAACCAACTTACGTGTGCATTTAAATAGTTAGCGCCAGATTGTACTAAATCGTTTAATAAGTTTCCTAATGGACCAACAATGATTAATGCGATTGGTACAGAGATAAACATCACTAAAAGTGGTTTTAAGAAAAACTTGATAATAGATGGTGAGTATTTTTCGGCAAATTTTTCAACGTAAGACATGATCCACACGCTTAAAATAATAGGAATTACACTTGATGCATAGTCAACTAATACAACAGGAGCTCCAAAGAATGTTAATGGACTTCCTGCAGCGACTAAGCCTGACCATGTTGGGTGTAAAAGAGCACATGCCATAGTCATTGCCATGATTGGACTTGTTTTGAATTTTTGGCTAGCTCCATACGCTAAAAGGACAGGCATGAAATAGAATGGAGCATCGGAAATAAAGTTGATGATTTCATAAGTGGAACTTGCTTCATTAACTAAGTTAAATAAAACAAGAATAGATAATACGGCTTTGATCATACCACCGCCGATTAGGGCTGGAATCACAGGAGTAAATGTAGTGGAAATTACACTGATAATACGATTGACAATACTGCCTTTTTCTTCATCGGATTCTTCGTGAGAAGTAGAAGGAACATCTTTCATTTGGGATTGAATGGCTCTAAAAACGGACTGCACTTCATTGCCAATTACAACCTGGTATTGCCCGCCTTTTTCTACAACGCTGATAACGCCATTTAAAGATTCCACTTTTTTGGTGTTGACTTTATTCATGTCATAAAATTCGAATCTTAAACGAGTTGCACAATGTGTTAATTGTTTGATGTTGTCGATACCACCAATGCTTTGGATGATATCATTTCCTAATTGTTGATAATTCATATTCTCCTCTTTCTAGGCTGATGGCAATAAAAAAGACCAAGATAAAAGGAGCATTAAAAATGCAACTTAAATATCTTGGTCTTGCCTGCATTACCAGTAACAGCCGTTATTTACATGTAGGATGATAGCATAGCTAAAAATAAAATACAAGCACTTTTTGAAATCCCTTTCATGAAAAGACGAAAAAATAAGAATGAGTAGACATTAAAAAATGGTATAATTAAAGAGTTTATGGAGGATATATATTATGAAGGTAGTAACTTTTGGAGAAATCATGCTTCGTTTAAAGACACCTGAGAACTTGCGAATTATGCAAAGTGATGGTTTTGAGGCGAGTTATGGTGGTGCAGAGGCTAATGTAGCTGTAAGTTTAGCGATGTATGAAGATAAATGTGCTTTTGTATCTAAAGTACCAAACAATCCAGTGGGAATGTCTGCATTAAGTGAAGTTCGCCATTATGGTGTGAATACGGATTATTTAGTCAGAGGTGGAGACAGATTAGGGATTTACTTCTTTGAAAAAGGAAGTGATATTCGAAGCACAAACGTTGTATATGACCGTGCATTTAGTGCTTTTTCATTATCTCAGCCAAGTGAATATCATTGGGAAAATATCTTAGAGCCAGGCGATGTTTTCTATTTTTCAGGTGTAACTCCAGCTGTATCTAAATATGTTGAGGATACAGTAAGAAGTGCTTTGAAATATTGTAAGGAAAATGGTATTCAAGTGATTTGTGATTTGAACTATCGTGGAAAAATGTGGTCTAAAGAACAAGCGCAAGTTGTCATGCGTGATTTAATGCAGTATGTAGATGTATGTATTGCCAATGATGAAGATTTTGAAGCAACACTAGGAATTCATGCCTTTGATGGTAACTTATCTACAGGTATTGATCAGATTGATACGTATAAAGAAGGTATGTTAGAAATTACTCGTCAATTCCCAAATGTGAAGAGTGTGACTAGTGTATTAAGAAATATGTATACTGTAGAAGAAGGAGATTGGATGGGCATCTATTATGTAGATGGAAAGTTCTACCAAAGTCCAATTCATAGAGTACATAGTTTAGAAGCAGTAGGAGCTGGAGATGCCTATGGTGCTGCATTTGTGCATGGACTAATCAATGGATTTGATCCACAGAAAACAGTTGATTTCGCAATCAGTGCGAGTGTATTAAAGCTTATGATTCAACATGATTTTAATGTGGTAACACAAGAAGATGTATTTAAAATCATGAATTCTAAGAGTACAAATTTATCTAGATAAAGAGTATTAAAAAGAACGTAACTTCTTTTTGTTAAAGATTACGCTCTTTTTTTTGACTGTTTCTAAATTCTGTTGGTGTACAATTATAATATCTTTTGAATAGTTGAGTGTAATAACTAGGCGTTTCAAAACCACATTCATAACCAATTTGATCGATATTTTTAGTTGGATTATCTACTAATAATTCAGCACTTTTAATGATTCTATAACGAATTAAGTATTGTATAGGAGAAATTTGAAGCGTTTTTTTGAAGCATCGAAGACATTCTCTTTGGCTGATATTTACGGTATCACTGATTTGTCGCACATCTAGAGGGGATGCATAATTTGTTTTAATAAAAGAAATCATAGTACGAATTCGCTGTGTATTTGTATTTAATGTTGATGGAATGGAATCAAATTTGTTTTCAAATTGTGTATAAAGATCTAATAAAATTTGACTCAAATTATCTCGTACAATAAATTCGTAGGCAAAAGATTCATCTTTGATAAAATAAAAAGCTTCTCTAAATAAATCAATGTTTTTTTCGTGGTATATATAGCAATCAAAAGTTTTACAATTCATCAAAGGAACAATGTATTTTTTTGCGAATGAAGAATTAGAAGTTCCGGTAATTAATTTTGAGTTAAAAACAAAAGATTGAAGAATTGCGTCGTTGCTACAAATAATATAATGCATCACATTTGTGTTTAAGATGGCTATATCATTTTGTTCAATGACGTATGTTTTAGAGGGGATTCTTAAATTTAAAGTTCCTTTGGCACAATAAATAATTTCAAATTCTTCATGCCAATGTAAATCTACAATGTAATTTTGGTTATTAGCTGTATTAATTTCATAAGCGGCACAAGGAAATTCATTTGTACCATGTGCTTCTAATTGCATAGATTCATTATTGGTTCGTACACCCAAACGTTGTAAACTCATAATTCAAACTCCTTTTGACGTTTTTCTTATAATATATGGCGTTATTATAATTGAATACAGATAATATATTCGTTATTCTTATATTGAAGATATGATCAATAGCACAAACAAAACAAGAAAATTATCTTCAAGATGAATCAGTCCATCATATATTGGTGGACTGATTTTAATATAAGATATAGAAATCTTTTTCGTAATAATCAACAGGAAGATCTTTTTCACTGATAAAGTCAATTTGAATACGATTGATATTTTGAAGATCTGTAATTACTTTATCAATATCTTTCTCACTTCCTTGTAATTCGGCAGTAACTGTGCCATCATCATTATTCTGTGCAAATCCAGTGATTCCTAAAGGTTTTGCACGCTTTTGGATTTCAAAACGAAACCCTATATTTTGAACCGTTCCTTCAAAATAATATCTTTTTCGGATAGTTCCAGAAGGGAGTTCTCTTTTTGATTTCTCCTTTTTCTTAAATAAATTAAACATAATATTTATCCTATCTTCACTC
>ENA-OUQG01001710-OUQG01001710.1-human-gut-metagenome-genome-assembly--contig:-NODE-1710-length-11394-cov-5.987653_pt1 | contig 11394 bp, 8 predicted proteins | sample MGYA00237943_ERZ548823 | MGnify/ENA primary metagenome ERZ548823 (study PRJEB26490, sample SAMN05194731) | human gut metagenome | biome: terrestrial biome; feature: human-associated habitat; material... | reverse complement strand
GGGCGGTGGGACAGCTGCAAAAAAATCACCCGCCAACTGGCGGGTGATCTGCGTTTATAAGGGAAAAGGGACAGGTCAGGTCGTCTTTACCTGTAGAGTGATGGCGATGTAGGTTTGCCCCTGATGGATCTTGGCTGCTACGCCTACCTTGGTCCAACGGCCAGCTTGATTAAAGTTCAAGCTGGAAGCATCACTGTCGCTAGTGATGTATTTGATGAGTTCTTCCAGCTTGGTGCCCTTATAATCGTATTGGGCGATAAGGGTCAGAGTGGATTTTTTAGAATCAATATTTACTTTGTGGTAGACCCCGTATCCTCCAATGTTGCCCTTCAGTTCGGCGTCCAGATTGGCTTTGGCAATGTCCCGCATCTCATCGTCATATGTCAGACTTGCGGTGGAGGGGTTGCCTCGGATGGCCCGCATCACCTCGGCTTCGGCTTGGGCCTCCGGGCCGGAAGAGCCGCCGCCACCGCTGCAGGCGGTCAGGAGCAGAAGGGTCAGTGCACCGGCCAGAAGCAGGGCAGTCAGCTTTCTCAGTTTTGTCATTCAATACATTTTTATCATATTTATTTCTTCTTAGTAGTAAAGACATTGCTTCACGTACTCTTAAGTCTGATAAATACTGATCTTTGAAGTTAGGTACTAAATCCCACATAACACTGTCATTATCTGCAGTACTTGAATCTTTTTCATCATACTTCTTCGCTTTTTCACCAGTTACTGATGCAAAATCAATCTTACCTTCATCAAATAATTTGATTTTTTCATCATTACTGATTCCAAAAAGCATATTCACTTGATCAATATTTGATTTACTCGCAAAATAACATGTCTTATTCTTCTTTAATACAATCTTATCTTTAGAAATAGAAGATACTTTATATGTCCCACATGATAATAATGTCTTAGGAGAAGTCGCATACTTGTCTCCCTGTGCTTCCACAAACTTCTGATTTAATGGGAAGAAGACTGGCTGAGTCACTAAATCCATAAAACGTGTTGTCTTATATTGAAGATGTACAACCAGTTTCTTATTCTTCACATAAACACCTAAAGTATCCGCAGGCTTTAAACCTTTATAAATATCATCAGCACCTGCAATGGCTGCACCATAAGATGTCAATAGCTTAGATGCTTCAGAACGCATAGATAAGGCTCTCTTCCATGCATATAGAAAGTCTTCTGCAGTCACAGGATCACCATTGGACCACTTCACGTTCTTTCTGATTTCAAAAGTATATGTTTTGCCATCCTCACTCACTTCTTTACTCTTCGCAATAGCTGGCTTAAGCTTGCTCTTCACATTATAGGCATATAAACCATCGCCAAATGCCTGAATCACATTTGTAGATGTTTCATCAATAGCCTTTGATGCATCTAAAGATGTCACATAACCAGAATCTGCAAAATTAAATACCTTCTGTGAATCCGCATTATTAGTCAAAGAACAGCCTGTCATCAAACTCATTGCGAGTACAAGTGTTACTATTTTCTTAAATAAACTCATTAAAAACTCTCCCCATACTTCTTATGTAAGAACTTAGCTTTTAAGAATCCCATTCCCTTTTTAAACATATTGATCTTTTCCATGTATACAAATGGAACTTCTTTGTAGGTATAACCGTTCTCATTCATCCAAACATCTAATAGTACTTCACTAATTCTACCTGGATAACGTGCATGGAAGCTATTATATTCGGTACCTTCAAATCTTTTAGTAAGTTCAAATAGAATATCAAATAACCATTCACAATATGCGTCAAAATATTCTTTCTTCATCACAAACATATTAAAAGCATGCATTGTTTTACCTTTCATATGCTTATCAAAAGCAGGTAAATATTCTGGACACTTCTCTTCAATAATCTTTCTTGTTTCATCTAATGGTTCAGGATAAAGTGTATGAACATAATGATCATAAATTGTTTCAATATAATAATTACGTCTCTTAGTAACTAGAATATCATTATCCTTTAATAGTTCTTCTGCTTCTTTAGAAGTAAGTACACAATCAAAAGGATCCTTTGTCTTGTTCTTTACTCTAAAATGTCTTCGATAATGGGCTAAACCTACATAATCTGCATCTAGGTTCTTCCAAGCCCAATATAATCCTGTCAATTCACAATACTGTGAATTTAAATTAGAAATATTATCACCTGTATTATCACGTGTATATCCAAGATCATCCTTACCTTCTGCACCAACCTGTACAGGAATATACATCTCATCATCAGGCATACGATACTTCTTATGTGTCGCAATAATAATCTTTACTGATGGCATATTCATAACTCCTTTACATTGATCCTTCTTTTTTGAAAACAACCTGTACTGTTTTCAATAAGATCTGAATATCATGACTGAATCTCCAGTTCTTGATATATTCTTTATCTAATCTTGCGATTTCTTCAAAGTCAGTGATATTACTTCTACCACTTACTTGCCATAAACCTGTAATACCTGGCTTAAATGCAAGACGTGCTCTATGACGTAATTCATACTTATTCCATTCATCAAGAGTAGGGGGTCTAGTACCTACTAAACTCATATCACCCTTTAATACATTAAAGAACTGTGGGAATTCATCAAGAGACCAATCTCTAATGAAATTACCAACACCCTTCTTAATAGTACCATCGGCTTTCTTTTTACAGCCAATAATACGAGGGTCATATTCAAGTTTGAACATCATACCATCTTTAACTCTATTTTGAGCCATAAGTTCTTTCTTACGCTCTTCAGCATCCATATACATACTTCTAAACTTATACATATTGAACACTTTACCATTTCTACCAACTCTCTTCTGTTTAAAGAAGATTGGTCCTGGAGAAGCAATAAAGATAGCTGGGCCTAAGAAGATAGTTAAAATAAGAGTAATCACACAGCCAACTAAACCACCAATAATATCTAGTATTCTCTTGGCAATCCAATCATATTCATTAATAGAATTCATACTAACAGTTAATACCTGGTTTTCACCCATTCTTTCAAACTGTTTGCGATATCCCTTTAATGAGTTATATTCACTGATTTCCACATGAACTGCGAGTCCCATTTCAGCTAAATCTTTAACTAAAGAAGTAGAGAAAACATCTTCCCTAGGAAGAATTACTAAAGCTTCATCCATCCACTGTCTTAATACATAATCTATAACAGTATCCTGAGACGCCACAATAGACCAGCCATTTGATTTCTGACCTTCCATATTCTTATCTAGAACCGCAAAACCAACACTCTGGTATTCATCCAAACCAAATATTTTCTTATTCTCTGTAATAGAATCAATAAATTCAGACTCTGTAATCACGATAAGAGATTTTTTATTATTCTTTCTTCTACGTCTTACAATTGGTTTCATCACACAATGTACAATATAAGTAAACATTGCATCAAATACACATGTAAAACCTAAAGTTAAACGTGATACATCATCTTTTTGCGCATAGAAAATATAAGCAGTAGATACAACCATTAATAATAATGATTTCTCTATTACTTTAATCATTTCTGTGATATTATTACGCTTCAAAATATTCTTTAAAATATTAAAGAATATGATAATTACCATATCTAATAGTGTCATGACTATCGCAATATTGACATACAATGATCTTGTATATATATCAAGTATTCCATGACGCATGTAGTAAGCTAGAAATAGCGCTAACTGTAGACAGATAAGGTCCGCAATTAAGAAGTCTAAATGCTTCGCCCATCCTCTTAATTTCCTTTTATACATCTTTTTTCACATCCTTATTTTTAAGTTCATATATAAATTACTATACCACAAAATAGTCTATAATTCACTTCATTGCTGTTATTATACCTTATTACAAGCGCTATCTATGTGTAATTTCTGTGAAATTATGTAATTTAAGGCAATACTTTTTTTCCTAATCTTAGTTTACGAATGAGTGCTACAATAATAATAGTGATAGGAATAACGATAAAAGGCATACCTAGACGATAGATAATTGAAGTTTTATAGTTTATTAAACCAAAATATTCGTTAAATACTGAAATAACATAAAAGTGCAATAAATAAATAGAAAAAGTGTATTTCTTCACAAAATTCACAATACCACCTAGTTTAGTACTCATCACTCTAGAAGAGATCTGTTTAATAAACAAGAAGATTGCACCCGAATACATCAAGACAGGCGCTTGAGTTAATTCCTTATAAATCATACTAACACCGTTTAATGCATATGATTCATAATAAGTACCACCAAAATGCATTAATAAACCAGCTAAACCAACAAAATAAATAATACATCTTTGATTAGGTGTAAAATCTATTTTATGAATTAAATAGCCCATGATTGTGAAAATACTATAGCCACTCACAACATAGACTGAAACCGGCCAAACCAAATCCAGATGAAATGCGTTAATTACAAATGGAATTGTACCATTGAAAATAAATCCAACTATAAATAGATATTTGAATATTTTAATTCTTTTTGATTCTTCAATAGATGCAAACAAAGGAACACATGCATAAATAATAAATAGTGGTGTAAAAAACCAATAATAACCACAAAATCTATTATTAACAAAACCATTATACAGTAACTCTAATGATAAATCAGATATAGAAATCGTTTTTAAAACAACTATATCAAATACTAACGCGAATAATGTCCAAAACAAGAATGGAATCACTGCTTTCGCAAATCTTTTTCTAAAGTATGTTTTAGTATCATATCTTTTTTGATAATCAATAAGCGTAACACTTGAAATCATAAAGAACAAAGGAACCGCAAAAATAAAAACACTTTCAATAACATCTGCAGTAATCCAATATCTTTCTTTACTAAAATCCCAGAAACAGCTATTAGCATGCAAAAACACAACAGCAAATGTGGCTATCACATTCGCAAGATCGATATATTCTATCTTTTTAGACTTCATATTATTTCCCCTTGAATACAAATAACTTACTAATTAAGTAGTTACCAATAAGTACAAGAATCTGTGCTGCAACCTTCACACCAATACTATTCATACCTAACAAATTAATACCCACATATAAAATAACTTCTTCCATTAAAAGAGTGGCAACACGTCCTCCAAAGAAAGAAACCATTTCCTGAATAATACCCTTCATACCTTCCGCATTACTATCAAATACCCAGATACGATTTGTCACATAGGCAAATAATACTGCAAGTATCCAAGAGAAGATATTCGCAATCATTGGATCCATATGCATACTGATATCGAAGAAGGCATAAGAACCAATACTAATAAATGTAGTTAAACCACCAAAGAATAAATATAATAATACTTCTTTATATTTCTTATAAAACGGATTAAAGATACTAAGGATCTTCCACTCCATGATTCTATCAAATATATCTTTATCTTTTTTCATAAAACTCTCCTTATTTATTTTTTGTCACATACGTAATCATTATATTCTATTTGATTGTATACATCAAAAAAAACAGAGAATTTCAGAAAATAATTTGATACAAGTACCTTTCATGTAATATCATAACTATCACATCGAATTATATAGTAGGATATGTTATAATTATTGTGTTTGAATTCAAGGGGGTTCTTATGAATAAAAAAGAAAAAAGTAAGATTATATTTCTATCCGGAATTATCACTTTACTTATTATTTTATGTATTTATGCATTAAATGGATTCGCACCATTTGGCACTAAAACATTAGCTGTAATGGATGCAAATATTCAGTATATTGATTTTTTCTCTTATCTAAAAGATGTTATTGCAGGAAAGAACTCAATTACTTATAGCTTTGGGAAAACTCTGGGTGGATCAAATGTAGCTGTATTTAGCTATTATTTATCTTCACCATTTAATCTATTATTGTTGTTTTTCTCTAATGCGAATCTCTATACATTCTTTAATATCGTAGTCGCATTAAAGCTTACATTGGCGTCTATCGCCTTTGCGTACTTTGTCACAAATAGATTTGAAACATCTTATAAAGACAATAGTATTCTCTTTATTCTACTTTCCTGCGGTTATGGTTTATGTCAATATAGCTTCTTCCAAGCAAGTAATATCATGTGGTTAGATGGCATGTACATGTTACCTTTCATGTTATTACAGGTTTATTATATTGTGCAGGGAAAGAAGAACTGGAATCTATCTATTGCGGTAGGTTTAGCTATTATCTTTAACTGGTATATGGCTGGAATCAGCTGTGTCTTTACTGGTATCTGGTTCTTATTAGAATGTTGCTTATTTGCAGTAGAAAATAAGATGACATTTATACAGTTTATTAAGACTGGCATTAGATATGTGTTTGCCATGATTCTAGGTGTTATGGTAAGTGCTGTCTTATTCTTACCAACTATCGGTGCTTTAACGAATGGGCCTAGAGGAAGTCTTTCATTTAAAGATTTATTAGACTTCTCTTTTGTCGGTAATATGTTAAGCGTTATTCCTAAGTATAGCTATGGGGCTCATAGTGAATTAGGATTTGCAGCATTATTTTGTGGAGGACTTGCGATAGTACTTGCTTTATCAGTATTCTTCAACAAACAAATCAAATTAAAAGTAAAGATTGTACTTGGTGTATTCTTATTTGGAATACTTTTATGTCTTTATTGGCATCCTCTTTATTTAGTATTCTCACTCTTTAAATTTGTAGGAAGCTATAACTATAGATATTCATTCCTAGTTGAATTCTTTATTCTATTCTTAGCTGCATACAATTGTGTATATGCAAAAAAGAAGAATAATATTGTGAAGACTGGTGTAGTCGCAATTGTATTCTCAATATTAAACATTGTATTAACACGTCATTATACACACCAGGAAAAGATTTATGCTTGTTTAACTGTAGCTATGATCATTGTCTTAACTGCTTTATATATCTCTAGTCAGTTAATCACTAAACAAAAGACAAAACAGTTACTTCTTGTAGTATTACTTATTGTTGGTTCTATTGATTTAGGTATCAATTCTAGTCTTCTTGCGAATTCTTTATGTATGAATGATTTGGAATATACATCATATAGAAAGAATCAAGAAAAGATCATCCGCAATATACAGAATGATGATCAGTCTAACTATAGAATCACTCAGACATCTAACAGAGTTATGTATGAAGGTAATCTAACTGCCAACTATGATGAACCATTATCTTATAGATATATGTCTACAAGTGGATATACTTCTTCACCAGATGGTACACAGTTAGAGTTCTTAAATAAGTGTGGCTATCCTACTTATGCAGATTGTTTAACTGTCACAAATACATCTATGTTAGGTATTGATTCATTACTTGGTGTAAAATATGTATTAACTCCAGAAAACTACACTGGTCTAGTAAAGAAAAACAGTACTAAGTTAAATGGTAAGTATACATATACAAATCCATATTATATGCCTTTCGCATTTACATGTAATAACTTTGATGCAGTTAAGAATGAAGAAGGCTATTTGAACCCATTTGATTATCAGAACTTATTATTTAAACAGTTATTCAATACTTCAAAAGATATTTATAAACCGGTTAAATATTCAGTAGTGAAGAAGGATGATTCAAATACAGAGATTAAATTGAATACTTCTAACCATAAGAACATGGTTTATTATGGTTTTATCCCTTGGAATTCAGATTCTGAATCTTATGTTTATAACGGTAAAAATATGATTACAAAGTATGCATGCTGGTTATCACCAACTGTATTCCATATTGAAACAGATAGTTCAAAGACAAAGCTAAGAGTTGAATCTGCAGATTCTAATTTCAATTATGATAATGCCTATTTCTACGCATTAGATTTAAATGTATTGGATGAATGTGCTAAAACAGCACGTAAGAATGAAGTCAATATCTCAATGAAGAATGGTTCTATTGATACAACAGTTAACGCAGAAGATAAAGATAGTTATCTCTATTTATCTGTACCTGTAGATGATTGTTGGGATGTATTAGTCAATAATAAAAAAGCAGAAGTAAAGTCATTTGGAAACTGCTTATATGCCATCAAGCTTCATTCTGGTACTAATAAAATTACTATGAGATATCATACAAAGCACCAAAAACTCGGTATTGGCTTAACAGCGGGGGCAATATTGTTTATAATCATAAGTGCAGTTTATAGAAAAAAATATTGTAAGGAGAATTAAAATGGAAGGTTTATTAAGTATTATAATACCATCTTATAATGAAGGACTATTAATTGATAATACTGCGAATGTAGTAGTAGATATCATGACAGAACATAAGATTCCTTATGAAATCTTATTTGTGGATGATGGTTCTAAGGATGATACTTGGAATAGAATCCAAGCAGCATCAAAGAAACATGAACATGTAAGAGGTGTTCATTTCTCTAGAAACTTCGGTAAAGAATCTGCAATTACTGCAGGCTTAACATATGCAAAGGGTGATTGTTGTGTTGTCATGGACTGTGATTTACAGCATCCACCAATTAAAATTGTAGAAATGTATAAATTATGGCAGGATGGATATGAAGTTGTAGAAGCTGTCAAAGAGGATAGAGGAGAAGAATCAGGTATCCATAGATTTATGGCTAATACTTTCTATAAGATTATCTCTAAGTTGACTAATATCGATATGATGAATGCATCAGACTTCAAGCTTCTTGATAGAAAAGTAATGTTAGTACTACTTAATATGAAGGAAAAGAATTCTTTCTTTAGAGCTTTATCTTCATGGGTAGGATTTAAGACAACCCAGATTCCATTTAGAGTTGCTGAAAGAGAAGCAGGGGAATCAAAGTGGTCTACTAAATCACTCATTAAGTATGCAATACTTAATATTACTTCTTTCTCTTCTGCACCAATGCAGATTGTCACTATTTGTGGCTTTATCATGTTACTTATCTCTGTAGTATTTGGTATTAACTCAATTGTACAGTATGTGAATGGTACAGCTTTAGGAGGTTTTACTACAGTTATTCTACTTCAGTTATTCTCTAGTAGTATTATCATGATCTGTCTTGGTATTATTGGTTACTATATTGCACAGATTTATGATGAAATCAAAGGAAGACCTAAGTTTATTGTTTCAGAAGAATGTTAGAACGGATGTGATTAATCACATCCTTTTTTGTGCGTAAAAAAAGGGACATACACTGTCCCTAACAAACAATACCATTACGTATTGTATAGTTTATTCCATTGTAATTGTAAGTACCATTATATGACCAATTCAATTGACCATTTTCTACATAGTACCAAGTACCTGTTCCGTTGACTTGAGATAATGTAGTCTTATGCCAGTCAATCTGTCCATAATCCACATAATACCAAGTACCATTATAATAAACAAGATTAGAATAATTCCAATCTATACTACCATTCTTCACATAATACCAAGTTTTATTAAAATAAAATAACCCATTATATGACCAATTCAATTGACCATTTTCAACATAATACCAGGTACCTGTCCCATTAACCTGCGACAAGGTGGTCTTATGCCAGTTTATCTGTCCATGATCCACATAATACCATGTACCATTAAATAAAACGAGATTAGAGTAATTCCAGTCAATCAGACCATTCTTTACATAGTACCAAGTACCATTATAATAAACTAATCCATTATAAGACCAGTTCAATTGACCATTCTCAATATAATACCAAGTACCTTTATATAGTGTTAAACCTGTATAATGCCAGTTTATCTGACTATTTTCTACATAATACCATGTACCTGTTCCATTAACCTGAGAAAGAGTATTAACACCCCAATTTAGTTTTCCATTTTCTACGTAATACCAAGTATTTCCATATTGTACAAGATTTGTATAATTCCAATCAATCTTACCATTCTTTACATAATACCAGTCACCATTATACAGAACTAAACTTGAATATGAAGATTGATAAATACCCTTATCAATATAATACCAGTTATTATTACAATAAACTAATCCTTGATAGTTCCAGTTGATCACACCGTTTGAAACATAATACCAAGTACCACTTCCATTAACCTGACATAATGTATTTTTATTCCAGTTTATCTGGCCATTCTCTACATAATACCAAGTACTATAATACTTCACTAGATTTGTATACTTCCAGTTGATCTTACCATGATCCACATAATACCATGTTCCATTATAGAAAATAAGACTATTATAGTTCGTATCTAGAACACCATTTACTAAATAACACCATTCTCCATTAATATAAGTAAGACCATTACTAGATGTATTAACAATACCATTCACTACATAGTAAGTCTTTCCACCGAAGTCTACTAATCCTGTATACGTATCATCAATCTTACCATTATGAATACAATGCCATTGTCCATTGTAATAAATAAGTGTATCACCTGTTAAGACAATACCATTATTCACAAAGTACCAATCATTTCCATATTTCACTATACCCGTCATTTTTTTATTTGTATGACCATTTACAAGATAGTAGGTTGTTTTACCACAAGTCCAAGGACCATTATAAGATGTGTCTATCTTACCTGAATCTACCTTATAATATTCCCCTTCATATTCAATAGCACCTGTAATAGATTGATCCACAATACCATCAACCATATAGTAATTATGATAAACACCTGTGACATCAATAAAATGACCATACTGAGTCGCATATGTACCTGCTCCGATAGTAATAGTAGATGCATAAGTATTAACTTTTACATCCTCACATTTCATTAAATAGCCACCGATGGTTTCACCAATTGAGTAATGTCCATATTTATTAGGATGAAACCCATCTGAAGAAAAGTAATCCTTATTTCCATTTAAAGCATATTCACTATTAGTGATATATGTGCCTCCTGCCTGCTTTGTACCATCCTTATAAGCCTTTATAACCTCAGTAAAACGACTACGATTCTCTATAGAATCACCAGTCATAGCAACTAATACTTGCGCTTGAGGGTAAAGGGTTTGTGCTTTTTTAACTGTATCATAAACCTTGTTTTTAATTGTGTCATAAGAATAATACATATCATTATAGCCACCTGCTATAACTACATATTTCGCATTTCTTCCTGTACCTTCCTCTAATAAATCATCAAATGTCTGACCATAAGACTTTGCAACAAATCCTACACCACCCTGAGATGCCTGTGTATAATCAACACCTGCCTTTTTGCTTGCATGAACATACCATAAATCATCTCCAGTTATTGGTCCATCCTTAGAATAACCTTGGGTATATGAATCTCCAATATATTGTACAAGATCTTTATTATCTGCATAAACAGGTGAACTAACACAAATAAGCAGAAAGATAAAAATACCAATCAACCTTTTCATGCGATACCTCCGTAATTAATGAATAAGTCTACTAAAATATATTCTTGTTTAGAATTCTTGTCAACATCGTTTACTTAAACCGTAAGCGCCTAATTATATAGTGTACCTAAAAAGGACGATTAAATCACATTTTCGA